>Ga0073934_10004492_pt1 | contig 23117 bp, 25 predicted proteins | sample LarsenN4metaG_FD_76834 | JGI IMG/M metagenome (GOLD analysis project Ga0073934, IMG submission 76834) | Hot spring sediment bacterial and archeal communities from British Columbia, Canada, to study Microbial Dark Matter (Phase II) - Larsen... ...
ACGCCCGTTCCCAGCAGGATATGCGTGATGTCCTTGCGACGGCAGCGCGTGTTGTTCAGATAGTACTGCGACGTGCCGTCGCGCGAGACGACGCGACGCACCGCCACTTCGTTGTAACCCGCGAACGCGCCCGTGATCGTGCCGTCGGAGTTGTCGAACGTGAGCTCGATGCTCGCGAGGCCGACGGGTTTGCGATTGGCCGAGCCGTTGAAGATGACGTCGACCATCGAGTCGCCGCGCAAGGTTTTCGCGGACGCCTCGCCGAGCACCCAGCGAATGGCGTCGATGATGTTCGACTTGCCGCAGCCGTTTGGGCCGACAATCCCCATGAGATTGCTCGGGAATTTGATTGTGGTCGGATCGACGAAAGACTTGAAGCCCGAAAGCTTGATCTTACTCAGGCGCAATGGATGACCCCGTGGTGGTCGAGCTTACTCGAGGCGCGCATGGCCGCATCGACGGCGGCTAGTGTAGAGTAAAAAGCAATCCAAAAGCGACGGCCGCGAGCCTCGCTTCCATCGGCGATTGGAACGAACGAACGTGGCGAGTAAGCCCGCTGCTCGAGCGTCGAAAAAGGTTCTCGAAACTTTCCCGAACCCGAGCTCGGGTCGCGACTACACGATCCGAATGCGCATTCCGGAGTTCACCTGTCTCTGTCCGAAGACAGGTCAGCCGGATTTCGCGACACTCCATCTCGAGTACGTTCCCGACGCGACGTGCGTCGAGCTGAAATCGCTGAAGCTGTACGTTTGGTCATACCGAAACGAGGGCGCCTTCCACGAGGCGGTCACGAACCGGATGCTCGACGACCTCGTCGCGTTGCTGAAACCGCGATTCGCACGGCTGACGGCCGAGTTCAACGTGCGCGGCGGCATCTATACGACGGTGGTGGCCGAGCACCGGCAGGCGGGCTGGAAACCCGCTCCGGCCGTGGCGCTACCGCCCGAAAATCGATGATGCCAAACCCCTTCCGCTCCCCCGAAGCGTCTGTATAATCGCCCGCTCCTTTCGAACGGTCTTGGAGGCCAGGCCATGCCTGCCAAAAAAGCAGCCGCAAAAAAGAAGGCCGCCGCCGGCAAGAAAAAGCCTGCCAAGAAGCCTGCGGCACCCCGCTCCGCGAGCAAGGCCAAGCTCAAGCCCGCCCACAAGCCGTCGACCAAGAGAGGGAAGTCAGCGAAGCGCACGAGCACCAAGAAGGTCTCGAGCAAGCTGGCCGCTCCCAAGGCACAACCCAAACCATCAGGGAAGAAGACCATCGCAACCGTACCGAAGAAGCCGGGCTCAGGCCCGCCGGCGCCCATCCGTGTGGCGTCGAGACCGGTTCCCCCTGCCCCTTCGAAGCGTCGTAGCAGCGGATCCATTCTCAGCGGCCCGGTGAAAGGCTTCACGCCTTATCAGCCGAAGCGCGGCGAGGAATACATGAGTAAGGCGCAGCTCGAGCACTTCCGCCAGCTGCTGCTCGCGTGGAAGCGCGAGCTCATGGAGGAAGTCGATCGCACGATGCTGCACATGAAGGACGAAGCCGCGAACTTCCCAGACCCGAACGATCGGGCGACGCAGGAGTCGGAGTTCGGTCTCGAGCTTCGTACGCGAGATAGAGAACGCAAGCTCTTGAAAAAGATCGACGCGGCGCTCGCGCGCATCGACGAAGGCACGTACGGCTATTGCGAGGAAACCGGCGAGGAGATCGGGTTGCGCCGCCTCGAAGCCCGGCCCGTCGCGACGCTGTGCGTCGAGGCACAGGAGCGGCGCGAGCTTGCCGAGCGGCAGTTCCGCGATCGCGAGGACCAATACCGCTGAGCCTGGCCGGCCGACCGCGAGCTCGTGAGCTACGTCGGCCGCTTCGCTCCCTCGCCCACGGGACCCCTCCACTTGGGGTCCCTCGCGACGGCCGTCGCGAGCTTTTTGCACGCGCGCGCGCATGGCGGGGAGTGGCTCGTCCGCATCGAGGACATCGATCCCCCGCGCGAGGTCCCGGGGGCCGCGGACGGGATCCTGCGCACGCTCGAGGCGTTCGACCTCGAGTGGGATCGCCCCGTGCTCTATCAAAGCTCGCGACTCGAAGCGTACGCCCAAGCCGCGGACGAGTTGTTAGCCTCGGGGCGCGCGTTTCGTTGCCGCTGCTCGCGCAGCGAGATTCGAGCCGCCAACGAAGGCGAATCCGGGCGTTACCCCGGCACGTGCCGCGACCGTCAGATTCCGTCCGGCGACGCGGCGGTGCGTGTGCGCGTCGACGCCGGCCTCGTGCGCGTCGTCGACGGGCTACAGGGAACGAGCGACGTCGATCTCGCGGCCTCGCTCGGCGACTACGTCGTCGTGCGGCGCGACGGCCTGCCCGCCTACCATCTTGCCGTCGTGCTCGACGACGCCGAGCAAGGCGTTACGACCGTCGTGCGCGGAGTGGACTTGCTCGATTCGACGGCCGCCCACGTCCACCTGCAACGCACACTCGGGCTTCCGACGCCGGAGTACCATCACTTGCCCGTTCTCGTGAATCGGGCGGGACAGAAGCTCTCGAAACAAACGGGCGCCGCGGCAGTCGACGCTCGCGACCGATCTGCGCCAGCGAGGGTGCTCGACCTGCTAGGGCTTGCCGTGCCGCCCCAGCTCGTCGGCGAGCGGCCGCGCGTACTTCTGAAATGGGCTGCCGAGCGGTGGCAGATCGAGGCGCTGCGAGACCGACGCGTAATCGAAGCACCGTAAGGGCTTCGTGACTTCTGTGGCGCGACGCTGCGAGCCCGAGAGCTTCAGGTTCAGAAGCTCGGCCCCGCCGAACTGCTCTACGTCGCCATTCGGGAACCGGATCTCGGCCACCCCGCTTCGACCTGGGTCGTGCCAACGGCTTCGCGCACGTGCGGCTTTTCTTCTGTTAGAGCCCCGACATAACCCGAAGCGTTCGGCGTAGGCCGGCTCCGACGGCGCGCATGCGGCTACCCCAGCGAGCCGCTCCAGTAAGGCGGACGGAAGAACGTGATCATCCGGCCGCACAGCATCACGGCGATGAGAATCACGAGCGACGCCGCCGCAACGAGCTTTGCGCTCCGCGGCGCGTCGTCATGCGGGCCGAGCGTTGTGATGCCGGCGAATTCGCGCCAGTAGAACAACGCTGCGTTGGCGCCCATCAGCAGCAGAAACACCACCTTGAGCTGGAACGCGCTGTTGTAGATGTACTGCTCCGGCGCGCCGAACATGAACTGCACACCCGTGATCACGATGACCACGAACCCCGCAATTCCCCATGGCAAGGTGGCGTGCAGCGAGCTTGGAGCGATGCCCTTCGCGAAACCAAGCACCCGCAGATCGAACAACCCCACGGTGCCCGCCAACAGCGTGAGCCCGCAGAAGTGCAGCGTCTCGTTGATCGGCCACAGCCAGCCGTTGTCGGTCACGAAGTGCGAGAAGGCGGACGCGTACATCCACTCGATGACCGCGTCCATCACAGCGCCTCGCTAGCGAGCAGGATGTGATGCGTATAGGCGAGGTACCGGCCGGCGAGGATCGTGGCGGCCCACACCAAAAGCGACAGCATCGCGAATGCGCGGGCGGGCGTGCTGATTTCTCGCGTGTGGCCGCTCGCGACGGCGAGCTCTCCTTTTAGGCGCTCGAGCACCCACATCGCAAGCACGACGAGCCCCATCTTCACGAAAAACACCCAGTTCGTCAGCGCCTTGGCGGGATAAGCGGCCAGCAGCATCAGCCCGGACACGAGGTTGATGCCGAAGCCGAGCCACATGATCCGATAGACGTTCTCGAGCCGAATCGACGGCACCGCGCGCCGGCCGAGGAGCCAGCAGTCGAGCCCCACGCTGAGCCCGGCGAGCAGCGCGAGCCCCAGTGTGTGCAAGTACAATATGAACGGGAACGCGAGCACCGAAGTCGACTCTCGCATCCAGACGCTGAGAGCGGTCTGCTCGAGGTCTGCGAGCACGGACATCATGGCGTGGGCTGCTCCCAGCGCTTATCTCTACAAGTGTCAATATGTATCGCGCTGCGGCCTGTTGTCAATGTGACGCTGCCTCTGCTCGTGCTACGATCGCCCGCGGGCCGAACGGCGGCCCACGGTCCGCGTAAAGGGTCGAACCCACCGGCACTCGTTGTTTCGAATCGTCAGTGACCCTGACTTCCAGCCCGAGACGCGGACAGCGGGCATCCATAGGGAAGGAAGGTGTCGAATGTCGAAGTCCGCACTGCCCGAGCGGCCCTCTCTCGAGTACCTCAAGAAGCTCGCCAAAGAGCGGCTCGCAGCGATGCGCCGCGCCAATCCTCGCGCGAAGCTCGCAGCCGCGCTGCTCGACGTGGCTCGCGACCACGGCTTTCCGAGCTGGCGCGCGCTGAAGGAAGAGGTGGATCGGCGGCGCGAGCGCACCCTCGAGCGCTTTTTCGCAAGTTGCCGCGCGGGCGATGCCGCCACCTTGCGCGAGCTGCTCGCTGCAGAGCCAACGCTCGCGCGCCTCGCCGACTCGAGCGCTCGGTTCGGCGGTTGGACGGGCCTGCACTACGCCGCGCGCGACGGCCGGCTGGACGTCGTTCGGCTGCTGCTCGAGCACGGAGCCGACCCGAACGCTCGCGAGGCGGGCGACAACACGTATCCGCTTCATTGGGCCGCCGCGCACCGGGCGCTCGAAGTAGCCCGCGCATTGCTCGAAGCCGGCGCGGACGCGCACGGCGTCGGCGATCTCCACGAGCTCGACGCGATCGGCTGGGCCACGTATTTCCATCCGGCCGGCGGCCGCCGGGGCGAGCGGCCCGAGGTGGCGCAGCTGCTCGCCGACCGCGGCGCCCGCCATCATGTCTTTTCGGCCATGAGCCTCGGCGATCTCGACTTGCTCCGCGCGGTGGTGGAGCAGGATCCGGGCGCGCTCGATCGGCGCATGTCGCGCTTCGAGAACCGGCTGTCCGCCCTGCACTTCGCCGTCGCGCTCAAGCGCCGCGACATGCTCGAGCTGCTGATCGAGCTCGGCGCCGACGTCGAGGCCGTCGACGGCAACGGGCACACACCGCTCGAAGCCGCGATGCTGGCCGCCGACATGGAGTCCGTGCGTGCACTCGAAGCGGCCGGGGCCCGACGCCCTCCGCCGCCGAAGCGCGCCCCGGCCTGCTTGGCGGAATTCGCCAACGAAACGCGGCTCCTCACCCCGATGCTGCGCGTGCCCGACGTCGGCCGCGCGCTTGCCTGGTACGTCTCGCTCGGGTTCACGGAAACCGGCCGATACGAGGAAGCGGGCGTTCTCTACTGGGCGATGCTCACCTTCGGCAACGCGGAGCTCATGCTGAACCTGGGCAGCCTCGCCACCGATCCGCCCGTGACGCTGTGGTTCAGGGTCGATCGCCCGAGCGCGCTCTACGACGCGTTGAAGGAGCGTCAGCTGCGAGCGGCTCAATCCGCCGAGGGCGACACCGTCGAGTTCGTGCAGCATCTCTACGAGCCGCCGTACGGCGGCCGCGAGTTCACGATTCGCGACTTGAATGGGTACCCGTTGACGTTCCTCGGGCCCCAATAGACGCCGTGCGCGGATGGCGCTTGCCGGGGGCGCGATCTGCTCGGCACATGGCCGGCGTCGCGTCGCCCATGGCTCTGCGGGCCGCGCGCGACGCGCCGCGCATGGCGACGGCCGAGCGAGACGGTTCGGCCCGCCCGGTGCTTACGCGGCGTCGACGTCGCGCATGCTCAGGCGAACTCGCCCTTGCCGATCCACCTCGAGCACCTTTACGCGCACGACGTCGCCTTCCTTGAGCTTGTCGCTGACGCGCTCGACTCGCTCGTGCGAGATCTGCGAGATGTGAACGAGACCGTCGCGTCCCGGCAGGATCGTGACGAAGGCGCCAAAATCCATGAGCCGCACGACCTTGCCCTCGTAGACGCGCCCGACCTCGACGTCGGCCGTGATGAGCTCGATGCGCTCGCGCGCCGCGCGCCCCGCCTTGCCGTCGACGGACGCGATCTTCACGGTGCCGTCGTTCTCGATGTCGATCGTCGTGCCTGTCTCTTCCGTGATGGCACGAATGACGGCGCCGCCCTTGCCGATGACGTCGCGAATCTTCTCGGGATCGATCTTCATAGTGATGATCGTGGGCGCCCAATCCGACATCTTCTCGCGCGGAGCGCTCAACACCTTGTTCATCTCGCCGAGGATGTGCAGGCGTCCTTCCTTCGCCTGCCCAAGCGCCGTCGCCATGATCTCCCGCGTGATGCCGAAGATCTTGATGTCCATTTGCAGCGCGGTCACACCTTCGGCGGTACCGGCCACCTTGAAGTCCATGTCGCCCAAGTGGTCTTCGTCGCCGAGGATGTCCGTAAGCACCACGAAAGAACCGCCTTCCTTGATGAGACCCATTGCCACGCCGGCGACGGGAGCCTTGATCGGCACTCCGGCGTCCATGAGCGACAGGCTAGTTCCGCAAACGGTTGCCATTGAGCTCGAGCCGTTCGACTCAGTGATCTCCGAAACCACGCGAATGACATACGGGAACGTCTCCATGTTCGGCATCACGGCTTCCACGCCGCGGCGAGCCAGGCGGCCGTGACCGATCTCCCGCCGCTTCGGCGAGCCGATAAATCCAGTCTCGTTAACGCTATACGGCGGAAAGTTGTAGTGCAGCATGAAGGGCTCGCGCCGCTCGCCCTCGAGCGCGTCGATGATCTGCGCGTCGCGGCCGGTGCCGAGCGTCGTGACCACGAGCGCCTGCGTCTCGCCGCGCGTGAATACAGCCGAACCGTGCGTGCGCGGCAGTACCCCGACCTGGACGTCGATCTTGCGAACCGTCTTCGTGTCTCGGCCGTCGATGCGCGGCTTGCCCTCGATGATGCGGCCGCGTACGACCTTCTTTTCCGCGTCGTGAAACTCCGCTTCGATCTGCGCCGGGGTCCATGTGTTGCCTTCGCGCGCCGTGAGCTCCGCGACGCATTGTTTCTTGAGCTCCGCGATCCTCGCGTAGCGAACCTGCTTCTCCGCGATCGCGTACGCCTCCGTGATGGCCGGCGCGTACTTCGCGACGCCGTCGGTGAGCGCTTTGTCCTCCACCGGCGCCGCCCAAGCGACGGGCGGGCGCCCCGCTTCCTTCGCGAGCGAACGGATCGCCTCGATGGCGACTTGCATGCGCTCATGGCCGAACATGACGGCACCGAGCATCACGTCTTCGGGTAGTTGGTCGGCCTCCGACTCCACCATCAGCACGGCATCTTTCGTGCCTGCGACGACGAGGTCGAGCTTCGATTGCTCGAGCTCCGACGCGGTGGGGTTCAACAGATACTGGCCATCCTTGTAGCCGACGCGCGCCGCGCCGATCGGCCCCATGAACGGCAAGCCCGACAAGGCGAGCGCGGCCGAGGCGCCGAGCATCGACGGAATGTCGGGATCGACTTCGGTGTTCATCGACAGCACGGTCGCAATGACCTGCACGTCGCGCCGGTATCCTGCCGGAAAGAGCGGCCGAATCGGCCGATCGATGAGACGCGACGTCAGCGTCTCCTTTTCGCTCGGGCGTCCTTCGCGCTTGAAGAACCCGCCCGGGATACGCCCCGCCGCGTAGGTCTTCTCCTGATAGTTGACGGTCAGCGGAAAGAAGTCGCGTCCTTCGACGTCTTTCTTGTCGCCGACCGCCGTCACGAGGACGACGGTCTCCGCCATGTTGACGAGGACGGCGCCATCCGCTTGCCGTGCGATGACGCCCGTTTCGATCGTGACGTCGTGTGCGCCGTATTTGAAGGTTCTGCTAGCTCTCACGTTGTATTCCTTGACAAGAGTGGCGGCAGGACGGCTCCGGCGAGCGGAGGCTGATCGACTGCGCGCTTAGTGGGTCGCTTCAAAACGTTCAGAGCCGGTCGAACCGGCTCTGAAAGAAAATTCGGTTAGCGCCGTAACCCTAGCCGGCCGATCAGCTCTTGATAGCGGCCCTGGTCTTTCTGCTTCAAGTAGTCGAGCAGCTTGCGCCGCTGATTGACCATCTTGAGCAGGCCGCGGCGAGAGTGGTGGTCCTTCTCGTGACCCGCGAAATGGTCGGAGAGCTGGTTGATCCGCGCCGACAGCAAAGCGACCTGCACTTCCGGCGAGCCGGTATCGGCCGGTCCCCGGCCGTACTGGGTGATGATCTCGGATTTCTGTGCCGATTTGAGCGTCATTCAACGATCCTCTGTGGCCGCCCTATCCAGCGGCCGGTGCATTCGATACTCGTGGAAGGCGCGCATCATACCGAAACATTCCGCGCCGCACCAAGCAGTTAACGAAGAAAGACCCGTGTCGGCGCAAGAGTGTTCTCGGCGGTGACGAGGCCGATCGCGATGAGCTCGCCGGCTTCCGACAGGACCTTGACGCACCCGGTCGGGTGTCCTTCCCCGGCAGCCACGGCCTGCCCCTGAGCCAGCCGCGCCGCGTCGGCGGACGTGAGCCGGACCGATGGCCAGTCGACGAGCGCCGCGTCGGCCGGAAGCAACAGCCGGTCCAATGCCTCCGCGCCCTCGAGGGCCGCGGTCTCGAGCCCTTCGAACGTGTGCATCGCGCCTTCCGCGAAAGGCTCGACGGACAGGCGGCGCAAGGCCGACACGTGGCCCAAGGTCCCCGCGGCCCGCGCGAGGTCCTCGACGAGCGTTCTCACATAAGTGCCTTTGGAGCACCGCACCCGAAGCGTGAGCTCGGGCCACTCGTAGCGCTCGATCGTGAGTGTGTCTATCCGCACGCTGCGCGGCGCTCGCTCGACCTCGACGCCGGACCGGGCCAGCCGATACAGCGGCACGCCGCCGCGCTTCAACGCCGAATACATCGGCGGCACCTGCGAAATCTCGCCCACGAAGCGGGCCGCGGCCGTCGCGATCGACGCGCCGTCCGGGGGCGGTCCAAGCGACGACTCCGTGATCGCTCCTTCGGCGTCGCCCGTCGCGGTCGCGGCACCGAGCCGGGCAGTGACGCGATACGTCTTGTGCGCGCCTAGCACGAACCCCGCCAGGCGCGTCGCAGCTCCGAAGAAGATCGGCAGCATGCCCGTCGCGAGCGGATCCAAGCTGCCGGCATGGCCGGCTTTCGCTGCCGCGAACAGCCGTTTCGCGCGCTGCAGCGCACGATTCGAGGACAGGCCGGCCGGCTTGTCGAGCAGCAACAGCCCGAAGACGTCGCGGCTCGGTGGGCGCGTGTGCGACACCGCCGCTTCAGTCGGTGTCGCGGGACGTGCCGCGTGCATCGTCGATGAGCTTGCCGATCTCGACGGCGCGCCGCGCGCTCAAGTCGTGACGGAACCTCAAATCAGGGACGCGACGGAGCGATAGCTCACGGCCGACGCGCGAGCGGAAGAATCCGCGAGCCTGCTCGAACGCTTCCTTGATCGGCGCCGGATCGTCGTCTAGACCGAGCGTGTTGAAGTAGACCGTCGCCAAGCTCAGGTCGCCGCTGACCTCGACGTCGGTGACGCGCGCATCGGTGAGCCGCGGATCCTTTACTTCGGCGAGCAGCAGCTCGTTCAGGAGCCGCTGCATCTCGGCGGCGACGCGGTGCTTCCTTGCCGATTCGCGCGGCATCAGCCCACCTTCCGTACGATCTCCGTCCGCTCGTAGCACTCGATCTGATCGCCGACCTTGACGTCGTTGTAGTTGCGCACGCCGATACCGCACTCGGTGCCGGCACGAACCTCGTTGACGTCGTCTTTGAAACGGCGCAGCGACTCGAGCTGACCTTCGAAGATGACGACGTTGTTGCGCAGCACCCGGATCGGGTTGCTGCGGCGCACGTAGCCGTCGACGACCATGCAGCCCGCGACGTTGCCGAACTTCGGCGAGCGGAACACCTCGCGCACTTCCGCGAGGCCGACGATTTGCTCCCGCACCTCGGGCGCGAGCAATCCGCTCGCGGCGGCCTTGATGTCGTCGATGGCCTCGTAAATGATGCTGTAGTAGCGGATGTCGACGCCGCTCTCTTTGATCGCGCCGCGCGCTGCCGCATCGGCGCGCACGTTGAACCCGATGATGATCGCCTTCGACGTCGCAGCGAGCTGCACGTCCGACTCCGTGATGCCGCCGACGCCAGACGCGACGACGGTGACTTTCACGTCTTCCGAGCTCACCTTCTCGAGCGCGTCGCGCAGCGCCTCGGCGCTGCCGTGCACGTCGGCCTTGATCAGGAGCTGGATGCTCGGCGTGCCGCCGGCTTGCATCTGACTGAAGATGTTCTCGAGCTTCGCCGCCTGCTGATGAGCGAGCTTCGTCTCGCGTTCGCGGCTCTGGCGGAATTGCGCGACCTCGCGTGCCTGGCGCTCGTCCGCAACGACCTGCACGTCGTCGCCGGCGAGCGGCGTGCCCGAAAGCCCGAGCACGACGACGGGCGTCGCAGGCCCCGCCGCCGCGATCGATTGGCCGTTCTCGTCGAACATCGCGCGGATGCGGCCGTATTCGTGACCGGCGAGCAAGATGTCGCCGACCTCGAGCTTGCCTCTGTTCACGAGCACCGTGGCAACCGCGCCGCGGCCGCGCTCGAGGCTCGATTCGAGAACCACGCCTGCCGCCGGGCCCTTGTCGACGGCTTTCAGATCGAGGAGCTCGGCCTGCAGCAACAGGGACTCGAGCAGCTTGTCGACGCCTTGACCGGTCAAGGCCGAAACGCTGACGAATAACGTCTCGCCGCCCCACTCTTCGGGAATGAGCTCGTACTTCGCGAGCTCGTTCCGCACCCGATCCGCGTCCGCGCCATGCTTGTCGATCTTGTTGACCGCGACGACGATCGGCACCTCGGCCGCCTTCGCGTGCTGAATCGCTTCGATCGTCTGCGGCATGACGCCGTCGTCCGCCGCGACGACGAGCACAACGATATCGGTCACCTTCGCGCCACGCGCGCGCATGGCCGTGAACGCGGCGTGGCCCGGCGTGTCGAGGAACGTGATTCGGCCGTTCGGCGTTTCGACGCTGTATGCGCCGATGTGCTGCGTGATGCCGCCGGCCTCGCCGGCCGCGACGCGCGTGCGTCTGATGTAGTCGAGCAGCGACGTCTTGCCGTGATCGACGTGGCCCATGATCGTGACGATCGGCGCGCGCGGCACGGCCTCGGCCGCGCCCGCGGCCTGCTCGACGGACTGGATGAGCTGGTCCTCGATCGCCGTCTCTTTGAGCTGCTTCGCGGTATGGCCCATCTCCTCGACGACGAGCGCGGCCGTGTCCTGGTCGAGCACCTGGTTGATCGTGACCATCATGCCCATCTTCATGAGCGTCTTGATGACTTCGTTCGCCTTGACGGCCATGCGCTGCGCGAGCTCGCCGACGGTGATCGTCGCGCCGATCTCGACCTCGCGGACGACGGGCGCCGTGGGCTTCTCGAACGCATGCTGTGAATCCACGCTGACGGGCATCGAACGGCGCCGCTGCTTCTTCTTCTTGCGGCGGCCGGCCATACCGTCCGCGACGTGCAGCGTGTGGTCGCCTTCGCCGGGCTCATCGGCCAAGCGGTCTTTCTTGGTCTTCTGACGCGCGCGCTCTGCGTCGGCACGCTGCTGTGCCTCCTTCTCGGCTTGCGCGGCTTTCTTGCGCTCTTCTTCGGCGCGGAGGCGCGCAGCCTCGTCGGCCGCGGCGGCCCGCCGCTGCTCGTCCTCGAGGCGCTTGCGCTCTTCGGCTTCGCGCTGCTCGGCCGCGAGCCGCTCGCGCTCCTCGGCCTCGCGCTTCTCGCGCTCTTCGCGCGCCGAGCGCTCGACGGCGTTGCGCGCCTCTTCCTCGGCGCGGCGTTGGGCGTCGAGCTCTTCTTGCTGCTTGCGCGCCTGCTCCTCGAGCACATCACGCTTGATGTAGGTGCGCTTCTGCCGAACCTCGACGTTGATCGTGCGCGCTCGCCCCTGACCGCTTGCAAGCTTCAGCTCGCTTTGCGACTTGCGGGAAAGCGTGATGCGCCGCGGCGCCGATTCCGCGGCGTCCTTGCGGCCGTGATTTCTCTTGAGATGCGTCAACAGCTCGAGCTTCGCGTCCTCGCTGATGACATCATTCGGGCCGCCAACCTTGATGCCGGCCTCGTCGAGCTGCTCCATGAGCCGGTCGACCGGGACCTTCAAGACTTTCGCGAAATCCGCGACCGTGACTTCCGCCATGCGTGCTACCTCAGCCGTTCTTGGCCTGCTGCTCTTGCTCGAACCAGTGTGCTCTCGCGGCCATGATCAGTTTCGCCGCGCGATCGGCGTCGAGCCCGGCTATCTCGGAAAGATCGTCGACCGCCTGCTCGGCCAGATCCTCGCGCGTGACGACGCCGCGGCTCGCGAGCTCGAGCGCGAGCGCCTTGTCCATGCCCTCGAGCGCGAGCAGATCCTCGGCGGGCTCGGCCTGATCGATGACCTCTTCGCTGACCAGCGCCTGCGTGATCAGCACGTCGCGCGCGCGCGAGCGCAGCTCGTTGACGATCTCGGGCGTGAACTCTTCGATGTCGTTGAACTCGCTCGCCGGCACGTACGCGATTTCCTCGAGCGACGAGAACCCCTCTTGGACCAGGATGTTCGCGACGTCTTCGTCGACGTCGAGCTCCTTCATGAAGTTCTCGACGAGCGAGCGCGCCTCTTTGTCGCTCTTCTCCTCGGCCGCCGCCTCCGTCATCACGTTCAATTGCCAGCCCGTGAGCTCGCTCGCGAGCCGGATGTTCTGGCCGCCGCGGCCGATCGCCTGCGAGAGCTTGTCCTCCTCGACTGCGAGATCCATCGTGTGCGTGTCCTCGTCGACGACGATCGACAGCACCTCGGCGGGGGACATTGCGTTGATGACGAACTGCGCCGGATTCTCGTCCCAGAGGATGATATCGACGCGCTCGCCGGCCAGCTCGTTCGAGACGGCCTGCACGCGCGAGCCGCGCATGCCGACGCATGCCCCAACCGGATCGATGCGGCTGTCGTGGCTGCGAACCGCGATCTTGGCGCGCAAGCCCGGATCGCGCGCCGCGCCCAAGATCTCGATGAGACCCTGGCCCACCTCGGGCACCTCGATCTTGAAGAGCTCGATCAAGAATTTCGGCGACGTCCGCGTCAGGAACAACTGCGGGCCGCGCGGCTCCGCGCGAACCTCTCGTAGCAGGCTCTTGATGCGGTCCTGCGGCTTGATCGGCTCGCGGGGAATCAGGTCCTCGCGCGGGATGAAGCCTTCGGCGTTGCCGCCCAAATCGACGTACGCGCCGTTGCGGTCGACGCGCTTGACGATGCCGCTCACGAGCTCTCCGGCGCGGTCCTTGTACGCCTCGACGACTTGCTCGCGCTCGGCCTCGCGGACCTTCTGCACGATGACCTGCTTCGCGGTTTGCGCGGCAATGCGGCCGAACTCCACCGATTCCATCGGCTGCTCCACGTAGCCGCCGACCTCGGCATTCGGGTCGATGTCGCGTGCGTCCTCGAGCCTCAGCTCGCGCGCCGGCACCTCGAGCTCTTTCGAGTCGTCGGCGAACACTTTCCAGCGGCGAAAGGTCTCGTAGCTACCGTTGGCGCGATTGATCGCGACGCGCACGTCGATATCCTCGCCGTAGCGCTTCCTCGTGGCGGACGCGAGCGCCGCCTCGATGGCTTCGAATATCACCGACTTTTCGACGCCCTTCTCGTTCGAGACCGCGTCCACGACCAACAAAATTTCTTTACTCATCTCGTCACCGACTTTGCGTCACGAGGGCGCCAACCGCGCCGTTGCAATATCGTCGAAAGGCAAACGCGTGAGCGTGCCTTCCACCTCGAGCAGCACATCGCCGCCCTCCACGCCCTTGAGCCGGCCCGTGAAACGGCGCCGGCCATCGCGTGCGTCCTTCAGCTCGACCTTCGCTTGCTCGCCGGCGAATCGCTCGAAGTGCTCCAGCTTGCGCAACCGCCGATCGAGCCCGGGCGACGACACTTCGAGCACGTAGCTGCCCGGCAGCGGATCCTCGACGTCGAGCAGCGCGCCGATCTGCTCGCTCACGCGCTGGCAGTCGTCGAGCGTCACGCCGCCCGCGCGGTCGATATAGAGCCGCAACAGGCCGCGCCTACCCGAGTGCGCATCGAGGTCGGCCAGCTCGAATCCTAACGCCCCGACGGCCGGCTCGAGCAGCTCGAACAAACGCTCTTTGTCGACCGCTTGAGCCATTGAACCGCCACTAACAAAAATGGGCCGTTACGGCCCATTACCCTGTCCTTACCTCCACGTGCGCTCGGCCGCTCAGGGCGAATCGAGCCGGACCAAACAAAAAGCCCCATACGGGGCCTCTTGCCTTCAGAGCCGTCGCTCCGGAAAACGCGTGCATCCTAGCAGAAAAGCCCGGCCGGGCGGTAGGCAGGGCTTCAGCGGAGGTTGATTTCGGTCAGGGCGAGCCATGCGCCGAGCAGCAGCATGAGCCCGATCAGCGCGAACCAGACCCGGGCGCCGAGCGACAGGCGCTCCTCTTTGAGGGCGCAGCAGTGCTTGTATTTCTTGCCGCTGCCGCAGGGGCACGGATCGTTGCGCCCGGGCCGGTTGCTCACGCGCTTACGGCGCTCCCAGTCGAATCAGCGAGAACGGGTCTACGCGGGCATCGAGCAGCCGAACGCCCCAGTGCAGGTGCGGCCCCGTGACCCTGCCCGTCGCCCCGGCCAGCCCGATCTGCTGCCCCTGCTCGACCACGTCGCCGACGGCGACATCGATCCGGGACAGGTGCAGGTAGGTCGTATACAGCCCATGGCCATGGTCGAGGTAGACGGCGTTGCCGCTGAAGAAAAGATCCTTCGCCAGCACTACGCGGCCGCGGTTCGCGGCGAGGATCGGAGTGCCCGTCGCCGCCCGCAGATCCGCGCCCGAATGCGGCGAGCGCGGCTGGCCGTTGAAGACACGGCGGTGGCCGAAATTGCGGCCATCCTTCGCGCCGGAAACCGGCACTTGGAAGCCCGCGGTCCAATAGCGCTCCGGCGTGAAGGTGTCGTAGATGGCGTTCGTCTCGGCCGCCTCCCGCTCGGCCCGCGCCTGATCCTCGGGCGAGAGCTCGACGAAACGCTCCTCGACTTGCAGCTCCGTGGTCGGATATTGCTCGGCGCGCACGTTCACGGGCTCGCGCACGGTGCGCTTGCGGCCATCCTCGTAGGCGAACGTGACGTCGACGGCGTGGTCGCCGGGCCGCGAGTCGAGGTCGACGCCGACGATGGCCACGAAGCGGTCACCGTGGCGCACGAACGGCACCTCGTGGCCGCTCCAGCGAACCGTGACGCCCGTGAGCCCGGGCTCCGCGGGATAGCTCATCTGCAGCGCCTGGCCTTGACCGGCCACCCAAGCCGACAGCAGCAGCGACAGCATGAGACGTCTTACTCCGCGCGCGCGTGCCCCGTGCGGTAGTGCTCGCCGAGCAGGCGCCTGCCGAAGTCGCTCGACTTGTCGCGCCACACGGAATGCACGTGGTTGGCGTTGTCTTGCACGTTGTCGTACTCGAACACGAAATCGGCGCCTTGCAGGCGGAAGTAGTGCGGCGCTCCGCGTTCCGTCGCACCCATCCAAGCGAAGCTCAGCGTCTTCGGATCGATGCCGCGCAAAAGCTCCGCCGACAGCTCGGGCCTATAGACTCCGACGACCTCGTCCAAAATGCGGCGAACCCAATGCTGCTGGACCTCGTTCAGCTCGGCCACGCGAATGCCGGCCGGCTCCAGCGTCTCGCGCCAGGCCTCCCATTGCTCGGCCGGCTTGCCGATGTTGCCCGTGAAGATGTCGCGCGGCGCATCGTTCGATACGACGGCCCTGCCCTTCTGCGCAGCCGTCATCGACGCGACGAGCTCGCGCGCGAGATCCTCCTCGGTCCCGAGCACGCGAAAGCCAGTCAACGGACCGCTGCGCACTTCCGCCGGGTTAGAGCCGAGGAACGACGGCGTCACGCTGACGCCGGCCGGGGCGACGGCCACGTTCAGCGACACGTGGTGCCCTTCGAAACGCCAGGCCCACGGCTCCGTCGTGGACGGCTTGCCGAACAGCACGACCTCGTAGTGGCCGACGCCGCGCGGCAAGCCGGCCGTGTCGAGCATTCCGAGAATCTGCTCGAGCTGCATGATCTGCACGACCTTGAGATAGCCGCGCGCGGACAGGAGCGACGTGAGAAGCGCGTGGGTGAGGCGCCGCTGCTCGCCCGTCATGAGATCGAGCGGCACGCCGACGCGCTCGGTGGGCCAGTACGCCCAGTCGTGTCTCGCCTCGTCGTCGAGCTCGAGCGCCAGGTTCTTGCCCTTGTCGAAGCCGAGGAGCGCTTCCGTGCCGCCGGGGCCGCCGGCGACCGTCGCGAGCAGCGCGCTCGCGGCTTCGACCATTTCCGCCGTGGCCGTCACGCGGCTCGGCTCCTGGGCGCTCGAGGGCACGGCGATCAGCCACGCGACAACGGCCGTGACGAAGCTTCGCAACTGCATGTCGGCCACCTATTCTTTCCGTACCCGCTTGCCAGCGATCATCCGGGCACGGCCAAAGCCGGTCAAGCACTTAGGACGAGGCGCCCTGCTTCTTTGCCGTCACCACGATCAGGCCGCGGTCGAGGCCGGTCTCGACGGCGTGGAAACCTGCGGCGCGCAGCGTCGTGACTACCCAATCCGTCGGCAGGCGCAGCTTGCGGTAGAAGCTCTTCTTGAGCTCCCAGCGGCCTTCGGCTCGCCGATACACGAGATCGTGCACCTTGACCGTGGCCGGCTCGAACTCGAGGAAGCACGTGAAGATCGTGTTGTCGTCGCTTCGCACCGGAATGAATCTGTCGAGCTCTTTCGTCTCGACGGAGAAATCCCTGAACGTCGCAATGAAGGTACCGCCCGGCTCGAGCGCGGCGAACACGTCTCGGGCGAGCTGCGCGACGTCGTCTCTTGACGGAAGGTGCAGCAGCGTGTCGACCATGCAGACCACGAGCTCCACGGTCGGCGGCACATACCGGCGGAAGTCGCGCAGATCGCCGCAGACGATCTCGATGTCTTCATCCGCCCTATGCGCTTCGAGCTCGGCGAGGAGCTTCGGGTCGAGGTCGATGGCCGTGACGGCGAACCCGAGCCGCGCCAACGGGATCGCCTGAAAGCCACAGCCCGCGCCCAAATCGACGGCACGCTTGGAGCCGCGGGGGGCGACGTCGCGGGCCGCGAAGAACTCCGTATAGCGCGCCAGCGCGGCGTCCCACCCGCCGTACATCCACGAGTAGACATCGGCCAGTACGGCGTTGTAGTGCTCTTCGACGGTCGGCATCGGTCGTCCTCAGTCCACGTACTGCGGAGGCCGCGGCAGCGCCGCGTGCGTCGCGATGTCGTGCTCGATCCACAACGTCGCGTCGTTGTCCGTAACAAACTTCTCGATGCGCGCCCGCGAGGCCCGTGACTGCTCGGCGTCGAACTCGAACGTTGGAACCCGGCCCGTCGTACGCTCCTCGGGATAGTGATAGAGATCGCCCGCGAGCACGACGGTGCCGCGGTTCGCGAGCCTCACGGCCACCACTTGGTGCCCCGGTGTGTGGCCCGGCGCCGCCATGACTACGACGGTGCCGTCGCCGAACACGTCGAAGTCCTCGTTGTTCAAGATCTTCGTCTTCGCGTCGCGCAGCGCCGAGTACGTCGCCGGTTGAATGATGCCTTGCGGGCTGTCCGCGAACATGTAGTCGCGCTCGGCTTGCTGAACGATCCACGTGGCCTCGGCGAACGCGTTCGCATTGCCCGTATGGTCCGAGTGGTAGTGCGACAGCGCGAAATAGTCCACGTCGCTCGGCTCGTATCCGAGCGCCGCGAGCTGCGGCAGCAGCGGCTTGGTCGCCGTCACGACGCCTTCGACGACGGGGCTTCCGTCGGCCGGAAAGTGGCTGTCCGGCACGGCGCCGGCATCGAACATCAACGTTCCGCGCGGGTGCACGATCAGATACGCGATGTTGACGAAATCGACCTCGCCGAGCTCTTCGCGGCGGAAGTTGAAGAGCGCCGGATCGAGTCCGTTGATCGATCCGTTCTCGAGAACGTAGATGCGCGGCGATGCCGGGCGCTCGCGCGACGCAGCGCGCTGCGCGTCGGCCGTGGCCGCGCCCAACGTGGCGGCGGCTAGGGCGGCGATCCAGTGCTTCGGAGTCATGTGTTCGTTCCCCCTTTCGCTTCGCCGAGTCTAGCAACTGCTCGTCCGGCCGGCGCTCCTCACGCGAAGAGCTCGAGGAGCCGATTCAGCTTCTCGAGGCCGGCCGGCGTCGCACGCAAGACGGCCGCATCCGCACCGAGCCAGCCTCGGGCGACGGCCGCTGCGCGGGCGCCGGCGATCGCCGAGTCGGGTTGCCCGGCGCGGGCCACGAAGGCGCGGACGGGCGTGCCTTCGAGCACGCGCAGAGCGTTCATCAGGTACTCGAGCGCGGCCGCGCGGCGCGCCGCGATGCGCTCGACGCTCACGGCGCCCGAGGTGCCGGCGGTTGCTTCGAACGTGCGCGGATTGCGCGTCTTCGCGCGTCGCTCGATCGCGTGCTCGGCCGGGCGCGTGATCTTGCCGTGCGCGCCGGCCCCAATGCCCAGGTAGTCGCCGAACTGCCAATAACTCAGGTTGTGCGCGCAGCGGCGGCCCGGGCGCGCGTAGGCGGAAATTTCGTAGCGCGCGTAGCCGTGCGCGGCGAGCAAGGCGCGGCCGCGCTCCTCGATGTTTGCCACGACGCCGTCGTCGGGCAGCCTCGGCGGCCGCCGCTCGAAAGCCGTGCTCGGCTCGAGCGTGAGCTGGTACCAAGAAATGTGCGCCGGCTCGAGCGCGACGGCGCGCTCCAAATCGGAGACGGCCCCCGCGACGTCGTCGCCCGGCACGCCGTACATCAAATCGAGATTGACGTTGTCGAACCCGGCCCCCCGCGCGGCCGCAACGGCCGCGCCCGCTTCCGCCGCGCCGTGCACGCGGCCGAGCGCGCGCAGCTGCTCGTCGCGGAAGCTCTGAATGCCGATCGACAGGCGATTCACGCCGGCTTCGCGGTAGGCGGCAAACCGCCCCGCGTCCGCTGCGCCGGGATTCGCTTCGAGCGTGATTTCGGCGCCGGGGACGAGGTCGGCCTCGGCTCGAATGCCGCCGAGCAAGCGCGCGATCGCCGGCCCCGAAAACAAGCTCGGCGTGCCGCCGCCCAAGAACACGGTCTCGATGCGGCGGCCTTGCGCGAGCACGAGCTCGCTGCGTAGGTCCCGCAGCAGGGCGTCGACGTACGCGAAGTCGCGCAGCGCGCCGCGCGCTTCGTAAGAATTGAAGTCGCAATAGGGGCACTTGCGAATGCACCACGGCAGGTGCACGTAGAGCGACAACGGCGGCACGCCGTCGAAGCGAAGCCCGGGCTCCTCGCCGGCGAGCGGCGCGGGCACGCTCATGCGGCTCGATCCGTCAGTCGTTTCGTTGCCGCTGGCGCCGCCGCTCGAGCTCGCGCAGCATCTTCTCGCGCGCAGCGCTCTCGCGCTCGGCGCGCTCCTCGGCCGACGCGGGCTCCGGATCGTGCTTCTTGCAGTCGAGCGTCGCCCAGTCGAGCGCGCGCTGATACTCGAGATAGTTCATCGCCTCGCTCGCGGCGTAAATGAAATCGAGCCGCGTGCGAAGGTTGTGCTCGATCTCGCGGATCTCGCTCGGCGACAACGACGTCGACGGGCGCATGCGTGCCGTCAGATCGCAGTTGAACTGGCTCTCGCTGCCGCTCACCTCGATGTCGGCGACGCCGAAGCGCCGCTTCTCGAGATCGCGGTCGCCCCAATTCCAAATGAAATCGTCCTTCGGCAGCGTATACAACCCGAGCTGCGCACCGGCGCCCGACACGAGAAAACACTGTGCTCCAAATGCCGCGATCAGCGGCCTTACGACTCTCGACATTCGCATATCGAGACTCCTTTCAAGACGATTGCCTGACGGTATAGGGCGCCGGTGGCGAGTGTCAATCGGCCGCTCTTGGCCGCTCGCGACCGCGCAGGACGGCCATGAGGAACGCCGTTCGGCCGCCGGTGCCGCTGGTCGGGCTCACCGGGGCGCGGCTCATTTAAACTAGCGCTCCACCGTCCAAGGATGGCGGTGTCATTCGGAGATCGTCATGCACCATTTCGTTCGCGCCGCCGACGTCAAGCCCACGACCGCGTTTCCGCGGCACGCCTCGGGCTATCGGCGGTTTTCGTTGTCCGACCGTTCCGTCGGAGCCGTGCACACCGGCTGGGGATCAAGCGAGCTCGACGCCGGCGGCAGGATCGACTTGGCCATGGCCTCGTTCGAAAAGAGCTTCTACGTGCTGGCCGGGGACCCGACGTTGATCCTCGACGGACGCGGGTACCGCCTGTCGCCGGGCGCGTGCGGTTTGATCCCCGTGGGCATGAAGCACGCTTGGCTCGGTCCGACGAGCGGCACCGCGCGCTGGATCGACATGAACGCGCCTTGCCCGAAGGGCGAAAACTTCGCGCAAGATACGTACTTCCTCGGCCCGCCTCCGCAAGTCGCGGCGCAGGACTTCGACATTCGCGACGTGTCGTCGCGCCATCTTTTCAAGATGGGCGAGGACGACATCAAGGTCGACTCCGTGCGCACGGGATTGAAGAAGGATGCCGCGAAGGTGTCCGCGAGCATGGCGACCGCGCTGCTCGTCTATAGCGGCATCTCCCTCAAGATGCTCGTCGACCAGCGCCTCGACGCCGCGCTGCACACGATGTTCATGGTCGAGTACGAGCCGAACGCGAACGCGCACCCGCACGACCATCCGCTCGAGGAGGCGTATTACATCCTCCACGGCGAGGTCGAGGCTTGGGCCGACGACAAGCAATACGTCATGCAGTCCGGCGACTTCCTCTGGGCCGGGGTCGGCTGCACGCACGCGTTCTACAACCGCAGCAATTCCACGGTGCGTTGGCTGGAAACGCAATCCCCGCAGCCGCCGGCGCGCAACTCCTATCGCTGGGCGCGCGATTGGGAGTACGTCGCCGAGCAATTGCAACGCCAAGGAGCCGCACAATGAGCGCAGCGTCGAGCAAGAGCGTCGTCGTCATCGGCGGCACGGGTGGCATCGGTCACGCGATCGCGAAGTTCTATGCCGACAAGGGCTGCAGCGTCGTCATCACGGGCCGCGACGAAGCGCGCACGGCCGCCATTGCGAACGAGATCGGCGGCAACACGCGCGGCGTCGCCGTCGACATCTCGGAGCCCGAGACGATCGAAGGCAAGCTCGCCGGCTTGGGCCACGTCGACCACCTCGCGCTCGTGGCCGTCGACCGCGACTACAACAGCGCGCGCGACTACAACGTGGCCCGAGCGCGCACGATCGTGACGCTGAAGCTCATCGGCTACACCGAGGTTGCCCACACGTTGTTTCCACGTATGGGTGCCGGCGCGTCGGCCGTGCTGTTCGGCGGCCTCGCGAGCGAGCGGCCTTATCCCGGCTCGACGTCGATCACGACGGTCAACGGCGCCGTGAGCAGCCTGATCCGCACGCTCGCCGTCGAGCTCGCGCCGGTCCGCTTCAACGCGATTCATCCCGGCATCATCTCCGACACGCCGGCGTGGGCCGATAAGAAGGAGGCGATCGCGAACATCGAGAAGCGCACGCCCGGCGGCCGGCTCGCGACGACCGAGGACGTCGTCGGCGCCGTCGACTTCTTGTTCACGAACCGCGGCGTCAACGGCATCAACTTGGTGATCGACGGCGGCTGGCTGCTGACCTAGCGCCAAAGCGGCGGTGGAGCGCGCTGGGTGCCGCGCTCTGGGGCATGGGCAGCGCACCCGCCCGGCGGCGGGCGAGGGCCCGCTGGAAGAGCGCCCAAGCCGCCTTTCGAAGCCCCACGGAGCCATCGGCCGGTGACACGCTTGCGGTCGGAGCGCACCGCCGGCTTGGGATCGCGAAAGGCTGGGCGTAAGAGAACCTATTATGGGTCATATCCTTGCTTGCGACCCTATTTTGGTTCACTATCAGCGCACTGTCCCGAAAAGGGGTCGTTATGCCGGCCAGGAAACCGCGCCCAGTGGCAGCGCTGATGGGCGACCTCGTGGCGAGCGAACGAGCGCGGTCGTTGAAGGCGGTCCATCGCGCATTCAACGAAGCGATCGATTTCGCCAACGACCGCTACGGCGCCGACATCGAGTCACCGCTGACGATCACGCTCGGCGACGAGTTCCAAGGTCTCACGTACACTTTGGCGCAAGCGTGGGAAATTGCGTCCGCACTGCGCCTCAGGATGCTTGCCGCGAGCTTGTCCTGCCGTTTCGTCATCGGCGTCGTCAAGCTCGAAACGCCGGTCAACACACGCGAGGCCTGGAACATGATGGGCCGCGGCCTCGCCGAGGCGCGCGACAAGCTGAACGACAAGCGTGCGAGCAACGCCTACCGCTTCTCGCTGCCCGGTGAGACGATCGTCGAGCCGCTGCTCGATGCCGTCGGGGATTGCCTGACCGAGGTCGAGCGCGGTTGGACGCGCACGCAGCTCGAGTACTACTCGCGCTCGCGGGACCGGTCGCGCACGAATGCCGCGATCGCGAAAAGCTTGGGCGTCACGGCTCGTTCCTTGTATAAGGTGCTACACGCCGCGCGCGGCGACTTCCATCGGCGCCAATCCGCCGTTGTCGCGCGCGCGTTGACGGCGCTGGACGAGCGCCACGGGCTCAAATGATCGTTGCGGTCAAAATTTTCGGCTATGCCGTGCTGCTCGCTCTATTGACGTATGGAGGCAACGCCGCTTGCCGGCTCGTGCTTCGCTGGAGCGCCACGAGCACGCCGCCCGAGCGCGGCGACAAGATCACGCTGCGCGCCGGGCGCGTCATCGGCATCCTCGAGCGGTTGCTGATCTTTATCGGCTTGATCGCGAGCAGCTGGGAAATCTTGGCCGGTGTCGTCGCGTTGAAAACCGTGGCGCGGTACAGCGAGCTCGACAAGCAAGACAAGGCCGAGTATTTCCTGATCGGCTCGCTCGCGAGCATCTTGTGGGCCGTGGCGCTCACGGCGCTGCTCGTCCTTTTCGATCGCGCATGGGGCTTCGGCTTGCTGGCGCCGTTCGTCGATCTGCTCGGCAGCGGCGAAGCCGCTCCTTGAGCTCAGCCGGCCGGGAGCTCCGCCGTGCTCGGATCGGCCGCCTCGCGCGCCGTCCGCCCCCGCCCCGTCATTTCGGCGCCGGCGTGCCGCGGCAGCCGCCAGGCCCACCAGGCGGAGCTCGCCGAGATCAACCCCACCACGACGAACGACCAATAAAAGTTCGGCAGCGCCGTCGCGGGACGGTCCGCGAGCGCGCCGAGG
>Ga0073934_10004493_pt1 | contig 23116 bp, 20 predicted proteins | sample LarsenN4metaG_FD_76834 | JGI IMG/M metagenome (GOLD analysis project Ga0073934, IMG submission 76834) | Hot spring sediment bacterial and archeal communities from British Columbia, Canada, to study Microbial Dark Matter (Phase II) - Larsen... ...
GTTGAATGGCCGAAACCGGGTGAGCCTCCTCCAAAAAGAAGCTGATCCGCTCCAGCATCAGCGATGAGCCGTGCCCGCCGGCGCTGCGCACCTGGTAGACCGACGGAAAATATTGGCCCAGGTGGCTGACCGTGGCCCGTTCACTGCCCATGCCCAAGGGGAAGACCCGGCCCTGATCCAGGTGCTCCAGAACATAGCGGCCCCCGGCCGAGAGCTGCTGCCACCAACTGTCCGGTTGGATGGGGTTGATGGTCGTTCCCCCGGCCGCCGCCAGATCAAGGGAGAGCAGCACGATCAACAGCCGGCTAAAGGTTGGGGCGGTGATAGCGCGGGCGGCGTAGAGCCCAAACAGCAGCGCGGCCAGGCCCAGGTTGAAGGCAAGCAAAAATACGGGAACGGTCAAGAAAGGAAGCCAGCCCAACAAAAGCCGCTCCCGATAAATGGGATCTAGATGATAGCCCTTGTCGAGAAAGGCCAGAAAAAGTTTATGCTGAAACTCAGGGTTATACAGCGCGCTCCAGCTTTTTAAATCCTCCCTGAAGAGCCAGACCAGCCCCAGGCTTGACAGGATCAGCAGCCCGGCGATCATCAAGACGGCAATTTTTGATTTTGAAAGCCCCTGTTCGAGCAGTGTTTGCAGGCCAAAGCCGGCCAGCATGGCCAGGGTTAAATTGACGACCATCAGCCAGCGGGCCGGGATGCGGAAGAGGGCAAAGCCGGGCAGATATTGGATTATGTATTCATAAAGGGGGGTGGCCCGGCCCACTGCCAGCACGACCCCAGCCACCAACAGCCAGACAAAAAAGAGCATATCCGGCCGGCGGCGCTGGTTGAGGCTGAAGAAAACCAGCACGAGCGGGATCAAGCCAATATAGATAAAATCCTCCTGGAAGGGATCGCCGCCCATGAAACCGGTCACATTGTTACCAAAGAGGCTGGGGAGCAGCAGATTTAAGCCCATCACCGGCGGCAGCGAATTGTTGACCAGAAATTCAAAGCTCCGCTCTTCGGAGCGGACGGAGAGCTGCTGCAATTCAAGGGTGGGCAGCAGTTGGGGCGCTGCCAGCAGGAGACCGGTGACGACCATCAAGCTTAACAGGAGCAGCGTCCGGAGATTGTAGCTGATTTTATGGCGCAGCGTTCCAGGCTTAAGCCGGAAATCGGTGGCAATCCTGTAGCCGGCGTAGCCGGCCAGGGTGACCAGGCTGTAAAAGACAATTTGAGGTTGGGCGGTGCAGAGCTGGAAGGCCAGGGGTAGGCCGGCCAGCATGGCGGCCAGCAGGCGGCGTTTTCGGGCCGTCTGGATCGCGCCATATAAGATCAAGGGCAGCCAGGCCGCCCCGCTCATGATATTGAGGTTGGTGACCTGGGCCATTAAAAAGCCGCCAAAGCCAAAGGCCAGGGCGGCTGTAGCCGCTGCCGGATCGTCCAGGCCGAGCGAACGGGCTAAAATAAAGGTAAAGAGGGCGGCCAGGCTGAAGTGCAGCAGTATAAAGAGGGCCAGTTCCAGGCTTGGCGAGAGCGGGCTTAAAAAGAGAAAACTGAATAGGTAGAGCGCCCCAACCTGAGATTCGGCCAGGAAGGGCAGCCCGGTGTGCTGGTAGGGGTCCCACAGCGGGACCCGGCCGGCCAGCCATTCGTTGGCGGCAAAGATATGGCGAGGGTAGTGTATCCAGCTCAAGTCGGCCCAGTAGAGCGTCTGCCGGTCAAAGATAATCTCCGGAAAAGCGATAAAGGGCAGAAGGATGAAGAGAATAATGATAACGTTTTTTGACGGTTTGGCGTTATTCTGGCTAAACATAGGACCTTTATCTTAATGAGATTGGCCGATTCTAACCAATTTTAGCTTTAGTTTCTATTATTTTGTGTTACAATTTAGATGATGTTGCGAATTTGGCAATTGTAGCATACAATTAGTTTTGGCCGAAGGGAGAGGTTACCGATTAATTTTCAACATGTTATGTCTGCAAGGCCAAAGGGGCAGGCGGCTTTTCCGACCATTATCGGTATCGCTGCCATCGTTTTTGGATTGGACCAGGCGAGTAAATTTCTGGTGACCCAATACATTCCCGAGGGAGGGTCCTGGAGCATTATTCCGGCGTTTGAGCGGCTGGTCAAATTCACCTATATCACCAACACCGGGGCGGCTTTTGGACTGTTGCCCCAGCTTGGCGATCTTTTTACTGTGGTGGCGGTGGTGGTGATTGGTGGAATTATCTTTTTTCACCAGCAGTTTCCGACCCAGAACCTGTGGGTTCGGGTGAGCCTGGGCCTCCTGCTGGGGGGAGTGATGGGTAATTTTATTGATCGTATCTTTCGGGGGTACGTGGTTGATTTTGTTGATATTGGTTTTTGGCCCATTTTTAACGTGGCTGATGTGTCGATCGTCATCGGTATCTGTATTTTAACTTATCATCTTTGGGATTTAGATAAAACATCCGGCTAAACAATGACAATTTTGGGGCCTGGCTTATCCTATGAGGAAAATAATGAGTAAGACAAACAATCGACCTTCATTACGACGGATGATCTTTCAAAAAGTGATGAATTATAGCCAAAAGGCCGGTCAGCTTGGCCGGCGAGCCCGTGAGTTAGTTTTTGGTTTCCGGCTGCGCTCAACCGCACATATCGACCGCTGGGCGTTACCGGTCAAGCTGCTGCATGATCATCGCCTGGTCCAACGCCGGCGGGCCTTTAACAGGTCTGGCGGGAGCCGGTCGAGCATCGCCGAACATGCGCTCAATAAGGCCCGGCATAAGAAACAGCAACCTTAGTGATGGCCGCTGATAAAACAGTTTATCTGGAAGTTGATCAAGCCGTTGCGCGCCTGGATCAATATTTGGCCGCCGAGCTGCCCGAACTGTCCCGCTCCCAGTTGAAAAAATTGATCCAACAGCAGAAGGTGCTGGTGGATCACCAACCGGCGAAACCCAGTACCGCTTTGAAAGCGGGCGACTTAGTCACGGTACACCTACCGGCCCCTGAACCCGGCGAAATCCCCGCCGAAACTATCCCTTTAGATATCATTTTTGAAGACGACGATTTGATTGTGGTCAACAAGCCGGCCGGCATGGTGGTTCATCCGGGCCAGGGCCACAGCACGGGCACCCTGGTCAATGCCCTGCTGGCCCGTTACCCTGATCTGGCGGCGCTGGTCCAGAGTGATGAGGCCGTAGTGAACCGGCCCGGCCTGGTTCACCGGCTCGATCGCGATACATCCGGCTTGATGATTGTGGCCCGCCACGCGACTGCCCTCAGCCGCCTACAGCAGCAGTTCAAATCGAGGAAGGTGGAAAAGATCTACCTGGCCCTAATTTTTGGCCGGCCCGAAGCGCCTGAAGGGATTATCGATGTGCCCCTGGGCCGGGATCCGCGTCATCGCCAAAAGATCGCGCCCCGGCTTGAGGGCAAACCGGCCCGGACCCATTATCGACTGGTCAAAGCCTTTCATGATTATAGCCTGCTGGAGGTCAAGCTGGAGACGGGCCGGACCCACCAGATACGGGTTCATTTGGCCTGGCTCAAATATCCGGTGGTGGGCGATACGGTTTATGGCCGGAGAAGAAACCTGTTAGGGCTGGAGCGTCAATTTCTGCATGCCTGGCGACTTGGCTTTCAGCATCCCCGCAGCCAAACTTGGATGGCGTTTGAAGCGCCGCTGCCCGACGACCTGCAAACGATTCTTGATCAACTTGGCACAGGCGGTTGATCCAGTTCGATCTCCAGGACTCTGACCCGGCCGGAATAGAGAATCAAGATGATCAGGAGCAGCAGCGCCGCCACCAGATCGACGGCAATGATCCACATGGCGACGGCCGGGCCAATCGATTCAAAAAGCTGGCCAATCATCCAGGGTACGGTCATGCCGCCTAAACTGGAGCCAACAAAGAAAAAGCCGGTGACTCGACCGCTGATCGGCATCCGCCGTTCAGCAAAGGAGAGGGTGACCGGAAAGATGGAGGCCATACCCAGCCCCAGGCCAATTGCCGCGATCCAAACGGCAGTCAGCGAAGCGGACCAGATCAAGATGATGGCTATACTCAACATACACAGGACCAAATCTCCAAACAAGATGGTCCTGGGTCTTAACCTGGCGGCAATAGGAATGGCCAGAAGCCGGCCCAGGGTCAGCGACCCCCAAAAGGCTGAGGTCAGGTAAGCCGCGGTCGCTTCATCGGTCAGGTTCAAGGCGGTGGCGTAGCTAAAGACCCAGCCGCCAAAACCGACCTCCGCGCCCACATAGAGAAAGAAAAATAGGGCGATCAATAAGATCAGCAGGTAGTTGACCTGGCCGGTCGAGCCGTCTTCGGCGATGGTCTGGATGGGTGGGCTGGATAAGGCGAGCAGCCAGAGCGCCGAGGGAATGACCAGCAGGGCTAATGTCCAATAGGCCCAGGTGATCCCGCCGCTTCTCAGCAGGACCTGGGCAATGATGACCGGGCCAAGAAAAGCGCCAACGCCAAAGGCAAAGTGAAGGGCGTTCATAAAGGGGCCAACTTTATGGCGGTGCAGCCAGACCAGCAGCGTGTTTCCACCTACGTCCAGGGTTCCTTCGGCCATGCCCAGGATCAATAAAACCAAGACCAGGAGCAGCAGCAGGGGGATCAAGGGCGCCAGGGTCATGGTCAGGGCCATGACCAGCAGAGCGCTACCCATCACGGCGTGGCCGGCCAGCCGGTCATATAACCGCCCGCCCAGAAAAGAACCTAGCAAGTAGCCAAAGGAGCGGGCCGTAAAGAGATAGCTGATCTCGCGAAACTGGCTCTGCGTATTTTCGGCCAGACCGGGCAAGGTCGGCCCCAGGGATGAGGTAACCAGGCCCAAAGAGACAAAGGACAGACAATAGCAGACGGTTCTGATGAGTTTAGCGGGATCGGTTAGAGTATTTGGTGGAATGGTATTTTCTTTCAAAGTTAGATCGTCCTAAAAGTTATTGGCTGAAACAGAGTTTCAGCCACAATCTGGTTCCAACAGAGTTTGGAACCAGATTGTGGCTGATCGGTTAATGATCATCTTTCTGCTCGGCCAGGATGCGTTCAACCATGGCCCGCTCATCGGCCAGGGTATCGACCAGACCATCCAGGCGAGCGTCACGGAGCGCCTCGATGATCGTCCGAAAGATAGGCCCCGAAGGCAGGTTAAACTCCTGTTTCAGATAATGGCCGTCGATCAGGGGCGTCACGTTGCGCAATTCGGTTTGGAAACGGACAAGCTGCTGGCGGGCAGCTTCGTGATCAAGACCAAGCCAGGCAATTAAGCGGGCGCCATCCGAGCTATCTTCGAGCAGATGGTAAAGCCGGCTGGCCTGGTGAGCCTGGGCAATTTGAGCAACATTCCGGCGAATCTTGTAAGTTTGCTTGAGAATATTCCGCTGATAGACCCGCAAGTTTAACCGCTCCACCAGATTTTCCAGTTCGTCTCTGGCCAGCCAGAAGCTCATCAGGCCCAAATAGTGAACCAACTCAGGTTTGATGTTACGCCAGGGGGTGGCGGCCAGGCCGGTCCGCAGTTTCCTGAGCCGGTTCAGCAGTATATCATCCACCATCAGGCCGGGATGAAGGGCGGCCAAAATACCCAGTTCATCCAGTTGGTGCAGGGCTTTCTCCGGCTGGCGCTCCCGAAAAATCAGCTCTAGCTCGTGGGTAATTCGCTCACCGCTGACCCGCGACAGCAGGTCAAGCGCATGATCCAGCAATTCGGCCGTTCGCTCTTCCAACTTGAAGTCAAGCCGGGCGATCAAGCGGGCGGCCCGCAGCATCCGGGTCGGGTCTTCGATAAAGCTAAGGTTATGCAATACCCGGATCAAGCCGGCTTCCAAATCACTTTGCCCGCCATAAAAATCAAGCAGTTCGCCAAAACGATCGGGAGAGAGGCGCAAGGCCAGGGTGTTAATGGTAAAATCACGCCGGTGTAAATCCTGGCGGATCGAGCTTTGTTCAACCTCAGGTAGGGCTGAGGGATGGCGGTAGAATTCAGTTCGGGCCGTCACGAAATCTAGAGAGGTCAGGCGTCCTTCTTTACCATCAGTCCATTGGGCATCAAAGGGGGTAGGCCGGTCAAGAATCCATTTGGCGGTTCCAAAACGGCGGTGGCTGCGAACCCGCCCGCCGTGCCAGGCTTGCAGGCGGTGGGCCAGGGCAATCGCATCGCCTTCAACCACCAGGTCAAGATCAAAGCGGGGGCTGGTTTTTGCTTTTCCGGCCGGGTCACCGGCCAACAGCATGGCTAACAACAGGTCGCGGACAAAGCCGCCGACCATATAGAGGGTATCGCCGTTGGCGCTGGCCAGTTCACCCGCTTTTTGAAGTAAAACAAAGAGTTCGGGCGAAAGGGCTGCTCGAAGCTGGCCGGCCAGGTTTGGCCGGGTTGAACTTTCAGCCGAAGTCGCCTGCCATAAATTGATTAAGTCGGTCCGGGTGACAATCCCGATCACCCCACCACCGGCTTCGCTGACCACCGGCACCTGGCCAATCTGCTGTTCGGTCATCAGTTGTTGGACAGCGTCAATGCTATCAGAGGGAGTCACATAAAACTCCCCCTTTTTCATAAATTGGCTGATCGCCGCTCCATCTAGCTTGTGGCGGCGGGCCTTATCCACTTCTCGGCGGGAGATAATCCCGACAATCTTTTGCGTCTCGGCCTCAGTAACCGGAAAGCCTTCGTGGCCGTAACGGTCCATCATCTCGGCGGCATATTGAATGGTATCGGCTGGGGCCAGAGTTCGGACGCCTCTGGACATAATCTTAGCCACCGTCAGGGCCGGCTGGACTTCCAATTTGAGCAGGTGAACGAGTTCTTTTTTTAGCTCAACCAACTTTTTGTCTTTGATCAAGGCGGCGGCAGCGCGAGGGTGGCCGCCGCCTGCAAAAAATTCGGAAATGCGGCCGACATTGATCGCGTTGGTGACCGAGCGGGCGACCATCTGGATGTGATCGGTCATCTCGACCATGATAAAGAGCGCTTCGGGCTGATAAAGGTCGCGGATGCGGCTGGCGATCCCGCTAATTTCCTCAACATAATGGTCAACTTCGGCCAGGCCGATCATAACGGTGTGGCCGTGAATAGTATAGGTTTCTAACCGGCTAACCAACTGATCGTACAGACTCTTTTGGTCGTCACTCATTGCATAGTTCAAATAATCTCGTACAATGTCCAGACGAGCGCCTTTTGAAAGAAGCCAGGCAGCGGCCTGTAAGTCCCGCGGCGTGGTGCTGCTGTAGGTCAGCGAGCCGGTATCTTCATAAATACCCAGAAGCATCAGCGTCGCCTCGATCGAGGAGAGCCGCTTTGCCGAAAGATCACGAATCTGCTCGACCAGGAGCGTCACCGTTGCCCCGGTAGCGGTTGGGGTGAGCACGGCCCCTGGCGGCAAGGGTTGGTGAACTTCGTGATGATCGATAATATGGAGTTTGACGCCAGCTTTTAGATTTTTAATTTTATAGAGATATTGGGTATCGACCAGCGTTACCTGATCGATGGGTTCACGGCCTAGCTCATTCTGGTGCAAAAAAGGCAACTCGCTTTCGTAAAGCGTTACAAAATCGCGCACATTGCGGTTGAGGGTCGGCGGCAGCACCGGCAGCGCCTCAGGATAAAGATGCCAGGCCCCCAGAAGCGAGGCGACGGCATCAAAATCTGCATTGGTGTGGGTTACGATGATGTGCATAAATAACAGTATACCATAAAGAGCGGAAGAGGCATGACCGGAGAGATCGTTCTGCGGCCGGCAACGCCGGCGGATGCCAAAGCATTGGCCTATTTATGGATGGTTACTTTCCCAGATAAATTTGGGCCAGTATTGGGGGAGCAAGGTGAGCAAATCCTTTATGATTGGTTTTGTTTGAGCCAACGCCATATAGAAACGACAACGCTGCTTGAAGTCGATGGCCTGGCGGTCGGCTTTATTGTGCTGGAAACGGCCTCCGCACCCCAGGTGGATAGCGGCCGCTGGTTGTGGCATGCCCTACAATTGCATAACGGTATTTTTGGGGCGCTGCGCAGTTTTATGATGATGATTTTGCTTGATCATGATTATCAACCGGGCCAGAATGAAGTCTACATTGAGCTGCTTGGGGTCGATCCAGCGTGGCGAGGCCGGGGTTTTGGCCGGCAGCTTATCGCCCACGCCGAAGCAACGGCCTGGGCCGAGCAGGTGGGCCAGTTGACCTTAAATGTCGTATGTGATAACGGCCCGGCCATCGCTTTATACCGGAAATTAAGTTTTGAAGTGGCCGGCGAATATCAGAGTAAAATCCTCAAATGGCTGACCGGGCACAGCGGTTATTACAAAATGGTCAAGCGGTTAACAATCGATGATGGCAATCCTCGTTCCGACGCTGGGCGTGAGTTTCGGAACGAGGATTGCCATAACAGTTACTGATCAAAGTAGGGCCTGATCTTTTCAAGCAGGGCCTGCTTTGAGGACGCTCCGTTGAGTCGAAGGACCTCCTGCCCGTTCTTAAAGAGGATGAGGGTGGGAATGGTTAAAACGTTGTAGTTGGCGGTGACGGTTGGGGTAGACTCGATGTCAAGTTTAACAACTTTGACCTGTTCGGGATGTTCGGCGGCAATCTCTTCCAGACAACCTTCAATCGCTTTACAAGGTTCACACCATTCCGCCCAGAAATCGGCCAGCACGGGAATATCGCACTTTAGGACCTGAGGGTCAAAGCTGTAATCGGTTACGTTGACAAGGGCACTCATCTTGTTTACTCCTGAAGGCAAATAGTGTCATCCAAATATACTCTCAGCGCCGGAGGCTGTCAATTTACCGGCGTATGGCTCACCAGCCATCAGTGACTTTTGACACCAATCTAAGATTGGTGGTACACTAAAGCGCCGTTCTACGACAACCAAATCCATTCAACTGGAGGAAGATATCTCATTTATGAATGTACGGGCACTTGTGGCTGAGTTTATTGGAACTTTTGCGCTTGTTTTTCTGGGGGCCGGGGCAGGCGCGCTGGGTATTGGCGGGCTGGTCGGCGTGGCCCTGGCCCACGGCTTGACCTTGTTGGTTTTTGCCTATAGCTATGGCCATCTATCGGGCACGCATATCAATCCGGCGGTGACGATTGGCCTGTGGGTTGGCAAACAGATCAACCTGCCGAACGCCGTCGGTTACATTATTGTTCAATTGTTGGGCGGAATTGTGGCCGGTATTATCCTCAATTTTTTGATCGGCGGCAGCGCGCCCGGCCTGGGCGCAACCGTTTTGGCCGATGGGGTTAGCCCTACCCAAGGGTTAATCCTCGAGCTTATTTTGACCTTCTTTTTAGTGAACACCATTTTTAATGCGGCGGTGAGCGGTAAAGCCGGCAATGCCGCCCCGGTGGCGATCGGATTGACTCTGGCGGTCGCTATTTTGATGGGCGGGCCGTTGACCGGCGCATCGCTCAACCCGGCCCGAACCATTGGGCCGGCCATTGCGACCGGCAACTTTGCCGATCTATGGGTCTACCTGGTTGGGCCGGTTGTGGGCGCTCTCCTGGCGGCGCTGCTTTATACCGGCTTGCTCAGGCCGGAAAAATAGTCGATTGAATGAGAGCTAAGAACGATGGCTAGATATATTGCGGCAATCGATCAAGGGACAACCAGCACCCGCTGTATGATCTTTAACCAGGCCGGAGAGCCGGTTGGAGCGCACCAACTGGAGCACGAGCAGATTTATCCCCAGCCCGGCTGGGTGGAGCACGACCCGCTGGAAATCTGGCAGCAGACACAGGCGGTGATCCGGGGCGCGATGCAGAAGGCGGGGGCTAACGCCGCCGATATTGCTGCTGTGGGCATTACTAACCAGCGTGAAACCACGCTTGTTTGGAATTGGAAGACGGGTAAACCCTACTATAATGCCGTGGTCTGGCAGGATACCCGGACCGACCGGATTTGCGCCGATTTGGCGAAAGCAGGTGGCCAGGATCGTTTCCGGCCCCAGGTTGGTTTGCCGCTGGCGACCTACTTTTCCGGCCCTAAAATCAAGTGGCTGCTCGACAATGTCGCGGGGTTGCGCCAGGCCGCCGAAGCCGGCGAGGCGATTTTTGGCAATATCGATAGCTGGCTGATCTGGAACTTGACCGGCGGGACTCAGGGAGGGGTCCATGTTACCGATGTGACCAACGCCTCCCGGACGATGCTGATGAACCTGGATAGCTTAAGCTGGAACCATGATATTGCCGCAGCGATGGCGATTCCGGCGGCGATGCTGCCGGAAATCCGGCCTTCGAGCGACCCGCAAATTTATGGGTATACGCTGGAAGATGGCCCCTTTGGCGGCAAGATCCCGGTTTGCGGCGACCTGGGCGACCAGCAGGCGGCGACAGTGGGCCAGGCCTGTTTTAGCCCCGGCGAGGCTAAGAATACGTATGGCACGGGCTGTTTTATGATCCTCAATACCGGGACTGAGGTTGTTCCTTCCAAGAGCGGGCTGCTGACGACGGTTTGCTATAAATTTGGCCAGGCGCCGACCATCTATGCCCTGGAAGGATCGATTGCCATTACCGGCGCCCTGGTGCAGTGGCTGCGGGATAATCTCAAGCTGATCAGCAGCGCCCCGGAGGTTGAGGAGCTGGCCCGAACGGTGGAAGATAACGGCGGCATCTATTTTGTGCCGGCCTTCTCCGGCCTGTATGCGCCCTATTGGCGCAGCGACGCGCGTGGGGCGATCTTGGGAATGACCCGCTATGTACACCGGGGCCATTTTGCCAGGGCGACGCTGGAGGCGACGGCTTACCAGACCCGCGAGGTGCTGGATGCCATGAATAATGATTCCGGGGTCGCTTTGACGGCGCTCAAGGTGGATGGCGGTATGGTCTATAACGATCTGCTGATGCAGTTCCAGGCAGATGTGCTGGGTGTGCCGGTCATCCGGCCCAAGGTGGCCGAAACCACGGCTCTGGGCGCGGCTTACGCCGCCGGGTTGGCGACCGGTTTCTGGCAGAGCACGGATGAGATGCGGGCCAACTGGGGTATCGATAAAACCTGGCAGCCGGCGGCGGATGACACGGCCCGGACCAGGCTGTACAGCATGTGGAAGAAGGCGGTTACCAAGACCTTTGATTGGGTTGAGTAGTTGCCTGGTTTTTAATTGGTAATTGGTAATTGGGTAATTGGAGATTGTTTAATCTCCGGTTACCCAATTACTAATCTCCTGGCAGGTGTAAAATTATTTCTGGACGATGATTTAACAAGAGAGGGCCGGTGATTTTCTGCCCTCTTTTTATTTTATAGGCGAGTGGAAAAGCATGATGAGACGATCAACCGAAGTGCTGGTGATTGGGGGGGGCGCGACCGGGTGCGGGGTGCTGTATGATCTGGCCCAGCGGGGGTTTAAGTGCCTGCTGCTGGAACGGGGCGGGCTGTCGATGGGGACATCGGGCCGGTTTCACGGGCTGCTGCACAGCGGCGGCCGTTACGTGACCAACGATCCGGCTGCGGCGCGGGAGTGTATTGAAGAGAATATGATTCTGCGGCAAACAATGCCCCACTGCATCGAGAATACCGGCGGGCTGTTTGTGACCACGCCGGGCGACCCGCCCGATTTTGCCGATCTTTTTTACCGCTCTTGCCAGCAGGTGGGCATACCGGTTGAGGAGATACCCGTTGCCGAAATGCTGAAGCGGGAACCACTGCTCAATCCTGGGATCAGCCGGGCCTTTACTGTGCCTGACGCCACGGTTGAAACCTGGGCCGCCTGCCAGAGCCTGGTCCATTCGGCGGCAGCCTACGGGGCGGAAGCCTTGACCTATCACGAAGTGGTTGAGGTCCTGGTGAGCCAGGGCAAGGTGACCGGGGTGGTGGCTAAAAATAGGGTCAGCGGCGAACAGATGACGATCGAGTGTGATATGCTGGTCAGCGCCACCGGGGCCTGGGGCGGCCAGATTGCCCGGCTGGCCGGCTGTGACTTGACCATTTATGCCGGGAAGGGGACGATGATCGCCATGAATTATCGCATGGTCAACACCGTCGTCAACCGCTGTATCCCCCCGCACGATGGCGATATTTTGGTACCGATTGGCACCGTGGCCGTGATCGGCACGACCTCTGTCCGGGTGGATGACCCGGACGATTACGCCATCGAGGATTGGGAGATCAAGCTCATGCTGGACGAGGGCGAAAAGTTGGTCCCGACCTTTAAGAAGTTCCGCCCGCTGCGGGCCTGGGCCGGGGTCCGGCCCCTGTACCAGGAAAAGGCGGCCGGGGCCGACCTGCGCGAAGTGACGCGGGCTTATACCCTATTAGATCATTTGCCCAGGGATGGGGTCGATAACTTTATTACCATCACCGGGGGGAAATGGGCGACCCACCGGCAGATGGCCGAACGGACGGTTGACCTGGTTTGCCAGAAGCTGGGGACGGAGCGGCCCTGCCAGACCGCCTTTACCGAGCTGCTGGCGCCTGAAGGAAGAAAATTCTACAGCCTGGGCGAGCGGTTACGAAAGGTGGAGATGGGCGAGTGGCCGGGCCAGGTGATCTGTGAATGTGAGCTCGTCACCCGGCCTCAGATCGAGGAGACGTTAGCCCGGCGAGATGAGAATATCATCAATGATTTGCGGCGGGATTTGCGGCTGGGGATGGGGCCGTGCCAGGGCGGCTTTTGCACCTATCGGGCCGCCGGCATTATGCACGAGCAGAAAAAGCTGCCGGCCCGCGAAACGAATAAGGCGCTGGTTGATTTTCTACAGGAGCGCTGGAAGGGCAGCTTGCCGGTCTTGTGGGGCCAGCAGCTCCGCCAGACGATACTGGACGAAGGGATTTACCTGGGCCTGTTGGGCATCGACAAGCTGCCGGTTGATCTGACCGGGCTTAACCAGCCTCGCGTTGCAGAGGTGGAGACGGAGGGTTATTATAAGGTTGGGGGTGGGGGTTCTTAGTCCTTGGTCCTTGGTCATTAGTCATTGGTCATTGATAATTGGTAATTGGTTATGGGGAGATATGATGCGGTAATTATTGGGGCGGGGTTGGCCGGGTTGGTGACGGCCTGCCAGTTGGCCCGGCTGGGTCAAAAGGTGCTGCTGCTGGCCTATGGGCACGGCGCGCTGCTGTTAGCCTCTGGCTGCATCGATGTGCTGGGCTTTCAACCGGCCAGTTCGATCGAGCCGGTCACCGACCCGTTGAGTAAGCTGGCCGATTTTTTAGAGGAACGGCCCGATCATCCTTATCGTTTTACCGGCAGGGACAATATCGAAGCCGGCTTAACCGCTTTCCAGGCGCTGGTTCAAGCCCAGGGGCTGCCTTACCTGGGCGCAGCCGACCGCAACTGGCTCCTGCCCAGCGCAGCCGGCGCGGTCCATCCGACCTGCCTGGCGCCGGCCTCCTTGGCCAACGGCGACCTGAGCCGGGGCGGCCGCATGCTGATTGTTGGCTTCCCGGAGCTGCGCGATTTTTATCCGGCGCTGATTAGCCAGAACCTGAACGAACAGGCATTGGGCGTACGGGCCGAGCCATTGCTGGTCGATTTGCCGCCGGTCCCAATCTCGGATGATCAGAATGTCCTGCCGGTTGAACTGGCCTATGTTTTTGAACGGCCCGATTTTCGGCGGCAGGTGATCCAGCGGCTGAAAGGCCAAACGAGAGGTTACGACCGGGTGGGGTTTCCGGCGGTCCTCGGGATCAAGCGACATGCTGAGGTTATGGCCGACCTGGAAAGCGGATTGGGCAAGCCGGTTTTTGAGATCAGCACCCTGCCGCCTTCGGTTCCGGGCCGCCGTTTGCTGGAAGCGCTACGCCAGCTTTTGGTTGAAGCCGATGGCCGGATGATCATTGGGGCTCAGGTAGTTGACGGCCTGATCGAGGCCGGCCGGGTGAGCCAAATCCGGTTTGAGAGCGCCAACCGGCCTAAAGTGGTTAAGGCGGAAAACTATATTCTGGCGACCGGCGGGATTTATGGCGGCGGCATCCTGACCGATGCCGACGGCGGGATTGGCCGGGTCTGGGAGCCGATTTTTGGGCTGCCGGTTATGGCCGAAACCAACCGCCATCGTTGGTTTGCCCCGCGTTTTCTGGAGCCAACCGGGCAGCCTTTTGCCAACTTTGGCGTCCGGGTCAACCAACAGTTGAACCCGGTTGATGAGAATAAGCGGCCGGTGGCCGAAAATTTATATCTGGCCGGCGGCGTTATTGCCGGCGCTGATTGGACCCGAGGCCGGACCGGCGATGGCGTAGCGCTGGCGACGGCGGCGGCGATTGTCAAACAGATCACAGGAAGGATTTATGCCGATGGCGCTTCAGCAGGCTGATTTGGATGAAATCACCCTATCGATTTGGAAGCAGGCTCAGAACACGGCGGATTTGTGCGTCAAATGTAATATTTGCACCTCATTTTGCCCGTTTTCTAATGTGACCGAACTTTTTCCGGGACCTAAGTTTGTCGGGCCGCAAGCGCAGCGGTTTCGCAATCCTCACGAAATGTCGGTCGATAACAGCGTTGATTATTGCAGCGGCTGCGGCATCTGCACCCTGGTCTGCCCACACGGGGTCAAGGTGATGGAGATGAATTCTAAGGCCCGCTACAAGCTCTACCGGCGAAAAGGGATTCCGCTACGCAACCGGCTGCTGGGCCGGTCGGAGCTGTTGGGAATGATCAGCAGCCCGGTCGCGCCGGTGGCCAACTTCTTTTTGGGAAACCGGCTGGTGCGGATCGTGGTCGAGAAGATGATGGGCGTCCACCGCGACGCGCCGCTGCCGGCTTTTTCATTTGAAACGTTTCGGGGCTGGTACAAAGGGGTCCACCGCAAAGCGGGCCGGCAGCGCCGGGCCGATAAAAAGGTTGTTTATTTTCACGGCTGCAGCACGAACTATTATGAACCCAGGGTCGGCAAGGCGGCGATGGCGGTGCTCGAACATAATGGCTACGAGGTGATCGTGCCCGAGCAGGCCTGCTGTGGCCTGCCGATGCTCTCTAACGGGGAGTTTGAGGCGGCCCGGCGGTATGCCAACAAAAATATCCGGTCGCTGGTTGATTATGCCAGGGATGGTTACATTATTCTGGGGACCTCGACCAGTTGTACCCTGTCGCTCAAATCGGATTATCAACATATCCTGGATATCGATACGGAAGAGGCTCGATGGGTTTCCCGGCAAACCTATGATATTTGCGAGTTTCTGCTGGAGCTGGCCGACGCCGGGCAGCTTAAAACCGATTTTAAGCCGATCGAGGCGACATTACCGTATCACTCTCCCTGCCAGCTCAAGGCGCACAATATTGGGCTGCCGGCGATCGACCTGATGGAGATGATCCCGGGAGTCAAGATCAAACACGTGCAGGCCGACTGCTGTGGGATTGCCGGGACGTATGGCTACAAGAAAGAGAAATATCAAATTAGCCAGGATGTAGGCCGGGTGGTTTTTGACCAGGTGAAGGCGGCCAACTCGGCGTTGGGCGTGTGTGACAGTGAAACCTGCCGCTGGCAGATCAGGCAGGCCACCGGGCTAAAAATGATCCATCCTATTGAACTGCTGGCCCAGGCTTATGGGTTGAATTACCGATAGGCTATAAATAATTCTTGATCCGGCAGAAATTTTTAACCACGGATTTCACAGATTTCACGGATTTTTATTGACAATGTTAAAGATAGTTGTTATAGGCGCGGGGGCGATTGGCTGTTTTGTGGGTGGCAGGTTGGCCGGGGCCGGGCATCAAGTTACCCTGGTGGGACGGCCGGCGCTGATGGAGAAGATTGCCGCTGGCGGCCTGATCTTGCGCCACCCGGCCCAACCTGATCAAACTGTTTTTCCACAAACCACCACTTCGCTGGCCGAACTGTCAGGCGCATACTCGTTTATTTTGATTACGGTCAAAGCGCCGGATACGGTTACGGTGATTAAAGAGTTGGCCGCTTCCAGGCTCGATCTCAGCGACAGTTATCTGGTCTCGCTCCAGAATGGTATCGGCAATGAGGCGCTGTTAGCCGGTGCGTTTGGTCCTCAGCGGGTGATGGCCGGAACGGTCACTATCCCGATCAGCATCCCTGAGCCGGGCGTGATCGAGGTGAGCAAGGATAAGGGCGGGCTGGGTTTGGCGCCGCTCCAGCCCGGCCAGCCGGTCGGCCACCTGGCCGAGGCGCTCAAAAAGGCGGGGCTGATGACCCAAATTTATGAGGATGAGCGGGCGATGAAATGGTCGAAACTCCTCCTTAACATCGTCAATAACGCTTCGTCGGCCATTCTCAACCAACCCCCGGCGCAGATCATTAGCCGGCCTGACCTGTTTGACCTGGAGATTGAAGCGCTGCGGGAAGGCGTCGCCGTGATGCGGGCCGGCGGCATAAAGGCAGTCAATCTGCCCGGTTATCCGGTGGTGTGGTTGGCCCGGCTGGTTTCGGCCGGCTGGCTGCCGGCGCCGCTTAAACGAGCGATCCTGCGGCCCTTTATGCTGAGCGGGCGGGGGACGAAAATGCCCTCGCTCCAGATCGACCTGGCAGCAGGCCGGCCCAGTTCTGAAATTGGCGTTTTGAATGGAGCGATTGTCCGGGCCGGGCAACAGGCCGGTGTCCCAACTCCGGTTAACCAGGCGCTGGCCGATATCTTAAGCTGCCTGGTTTCGGGCCAGGCGCCCTGGGCCGAGTATCAAGATCAACCGGCCAGGCTGCTAGCGGTGGTGGCGCAACGAAGATCGGGATAAAAATTGCGGTTCTTTAGAAATTCAGGTCGCCTCTCAAAAAGAGCGCGGCCAGGGGCGGGCGAATCAAGGGGATTTGAAAAGAGCCAAAATTGCTTTGGTTCCTGGGGCTTAGTATAATTTGAGGTAGTTCACAGTTCAGGTATCAGGGGACTCTTATGCCGATTAGCTGGTCAGTCATTGCCATTGTCGTGGCCTATCTTTGTGGCTCAATTCCGGTAGGCTACCTGGTGGCCCGGCTTTACGGAATCGATATTACGGCTTCGGGCAGCGGCCGGACCGGCGGCACCAATGTTTTAAGGGCGGCCGGCAGTAAGGCGGCCGGATTGACCGTTTTGGGCGATGTTTTCAAGGGGCTGATCCCGATCTTTTTTATCCAAATCGCCTTTCCGCCCTTAACGGTGGCCCTGGCGATGACGGCGGCGGTCCTTGGCCATAATTATTCGATCTTTTTGAAGTTTAGAGGCGGCGTTGGGGCGGGAACAGCGATTGGGACGGTCGGGGGCGTTTCGGTTCCGGCCGGGCTGTTGGCGGCCGTTTGCGGCTTGATCGGCCTGGCGCTGACGCGCTATGCTTCTGTTTTATCAACCTCGATCGCGGTCAGCAGTGTCATTATTCTGGCGATCTTTGCCGCCCTGAGAATTACGCCCTATGCTTATGTTTTAGGGGCGGTTTTGAATATGTTGGTTATGTTTTACGCCCTGCGCGAGAATTTTGCCCGAATCCGGGCCGGCACCGAACGCAAGGTCGGGCAGAAAACGGATAACATCGTCAAATTATCTTGATTGGGCTTCTCCGGCCCAATGCTGGCCGCGCTCCCTCAAAAAATATCTAGAAAGCGATACTTGTCATGGCTCATTTTCCGGTAGATTTACATGCTCATACAACGGCTTCTGATGGAACCCACACGCCAACCGAATTGGTCAAGCGGGCCGCGCAGCGGGGGGTGCGCGTTTTAGGGATCGCCGATCACGATACGATTGAAGGCCTGGCCGAGGCGATGGGGGCAGGCCAGGCGTTTGGCGTGGAGATTGTGCCTGGGGTTGAGTTTAGCACCCGGCACGAATATGACAAGCATTTTGTCTCTATTCACCTGCTGGGTTACTTTATCAATCCAACAGCTCCCAGCCTGGTCGAGGTGATGGAGCGGGTTAAACAAGGCCGGATCGAGCAGAAGATCCGGCAGATCAAGAAGTTGCAGGAGTTTGGTTTTGATATACCGGTGGAGGCGGTTTTTGACCGGGTCAGCGGCGTGCCGGGCCGGCCGCATATTGCGGCTGTTCTGATGGAGCGGAATCCAGGACGATTTGAAACTATACAGCAGGTGTTTGAGGAGTATTTGGGAACCGGGGCTAAGGCCCATGTTGGCCGCCTGTTTGCTTTGACGGTGGGCGAGGCGATTAGCGTGGTGAAGGCGGCCGGCGGGCTGCCGGTATTTGCTCACCCCGGCGCGTATGATAGCGGCATCGACGCGATGGCGGCGGTGCGCAACGCCAAGGCCGAAGGCGTGGAAGGGATAGAGGTTTATTATCCGTATGAAACCGGTCACCGCGCCGGCGGCAGCCAGAGTAGCTGGGTCGGGCGGATCGAAGCGCTGGCCCAAGAGCTGAAACTGCTCCAGACCGGCGGAACCGATTTCCACGGCCGGCTCCACGATCAGGTGGACCTGGGCGATATGGGCTTGAGCGAGAAGCAGTATGCTAAGCTAGTTGAGGGGTGGCGCCGGTTAAGAGTTATTGACAAATTTTAAGGTAAATTTAAGGTTCTATTAGCCAAAACTATACTATATTTAGTATTATTAAATTTTGGACCTACAAAATCTAGTAATATAATCACAGGTGATACCGTTACAACAGGATTGTAACGGTTCTTTTTTTGAGGCTCTGGGAATGCATTCGCAGTGGGCGAATGAAATGGCTAATACAATATTTATTGTAAGTAAGGAGCGGAAATGAAAGGAAAATATGCGATCGCCATTGCAGGAAATATGGGTGTGGGGAAGAGTACCTTGACCCGACTTCTGGCCGAAGCGCTTGGCTGGACACCCTTTTACGAAGCGGTGGATGATAACCCCTACTTAGCCGATTTTTACAAAAATATGCCGCAGTGGAGCTTTCACTCCCAGATATTCTTTCTTACCCGCCGGCTGCGCTATCATCGCGAAATCGCCAAGCACCCTCAAAGCGTCATCCAGGACCGGACGGTATATGAAGACGCCGAAGTTTTTGCTCGTAACCTGCACCAGCGCCGCAATTTGAGTGATCGAGATTATCAACTGTATCGCGACCTGTACGAAGAGTTTGTCCAGATCATGCCCCAACCGAATTTAGTCGTTTACCTCAAGGCCAGCGTCCCGACGTTGATCGAACGGATCCACCGCCGGGGTCGAGATTTTGAACGAGATATCTCTCCGCTCTACTTACAACAACTCAACGAACTTTATAACGCCTGGATTGAAGATTTTACCTTTTGCCCGGTGCTGACGATCCCCGCCGACGATCTGGATTTTGTCCGATTTAACAACGACTTTGTAAAGATCAAAGCCGATATCCTCCAGCGGCTAGAACTGGCCAAAGTATACGCCTAAGCGATAGAACAAAATTCAGTAAATCACGAAACGCTCCTGGAGGATTTGGCAATCCTCCAGATTTCGCGGGATTTGCGACCGAAGGAAGTCCCGCGAGAGCAAACTGTGATTTACTGCTATTAACCTGAGTTCGAGAATTAAATGAGATCGGGCAATAGGGCTAATTCTTTCTCAGACAACTGGATCGACGGTTTCTTGGGTTGCAGGTGTAAGCAATCAGCCCGGCTAACAGATTGACCGCAAAATTACAGACACTGCGATGGCGGGTATGAGCAATCTGCGAAATGTTCTTGAGTTGATCATTGATCGTCTCAATCCAGGCTCACTTGCGGACCAACAGCTTATCCATCAGCGGCAGCAGCCGATTGGGCATATTGTTGTGGACTGGGGTAATCAACTGCAACTGTTGGTCCCACAACTGCTCAAACAAGATTTGATCGAGGTAGCCCCGGTCACCGACCAACTTGCCCCACAACTCTTTGGCCAACGTGGGTACGGGTCACGGTCATCAACATTGACAGGCGTCAGACAAAAAGCGATGATTTCACCTTGATCATTGACCATCAGATGCAGCTTGAAGCCATAGAACCAGCCCAGTGAGCTTTTGCCCCGCTGGGCCAGACCGGTAAAGACCTTGTGGCGGCGGATCCGCTTGTTGTGACAGACGGCAATTGGGGTCGAGTCAATGAGGTGCTGTACCCAAAAAATTGGACTCGGTAATGTTGTGAAATTTGACCTCCACCAGGACGGCATGGAAGATAACCTTAAGGAGGTAAAAAATGACCAAACGCTATTCACCCAAAATCAAGTTCCAGGTGGTCCTGGAACTGTTGCAGGGCGATAAAACGCCTGCCCAAGTCGCCAAAGCATATGCGGTTCATCCGAACACCGTCAACAATTGGAAACAAGCCTTTCTCGAAAGCGGCTCCGAAATCTTCGCCAAGAACGGCGCCGTGGCCGAGTATGAAAAACGGATCGCTGATCTGGAACAACTGCTCGGCAAGAAGGAGGTGGAAATTGCCCTTTTAGTGCGCCTTGGAAGCTGTAGGTCTGAAGGCCAATCGCAGGCTACAACTGCGATGTGTCTATGATGAGACACGACAGAACCTACCTCACGGTTCTGGAACCAATCGGGCAGGCAGGGGACCAAGAGCAAGAACCTGTCTGAAGCCCCGATGGCAATGTAGGCAAACGCGAGGAACCCTAACCCTCGCCCAGGCCGCTAGTTGCGCTCGAATATGGCTAGGCGACGAACCATTGGTGAGGCATCGTTACGATTAACCAGACTGGAAAGGTTAGGGATGGTCTGGGAGCTGAGGTTACGTGACTTTCCTAAAAGTGAAGAAACGCATTCAATGATTTATTGAGTGGCTTGTCGGTATAGAGGTGTAATCGGCAAGCTAGGGCCTCCGGTGTATAGATGGAGCCTAAGTTCGAGAAGAGACAGACCTACGGAACAAGGGAACCTGCCTCACTGGTCTCGTTGAGAGACTGGGGTAGCTGCGTCTGAAGCAGTGAGGCAGGGGCGGAGGACCTTGTAGTAGTCCATAGCGGTGGGGAAAGCCCACCTCACGGCGAAGGAGGTCCAGCGAGATGAAAGTGTCCGGTAAGCCTGCACGATAGCCTTCTATAGAAGGAGGTAGTTTATGATGGATACACCCATAAACGATCAAGTGCAGAGAGTCCAAGCGATGCTCTATGCTAAAGCCAGCCAAGAACCGGAAACTCGGTTCAAACGGCTGTACAAGTACCTTACCAAATCAGAATGGGCCGAGGCCGCAATAGATAAAGTGTTACGGAACCGAGGCAGTCGGACCGCTGGAATAGATGGGAAAACCCGCCAAGATTACCTGGATAAGGCCAACCAAAAAGAGCTGGTGGAAGACCTATTGGATGAACTCATCACACAGACTTACTCACCTCAACCTGTCAGACGGACCTACATCCCTAAAGCCAACGGCAAGAAACGGCCTTTGGGTATCTCAACGCTCAAAGATAGGGTCGTGCAACAGATGGTCAAAATGGCTATCGAGCCAATTTATGAAGCGACCTTTCTCCCCTGCTCCTATGGGTTTCGATCGAATCGCTGTACCTGGGATGCGTTAGCTGAAGCGCACCGGTTCCTACAACCTCACTGCCAATATTACACCATCATCGAGGGCGATGTCGAAAACTGCTTTGGCACAATCAACCATAGCCTCTTGATGCGCCAACTTCAACGTCGGATTTCAGATAAACGTCTCCTGGCGCTGATCTGGAAACTGCTCCGCACTGGCGTAGTGGAAGAATTGCGATATAACGAGACCACGGAAGGAGCACCTCAGGGCAGTATCGTTGCACCTGTCTTGGCCAATGTTTATTTGCACCGCCTAGATGAGTGGATGCATCAACGCTTTCACGCGATGACCGGCGGCCAACGATACGTTCGACGACAGCAAGGGGAACTGGTCTCAGTCCGGTATATTCGGTATTGCGATGATTGGATTGTGCTAATGCGAGATGAAGAAAGAGCCGAAGCCCTCAAACAAGAACTGGCTGACTTTATTCAACAGGAATTGAAGATGACCCTCAGTCAAGAGAAAACCAGCATCACTCACGCCAGAGACGGCTTTGATTTCTTAGGCGTGCGCACGTTTATCGCGCCCCTCAGAAGCAATCCCAACCGGATACTTCCCTTTCAAATACCCTCCAAGAAAGCGGTAAAAGCTTATCGGCAGAAGGTTAAAGAACTCACCCACCGTGACTTGGACTATCTCCCGCCCGCAGAAAGGATCAAGACCTTGAATTGGCTCATTCGGGGCTGGGCCAACTATCACCGCTGGGGTAATGCCAAAGAAACCTTTGCCGCCCTGACCCATTGGACCAACCGAAAGGTTCACCTGATGTTACGACGATATACCTCAAAAGGCTGGAAAACCACTTATCAGACTTACTTTCAGCCGATTTCAAAATGTACTAATCTCCACCAATGGCACAACTATACCCGGTGGTCAACTCCGGCGGTCAAAATCGACGGTAATATTCAGATAGGTTTATTGCCGATGTCTATCATCTCCACCCGTGATTACTGGCGGAACAGAGGAACCAGAATACCGCCAGCCTACAGATTACTCAAGGACCAAACCCCCTACAACGAACGAGACACCGACTTCTACACCGATCTGGAAGTGATTGAGAAAACAAAAATCGATCAGATGGTCCACGGAAATCCAACCAAATATGGATTGGAATATCGACAGAACCGAAAGCTGATCTTACAGCAAAGTAGATACACTTGTACAGTCTGTGGCTACAAGTCGCAACGCCGTAAAGGTGAGGTTCACGACTTGGAAGTCCACCATCTTAACCCTAACGGTGGTAATGGGATAGATAATCTCCAAACTGTCTGTCTCGCTTGTCACCGACAACTTACGGCTAACGAGCAGGCTGACTGAGGCAGAACGGAAAGTCATTTCGCCTAGAGCTTGCTGCTCGGAAACGGGCACGGCGGGTTCGGCAGTAGGGGGATGGAGAAACACGTCAATTGAGAGATTGGAAGGTGCGCTTTGTTCCTACTACAACAAAAACTTCTTAGGCCAGAACAGATGAGTACAGCGACCAAACTCAAGCTGGTGGCGGCGGTCCGGGACGAGTATGACCTGAAAGCAGCCCTGGCCGCCATCGACTTACCCAAGTCAACCTGGTACTACCATAGACCTATCAGCAACCGGTTAATCACAAGGTCGTGCAACGGCTCCTGAAAATCTGGGACTTGGCCTTGATGCGCCAGACCCACAGGCCCAAACCGAGCCAAATCCGGCAAGTCATTGTGGCCGCCGGTGATCGCGCCAATGTGGTCGCTCAACTCGATCAGATTGAACTGTTCCAGGTGGCCTACACCGATTTCACTGAGCTGCCCTATGCTCACGGCCACA
>Ga0073934_10004495_pt1 | contig 23089 bp, 23 predicted proteins | sample LarsenN4metaG_FD_76834 | JGI IMG/M metagenome (GOLD analysis project Ga0073934, IMG submission 76834) | Hot spring sediment bacterial and archeal communities from British Columbia, Canada, to study Microbial Dark Matter (Phase II) - Larsen... ...
ACCTCCTTGGGCCGCGCGAACTGGCCGTACTGCTTGCCCACGCTGCCGAAACTGGCGACGTAGCGGCCCTCGCGGTCGAAGATGACGACGCGGAAGTTGCCGCCGTCGACCACGTACAGGCGGCCATCCTTGCCGATGGCCAGGTCACGCGGCAGGTTGAACTCGCCGGGGCCGCTGCCGCGCTTGCCGATGTCCATGACGTGCGCGCCGCTGACCGCGTCGAACACGCGCACGCGGTGGTTCTCGCTGCTCACGCCGCCGATGTCCACCGCGTAGACGCGCTGGCCGGCCGGGTCGACGGTGACGCTGGCCAGGCGCGCGAACCACTTGTCACCGCCGATGCGGCGCAGGAAGTTGCGCTCCGGACCGTAGACCACGATGGCCTTGGCGCCGATGTCGGCCACGTAGAGGTTGCCGGCGGCGTCGACGTCCAGGCCGATCGGCTTGATCAGCTGGCCCGGGCCCTCGTCGTCGCCGATGCGGTACTGGCGGCCGGCCGGCACGTCGTACAGATGCACGTAGCGCGCCACCGTGTCGCTGACGTAGATGCGGCCGCGCGCCACCGCCACCGCGTAGGGCTTGGACAGCGGCTCGCCGCGCGTCTCCTCGCCGGTGACGAGGCGGCGCAGCCCGCTCGTGGCCTGCTCGGGCAGCACGTCGGTGCTGCTGCGGATGGTGCGTTCGAAGACGAAGCGCGGCTCGTCGGGCGGCGCCGGGAAGACGAGCTCGCGCGGCGCGGCCGGCGGCGTGGCCGGCGGCGCCGACGCGCAGGCCGCGAGCAGCAGCACGAGGGCCGAGCACCAGGCCTTGGCGCCGGGCGCGCGCATCGTCGTGGCTCCGTCTCCGCTCCGTCTCCGTCTACTTGGCCGCCGCGACCATGAACTCGAGCGCGGCCTTGATCTCGTCGTCCTTGAGCGTGGTGCCGGCGCGCGGCGGCATCGCGCCCTTGCCCTTGATCACGGTGGCCAGCATGGCCGCGTTGCCGGTGGCGATGCGCGGCGCCCAGGCCGCCTTGTCGCCGAACTTGGGCGCGTTGGCCACGCCGGCGGCGTGGCACACGGAACAGGTCTTCTCGTAGATGGCCTTGCCGTCGTTGGCCAGCGCCGGTGCGCCGGCGAGCGTCAGGCCCGCGATGCCGAAAGTGAGAAGAACCTGTCTCGGGGTTGAAAACGACATGACCGGGGCTCCTGAGTGTCGATGCTGAGTGTTGGAAGGGGGGACAAAGCGTGATCGACGCCGCCGGCTGCAAGCCGCATGCCAGTCCGCCGCGCCGGCATGGGCGGTGGCAAGGAAGTTGCAACCCGCGCCGGCATGAAGCCCATCGTTGCCCTGCTGTTGCTGGCCGCCTGCGGCCTGGTCTTCGCGGCCCAGGGGGGCGGCGACCCGGCCGCGCTCTATCACAACTACTGCTCGGTCTGCCACGGCGACAAGGGCGACGGCAGGAGCCGCGCCACCGGCGCGCTGTCGACGCTGCCGAAGGACTTCACGAGCGCGGAGTCCAAGCGCGAGCTGAGCCGCGAGCGCATCGCCGCGGCCATCGCCTTCGGCCGCCCCGGCACGGCGATGGTGTCGTGGAAGCGCCAGCTCTCCGACCGCGACATCGAACTGCTCGCCGACTACGTGCACAAGCGCTTCGTGCTCGGCGAGGCGGTGTCGGGCAGTGGCCAGATCTCCGGCACCCGCGCCCATGGCGGCCGCGAAGCCGACGGCGCTTTCACCTCCGCGCAGGTCGACATGAAGGCCGGGCTCCCCAACGGCTTGAAGGGCGACGCCAGGCGCGGAGGTGTCTTTTACCTCGCCAACTGCGCCGCCTGCCACGGCGCGCGCGGCGACGGGGCGGGGCCGCGCGCCTACTTCATCAACCCCAAGCCGCGCAACTTCCTGAGCGACGAGTCGCGCGCGCGCTTCAACCGCCTGGCGCTCTACGCCGGCGTGAGCGAAGGCCGCCTGGGCACCGAGATGCCGGCCTGGAAGCAGGTGGCCACGGCGCAGCAGATGGCCGACGTGGCCGAGTACGTGTTCCAGAGCTTCATCGTCGGCAAGCCGCCGGAGACGGCGGCCCGCTGAGCGGCCCGCACGCGTGAAGGTCGCGCGATGAGACTGCCGCTGATCGGTTCGCTCGCCACCTTCGCGGCGCTCGTCGTCTTTGCCGGCGGCTACGACGACGCGCTGAGCGCGCTGGAGCCGGGGGCCGCAGCAGCGGCAGCGACCATCCCCGTCGCGGCCGCGCCGGCATCGAGCACGGCCGAACTCGGCCGCCAGGTCTACAACTACCGCTGCTACTTCTGCCACGGCTACTCGGGCGACGCGAAGACGCTCGCCACGAGTTACCTCAACCCGCGGCCGCGCGACTTCACGCAGTCGCAGCTGACGATGGCGCAGATCGAGCGGGCGGTGCGCGAGGGCCGCGCCGGCACGGCGATGAAGTCCTTCGTCGGCGTGATCCCCGACCGCGAGATCCGCGCCGTGTCGGCCTTCGTCGCCGACGAGTTCGTGCGTCGCAAGGCGCCCAACACGCGTTACCACACGACGGCCAACGGCTGGCCGCGCCACGAGCGCTATGCGAGCGCCTTCCCGTTCGCGCGCGGCGAGATCGCGCTCGATGCGCCCGTCGAGACGCTCGAAGAGACGCAGCAGGCCGGCCGGCGCCTCTTCCTCGCTGCCTGCGTGTCGTGCCACGACCGCGGGCGCGTCGTCGACGAGGGCCCGGCCTGGATGGCGCGCCCGGTGTCGTACCCGCGCTTCGGCTTCGAGCCCGGGCAGCCGAACACGCCGCCGGTGGACGCGGTGAGCAGCGCCAGCGTCTACGCCAAGCACGAGGTGCCGCCGCCCACCGAGGGCATGACGGCGCGCCAGAAGCGCGGCGCCGCGCTGTTCCAGGCCAACTGCGCCTTCTGCCACGGCGCCGACGGCACCGGCAAGAACTGGATCGGCCAGTTCATGGAGCCCAAGGCGCGCGACCTGACGCAGTACACCGCCGCGTCGATGCCGACGGCGCTGCTCGAGCAGCGCATCCGCGAGGGGCTGCCGGGCACCTCGATGCCGGCCTGGCAGCACGTGCTGGCGCCGCGCGAGGTGCGCGACATCGCGCACTTCGTGAGCAGCGTGCTGTACCAGCGGCGCGCGCTGGAGCAGCAGGCGCGGCAGGCGAGTCCGGCCGGCGCGCGCCAGTAAGGGGCGAGCAGCGCCATGCACCGGCGCACCGCGGCGAGCTGGCTCGGCACGGCCCCGCTCGCCTCGCTGGCGTCATTGAGCGGCTGCGCGCTCTCGCCCCCCGCCGGCGCACCGCTGCGGCGCCCGCTGTGGCCACCGCCGCCCGAGCAGCCGCGCTTCGTCTACGAGGCCACGCTGCGCAACGGCGCCAGCCTGCACGACACGGGCGACGACACGCGACTGCGCCGCCTGCTCACCGGCGAGGACCCGGGCCGCCACAGCTTCGGCAAGCCGCTGGCCGTGGCGGCGCGCGAGGGCCGCGTCTACGTCACCGACACCGAAGGCCGGCGCGTCTTCGTGTTCGACGTGCCGCGCCGGCGCACCTTCGTGTTCGGCGTGCGCCGCGAGGGCGAGCTGAAGAAGCCGGCCGGCATCGCGCTGGACGCACGCAGCCGTGTCTACGTGGTCGACAGCACGGCGCGCCGCGTCGTCATCTACGACCCGCTCGGCCTCTACCTGGGCGAGGTGGACGGCGGCGCGCACTGGGTGCGCCCGACCGCGCTGGCGGTGAGCGCCGACGGCACCCGCGTGCACGTGGTCGACACCGGCGGCGTGGACAGCGAGGCGCACCGTGTCTGCGTGCACGACACGCGCAGCGGCGCCCTGCTCGCCACCATAGGCCGGCGCGGCAGCGCGGCCGGCGAGTTCAACCTGCCCTCAGACGCCGCGATGGGCCCCGACGGCACGCTGTGGGTGCTCGATGCCGGCAACTTCCGCGTGCAGGCCTTCGACGCCGCGGGCCGCGTGCTGCACGCCTTCGGCTCGGCCGGCAACGGGCTCGGCCAGCTCGCACGGCCGCGCGGGCTGGCGGTGGACGCCGCCGGGCTGGTCTACGTGGCCGACGCGCTGCTCGCCAACGTGCAGGTCTTCAGGCCCGACGGCGCGCTGCTGCTCGCGCTCGGCGGCCGCGCGCCGCGCGGCGCCGGCGAGAACCGCGACACGCCCGGCCGCTACCAGCTGCCGGCGCGCCTGGCCTGCGACGAGGGCAGCCGGCTGTACGTGGTCGATCAGTTCCTGCACAAGGTGGAGGTGCTGCGCAAGCTCAGCGACGAGGAGGGGCGCGCCCTGGCCGGGTCGGGCTGAACGACGGGGGGGCCGGACGGCCGGACGCACGCCGCGCGTCCCGATTTCGGGAACGGCGCTCGAAATCGGGAAGCGCCGCCGCCGCCCGCCCTCGTGCGCCGCGCGGCGCCGCCTCGGTACGCGTCTTGCAGCGCCGGGCCTTCGAACGAACGACGTTTCGTGTGAGGAGGACCGCATGACGATAGGCCGCGCCGCCGTGCCCTCGCTCGTGTTCGCCGCCCTGGCGGCCTGGCTGACCGCCATGCTGGCGGCGCTGCCGCTGCCGGCACGCGCCGACACCGACCTGCCGACCAAGTTCACCAACCGCGGCACGGTGGGCAACACGCGCCACAACCTCTCGCAGCGCCAGGTCGCCGGCGGCGGCCCGGCCGGCGCCACGATGGACGCCTACCGCAACGACTACGAAGAGGTCTGCGTCTACTGCCACACGCCGCACGGTGCCAACCGCACGATCGACGCGCCGCTGTGGAACCGCACGCTGCTCGTCACCACCTACCAGACCTACGACCTGCTCGGCACGCCGAGCATCACGCAGCCGGTGGGCCCGCCGGGCGCGGCCTCGCTGACCTGCCTGTCCTGCCACGACGGCACGACGGCGGTCGACTCGATCATCAACATGCCGGGCTCGGGCCGCTACAACCCGGCGCAGGAAACGCTGCAGAACAACGACTTCCTGAACACGTGGAACAACCGGCGCGGCCCCGACGCCGCCGCGCACGCCGGCCTCAACCAGGCCGGCTGCCTGGCCTGCCACACGCCCGGCGGCACCGTGATCCAGGCCGGCGCCACCGACTTCACCGCCTTCGCCATCGGCACCGACCTGCGCAACGACCACCCGGTGGGCATCCGCTTCCCGGCCGCCGGCGCCGGCACCGACTTCAAGGACCCGCCGCGCAAGGAAGCGCGCCTGGCCTACTTCGACACCAACGGCAACAACCACGCCGACGCCGGCGAGATCCGCCTGTACAACAGCGGCGAGGGCTACGAGGTGGAGTGCGCCTCGTGCCACGACCCGCACGGCGTGCCCTCGGCCGGCCCGGGCAGCGTGTTCAACCCGACCTTCCTGCGCGTGAGCAATGCCGGCAGCGGCGTGTGCCTGAGCTGCCACACGAAGTAGCCGGTGTCGACGCGCGCCGCGGCACGCGGATTGCAAATGCCGCCCGGCATGAGAAGCCATGCCGCCCCCGCGCCGCTGCTGCCGTCGCAGCCGGGCAGCGGCTGGCTGCGCCACGCCACGCCGGAGGCCGCCTACCGGATCGCCGGCCGCGCGCTGCCCTGGTGCTGGGGCGTGGCGGTGATCGCCGCGCTGGCGGGGCTCGGCATCGGCCTCGTGCTGGCGCCGGCCGACGGCCGCCAGGGCGACCTCGTGCGCATCGTCTTCGTGCACGTGCCGGCGGCCTGGCTGTCGATGGGCGTCTACGTCGTGATGGCGGCCTGCTTCGCCGTCGGACTGGTGGCGGGCGCGCGCGTGGCGTCGATGCTGGCCGCGGCACTGGCGCCCACCGGCGCGCTGGTGACCTTCCTCGCGCTGTGGACCGGCGCGCTGTGGGGCAAGCCGGCCTGGGGCGCGTGGTGGGTGTGGGACGCACGGCTCACCTCGGAGCTGCTGCTGCTCTTCCTCTACCTCGGCGTGATCGCGCTGCACGCGGCCATCGACGACCCGCTGCGCGCCGACCGCGCCGCCGTCGTGCTGGCGGTGGTGGGCGTGATCAACGTGCCGATCATCGTGTTCTCGGTGCAGTGGTGGCAGACGCTGCACCAGGCCGGCGGCGTCGGCCTGCTGCGCTCGCCGAGCCTGCCCGGCGCCACCTTCGCCGCGCTGCTGCTCGCCGCGCTCGCGCTGGCTGCCTGGTGCGCGGCGGCGGCGCTGCACCGGCTGCGCTCGATGCTGCTCGAACGCGAGCGCGACAGCGACTGGGCGCGTGCGCTGCCGGAGGCCGCGGCGTGAGCGCGCACTGGAACACGCTGGCCGAGTTCCTCGACATGGGCGGCTACGGCCTGTACGTGTGGGGCTCGTACGGCATGGCCGCCGCGGCGCTGGCCTGGGAGGCGCTGCTGCTCGTGCAGCGGCGCCGGCGCGCGCTGGAAGACCTGCGCAGCGAGGCGCTGCTCGACGGCGCTGACGACTGACGGCTGACGATGCTGCCCGAGCTCGGCCACTTCTCGCTCATCGTCGCGCTCGGCATCGCGCTGGCGCTGGCGCTGCTGCCGCCGCTCGGCGCAGCGCGCGGCAAGGCGGCGTGGATGGCGCTGGCGCGGCCGGCGGCGCAGGCGCAGTTCGTGTTCGTCGCCATCGCCTTCTTCTCGCTGATGGCCTCGTTCGCGCGCGGCGACTTCTCGCTCGTCAACGTGGCCCAGCACTCCAACAGCGAGCTGCCGAAGGCCTACAAGCTGGCCGCCAGCTGGGGCAGCCACGAGGGCTCGATGCTGCTGTGGGTGTTCATGCTCGCCGGCTGGACGCTCGCCGTGGCGCAGTTCGCGCGCGCGCTGCCCGAGGCGATGCTGGCGCGCGTGCTCGGCGTGATGGGCTTCGTCAGCGTGGGCTTCCTGCTCTTCGTGCTGCTCACCTCCAACCCCTTCGTGCGCCTCACGCCGCCGGCGCTGGACGGGCGCGACCTCAACCCGCTGCTGCAGGACCCGGGCATGGTGCTGCACCCGCCGCTGCTGTACATGGGCTACGTCGGCTTCGCCGTGGCCTTCGCGTTCGCGGTGGCGGCGCTGCTCGCCGGCCGGCTCGACGCCACCTGGGCGCGCTGGTCGCGCCCCTGGACCACCGCGGCGTGGCTCTTCCTCACTCTGGGCATCGCGCTCGGCAGCTGGTGGGCCTACTACGAGCTCGGCTGGGGCGGCTGGTGGTTCTGGGACCCGGTCGAGAACGCCAGCTTCATGCCCTGGATCGCCGGCACCGCGCTGATCCACTCGCTGGCGGTGAGCGAGAAGCGCGGCGCCTTCAAGGCCTGGACGGTGCTGCTGGCGATCGCCGCGTTCTCGCTCAGCCTGCTCGGCACCTTCCTCGTGCGCTCGGGCGTGCTCTCCTCGGTGCACGCCTTCGCCACCGACCCCAAGCGCGGCCTCTTCATCCTCGCCTTCCTCGCCATCGTGGTCGGCGGTTCGCTCGCGCTGTACGGGTTGCGCGCGGGCAAGGTCGGCCTCGGCGGGCGCTTCGAGGGCGTCTCGCGCGAGTCGTTCCTGCTCGTCAACAACGTGCTGCTCGTCGTGGCCACCGGCTCGGTGATGCTCGGCACGCTGTACCCGCTGGCGCTCGACGCGCTCGGCCTCGGCAAGATCTCGGTCGGCCCGCCCTACTTCGAGGCCGTGTTCGTGCCGCTGATGGCGCCGGTGGTGCTGCTGATGGGCGTGGGGCCGCTGGCGCGCTGGAAGAGCGCGTCGCTCGCCGAACTCGGCGCGCAGCTGCGCTGGGCCGCCGTGGCCAGCGCGCTGGCCGCCGCGCTGCTGCCGCTGGCGGCCGGGCGCTTCAGCCTCGGCGTGGCCTTCGGCCTGTTCCTCGCCGCCTGGGTGTTCTCGAGCAGCACCGTGCTGCTGCTCGACCGCACGCGTGGCGGCTGGGCCGCGCTGCGCCACGCCGGCGGCGGCTTCTGGGGCATGCTGGTCGCGCACCTCGGCGTCGGCGTGTTCATCGTCGGCGTGACGATGGTGCGCGGCTACGAGGTCGAGCGCGACGTGAAGATGAACGTCGGCGACCAAGTCGAGGTGGCCGGCATGCGCTTCGTCTTCCGCTCGATCGGCGAGCACCGCGGCCCCAACTACATGGCCGCGCGCGCCGTCATCGAGGTGCAACGCGAAGGCCGCGCACCGCTCGTGCTGCACCCCGAGAAGCGCGTCTACAAGGTGCAACGAATGCCGATGACCGAGGCCGCCATCGACACCGGCCTGACGCGCGACCTCTACGTGGCGCTCGGCGACATGCAGGGCCCCGAGACCTGGACGCTGCGCGTGCAGGTCAAGCCCTTCGTCGACTGGATCTGGGGCGGCGCCTTCCTGATGGCGCTGGGCGGCGCGATCGCCATCGCCGACCGGCGCTACCGCGCCGCGGCGCGGCGGGACATGACCGAGACTTCGCGCGCCGCGGCACAGGGCGCGTCGGCATGACGCGGCTCGTGCGCCTGCTGCCGCTGGCCGGCTTCGTCGGCCTGGCGGCGCTGCTGCTCGCCGGCCTCGGCCTCAAGCCGCGCGAGGTGCCTTCGCCGCTGATCGGCAAGCCTGCGCCGGCCTTCACGCTGCCGGCGCTGCACGACGGCGCCGGCCCCGTCACGCCCGAGGCGCTGCGGGGCCGCGTCTGGGTGCTCAACGTCTGGGCGAGCTGGTGCGCGCCGTGCCGCGACGAACACCCGCTGCTGGTGGCCGCGGCGCGGGCCGGCGAGGTGCCGATCGTCGGCTTGAACTACAAGGACGACCCGCGCGCCGCCGCCGAGTGGCTGCTCAAGCTCGGCGACCCCTACACCGCCATCGCCGCCGACCGCGACGGCCGCGCCGGCATCGACTGGGGCGTCTACGGCGTGCCCGAGACCTTCGTCATCGACGCCGCCGGCGTGGTGCGCTTCAAGCACATCGGGCCGCTCGACGCCGAGGCGTGGAACACGCGGCTGCTGCCGCTGGTGCGCGCGCTGCAGCGCGGCTGAAGCGCCGCGCCGGGGCGGCGGCCCTCACACGCTGCTTCACGCGCCCTCGAGCGCCCAGAGGCGGCCGCAAGCGCTCCACCTGCGTCGTCAGCACGCGCGCCTGCCCCGGCAGCGTGCCCGCGGTCGCCTCGGTGGCCTGCACCACGGTGACGCCGGTGCACGGGGCGGCCTCGGCCAGCACCCTGCCGGCACGCCGCACGACCTCGACGCCGCCGTTCACCGGCTCGATGGATCCGCCGGACGGCCCGCGCCCGTATGTCCGTTCGTGATGCCCCTGTCCTTGCCTCCTCGCCGTGCCGGCGGCGCCCCGACCGCCCTGTCGGCCCAACCCATGACCGACTCCGCGGCCGGCCCGCGTTTCCTGACCCATGCCCTGCCGACCAGCGGCCCGCTCGCGCCCTGGGTGAAAGCCCTGGTCGGCGTGGAGATCGCGGGGCACGGCCCGATCCCGCTGGCGATCGCGCCGCACGATGCCTGGGTGCTGACCGTGCAGACCGGGCGCGGTGCCGACGCGCCCGAGCGCAAGCACCCGCTCGGCGCCAACACCACGCTGACCGGCGTGCGCCAGTGGACGGGCCGCTTCGACGGCGCCGGCGAGTGCCTGACGCTGTGCGCGCTGCTCACGCCGCTCGGCGTGGTCGAGCTGCTGCACGGCCGCGCCCTGGGCGCCACGCCGCGCATCCGCGCCGCGGTGCACGAGCTGCTCGACGCGCGGCTGCCGTGCGATCTGGAGTCGGCGATCGCCCGCGCCGGCGGGCTGCACGACAAGCTGCACGCCTTCGCGCGCGTGCTGGAGCGCCGCGCCGAAGCGCGGCGCGCGCAGGACCGCGCCGCGCTGCGCGCCGCCCGCGCGGCGATGCTGCTCGCAGCCGAGCCGGTGCGCGCGGTGGACGACGCCGCGGCTTCGGTGCACGTCTCGCGCCGCCAGCTCGAGCGCGACTTCGCGCGCTGGCTCGGCACCTCGCCGCGCCACTGGTCGCAGGTGGCCCGCGTGCAGGCCGTGCCGCGGCGCGCGCTGGCCGGCGAGCGCCTCGCGGACATCGCCGCCGGCCTCGGCTTCGCCGACCAGGCGCACCTGAGCAACGTGGTGCGCCAGCTCACCGGCCTCACGCCGACGCGCTACGTGCGCGCCGGCGCCGCACCGCTGGGCGCCGCGTTCAGGCGCGCCACGCGGGGCGGCATCGTCTACCTCTGAGCGGCGCTGCGCTGCCGGCTACAGGCAGGCGCGCACCGCGCCCTGCGTGAGCAGCACCGCCTGCTGGCGGAAGCGCTGCTTGTAGGCGGCCACCACCTCGGCCAGCCGGGCGCGCGTGGCGAGGTCGTCGTCGGCCACCACCTCGAGCACGCGCGATCGCTCGCTGACGACGGCGCCGTCGCGCCCGCGCCATTGGCCGCGCGCGTCGAGCACGGTGAAGCCGTCGGCGAAACGCGGTGCGATCTCGGCGGCGACGAAGTGCTGCCAGGCCGCGTCGTCGACCTCGCCGTCGGGGGTCTGCGCACCGAAGTACAGCCGCGCCACCGACTGCGTCTTGCACTGCATGCCCGCGGTGGCCGCGGGCGGCAGCGGCGCGCCGCCGGGCAGCTGGCCGCAGGCGACGAGCACGGCGCCGGCGGCGGCGGCAGCCGCCGCGGCGCGCGAGGCGAGCAAGCTGCCGGTGGCGAACCCGCCCCGCCGCAGCGCGCGCTTCATGCGGCCGGGACCCGCGCGCCGCGCAGCCGCACGAGCACGTTGATCGCGAACAGCACCACGCCGAGCGCCACCGCGCTCGCGCCGACCGCCACGCCGGGCGTGGCGCGGCTGCCGCCGCCCGCCGCCGACCACGCGAACGCGCCCATGAACAGCACCAGGCCGATCGTGTGCAGCCAGTAGTGCGCCTCGCCGAGCGCACCGCGCGCCAGCTGCGGAAATCGCTCGTACAGCAGACCGGCGATCGCCAGGGCCACCCAGCCGAGCAGGTTCAGGTGCGCATGCACATGGGTGAAGCGGAAGTCCTGCCCGGCGCCCATGTACACGCCGAGCAGCACGCCGACGACGAAGAACACGACCGCGGTGCGGATGAATCGAAGAGCCAGCATGGTGAGAGGAAGGAAGACCGGGAAGCCCCGCAGTCTGCGCACCGCCGACGCTCGCGTCTTGCAGATCGGCGACAACGCGCCGCGCGCGCTACTCGATCACCTTGACCAACTGCCCGGCCTTGGGCTCCGGCGCATTGCCGTAGGCGCCGTTGAGCAGCCTGAGCTGCTGCTCGGCCAGTTCGCTGAGCGGCGAGCTGCGCGCCAGCTGCGCGAAGCCGCCTGCGGGGTACGGCGCCAGCTTGATGCGCCACGGCCGCGCCGCCGCGCGGTCGGCCGCGCTCAGTGCGCGGAAGCTCAGCTCGGCCTCGCGCAGCACGCCGCGCGCGCGATCGCGTGCCGCGGCGTCCTTGGCGACGCGGCCGAGCAGGTAGACCTGGCCGCCGGGGCCGTTGACGATCGTGGCCTCGAGCGGCCCCACCTGGCCCTGCGCGTTGCGCCGCTGGCCGGCGAAGTGCGTGGCGTCGAGCGCGCCGCCGAGCTTGAGCTTCTCGGTGCGCCCCTCGGTCGCGCCGAGCGCCTGGCGCAGGATGGCGTCGTGGTCGCTGCCGGTCTTCTGGATCGTCTCCTTGGGCACCAGGCGCATCACGAGGCCGGCGTCGCCGGCGCCGTTGATCAGCGCCACCTGCTCGGCGGCGTTGACGATGCGAAAGCCCTGCGGCGCGGTGAGCGCCACGCCGAGCGGCTCGTGGTAGAAGTTTCGCCCGCGCACCACGCCGTGCTCGCGCCCGTCGCCGAAGGTCACGCCTTCGATGGCCTTGAGGTAGCGCTCGCGCCCGTCGTCCTGCCACGCGGCATGCCCGGCGCCGCCGGCCAGGCGCGCGGTGATCGAGCGGATGTCGTTCAGGCGCTGGTCGCTGCTCGGGTGCGAGGCCAGCCAGCCCGGCGCCTCGGGCGCGGCGCGGCCGGCGGCCTTGGCGGCGTCGGCGGCGAACAGCTCCTGGTTCTTCAGCACCTGGATCACGTCGACCATGTTGCCGGGGTCGTAGCGGCTGCGCGCCAGGTACTCGGCGCCGAGCTGGTCGGCCTGCAATTCCTGCTCGCGGCCATAACGCGCGATGTTGCCGGCGGCAACCGTCTGGCCGATCTGCGAGGCGGCCTGCGTGGCGCCGCGCACGCCGGCGGCCTCGACCACCGCGCCGAGCACGGTGGCCGCCAGCACGCCGAGGCCGGCGCTCTGCTGGCGCGTGGCGCGCTGCGCGCCGTGGCGCGCGGTGACGTGGCCGATCTCGTGGCCCACCACGCCGGCCAGATCGGCCTCGCTCTCGAGGTAGGCCATGATGCCGCGCGTGATGTAGACGTAGCCGCCGGGCAGCGCGAAGGCGTTGACCTCCGGGCTGTCGAGCACCGTGAAGGTCCACTTCAGGTTGGCGCGGTGCGAGCTGGCGGCGAGCTTCTGGCCGAGGTCGTTGACGTAGGCCTGCAGCGCCGGGTTGGCCAGCGGCGTGTACTCCTTGAGGATCTCGGCGTGCGCCTTGGCGCCGTACTCGACCTCGGCGCGCTCGTCCATCACGCTGCGCTCGGTCTCGCCGGTGACCGGGTTCTTCACGGCGGTGCCGCAGGCGGCGAGCAGCACGGCAGCGGCGAGCGGCAGGCCGCGCAGGGCAAGACGGCGCAACGGGGTCATGGCAGGCTCTCCTTCGAACCGCGCCAAGCGTAGCGCAGCCGGCGCACGCTACAGTGACGAGACATGAACACCGGCAAGCTCGACGCGACCACCGCGCTCGAACTGGCGGCCAAGAGCCTGTTCGAGATGTTCTCGACCAGCGCGCTGGGCACGCTGGTCATCGACCGCGAGCACCGCGTGGTGTGGATCGACGAAGGCTACAAGCGCTTCCTGCCCGCGCTCGGCCGCGCCGAACACGACTTCGTCGGCCGGCGCGTCGAGGAGGTGATCCCGAACACGCTGATGGCGCAGGTGGTCGAGACCGGCCAGCCGATCCTCGTCGACCTGCTGACCAACAGCGCCGGCACCTTCCTCGTGAGCCGCCTGCCGCTGAAGGACGAGCACGGCGAGGTGATCGGCGCGATCGGCTTCGTGCTGCTCGACCACCCCGAGACGACGATGCAGCCGCTGCTCGCCAAGTTCGCGCGCCTGCAGGGCGAGCTCGACGCGGCGCGGCGCGAGATCGCCGCGGCGCGGCGGCCCAAGCACACGATTGCCAGCTTCATCGGCAGCAGCGCCGCGGCGCTCGAGGTCAAGCGCCAGGCGCGCCGCGTGGCCGGCACCGACAGCACCGTGCTGCTGCTCGGCGAAACCGGCACCGGCAAGGAGCTGCTCGCGCACGGCATCCACGCCGCGAGCCGGCGCGCCGCGCGGCCGCTCGTCACGGTGAACATCGCCGCGGTGCCCGACACGCTGCTCGAGGCCGAGTTCTTCGGCGTGGCGCCCGGCGCCTACACCGGCGCCGAGCGCAAGGGGCGCGACGGCAAGTTCAAGCTGGCGGACGGCGGCACGCTTTTCCTCGACGAGATCGGCGACATGCCTCTCGCGCTGCAGGCCAAGCTGCTGCGCGCGCTGCAGGAGCAGGAGATCGAGGCGCTTGGCAGCAACCAGGTCGAGCGCGTGGACGTGCGCGTGATCGCGGCCACGAGCCGCGACCTGGCCGCGATGGTGGCCGCGGGCAGCTTCCGCGCCGATCTCTACTACCGGCTCAACGTGCTGCCGATCCGCCTGCCCGCGCTGCGCGAGCGGCTCGAGGACCTGGAGGCGCTGACCGAGGCGCTGGCCGAGGACATCGCGCGCCGCAGCGGGCTGCCGCACAAGGCGCTGAGCCCGGAGGCGCTGGAGTGGCTCGCGCGCCAGGGCTGGCCGGGCAACATCCGCGAGCTGCGCAACACGCTCGAGCAGGCCACGCTGATGACGGACGATGCGGTGCTCGAGCCGCGGCACTTCGGGGCCGAAGCGGTGGTGGGCGCTGCAGGCGTCGCGGCCGGTGCGGCAGGCACCGCATCCGCCGCACCCACCGCATCCGCCGAACTTCCCACCGCCGGCGCGCGCCTGCTGCGCCCGTTGCACGACCAGGTGGCCGAAGTCGAGCATGCCGCCATCGCCCAGGCGCTGCGCGCGAGCCGCGGCAACCGCGTTGCCGCGGCCAAGGCGCTCGGCATTTCGCGCGCCGCGCTGTACGAGCGCTTGGCGCGCTGGCCGGATCTCGCGGCGCAGAACGAGTAGCGGCGGCGCCGAGGCCGGGCTGCGTTCAGCCGCCCGAGGTCGACTCGGCGAACATCTGCGACGCCAGGTCGACGAAGGCGCGCACCTTCGGCGCCAGGAAGCGGGCGCTCGCGAACAGCGCGTGCACCGGCACCTCGGGCAGCGACCAGTCGCGCAGCACCATGCGCAGCTCGCCCGCGCGCACCAGCGGATCGCCGATCAGGCGCGGCAGCGCCGCGATGCCGAGCCCCTGCGCGGCGGCATCGCGCACGGCGAAGCTGTTCGTGGCGCGCAAGCGCGGTGGCCGCGTGACGTGGTGCGACTCGGCGCCCTGGCTCAGGCGCCAGCTGCCGCGCGCCTGGCCGGGCGCGAAGACGAGCCGGTCGTGCGCCACGAGTTCCTGCGGCGCGCGCGGCGTGCCGCGTCGCTTCAGGTAGGCCGGCGCGGCGTACAGCGCGTAGGCGAGGCTGCCCAGGCGCCGCGCGGCCAGCGTCGAGTCGGGCAGCGGACCGAGGCGGATCGCCAGGTCGAAGCCCTCGTGGACCAGGTCGACGACGCGGCCGGTGATCTCGGCATCGACCGTCATCTGCGGGTACGTCGCCAGATAGCGGTTGATCCAGGCGCCGACGGCCAGCATGCCGAACTCCACGCCGCAGGTCAGGCGCAAGGTCCCGCGCGGGGCGCCCTGGGCCTGCTGGACCGCGACCTGCGCATCCTCCACCGCCGCCAGGATGGCCAGCGAGCGCTCGTGGAACTCGCGGCCCACCTCGGTCAGCGACAGCGAGCGCGTGGTGCGCTCGAGCAGGCGCACGCCCAGGCTGCGCTCGAGCTGGCTCACCGCGCGCGACAGGTGGGCCTTGTGCGTCTGCAGCGCCTCGGCGGCCCGCGTGAAGCTGCCGGTGTGGACCACCTTCGCGAAGGCCTGGATCGTGGGCAGGTCGATTGTTGACTTCATGGGCAACTGATCGTCTCGCTCGGGGGGATTTATCGATTCTGGAGCAAAGCTCACAGTTGCCGGCATCACAGCGGAGACCAGCCATGAGCCTGCGAGACCCCAACGTCGTCAATCCCCGCGCCAAGAAGCGCATCGCCATCGTCATCGCCAACCCGGCGGTGTCCACCACCACCGGCTGGCCGGTGGGCTTCTGGTGGAGCGAGCTGACCCACCCGTACCACGCCTTCGTCGAGGCCGGCTACGAGGTGGAGGTGTTCAGCCCGGACGGCGGCGCCTGCGCGGCCGACGCGATGAGCGATCCGGGCGACGCCAGCGGCTACAGCCGCACCGACCTGATCAGCCAGGGCTTCATCCACACCCCCGAGCTCAAGGCCCTGGTCGACGACACGAAGAAGGTGGCCGACCTCGACGTGGCCGCTTTCGACGCCATCGTGGTCGCCGGCGGCCAGGCGCCGATGTTCACCTTCGAGGGCGCGACGGCCCTGCACGCCAAGTTCGCCGCCTTCTTCGAGGCCGGCAAGGTGGCCGCGGCGCTGTGCCACGGCTGCGCCATCTTGGCCTACGCGAAGGACCGCAACGGCCAGCACATCGCCAAGGGCCGCACGGTGACCGGCTTCGCCAACGTCGAGGAGGACTTCGCGGACGACGCCGTCTGGGGCATGGGCCTGCTGCCGCGCGACAAGCACGTGATGCCCTGGCGCATCGAGGACAAGCTCAAGGCGATCGGCGCCAACTACGTGCAGGGCGGGCTGTGGCGCGGCTTCGCGGTGCGCGACGGCAACCTGGTCACCGGCCAGCAGAACTTCTCGGGCCCGGAGACCGCCCGGCTGGTCATCGAGGCCCTGGGCCGCTGAGCGGGGCCGCGCATGAACATCGCCTTCATCGGCCACGGCAACGTCGGGGCGCCGCTGGCCGTGCACCTGCGGCGCCTCGGACACGCGGTCACGCTGGCGGCGCGCGATCCCGGCTCGGAGTCCGTGCGCAAGGTCCAGGCGCGCGACGCCACGCTCCGGGCCCTGCCGCCCGAGCAGGCGGTGCGCGAGGCCGACGTGGTGTTCCTGGCCACGCCCTATTCGGCCAACGCCCAGCTGATCCCGCCGCTGGCCGACGCGCTGGCCGGCAAGGTGCTGGTGGACTGCACCAACCCCGTGGGGCCGGGTCTGGCGCACGGGCTGAACAGCGTGCAGTCGGGCTCGCAGGCGCTGCAGGCGATGGCGCCGCAGGCCCGCGTGGTCAAGGCCTTCACGATCTACGGCGCCGAGAACTTCGAGAACAACGCCTACCCCGCCTACGCCGTCAGGCCGGCGATGCTCTTCTGCGGCAACGACGCCGCGGCCAAGCGCACGGTGGCCGGTCTCATCGATCAGCTCGGCTGGGAGCCGTTGGACGTCGGCGGCCTGGATCAGGCGCTGCACCTGGAGCACATGACGCTGATGTGGGTGCGCATGGTGCGCGTGCAGGGGCACTCGCCCAACCTGGTCTGGGCTGCGCTCAGGCGGTGACGGGTGAAGACGCCGAGGGGCTGAAAGGGCCGAAGGGCCGCGCCGCTACCAGCCTTCCGGCAGCTTCTTCAGCAGCACGATGCGCCGCGCCTCGCTCGCCACATAGCCGCCCTTGACCAGCGTGGTCAGGATGCGGCTGACCATCTCGCGCGAGGCGCCCACGCGGTCGGCGAGGTCCTGCTGGGTCGGCTTGGGCTCGATCACGCCTTGCGCGTCGGCCAGCGTACGCAGCGCGTCGGCCAGGCGGCCGTACACGTCCTGCAGCGCCAGGCTCTTCACGCTCTGCGTGGTTCGACGCACCAGCGCCGAGAGCTTCTTCACCAGATGCCAGGCGAAGGCCGGGTGCTCGGCCAGGAAGGCGCGCACGTCGGGCCCGGGCACGACGATGAGGCGGCACGGCTCGAGCGTCATCACCGAGGCCGAACGCGGCCCGCCGTCGAGCGAGAGCTCGCCGAACGACTCGCCGGCGGAGAGCGTGTTGTAGATGACCTCGCGGCCGTTCTCGTCGGCGCCGAACACCTTCACGCGGCCGGCCAGCAGGATGTAGATCGAGTCGCTCAGGTCGCCTTCGCTGAACAGCACCGTCTGTGCCGCGAACTGGCGCACGTTGCCGCGCGCGGCCATGGCGCGCAGCAGATCGTCGTCGAGGGGGGCGGTCATGCGCCGACAATACCGCAAGCTTTCAACCCGCCCGCGCCGGCCCGCCACGATGAACCGCGCTGCCTTCGTCCTCGTTCACGGTGCCTGGGGCGGCGCCTGGATCTGGCGCCGCGTGCTCGGCCCGCTGCGCACCGGCGGTCACGCGGTGCACGCGGTCACGCTCACCGGCAACGGCGAGCGCGCGCACCTGCGGCGGCGCGACATCGGGCTGGCCGATCACGTCGCCGACGTGCTCGGGCTGGTCGAGGCCGAGGAGCTCGGCGAGCTGATCCTCGTCGGCCACAGCTACGGCGGCATGCCGATCACCGGCGCGGCCGACCGGCTGCTGGCGCGAGGCGGCGTGCGCCTGCGCGGACTGGTCTACGTCGACGCGATGGTGCCGCTGCCAGGCGAGGCCTGGAGCAGCCAGCACGCGCCGGAGGTGGTGGCGCAGCGCCTGGCGCTGGCCGAGGCCCACGACATGAGCCTGCCGCCGCCCGACCCCGCCGCCTTCGGCCTCGCGGGCGCCGACCGCGACTGGCTGCTGCGCCGCCAGACGCCGCACCCCTTCGGCATGTACCGCGAGCCGCTCGCGTTCGACGGCGCGCGCGTCGCCGCGCTGCCGCGCCTGTTCGTCGACTGCAACGCGCCGGCCTTCCCGACCATCGCGCCGATGCGCGCCCGCGTGCGCGCCGAGCCGGGCTGGCAGGTCGTGGAGATCGCCACCGGCCACGCGCCGATGGTGAGCGCGCCGCAGGCGCTCGTCGACGCGCTGCTCGCCTTCGCCGCGCGCGTCTGAACGGCGCGCGTCCGCCGAGTGGCGGCCTGACCCGCCGTCAAACTAGGACACTAGGACGCCGCCGCCCAGTAGCTCGCCTGCCCGTACAGGTGCTTGACGTGGTCGATCCACAGCCGCACGCGCAGCGGCAGGTGCTTGCGCTGCGGGAACACCGCGTACACGCCGTTGGGCGGCGCGGCGTGCTCCTCGAGCACCGCCACCAGGCGTCCGGCGGCGATGTCGCCGGCCACCTCCCAGGTGCTGCGCCAGGCGAGGCCCAGGCCGCGCAGGCACCAGTCGTGCAGCACCTGGCCGTCGCTGCAGTCCAGCCGTCCGCCCGGGCGCAGGTGCACCACGGCGCCGTCCTGCACGAAGGCCCAGCCGCGGGTCTGGCTGGCGTCCGACGAGAGCGTCAGGCACTGGTGCTTCATCAGGTCCTGCGGCTTGGCGGGCGTGCCGTGGCGCTCGAGGTAGGCCGGCGCGGCCACGCACTGGCGGCGGTTGTCGGCCAGGCGCACGTGCACGAGGCTGGAGTCGGGCAGGTCGCCGACGCGGATGGCGCAGTCGAAGCCCTCGTTGACGATGTCGACCACGCGGTCGCTGAGGTTCAGCGACAGGCTGACCTCCGGATGCTGGGCGATGAAGTCCGGCACCAGCGGCGCCACGTGGCGGCGGCCGAAGCCGGCCGGCGCGGTGATGCGCAGGTGGCCGCTCGCCTTCACGCCGCCGGCGCTCACGCTGGCTTCGGCGTGTGCCAGGTCGCTGAGCAGACGCTGGCAGTCCTCGAGGAAGGCGCTGCCCTCGTGCGTGAGCGTGATGCGCCGCGTGGTGCGCACGAGCAGCTTGACGCCCAGCCGCTCCTCCAGCGCGTCGATGCGCCGGCCGATCACCGCCGGCGCCACGCCCTCGGCCTGCGCCGCCGCCGTCAGGCTGCCCTTGGTGGCCACCGCGACGAAGGATTCGATCTGCTTGAGGCGGTCCATCGGCTGATTATGCGCACAAGACGCATGAATCCCTGACCGTTTGCGCTCTTAATGTTGGATCGCGTATCGAATAAAGTGCCGGCATCATGAAGCTCAAGGCGGTGCTCTTCGACGCCTACGGCACGCTGTTCGACGTCTACAGCGTGGGCCACACGGCCGAGCAGCTGTTCCCCGGCCAGGGCGAGCGGCTGGCCCAGCTGTGGCGCGACAAGCAGATCGAGTACACGCGGCTCGTCACGATGAGCGCCCAGGACCGCCGCTACCGGCCGTTCTGGGAGCTGACGCGCGCCGCGCTGCGCTTCGCCGCCGAGCGCCTGGGCTTGGCGCTGGACAACAGCGCCGAAGAGCGGCTGATGAACCAGTACCGGCACCTCTCGGCCTTCCCGGAGAACCGCGCGGTGCTGGAGGAGTTGAAGCGCCGGGGCGTGCCGGCCGGCGTGCTCTCCAACGGCGACCCCGAGATGCTGCGCGTGGCCATCGAGAGTGCCGGCCTGGCCGCCCTGCTCGACCCCGTGCTCAGCGTGCACGCCGTGCGCCGCTTCAAGACCGACCCCGCCGCCTACGCCCTCGGCCCGCAGGCACTGGCCCTGCCGGCGCACCAGATCCTCTTCGTCAGCAGCAACGGCTGGGACGCCATCGGCGCCACCTGGTTCGGCTACACCACGCTGTGGGTGAACCGCGCCGGGCTGCCGCTCGAACGCCTCGACACCGAACCCACGCGCATGGGCACCAGCCTGCGCGACGTGCTCGACCTGCTCGCCCCCTGATGTCCCGCCCCCGCGATCCGGAGTCCGCCATGACCGCACGCACCGCCCGCCACCGCCTTCAAGTGGCCACCCCGCTGGCCCGCTTCATCGACGAGGAGGTGCTGCCCGGCACCGGCGTCGACGCCGCCTCGTTCTGGGCCGGCTTCGACGCCCTGGCCCACGAGCTGACGCCGAAGAATCGGGCGCTGCTGGCCGAGCGCGACCGCCTGCAGCTCGAGCTGGATGCCTGGCACAAGGCCCACCCGGGGGCGATCGGCGACATGCCGGCCTACCGGGCGTTCCTCAAGCGCATCGGCTACCTCGTCGAGCCCCCCGGCCCGGTGCGCTGCGACACCGCCAACGTGGACGAGGAGATCGCGCGCCTCGCCGGGCCGCAGCTGGTGGTGCCGATCCTCAACGCGCGCTACGCGCTGAACGCGGCGAACGCGCGCTGGGGCTCGCTGTACGACGCGCTGTACGGCACCGACGTGATCAGCGAGGTCGGCGGGGCCGAACGGGGCCCCCGGTACAACCCGGTGCGCGGGCAGAAGGTGATCGACTACGCGCGCGGCGTGCTCGACCAGGCCGCGCCGCTGGCCGCGGGCTCGCACCGCGCCGCCGCCGGCTACCGCGTGGAAGCAGGCCGGCTCGTCGTCGCGCTGCAGGACGGCACGGTCAGCGGGCTGGCCGACCCGGCCGCGTTCGCCGGCTTCCAGGGTGACGCCGCGGCGCCCTCGTCGGCGCTGCTTCGCCACCACGGGCTGCACCTGGACATCCGCATCGACCGCACGCACCCGATCGGCCGCACCGATGCCGCCGGCGTGGCCGACGTGGTGGTGGAGGCCGCCGTCTCGACCATTCTCGACCTCGAGGACTCGGTGGCGGTGGTCGACGGCGACGACAAGGTGCTGGCCTACCGCAACTGGTTGGGTCTGCTGCGCGGCACCCTGACCGAGGAGGTGGAAAAAGGCGGCAAGACCTTCACGCGCCGCCTCGAGGCCGACCGCGTCTACACCGGCGCCGACGGCAAGCCGCGGGTGCTGCACGGCCGCTCGCTGCTGTTCGTGCGCAACGTGGGCCACCTGATGACCAACCCGGCCGTGCTGCTCGGCGACGGCGGCGAGATCCCGGAGGGCATCCTCGACGCCGTGGTGACGACGGCGATCGCGCTGCACGACCTCAAGCGCCTGGGCACGCCCGGCCTGCACAACACGCGCACCGGCAGCGTCTACATCGTCAAGCCGAAGATGCACGGGCCGGCCGAGGTGGCCTTCGCGGCGGAGCTGTTCGGCCGCGTCGAGGCCCTGCTGGGGCTGGCCGAGAACACCGTCAAGCTCGGCATCATGGACGAGGAGCGGCGCACCAGCGTCAACCTGCGCGAGTGCATCGCCGCCGCGAAGAGCCGTGTGGCCTTCATCAACACCGGCTTCCTCGACCGCACCGGCGACGAGATCCACACCGCCATGCACGCCGGGCCGATGGTGCGCAAGCCGCGCATGAAGATGGCCAACTGGCTGCGCGCCTACGAGTTCAACAACGTGCAGATCGGCCTGGCCTGCGGCCTGCGCGGCCGCGCCCAGATCGGCAAGGGCATGTGGGCCATGCCCGACCTGATGGCCGAGATGATGCGCGAGAAGGCCTCGCACCCGCAGGCCGGCGCCAACACCGCCTGGGTGCCGAGCCCGACCGCCGCGACCCTGCACGCGCTGCACTACCACCAGGTCGACGTGGCCGGCCTGCAGGCCAGCATGGAGGAGTTCGCCCTCGGCAGCAAGGCGCCGATGGTGGAGGAGAAGCTGCTCGACGCGATCCTGCAGGTCCCCGTGGCGCTGCTGCCCTTCTGGACTCCGCCCGAGGTGCAGCAGGAGCTGGACAACAACGTGCAGGGCATCCTCGGCTACGTGGTGCGCTGGGTCGACCAAGGCGTCGGCTGCTCGAAGGTGCCGGACATCCACAACGTCGGCCTGATGGAAGACCGCGCCACGCTGCGCATCAGCAGCCAGCACATCGCCAACTGGCTGCTGCACGGCGTGGTCACCGAGGCGCAGGTGCGCGAGACCTTCCGCCGCATGGCCGCGGTGGTGGACGGGCAGAACCGCGACGATCCGCTGTACGAGAAGATGGCCGGCCGCGAGACCGAGAGCTTCGCCTACCGCGCCGCGCTCGACCTCGTGTTCAAGGGCCGCGAGCAGCCGAGCGGCTACACCGAGCCGCTGCTGCACGGCTGGCGGTTGAAGAAGAAGGCGGCGGCGCGCGCGGGCTGAGCGGCTTCGGCGCGTTGTCAGCGCGGTGCGGCCGGCGCCTCGGCCAGCGCCTGCCGCGCGATCGCGACGTAGCCATCCAGCGCCGCCAGGCGCGCCTCGCCGAGCGGGCGCAGCGGCGAGTTGGCCGCCGTCTGCGGCTTGGCCGGATCGTGCTGGAACGACTCGAAGGCCGTGCGCAGCACCGCCACCTCGGCCGGCGCGAGCGTCGGCCGCGCCAGGTACAGCGGCGCCGGGATGTCGGTGATGGTGGCCAGCACGCGCTCGCCGCGCGGCGTGGTCGGCGGCAGCGTGGCGAGCTGGGTGTCGGCGCAGACGATGGCGGCGACCTCGTCGCGGTCGAGCGCGAACAGCGCGCTGTTGATCGAGGCCATCGTCACCACCCGCGTCGACGCCGCGAGCCCCTGCTGCTCGAGCCAGCGGCGGCCCACCGTCGCGGTGAGCGACAGCGCGTCGAGCGTGCCCACCGCGCGGCCGCGCAGGTCGGCCGCGCTGCGCACCGGCCCGCTGCCCTTCACGCACACCAGCACCGTCACCGTGGCGGTGGGCGCGGCCACGAAGCGCCAGCCCCAGTCCACCATGGCCAGCCGCGCCAGGTGGGCGGGCAGCTGCACCACGTCGTGCTCGGCGCGGCGGGTGGCCTCGGCGAGGCTGCGGAAGTCGCGCGCCGTCACCATCTCCACCGGGCGGCGCAGCGTGCGGCCGAGGTGCTCGCGCAGCGGTGCGAAGGTGGCGAGCAGCGCGGTCGGCGAGAGGAAGGGCGCGAGCGCCACGTCGAGCGGCTCGGCCTGCCCGGAACCCTGGGCCTGCGCCGCAGCCGGCCGCAGCGGCAGCCCCGCAGCGCCGGCCAGCAGCGCGAGCACGCGGCGCCGCGCCTTCACGCCACCTCCAGCAGGCGGTCCAGCCGCTCGAGCAGCGCCGCCACGTCGACCGGCTTGGTCACGTAGGCGTCGAACCCGGCCTGGCGGGCGCGGCGCTCGTCGGAGGGCATCGCGTTGGCGCTCAGCGCCAGCAGCGGCAGGCGCGGGCGCGCCGCCTCGGCGCGCAGGCGGCGGCACAGCT
>Ga0073934_10004496_pt1 | contig 23087 bp, 20 predicted proteins | sample LarsenN4metaG_FD_76834 | JGI IMG/M metagenome (GOLD analysis project Ga0073934, IMG submission 76834) | Hot spring sediment bacterial and archeal communities from British Columbia, Canada, to study Microbial Dark Matter (Phase II) - Larsen... ...
GAACTCGGGCGCGTAGCCGGTCGTGACGACCTTGACTTCCCGGATCATCACCTCGGACATCGGCATCTGCCGCAGACCGGCCCGGTCCTTCTGCGTATTGTCGTTGCCGTCGATCTGATAGTTCACGCGGAGCAGCGCGCCGTTGGCCGTGATGCGGGGCACCCCGAACTCCTGCGTCTCGAACCCGACGACGCCCGGCTGAAGCAGGGCGAAGTTGTACGGGTTGCGCGAGGTCAGCGGCAGCGTCTTGATCTCCCGCTCGTTGAGCGTGCGGCCCTGCTCGATCTTGCCGAGGTCGACGACCGGCGTATCGGCCGTCACCGAGACGACTTCGGTTACCGCGCCTACGCCGAGCCGCACGTTCACGACGGCCACCTGCCCGGCGCTCAGCGTGATGCCGGTCTGCTCGTACCGGCGGAAGCCCTGGAGCTCCGCGCTGATCCGGTAGGTGCCGAGCGGCAGCAGCGGCGCGCGGTAGAGGCCGCTTTCATTGGTCACCGTGACGCGCGTATCCCCGGTATCGGTGTTCACGACGGTGACGGTCGCACCGGGCAGGACGGCGCCCGAATCGTCGGTCACGGTCCCTTCAATCGTTCCGTTGATCGCCTGTCCCTGCCCTGCCGCAGGTGCGGCGGCAGCGCATACCAGCAAGATGACGCCGAACGCATACCGGAACATGAACGAAATCCTCCCGTCGAAGAAGCTTCGAGTATACCCCGGGGTGACTCGTAAGACGTGCGAACGGGCCTAGCGGGTCCAGCTGAAAACCAGGTCGGGCTTTTCGACCGCGTCCTGCAGATAGCGCACCAGGATGCGCGCCGCCAGGAACGCGCCGGTAACGGACTCGCTCGCGCCGCCCAGGGCGAAGAGGTGACGCGGAAAATTGCGGTGGGGTCCGATGTAGGGGAGTCCGTCTGCCGTCTCGCCGTAAACGCGCTCCCACCCGAAGGCGGGCATCAGGCCGGAGATGGCCGGGTACATCGTGAGCAGCTCGTACATGAGCTGACCGGTGCGTTGCACCAGAATCGCGTCGCGCCTTCGGGACGGCTGCTCCGGCTGCGCGGCGCCCGCCACCAGAATCCGATCGTCCGCGGTGAAGCGGATGCGGTGAGGCGGAACGCGCATGTCGGCGACCGTCGCGGCCCGCAGCCCCACGGCGCGGCGCATCGCCGCCGGCATCGGCTCGGTGAGCACGAGATACGACTCCCGCCGATCGAAGTGGCGCCGGAGCTGACGGAATTCAGGCGTGGCCGTGCCCGTCGTGACGAGCACCCGGTCCGCCGTGACGACTGCCCGCTCGGCAGTGACGGTGACGTCCCTGCGGCCGAAGCGCACCTTCACCACCGGGGTCTTCTCGAAGATCACCGCTCCGCGCCGCACCGCGGCGCCGGCCAGCCCCAGGCAGGCGCGATACGGATCGAGCCCGAACGCGTCTCTCATCTTCATCGCGCCGGCGGCATCGAGCGCCGCGGCCGCGAGCAGCTGCCGGCGGCGGAGCCGCGTAACCTCCAGCCCCGCCTCCATCCGGGCGGTCAGCTCGCGGGCAAACGCCTTCTCGTCATCGCCCGAGGCGACGATCAGGCTGTCCTGCGGATCGAGACCACATCTGATGCCGAGCCTCCGGAGCAATGCCGCGGCGTCGAGCGACGCCCGCCGCCACGACTGGAATGCCGTCCGGGCCGCGCGAAGGCCGTGGGCTCCCGCGACTTGTCTGAAGGAGGGACCCGGATCGGGCAGGAGCAGCCCGGCGCTGCGACCCGTACCGCCCTGGCCGATGCGGCCGGCTTCGAGCACGATCGGACGCAGGCCGGCCGCCGCGCACGCGTAAGCGGTGGCACAACCGGTGAGCCCCCCGCCGACGATGACGACAGAGGCGGCCAGCTCTCCCCGAGCCGGGGGAAAGTCTGGCCGCCGGGAATCGGGATACTGAAAGACCCATGGCGAAACGCCGTATCGCGTACGCATGCTCGAACGATTACGGCAAAGCTATCACGGCTGCGACAGGCTGAACATGATTTGCAGCAGCTTCGACGCCGCCGTCATATCCGGCAGGGTGCCCGCCACCGCGTGCGCGTCGACGCGGCGCAGGCCTGGAATGTACGACGCACGCTCGGCGTCGAGCGTCAGCTTGAACCCGACCTCCAGCTCGACGGGCAGGCGTGTCACGTACGGCTTCATCTCCCCCCTGCGGCGCACGGCGCGCTCGACCCCCTGCCGGATCAACTGCTGGCCCCGCGCGGGCGTCATCGTCACCGCCGCGTGGTAGCCCAGCCCGTCCTTGACGACCACGCCTTCCGCGGCTGGAATCGTCTTGCGAAACTGTTCCACCGCGGCTCGATCGCCGGAGATGAACAGCACCGGTACGCCGAACGAGCCGGCGATCGCGGCGTTCCAGACGCCTTCGCCGACCTCGGCCCCGTTCAGCTTCAGGTGCAGCAGGCGCGCGCTCGACATGGTGTGCCCGCGAACGGCCTCGCTGCCGTATTCGCTGGCGTGATAGCCGATGAAGACCGCCCCGGCAAACGTGCTGTCGATGCCCTGCATCATGCTGAGCGGACGCGGCGAGCCCCGGACGATGCGTACGTCCTCCGGGAGCTGATCGATCAGCAGATTCTGCATGTTGCCATGCGAGTCGGCGATGACGAGCTCGGTCGCACCGGCCGCCCGTGCGCCGTCGATCGCGGCGCGCGCTTCGGCGGTCATCCACTCGCGCGCGCGGCCGTACTCCCATCCCTCGGCGCCGGGACCGAGCTGCGCCGGCTGCACGACTCCGGTGATGCCTTCCATGTCGATCGAGATGAAGATCTTCGCCGGCCGCTGGGCGGCGGCAGGTGCAGCCAGCAGGACCAGAACGAGCAGCAGTCGCCTCACGTGCGCCTCCTTCGTGTCAGCCTGATGCCGGTCGTCTCCTCCACCTGCTGTTCGGCCACATGCCGTGCCGCCCGCTCGACGACCGGGACCAGGACCCGGGCGGCGCGTGCGGTGCGCGGCGCGTACATCACCCACCGCCCAAGCCGATGACCGCGCCGGCTGTACGGTCTCGCATGCTTTGCCCGGATTTCCTCGACCGCGAGATCGTCCCTCAGCCTGACGATCAGGCCATGCTCGATCAGGCAGGCCACCAGACGGCGGCCGACATACAGGGCCGGGAGGCCGAACATCGTGCCGAGGCGCACACCCCGGTGCGTCCCGGCAAATTCGATGAGAAACGCCTGAAGCTCGGACCGGAAGGGGATCGGCATCGACGCGAGGATTCTAGTCCGAGCGTCGGACGGGCGCGACCACTCGGCTACGAGCCGGCGGCGATTCGCTCGCGGGCGAGCAGCTTTTTCTTGCGGTCGACGCTCCAGCGATAGCCGGTGAGGGCGCCATCCTTGCCCACCACGCGATGACAGGGTACGACGACGCACACCGGGTTCGTGGCGCAGGCGCGCGCCACGGCGCGGACGGCCGCCGGCTTGCCGATGGCACGCGCGACCTCGCCGTAGCTGCGCGTCTCGCCGTACGGAATCGACTGGAGGTAGCGCCAGACCTTCCATTGAAACGCGGTGGCCCGGATGTCGACGGGCAGTTCGAGCCGCGGTTCGAGCCCTTCGAGATGAGCCGTGAGCGAGCGCACCCACTGGCTGAACGCCGCCTGATCGCGGCTGATGGCGGCTTCCGGATACTCGCGGCGCAGATCGTGCTCGAGCCTGTCGTCGCGGTCGCCGAGCTTGACCGCACAGATGCCGTTCTCGGTGCCGGCGACCAGGAGGCGGCCGACCGGAGAGCTCACGATCGTGTACGTCATCGTCATCCCCTTTCCGCCGCGCCGGTAGGCCGCCGGCGTCATGCCGCGGCCCGTCGGACGACGTTCGTACACGCGGCTGATGGACCCGTACCCCGCGTCGTACACGGCGCCTGAAATCGGAGCACCCTGCCGCAGACCGTCACGGAAGCGGCCGGCCCGGACGGCGTCCTGGTACCCCCGCGGCGAGATGCCCACGAGCTTCGTGAAGGTCCGCTGCAGGTGAAACGGACTCATGCCGACGTGCGAGGCGATTCGCGCGAGCGTCAGCGGCTGATCGGCGCGCGCATCGATGAACGCGCAGGCCTCGCGCACCTGTTCGAGTCCAGCCGGGCCCGGCACGCCCGCCCGGGGATGGCATCGGCGGCACTCGCGGAAGCCAGACAGCTCCGCCGCGTCCGGATTTGCGAAGAACACGACCGAATCACGCCGGGGCCGGCGGCTCGGGCAACTCGGCCGGCAGTACACGCCGGTGGTCCGCACCGCGTAGACGAACGTCCCATCGGCGCGCCCGTCGCGCGCCAGCACCGCTTCCCACCGTCCCGTTTCAGGTATCTGCGTCGCCTTCATCGCGTGTGTCATGCCGCCACGATACGCGAGCGGCTCGACGGGGATCTATCCGCGGCTTGCGGCTAAAATTCAAGGGAACCCTACGATTATGCGCCGATTCCTTCGGGGGCTTCTGATCGCGCTCGTCCTGCTCGCCGTCGCGGCGGCGGGCGCCGGTTTCTGGGCCCGGGCGCGACTGCGCGCCAGCCTCCCGCAACTGGACGGCACCGTTCGTCTGGGCGGCCTTGGCGCGCCGGTCGCAGTGACCCGTGATGCCCTTGGGATTCCCACCGTTCAGGCCCACACTCGTCCCGACCTCGCCCGAGCCATGGGCTTCCTGCACGCACAGGACCGTTTCTTTCAGATGGATCTCTCCCGGCGCCGCGCCGCCGGCGAATTGGCGGCGCTCGTGGGGCCGCGGGCGGTGGCGCTCGACCGGGAGATCAGAATCCACCGTTTCCGCGCAATCGCGCAGCAGGCCGTGGAACTGCTCGCCCCCTCCGACCGCGCAGTGCTCGACGCGTATACGGCTGGTGTCAACGGCGGCCTGGCGGCGCTCGGCGAGAAGCCGTTCGAGTACCTGCTCTTGCGCCAGGATCCCGTGCCGTGGCGCGCCGAGGACAGTCTGCTCGTAGTGCTCTCGATGTTTATCACGCTGCAGGACACCGACGGCTCGTACGAAGCCACCCTGGCCACGATGAGCGATCTGCTGCCTCCGGAGCTGGTGGAGTTCATGGCGCCGCGGGGCACCGAATGGGACGCGCCCGTCGTCGGCGAGCCGTTTCAGACGCCGCCGATTCCGGGCCCGGCCGTCTACGATGCGCGCACGCGGTTGGACGGACGGCCGCCGGTGGACGTGCGAAAACGCCAGGAAGTGGCGCGCGCGGGCGCGTCGAATCCGTGGACGCTCGAGCGCGCTGAACACAGCGAGGCGATCGGCTCGAACAACTGGGCCGTCGCAGGCAGGCTCACGCCGGACGGCGGCGCACTCGTCGCCAACGACATGCACCTGAGCATCCGCGTGCCGAACACGTGGTACCGCGCCGCGTGGGAATGGCCGGACCATCGTATGTACGGCGTGACGCTGCCGGGGGTCCCGGCAATGGTGGTCGGCAGCAACACGCATATCGCCTGGGGCTTCACGAACACGTACGCCGACTGGAGCGACATCGTTTTGCTTGAGATGCATCCCGAACGTCCCGGCGTGTATCGAACGCCCGAGGGGTGGGAATCAGTCCGGGAGTACGACGAGATCATCGACGTCGCCGGCCAGCCTTCCAGGCACGAGCGCGTGCGCTGGACGCGGTGGGGCCCCATGCTCGGACCGGACCATCGAGGCCGCGCGCGCGCGTATCGGTGGGTGGCCCACGCGCCCGACCGGCTCGCGATGAGTGTGACGCCGCTCGAGGATGCCACGACCGTCGAAGAAGCGTTCGATGCGGCGAACGGACTCGGCACGCCCGGGCAGAACTTCGTCGTCGCCGATCGAAGCGGGCGAATCGGTTGGACGATCTACGGATCGATTCCGCGGCGGCGCGGGCTCGACGGCCGTCTGCCGGCCTCATGGGCGGACGGATCGCGAGGATGGGACGGCTGGCTCGAGAACAGCGAGTACCCGCGCGTCCTCGACGGCCGCAACGGGCGGATCTGGACCGCCAACGCGCGCGTCGTGGATGGAGCGCTTCTGGCCAAGCTGGGCGATGGGAGCTATGAAGTCGGCTCCCGGGCGCACATCATCCGCGATCGTCTCCTGTCGCAGGCGCGGTTCACGCCGCTCGACCTGCTCGACATCCAGCTGGAGACGCGCGCCGATTTCCTGGGGCGTTGGCGCGAGCTGATCCTCGGGACGCTGACCGACGCGGCCACGGCTGGCCATCCGCTGCGCGCGCGCTTCCGCGACATCGTCGAGCACGGCTGGGCCGGGAAGGCGCTGCCCGACTCCGCGGCCTACCGGCTGACGCGCGCGTTTCGGGACATCGTGTCCGAACGGGTCTTCACGTCGGTGCTCGCGGAGTGCTACGAGACCGACGAACATTTCGACTATACGGAAGTCCGCCGGCGCGAGGGCCCGATCTGGAAGATCGTGAAGGAGCGGCCGCTGCACCTGCTGGATCCGCGATATGCGAGCTGGACGGAAATGCTGCTCTCGGCGATCGACGCCACCATCGAAGACGCCATGCGGGGGCGGTCCGGCGATCTCGCGGAGCGACGATGGTCGGAGTTCAACGTCACGGCGTTCCGGCACCCGCTCAGTGGATCGATTCCAGTGCTGGGACGCTGGCTCGACATGCCGCACTACGAGATTCCCGGCGACCTCTTCACGCCACGAATGGCGTGGGGCGCCGTTGGGGCGTCGGAGCGAATGGTGGTGTCACCAGGCCGGGAAGCCAGCGGCATCATGCACATGCCCACAGGCCAGAGCGGGCATCCGCTGTCTCCGTACTACGCGAACTCGCATGAAGCCTGGGTCAAGGGGGAGCCGACGCCGTTTCTGCCGGGCCCGGCGGAGCACACGCTTCAGCTCGTCCCCTGAGGCCGCCCGCCCGCAACAGGGCGGCCGCGCCAGGGCCGTTCGCCTACCGGTCCGGGCGCAACGCGACGGCATGCGGCGGGGTCACCCTGATGCCGTTGACCATCTCGTACTCGAAGGTCATCGAGAGCGTCGAACGGCCGGCCAGACGGATCTGTGCGACGGAATCGACTCGGGCGGGAACGCGGACACCGGCGACGCGCGTATAGCGCCTGACCACATCCACGCGCTTCGTCCAGAACGACGGGTTCTTCGCGAGGCGGCCTTCCACTCGTATCAGCTCCCCCTCGGGGAGCGTGACCACCGCGGCGCCATCGATGAGCGCCACCTCGCGACGCTTCGGTTTGATGAGGATCCGGAGCGACCCTGGCTCCGCCGCCTCGACACCCCTCAATTCGTAGTTCGCCGACGTCATCGCCGACTGGGAAGCGTCGCGCGTGGCAAACAGCCGCTCCTCGTTCTCCAGCACCGCACGCAGCACCCTGCTGCGGATGTAGTCGGAGCCTCCCTCGCCCACGACGACGTAGCTGAAGCGGCCGTCGGCAAGCTCGGTCCGGGCCTCGAGCCATCCGTCCAGGTTGAAGCGGTCGTTCCGGGCTTCGAGGCGCCGCAGCGCCCGATAGCGTGTCAGCGATTCGTTGGGGCGCGACAGGAATCGCTGCACGACCGTCGCGCCGGCCGGGCCGCGAGGGTCTCCGGGCGGCATCGCGGACAGCGGCGAACCGAGACACCACCCAGCCAGCCCGAGCGCCACGAGTCGGTGCACGAAGCGCCCGGAGTGCAAATACAGCGCCGCGGCGCGGCTGAGGTGGAGCGGTCAGATCAGGAGGGCATCGCGGGCCGCGACCGCCCGATCCTGCGCCTCGGCGACAGTTCGCGCCATCGCGGTGAGGTGGCCCATTTTCCGGCCCGGGCGGGGCTCGGTCTTGCCGTAGAGGTGCAGCTTGACGTCCGGGAACCGGCACGCCGCGGCCCAGTTTGGCTCTCCCTCGAGCCAGAGATCGCCGAGGAGGTTGGCCATGGCGGCAGGGCGCAGCAGCTCCGTCGATCCGAGGGGCAGGCCGCAGATGGCGCGGACCTGCTGCTCGAACTGACTCGTGATGCTCGCATCGAACGTGAGGTGGCCGGAGTTGTGCGGACGGGGCGCCAGCTCGTTGACCAGCAGCTCGCCCTCGGTCGTCACGAAGAACTCCACGCAGAGCAGTCCGACGTACTTCAGCTCTTCGAGAATGGCCCGCGCGATCTCTCGCGCGCGCGCCGCAATCGGCTCGGGGATGGCGGCGGGGCAGGTCGTCACGTCGAGGATGTGATGGCGATGGCGGTTCTCGAAAGCCGGGTACTCGGCAATCTCTCCGTCGAGGCCTCGTGCCGCGATCACGGAGATTTCCGACTGCAGGTCGACGAATTGCTCGACGATGGCTTCCTGGTGGCCGATGGCCTTCCAGATGTGCTCCACGTCGGCCGGCGTGACGACCTTGTGCTGCCCTTTGCCGTCGTAGCCGAACGCGGCGGTTTTGACCACGGCGGGCGTGCCGACGGCCGCGACGCCCGCCCACAGCTCGTCGAGCGTTTCCGCGCGGGCGAACGGCGCGGTAGGAAAGCCGCGGTCGGCCAGAAACGTCTTCTCGCGGGCGCGCTGCTGGGCGGTGTGCAGCGCCACGCCGCTCGGCCGCACGGGCGCGAACGCCTCCACCGCGTCCACCGCCTCGATCGGCACGTTCTCGAACTCGAACGTGACCACGTGGACGTTTCGGGCGAAGGCGCGAAGCGCGTCGAGGTCGTCGTAGGGCGCGGTCACTTCGACGTCGGCCACCTGCCCGGTCGGGGTGTCGTCCTCGGGGGAGTAGGTGTGGACGCGATAGCCCATCCGCCGCGCAGCGATCGCGAACATGCGGCCCAGTTGTCCGCTGCCGAGCACGCCAATCGTGGCGCCTGGCCCGATGATACGCTTCTTCACGGCAGCCGTTCCGACCGGACCTTCCGGGCCTGCTCGTCTCGGAACGCACGGAGCATGGTGCGCAGCTCGGGTCTCGAATTGGCGAGGATCGAGACCGCCAGCAGGCCGGCGTTGGTGGCGCCGGCCTTGCCGATGGCCAGCGTCCCGACGGGCACGCCTCCCGGCATCTGCACGATCGACAGCAGCGAATCCAGGCCGTTCAACGCGGCGCTCTGAATGGGCACGCCGAGCACCGGCAGCGTGGTGTGCGCGGCTACCATCCCCGGCAGGTGCGCGGCGCCGCCGGCGCCCGCGACGATCACCTCGATGCCGTTGGCCTCGGCGCCGGACGCGAACTCGGCCATCCAGACCGGCGTCCGGTGCGCCGACACGATGTGCCGCTCGTGGGGCACGTTGAACGTCTCCAGCACGTCGACGACGTGCTTCATCGTCTCCCAGTCGGAGGAGGAGCCCATGACGACGGCAACGAGTGGTTGCGACATGTGCGCACTCAGAGCGGCGATGCGAGCATCGAGTCCGGCGAACGGGCCGGCGCGAGCGCCCGCCCGCTCATCGCGTCACTCCCCCTGATCGAGCGAGTAGGCGCGCTGCCCGTCGAAATTGCACAGCGACTCGGTCTTGATGAAGTCGAACCCCGCGTCGGCGATCCGCTGCAGCAGGCCGCAGATCTGCCGGTGCGTCAGCGTGGCGCCGTTGCTCGCAAAGAACCGGCACCGCCAATTGTCGCTCAGGAACGTCTCCTCGAACCCGCCCGGGTACACCTTGACGCCGCGGTTGCTCACCATCGACAGGCGGCAGTCGGGGCCCGCGATCCTCTCCAGCCGCGCGCCGAGATCGGCCGGCCGGCCCGGCGTCCACTGCAGGAACACGTCGACGCCCACCATGTCCTTCCGAGGCTCGGCCTTCGCCTCTCCCCCGCGTCCGGCGGCGGTCTTCGGCGCCGACTTGTAGGAGACCGCCTTCAGCCGCTGCGGCTTCTGCCCGAGTCGATCGACGACCGCCTGGGCGAACTCGCGCGTGCCGACCTTCTGCCGGCTGACCTTCTCGTCGTAGATGTCGTAGGTATGGATGCCGTCCTCGATCGTCCGAAGCCACGCGTTGTGCACGCGCTCCGCGACGTCGGGCTGGTCGATGTGAACGAGCATCATCACCGCGCCGAGCAGCAGCCCCGACGGGTTGGCCAGGTTCTGTCCGGCTCTTCGCGGCGCCGACCCGTGGATCGCTTCGAACATCGCCGCGCCGGTTCCGATGTTGGCCGATCCCGCCAGCCCCACCGAGCCGGCGATCTGCGCCGCGACGTCGGACAGGATGTCGCCGTAGAGATTCGGCATGACGATCACGTCGAACGCTTCCGGCGTGTCGGCAAGCTTGGCGGCCCCGATGTCGACGATCCAGTGCTCCTTCTCGATCTCCGGATACCCGGCGCCGATCTCGTCGAACACCTTGTGAAACAGCCCGTCGGTCTGCTTCATGATGTTGTCTTTCGTGAAGCAGGTGACCTTCCGGCGGTTGTTCTGGCGGGCGTACTCGAACGCGTAGCGGACGATCTTCTCCGACCCCGGACGGGAGATCAGCTTCAGGCACTGCACGACCTGCGGGGTCTGCTGGTACTCGATCCCGGCGTACAGGTCCTCTTCGTTCTCCCGGACGATCACGACGTCCATGACCGGATGCTTGGTGTGGACGAACGGGTAGTACGACACGCAGGGCCGCACGTTCGCATAGAGCCCGAGTGTCTTGCGGGTGGTAACGTTCAGGCTCTTGTAGCCGCCCCCCTGCGGCGTGGTGATGGGGGCCTTGAGGAACACCCGGGTCCGCCGCAGCGACTCCCACGCCTCCGGCGCGATCCCCGCGGAATTGCCGGCGAGGTAGACCTTCTCGCCGATCTCGATCGTTTCGATGTCGATCCGCGCTCCGGCTTCCTTCAGGATGTGGAGCGTGGCTGCCATGATTTCCGGGCCGATGCCGTCGCCGTAGGCAACGGTAATAGGGCGGTTCGCCATTCGACGTCTCCTGCGGGATGAGAACAAGCGATTGTACTCAACCCGCGCGGGCGCCGTCGAACGTGCGCGGTCAGTCGCCGGCAACGGCAAACGCCAGCGCCATCAGCCCGAAGAACGCGCCGGCCGCAACGGCTGCGCCCACGGCGACGGCGCGGAGGACGCTCGCGCCTTTGCGGCTGTCGACCTCGAGCGACGTCATGTCGGCAAACCTGACGAACTGCGGCGGGACGGGCACGCGCGTCTTCCGCTGAACGGTGATGCCCTCGTCCGTGACCACGAGCAGCGCCGCCTTGAAGCGTTCGCCGTTCGCCATCCGCACCGTGACCGCCGCTCCAGCGGGAAGCTTCGCGGCGAATGCCTTCCACAACTCCGGCGCGGGCCCCTGCCGCCCGGCGGCGGCAAGCGGCGACGCGAGCAGACCCACGAGCAGGACCGCGAGCGCGGGCGAATACGCACGTCGAGCCATGATTCACCTCTCAGAAGTCGATGCCTATGCCGGCGCGCCACGCGACCTGTCCGATGCCGCCGTCGCGCCAGGCAACCGTCGCATCGGTGCGAATGAACCCGCGCTCGTTCACGTAGAACTTCGCGCCGGCGCCGGCCATCGGCAGCACCTCGAGCCGCCATCCTTCATCGCGATCGATCGCGGGAATCACGACGAGCCGCGTGAAGGGGTCGCGTCCGTAGAGGATCTGCTCCGGGGAGTAGATGCGCTCGTGCTCCCAGGTGAGCTGCACGCCAGCGCTCACGAACGGATGCACCCACTGGTTGTCGAAGAACTGATATGCCGCCGCAAGCGTGACCGCCGCGACGCGGAACTGATGCTCGTGCGTGAAGTAAGTGGCGTACGCCTCGTTCGGGCGAACGAAGCGCTGCTGCGAATAGACGAGGCCGTCGGTGGTGAAGAGCGCCCCGGCCTCGGTCTTGACGTGCGGCGACCAGTAGTGGCCAACGTCGACCGACGCGGCAAACGTGTCGTACCAGTCGTTCCAGTCCTCGGCGAACGCGGACTTGTCTCCGGCAAGCCAGCCGACGCTTCCGGACACGTCCCAGCGTGGAAGGGTCGAACCGGACTGCGCCAGTGCCGGACCGGCACTGCACAGCACCAGCAGACTACAGACAACAGCACGCATCAGAGCTCCCCCTGCCGATCAATGTGCCGGGAGCCTTCAAATCGGCTCAGGGTCCGTGACCGAGCCTGGATCGCGTGCCGGGTTGCGAGAACGACAAAGCCCCGGAGCTCGACCCTCCGGGGCTGCGGTGCGACAAAGGGGCTGGCCCCCTTCGACCGGAGATCATTGCTTGTGGACCGGCTGCGGGATCTTCAGCACCTGGCCTGGTCTGATCACGTCAGGGTTCGTCAGCTGATCGCGGTTCGCGTTGAAGATGTCCATGTACGCGTTGGCGTGGCCCAGGAACTTCTTCGCAATGCCGCTGAGCGTGTCACCAGGCTGCACGGTGTACGTCTGTAGCGGCGCGCCGATCGGCGGCGCGACGGGGGCGCCCGGCTTCACCTTGATGTCCGCCACGATCTCCTGCTGCCACTCGGGGATCGTCTTGATGGCGTTCCAGATGCGGTTCCTGTCGTCCTCCGAAGCGGCCGTGCCGACAAAGTGCAGCTTGCCCTCGCGCTCCTGCGCGGAGCCCTCGAAGCGAAGCTGTTTCGCCGTCTGGATCGCATGATCGTACTTTTCACGCAGTCCCATCTCTGCTACTCCCTCCTCTCCATCAGTGAGGGAGATCCGCGCTGCAAAGGCAGTGCCCCGTTTGACAGCATCGTCGGCTCGGCATCACAGTAGCGGCGTCATGAGACGACTCGTCCATACGCTAGCCGCCGCGGCCTCCGCCTGCGCGATCCTGACGGCCCAGGCGCCTGCGCCGCGCGTGCGCGCCCGCGACCTCGGCATCGCAATCGGCACGATGTCACCGGGATCGCTCAATGCCATCACCGACGTGCGAGGCGTGCTCGTCGGGCATTCGACCGTCATTCGCGGAGACGGGGCGGTGCGGGTCGGCAGCGGCCCGGTCCGTACCGGTGTCACCGCGGTGCTTCCGCGAAAGGACATCTGGTTCAACGCCGTCTTCGGCGCCACGCACACGCTCAACGGCGACGGCGAGATGACGGGCATTCACTGGATTCGGGACCTCGAGACCATCGCGCATCCAATCCTCATCACCAACACCGCCAGCGTCGGCAGCGTGCACGAGGCTGCGATGGCGTACATGAACGAGCGGCATCCCGGACGCGACTGGGGATTCCTCCCGATCGTCGCGGAGACGTGGGACGGCCGCCTGAACGACATCCGCGGCCTGCACGTCACACGCCAGCACGTCTTCGAGGCGCTGGACAGTGCCGCGGGGGGCCCCGTGGCCGAAGGCAACGTCGGCGGCGGGACAGGGATGGTGGCCTACGGCTTCAAGGGGGGCATTGGCACTTCGTCGCGCGTGCTGACCGACGCCCAGGGCGCATATACGGTTGGCGTGCTCGTGCAGGCCAATTTCGGCTCGCGCGATCAACTGCTCGTCGACGGCGTCCCGGTCGGCCGGGAGCTAGCCAACGAAGCGCTGCCCGAGATCAAATCGGCCGGCCAACCGAACCCCGACCACGAGGGGTCGGTCATCGTGGTGATCGCGACCGATGCGCCGCTGTCCTCTCGCCAGCTCGAACGTCTCGCGCGGCGCGCCGCGCTCGGTCTCGCGCGAACGGGCACCTCGTCAGGCAACACGAGCGGCGACATCTTCCTGGCGTTCTCGACGGCCAACGTCGTGCCGCAGCAGAACCCGCCCAGGGTGCTGGAAGCGAAGCTCCTGTCCACCGACGAGATCAACCCACTCTTCCGGGCCGTCGTCGAAGCAACCGAAGAATCGGTCATCAACGCGATGATGAAAGCCGAGACGATGACCGGCATCAACGGCAATACGGTCTACGCCCTGCCGTACGACCGGCTGCGGGCGGTCATGGCGAAGTACGGGAAGCCTCTGCGCACGCCTCCTCAGCCACCTCCTGCAGAGCCCTGAGCGCGATGGGATCGACGGCCGGAATCGGTGACGGCCGTCCGATGTCCGACCTCCCGGCGAGCCGCTGCGAGCCTGCCAGCGTCGACGGCCCCGGCTCCGGGACGACGAAGTCCCGGCCTGCCCGTTGAATCGCGCGGCGCGCCTCGCCGACGTTCCAGTGGTCCTCCAGGCTGTAATTGGGGAACGCCACGACGCTCGTCTCGATACGCCCCGGGTGGCTCCGGGCCACGTGCTCCGGCATGGCCTGAAGCTCGTGGCTCGACGTCAGTTGCCGATGAACAGGATTCGCAGAAGAATGGTGCCCATGGTGAGGCCTCGTTTCGCGGCGCCGCTGCTCGCGCTCGCCTTGTGGCAGCTGCCGGGACTCGCGCAGGTCCCGGACGGGCCGCTGCAGGTACCCTATCGACTCTTCACGCTGCCAAACGGTCTGACGGTGATTCTCCATCAGGACCGCAGCGTGCCCATCGTGGCCGTGAACGTCTGGTATCACGTCGGCTCGGCCAACGAACGCCCCGGCCGGACCGGCTTCGCCCATCTGTTCGAGCACCTCATGTTCGAGGGATCCAGGCACGTCAAGGAGGGCGCGTTCGACACGCTGCTCGAGTCGGCCGGCGGCAACAACAACGGCTCCACCGAGAACGACCGGACCAATTACATCATCGACGTGCCGTCCAACGCGCTCGAGCTGGCGCTGTACCTCGAGTCGGATCGCATGGGGTACCTCCTCGACGCCATGTCGCCCGCGCGCGTCGACGGGCAGCGCGACGTCGTGAAGAACGAGCGCCGGCAGAGCTACGAGAATCGCCCGTACGGCCTCGCCTTCCTCGAGCTGTCGCGGATGCTCTTTCCCGACCAGCATCCCTACAGCTGGCCCACGATCGGCTACATGGAGGACCTGTCGGCGGCGACGTACGACGACGTGGTGGCGTTCTTCAAGAAGTACTATGTGCCCAACAACGCCAGCCTCGTCATCGCCGGCGATATCGATCTCGATCGCGCGCAGCAGCTCGTCGAGAAGTGGTTCAGCGAGATCCCGCGGGGGCAGCCGGTCGAGCCGCTCGCCCCACCCGTAGCGCCGTTCCTCACCGAGGTGAAGCGGAAGACGATCACCGATCAGGTCCAGCTGCCTCGCCTGCACCTGGCATGGATTACACCGGCGGCGTACCATCCCGGCGATGCCGCCCTCGACGTCGCGTCGTCGATCCTGACGGACGGCAAGAACTCCCGGTTGTACAAACGCCTGGTCTACGACACCCAGATGGCGCAGAACGTCATGGCGTTCCAGGATTCGCAGCGGCTCGCCGGCACGTTCGTCATCATGGCGACGGCGCGGCCGGGGCGGACGATGGAGGAGATTCGTGCGGCGATCGACGAGGAGCTGGAGCGGCTGCGGCGCGAGCCGCCCTCCGCGCGCGAGGTCGAACGGGCGCTGAACCAAATCGAGGCCTCCTTCTATCGGGAGATGGAGCGCGTGGGCGGGTTCAGCGGCAAGGCGGACCGGCTGAATGCGTACTATTTCGCCGGGGGCAACCCGGATTTCTTCGCGGAGGACCTGGCGCGCTACAAGGCGCTGACGCCGTCCGACGTGCAGGCGGCCATCAGGCGCTGGCTGCCGGCGGATCGGCGGGTGGAGCTGATCGTGGCGCCGGAGGTGAAGCGGTGAGCGCTGGAGCCCATGCCTGGTTTTCGTCTCTGTCGTGGCTGGCTGTCGTCGTGTGCGCCGTGGGAGCGCTCGACGCGCAGGCGCCCGATCGCACCTCTCCCCCCGCGCTCGGTCCGGCGCCGTCGCTCACGCTTCCGCCCGTCCAGAAGCAGACGCTCTCGAACGGTCTGGCGGTCTGGCTCGTGGAACTGCACGAGGTGCCGCTCGTGCAGGTCAACCTGCTGGTGCACGCCGGGAGCGCGGACGATCCGCCCGGGAAGTTCGGCCAGGCGAGCCTGACCGCCGCCATGCTCGACGAGGGCGCCGGCACGCGCTCGGCGCTCGAGATCGCCGACGCGATCGACTTCCTCGGCGCGACCCTTACGACCGGGAGCTCCTTCGACGCGTCGAGCGTGAGGGTGAATGTGCCCGTGTCGCGCCTGTCCGATGCGCTCGCGATCATGGCAGATGTGGCGCTTCGGCCGACGTTTCCAAGCGAAGATCTCGAGCGCCTGCGGCAGGAGCGGCTCACGGCGCTCCTCCAGGCGCAGGACGACCCGCAGCAGATCGCGTCGGCGGCGTTCAACCGCATTCTGTACGGCGCCACGCATCCGTACGGCACGAATGCGGTCGGCACCGCGGCGACCCTCAGGTCGCTGTCGGCCGCCGATCTGAAGGCGTTCCATGCGGCCGCCTTCGTCCCCTCGAACGCCGCGCTCATCGTCGTCGGCGATACGCGCATGGACGCGGTGCTTCCGCTGCTCGAGCGTCACTTCGGCGGCTGGCACGGGACCGCCAGGCCGCGTCCCACGCTGGCCGTCCCACCGCAGCCCGCCAAAGGGCAGATCTACATCATCGACAAGCCGGATGCGGAACAATCGCAGATCCGCATCGGATGGATTGGCGTTGCGCGCTCCACACCGGACTACTTCACGCTGCAGGTCCTCAACACGGTGCTCGGCGGATCCTTCACGTCCCGGTTGAATCAGAACCTGCGTGAAACGCACGGGTACGCGTATGGCGCCGGATCGGCGTTCGACATGCGGCTGAGCGCCGGGCCGTTCGTCGCCGCTGCGGGCGTGCAGACCGACAAGACGGCCGACGCGCTGCGGGAGTTCTTCAAGGAGCTGCAGGGAATCGGCAAACCCATTGGCGCAGAGGAATTGGCGAAGGCCAGGAATTACCTCGCCCTCGGGTTCCCCGCGGACTTCGAGACCACTGGCGATCTGTCGCGGCGCATCGAGGAGATGATCGTGTACCGGCTGCCGCCCTCCTACTTCGAGGAGTACGTCGGGAACATTCAGCGCGTCACGGCGGAGGCGGTGCAGAAGGCCGCGGTCCGGTACATTCAGCCGTCGCGCTTTGCCGTTGTCGTGGTCGGCGATCGAAAAACCATCGAGGCCCCGATCCGCGCGCTGAATCTGGGACCGGTGCGCGTGATGACGGTGGCGGAGGCGCTGGGCACATGACCGTGGCCGTGGAACTGGGCACTCTTCTCGACTACTCGGATCACGAGCGGCGCAAGTGGCGCGAGTGGCTCGCGGCCGATCCGCGCCGGACCGCCATCACGGTCCAACCGGGTGGACGATTTCCGACGATAGGGAGTTTGCTCGACCACACGTTCCTGGTCGAGCGGCGCCACCTCTGCCGGATCGAGGGAGGCACGCCGCCCGATTCGACGGGAGTCCGCGATGGCGATTGGCAGGCGCTGTTCGAATACGCCGACCTCGTCAGGGCCGAATTCCGCGCGTGCCTGGCGGATCTCGACGAGGCAGCGGCCGGCCAGAACATCACGATTGCCGCGCAGTCGGGGACGCGAACGATGACGCGACGCGAGCTGGCGACGCACGTCCTGCTGCACGAGATCCGCCACTTCGCGCAGATCGCGCTCGCCGCCCGAATTGCAGGCGACCCGCCGCCGGGGCGCCACGACTACTTCTACTTCGTGGGGCAGTGATGGCCATCCCACGGCGCGCCTTCCTGCGCGCGGCGGGACACGCCGCGTTTGCCGCGCCGCTCCAGGCGCTCGCCGCGCGCCTGCACGCCGGCCTGCTGCCGGCCGACGGCATCGGCTACGGGCCGCTCCGTCCGGTCGAAGATGCCACCACGGGCCTTCCGCTGCTCGAACTGCCGGAAGGATTCCGATATCTCACGTTCGGCTGGACCGGCGACGCCCTCGACGACGGCCGGCGGACGCCGCCGCTGCACGACGGAATGGCCGCCTTCGCGGGAGCGAACGGGACGGTCGTGCTGGTTCGCAATCACGAAGTGGCCGCCGCGCCCGCATTCGGCGAGCACCCCTACGATCCTCGCGCGGGCGGCGGCACGACGACGCTCGTGTTCGATCCGGCCGCCGAGAAAGTGGTGAGCATGCGCGCCAGCCTGACCGGCACCTTCCGCAACTGCGCCGGCGGCCCGACACCCTGGGGCTCCTGGCTCACCTGCGAGGAGACGGTGGTCGGGCCTGGCGCCGATAACCCGACCACGAAGCAGCACGGCTACGTTTTCGAGGTGCCGCACGACGGCGTTTCATCCGCCGTTCCACTCGTGGCCATGGGCTGCTTCGTCCACGAGGCGGTTGCCGTGGATACGCGAACCGGCGTTGTCTATGAAACACAGGACCAGGCCCAGTCCGGGCTCTATCGCTTCGTCCCGAATACCCCCGGACGCCTGGCCAACGGCGGCCGGCTGCAGATGCTGGCGATTGATGGCCGGCCGCGGTTCGACACGAGTCGGGGCCAGCGCGCCGGCGCGCAGTACGGCGTGCACTGGGTGGACATCCCCGATCCGGACCGGCCGCACGTCGACACCCGGGCGAAGGACGCGCGCGGAGTGCTTCAGCAGGGGCTCGCCGCCGGCGGCGCCATCTTCTCCCGTCTCGAAGGCGCGTGGTTTGGCGGCGGCAGGCTGTACATCACCGCGACCGACGGAGGAGAAGCTCGGATGGGGCAGGTGTGGGAGCTCGATCCGGAGGCGGAGCGGCTCCGTCTCGTCCTGGAGTCGCCCGGCCGGCACGTGCTGAACATGCCCGACAACCTGTGCCTGAGTCCACGCGGCGGCCTGGCCATCTGCGAAGACGGCACCGCCAATCCCTGCCTCCACGGCCTGATGCGCGATGGGCGCATCTTCCGTTTCGCGCGGAATGCCGCCATACTCGCCGGCGAGCGAAACGGGATCGCCGGCGATTTTCGCGCTCGGGAGCTTGCGGGAGCGACCTATAGTCCTGACGGCCGCTGGCTGTTCGTCAATCTGCAGATCCCCGGCATCACGTTCGCCATCACCGGGCCGTGGGCCGAGGGAGGCCTCTAGCCGGAAACGAGTAACGGGCCACGACTATCGCGTGGTCATTGAGAGGGGTGTGGCCATGTGGCGTGTGTGTGTGATTGCGCTCCTCGGCGTCGCGTCGGCTGCGCCGGTGCTGGCGCAGTATCAGCTGCCGCCGAAAGAGATCGTCGAGATGCTCGACGCGCCGCCGCTCCCGGCGGTCTCAGCAAATCCAACGCAGCCGGTGGTGGCGCTGCTCGAGCGCGCGAGCATGCCGTCCATTGCCGATCTGGCGCAGCCGATGCTGCGCCTGGCGGGCATTCGCGTGAACCCGCGCACCAACGGACTTCATCGCGCGCAAACCCTGCGGGGCGTCACGCTCAAGCGATACGGCGACCGGCTTACCGGCAGCACCGACGTCACCGAGACGGCCGTGACGCTTCCGCCGAACCCGAAGCTCGCCTGGATCGGCTTCTCGCCCGATGGTCTTCGTTTCGCCTTCACCCAGACGCGAGACACCGGGATCGAGCTGTGGATGGGAGACACCGCCACGGGGCAGGCCAGGTCCATCAGCGCGGCGACGCTGAACGGGATCTGGGGCGAGCCCTGCGAGTGGCTGGCCGACAGCAGCGCGCTGCTCTGCCGCTTCGTGTCGCCGAGCCGCGGTGCGCCGCCAGCGGCGCCGGATGTACCGGCAGGGCCGAACATTCAGGAGAACCTCGGCAAGCCCTCGCCCGTGCGCACCTACCAGGATCTGCTGACGAGCGCGCACGATGAAGCGCTGTTCGAATACTACGGAACGAGCCTGCTCGCGATCGTGGATGCCGCCACAGGCGCCCGCCGCCCCGTGGGGGCGGCCGGTCTCTACGAGCGGGCCGAGATGTCTCCCAACGGCGAGTACGTTCTGGTGACCCGCCTGAAGCGCCCGTTCTCGCGCCTCGTGCCGGCCGAGGACTTTGCCAAGGACGTGGAAATCTGGAATCGCCGCGGCGACGTCGTCCGCCGGATCGCCGACCTGCCGATTGCCGATAGCGTCCCGAACAACGGCGTCCTGCCCGGGCCGCGCGAGTACCGGTGGCATGCCGCCGAACCGGCCACGCTCGTGTGGGCCGAGGCGCTCGACGAAGGCGACCCGCGCAAGACCGTGCCGCACCGCGACCGCCTGGTCGCCCTCGGCGCTCCGTTCACCGGCGCGCCGGCCGAGATCATGAAAACGGAGTACCGGTTCAGGAGCATCGCCTGGACCGACGCCGGCACCGCGCTCGTGGTCGAGTTCGACCGGACGCGGCGCTGGAACCGAACGTGGGTGCTCGATCGGGTCGGGGCGACGCCGCGGCGGTTGTGGGACGTCAGCGCCGACGACCGTTATGCGAATCCCGGCGCACCCGTTCGCCGTCCGGCCTCGCCGTATGGCGTGATCGTGCAGGCCGGCGACGCCATCTACACGAGCGGCGATGGTGGATCGCCCGAGGGCGATCGGCCGTTCCTCGCGCGCGTCAACCTTCGAACCGGGGCGGCGGAACGTCTCTTTCAGAGCGACGCGTCGCACTACGAACAGGTGGTTGCGCTGCTGGCCGACGACGGACGGACGTATCTGACGCGGCGCGAATCACCGGCCGATCCGCCGAACTACTTCGTCCGCAGCGCCGACGGGACGGCGCGGCCCATCACCGCGCTTGCCGACCCCGCTCCGCAGCTGCGCGGCGTGACGAAGCAGCTTCTCACCTACACCCGCAGCGACGGCGTGCGGCTCTCGGCGACGTTGTATCTTCCGCCCACTTACCGCAACGGCGAACGGCTGCCCCTGCTCCTCTGGGCGTACCCGCGCGAGTTTGCCGACCCCAGCATGGCCAGCCAGGTCGTCGGCTCGCCCAACCGGTTCCCGCTCGTCGACTGGTCGACGCTGTATCTGGTTTTTCTGACCCAGGGCTATGCGGTGCTGGACAACCCGACGATGCCGATTGTGGGGCCCGGGGAGACGGCCAACGATACCTACGTGGAGCAGCTCGTGGCGAGCGCACAGGCGGCGGTCGATACCGTCGTGAACATGGGCGTCGCCGATCGCGACCGGGTCGTCGCGGGCGGCCACAGCTACGGTGCGTTCATGACCGCCAACCTGCTCGCCCACTCCGATATCTTCCGTGCCGGCATCGCGCGCAGCGGCGCCTACAACCGTACGTTGACGCCGTTCGGCTTCCAGAACGAGAGCCGGACGTTCTGGGAGGCCACCGGCGTCTACACCCGGATGTCGCCTTTCTGGTACGCCAACGCGATCAAGGAGCCGATCCTCCTGATTCACGGCGAGGCCGACGACAACAGCGGCACCTTCCCGATTCAGAGCGAGCGGTTCTACATGGCGCTGAAAGGACACGGCGCGACCGTGCGCTACGTCACCCTGCCGCTCGAGGCGCATCGCTACCTTGCGCGCGAGTCGGTGCTGCACACGGTGGCCGAAATGCTGGCGTGGGCTGACAAGTATGCCAAGCATGCGGGCCCACGGACCGCGCCGACGCAGTAGCATCGACCGTATGCTGCTCCGCGTCCTGTGCCTGTCGGCACCGCTCGTGCTGTGCGCCGCGTATCCGGCAGGCGCCCAGACCCGAACGCCGGCAGTCACGCTGAATGCGCTCTCCAGCGCGTTCGAGGAACTGTCGCGCCGCGTCTCGCCGTCGGTCGTCCAGGTCGTCGTCACCGGCTACGGCACGATTGGGGAAGAGGCGCCGAGCGCGGACGCGCTGCTCGGCCTCCGGCGCACCGGCGGTTCCGGAGTGATTCTCGATCCGGCGGGCTACATCGTGACGAACGCCCACGTCATCGAGGGCGCCCGCCGCGTGCAGGTGGTGCTGCCCCGCCCGACGCCGGCGGCCGGCAGCTCGATCATTCGTCCGCGCGGCATCGCGTTCGACGCGAGGATCGTCGGCATCGACGATGAAACCGACCTGGCGGTGCTCAAGATCGACGAGAAGAACCTGCCGGCCCTGCCGCTCGGCGACTCCGACGCTCTGAAGCAGGGACAGCTCGTGTTCGCATACGGAAGCCCGCTCGGCCTCGAGAACTCGGTGTCGATGGGAATCGTCAGTGCCGTCGGACGGCAGCTGGAGCTGGACGACCCGATGATCTACATCCAGACGGACGCCCCGATCAATCCGGGCAACAGCGGCGGCCCGCTGGTCGACACCGAGGGACGCGTGGTGGGAATCAACACGCTCATCCTCTCGCAGAGCGGCGGCAACGAGGGGCTCGGCTTTGCGGCCCCGAGCAACATCGTCAGGACCGTCTTCGAGCAGATCCGGAGCGGCGGCCGCGTGCGGCGCGGCACGATTGGAGTCTTCGCCCAGACGATCACGCCGACGCTGGCCGCGGCGCTGAAGCTCCCGCAGGACTGGGGCGTCATCCTGGGCGACGTCTTCCCCGGCATGCCCGCCTCCGCAGCCGGGCTTCGCATCGGGGACGTCGTCGTCACGCTCGACGGCAAGCGGATGGAGAACGGACGCCAGTTCGAGGTCAATCTCTATCGGCGCGCCGTCGGGGACACGGTGATGCTGGAGGTGCTCCGCAACAACCAGATTCTGAAATTTCCCGTGGCCGTCGCCGAACGGGAAGACGATCCAGCCCGCTTCGCCGATCTCGTGACTCCCGAGCGCAACATCGTTCCGCGCCTCGGGGTCCTGGCGCTCGACATCGACGAGCGCATCGCCTCCATGCTGGGAGAGCTGCGGGTCCCGTCCGGCGTTCTCGTCGCCGCCGTCAGCGCGGACGCGCCCCATGCCGAACAGGGGCTCGAGGCCGGTGACGTGATCGTCTCGCTCAACGGAGCGGCCGTGACCGCCCTCGCCGATCTCCGTTCGGCCATCGGACGCCTGCCGACCCGGGCGCCCGTCGTCTTCCAGATCCAGCGCCAGGGACAGCTGATGTTCGTGGCGCTCGAGATTGAGTAGCTCGCCACCCGCGCGACGTGTCCGAGGCCGTCGCGAGACAGCTGATGTTCGTCGTGCTCGAGATTGAGCAGGCCCCCTTCGGGCACCAGCCCCCTCACGCCTGGCCTGCCCTGCCGGACGTTCCTCGTTGATGGCGACTTAAGTCCTTCATTACGCAGCAACTTAGAGTGTCGAGGAATCGCAGAAATAGCGCTTGCTTTCGGCCGGGCCTGAACGATAATGCGCACCTTCCCCGCTTACCGTTGAAGTCCACGACCCGAGCCAGGTTGTTCCGGGAGTTCAGGCCTACAGATGGGGGGCACCATGAGGTCGAGCGGTGTTCGGTTGACCGTGGCGCAACGACTCGGCGGCGCGTTGCTGCTGTCGTGCGTCGCCGCGCTGGTACTCGGACTGGATCTC
>Ga0073934_10004499_pt1 | contig 23074 bp, 23 predicted proteins | sample LarsenN4metaG_FD_76834 | JGI IMG/M metagenome (GOLD analysis project Ga0073934, IMG submission 76834) | Hot spring sediment bacterial and archeal communities from British Columbia, Canada, to study Microbial Dark Matter (Phase II) - Larsen... ...
AGGGCGCCCGCAGCGGTGACGATCCGGCCTTCGGCCGGGGCAGCAAGGCCTACAACCGCTACCAGGGCGATGCGCTGAACCAGCCCAACCCCTGCGTGCGACCGATCGAGACGGGCCCCTTCTACGCGATCAAGCTCGTCATCGGCGACATCGGGACGTTCGCGGGCCTGATCACCGATGCACGCACGCGCGTCCTCGATGCCGCCGGCCAGCCGATCCGCGGCCTGTACGCGGTCGGCAACGACGCCGCTTCGATCATGGGCGGCAACTACCCCGGCGCCGGCATCACGCTCGGCCCGGCGCTGACCTTCGGCTACGTCGCCGGCAACGAGCTGGCGCAGGCCGCGGACCTGCGGGCCGGCAACGTCGCCGCCATCACTGCCACGCCGCTGCCGCACGCCGCTTGACCGACCGGCCCGCAGACAGACCCATACCAGGAGGCAAGCATGTCCACCACCCACGCAGGGCTGCCGCGGCTGCTCGAAGGCCGCCTCGCGCTCATCACCGGCGCGGGCCAGGGCAACGGGCGGGCGCTCGCGCTCGGGCTGGCCGAAGCCGGCGCCCGCGTGATCGTGACCGACCTCAACGCCGACACCGTCGCGGAAACCGCCCGCCTCGTGCGGGACGCCGGCGGCACCGCGTACCCGGACCGACTCGACGTCACCGACGCAGCGGCCTGCAAGGCCTTCGCCGAACGCATCGGCCGCGAGGTCGGCGCGGTGGACCTGCTGGTCAACAACGCCGGCATCATCATCCGCGAGGGCAGCGACAGCCCGAAGGCCGAAGCCAACTGGCGCCTGACGATGGACGTGAACGTCAATGGCACGTTCAACGTCACCTACGCATTCCTTGCGGCCCTGAAGGCGTCGAAGGGAACGATCGTCAACATCGCGTCGATCGCGGCCTACGCCGGCCAGGGCGGAAGCCTCGGCTACTCGCCCTCCAAGGGCGCGATCAAGATGCTGACGCAGTCCTTTGCCGCCGAACTGGCCAAGGACGGCGTGCGCGTCAATGCGCTGGCACCCGGCGTCATCGCCACACCGATGACCGCCGCCACGCGCGACAACCCCGAACGGCTCGAGAAGTTCATGGGCCGCATCCCGATGGGCCGCGTCGGCCAGCCCGACGAGCTGGTCGGTCCCGTCGTGTTCCTGTCGTCACGCATGTCCGGCTACGTGACCGGCGTGACCCTTCCCGTGGATGGCGGTTTCCTCGCCGCCTGACCGTCCTCGACCCCGACGCGCCCGAAGGCGCACCAACAACCGCTCGATAGGAGACATCCGCATGGCTATCCCGACCCTACACCGCCTCGCCGCTGCGCTAGGCGCCGTGGCGCTCGCCGCAGCAGCACACGCGCAGGACATCAAGCTCGGCTACAACGGCGACCTCTCGGCATCGCCTTCGGCGCAGAGCGGCCAGGCCGCCGTGCTCGGCATGCAGGCCGCGATCGACGACATCAACGCCGCCGGCGGCGTGCTCGGCAGGAAGCTGACCCTCATCGTCCGCGACGACACCTCGGCGCCGCCGAAGTCGATCCAGAACATGAGCGACCTGATCGACAACGAAAAGGTCGTCGCCGTGTTCGGCCCGACGAACTCGGGCAACGCGATGGCCTGGAAGCACATCCCGAACCAGAAGAAGGTGCCGGTCATCGGCAACGTCGGTTCGGGGACGGACATCACCAAGCCGATGAGCCCCGGCGCGGACAACTACATGTTCCGCGTCTCGATGGTCGATCGCGACCAGGTCGCCGCGCTGATGGCCTATGTGAAGAAGAACCCGGCGACCAAGGTGGTCGGCCTGATGGCCGAGACCACCGGCTACGGCCAGGGCGGCCTGAAGGACATGCAGGAGATCGCCGAACTGCAGGGCATCAAGCCCGCAGCCGTCGAGCGCTTCGCGGTGGGTGACACCGACATGACCTCGCAGCTGGCCAAGCTGAAGGCCGCGAACGTCGATACCGTCGTCGTCTGGGCCCAGGGCACGCCGATCGCGCAGCTGATGCGCAGCATGGAGAAGATCAACTACTTCCCGGCAGTGCTGTCCTCGTGGGCGGCCGACAACATCACGTTCTTCGACGCGGCGGGCAAGACGCTGGCCGAGAAGCCGCTGTTCATGCGCACGGTCAGCGAGAGCAACACGCCGGCTCAGCAGAAGCTGTTCGACCGCATCGGCAGCAAGCTCAAGGCGCCCAGCTCGTTCTCGTTCGCGCTGCACGGCTACGACTCGGTGCAGATCACCGCTGCCGCCATCAAGCAGGCCGGCTCGACCGACGGCGCCGCCGTACGCGCCGCGCTCGAAGACCTGAAGGCGCCGGTGAACGGCCTTCTGAAGACCTACGACAAGCCGTTCTCGAAGACCCAGCGCGAGGCCCTGACGGCCAAGGACTTCGTCTGGATCAAGTGGAAGGACGGCAAGCTGGCGCCCTACAGCGACGGCGTGATCGGCAGTCTCGTCGCAGCCGACTTCAAGCTGTAAAGGCCCCCGGTAGCGCAGCGCGGCACCCCCGCCGCTGCGCACCCCCACAGGAGACACATCATGACGCAGGCACTCCTGCAGGCGCTGATCAGCGGCCTGGCAGTGGGCGGAGCCTACGCGCTCGTCGCGCTCGGCTTCAGCATCACCTTCACGACGACCAAGACGCTGAACTTCTCGCACGGCGAGTTCGTCTCGGCGGGTGCCTTCATCGGCATGAGCGTGCTGTTCCTGGTGCTCGGCAAGCCGCTCACCTCGACCTCGTTCGGAACGGATGTGCCGGGCGGCGGCGGCCAGTTGCTCGCGCTGGTCGGCGCGCTCGGCGTGATGGGCCTGCTCGGCTGGCTGCTCTACGCCCTCGGCGTGCGGCCGTTCGCCGGCCGGCCCGGCATGGCCTGGGTGATGAGCACGCTCGGCTTCGGCGTGATCCTGCAGGCCATCGGCCTGGCGATCTGGGGTCCCAAGCCGGTCGTCGTGCCGGGGCCCGCCGGCGACGAGGTCATCCGCTTCGCCGGGATCGGCGTGCGCCCGCAGGAGCTGCTGATGCTGGCGGTCGCGGTCGTGATCATGATCGTGTTCGACCGCGTGATGCGCAGCACGATGCTCGGCAAGGCGATGCGCGCGGTGGCCCACAACCCGGCCAACGCGAGCCTGATGGGCATCAACGTCAACGCGCTGATGATCGGCGCCTTCGTGTTCAGCTCGGCGCTGGCCGGACTCTCGGGCTTCCTGCTCGCGCCGATCGCGCAGGCCTCGCTGTTCATGGGCCTGGCGGTCGGCCTGAAGGGCTTCTCGGGGGCCATGATCGGCGGGCTCAACAACCCCCGCGGCTGCGTCATCGGTGGCTTCGCGCTCGGCGTGCTCGAGTCGATGGTCAACCTGTGGCAGGCGCAGTGGCGCGATGTCGCCATCTTCGTGCTCGTCATCCTCGTCCTCGCCTTCAGGCCCACCGGCCTCTTCGGCGGCAAGCTGGTGGAGAAGGTATGAACCCCGGACTCAAGCAGTTCCAGCACCTGCTCGGGGTGCTGCTCGTCGCGGCGGTGCTGGCCGCGGTCGTCGGCCAGCTCGGCAACGACTACTACCTGCGCATCGCCTTCACGATGTGCACCTACTACCTCTGCGCCGCCGGCATGAACGTGCTGGTCGGCTATGCAGGCCAGAAGTCGCTCGGCCAGGCGGGGCTCTTCGCGGCAGGTGCTTACGGCGTCGCGCTGCTGACTTCGCGCGCCGACCTGTCACCCTGGCTCGCCCTGCCGCTGGCGGCGGTGATCGCCGCGGTCTGCGGCGTGCTGATCGCCCTGCCCTCGCTGCGGGTGAAGGGGCCGTACCTGGCGATGGTGACGCTCGCGTTCGGTGTCGTCATCGAGCGACTGGTTGCCGAGTGGACCGACGTGTTCGGCGGCGCGCAGGGCCTGTACGGCATCAAGCCGCTGACCTGGAACGGCCAGCCGTTCACCAGCCAGCAATGGGTCTGGTTCGGCATCGCCCTGGCGGTCGTCACGCACCTGCTGCTGCGCAACCTGCTGCAGGGCCGCTTCGGCCGGGCGTTGCTGTCGCTGCAGGCCGACGAGATCGCCGCGTCGTCGGTCGGCGTGCGCGTCTACCGCACCAAGGTGATGGCCTTCGTGATTGCAGCCGTGACCTGCGGGATCGCCGGAGCGCTGGTCGCGCAGCAGAACCAGTACATCAACTCGGACTTCATCACCTTCCACCTGTCGATCTTCATCCTCCTGATGGTCCTGTTCGGCGGCTCGGGCACGCTGATGGGTCCGCTCGTCGGCGCCGTGCTGCTGACGCTGCTCGACGTGATGCTCGCCCGCTGGCCGGCGGTGCAGCATTTCGTCTACGGTGCGATCCTGCTGTTCGCGCTGTACGTGATGCCGGGTGGCGTGGTCGGCCTGATCAACAAGCTCCGCCGCGGGGGGAAAGTGCAGCAGGCTGCTGACGCGGGCGGCGGCGGCGCGAGCGTCAAGCTCTGCGACGGCGGCAGCGGCGACCTGCTCGAAGTGAAGGACGTGAGCAAGTCCTACGGCGGCGTCAAGCCGGCGCAGGACGTTTCGTTCCGCCTGCAGCGCGGCCATATCCATGCGCTGATCGGCCCGAACGGCGCGGGCAAGACGACGATGATCAACATGCTCACCGGGATCGTCGAGCCGAGCTCTGGCTCGATCCGATTTGTCGGCCGTGAGATCGGCGGCATGCAGGCGCATGCGATCTGTGCGCTCGGCATGGGCCGCACGTTCCAGAACCTGCGCCTGTTCGGCGAGCTGTCGGTGCTCGACAACGTGATGCTCGGACGTCACTCGCGCATGGTCAACGGCTTCTGGTCATCGCTCGGCGGCCTGCCGTGGGCACGCCGCAGCGAAGCCGCGGCGCGCGAGCACGCCCTGTCGCTGCTCGACCTGCTGGGCCTCGGACAGCATGCCCACACGCCCGCCGGCAGCCTTCCCTATGGCCTGCAGCGGCGTGTCGAACTGGCCCGTGCGCTGGCGACCCATCCGCAGCTGTTGCTGCTCGACGAACCCGCAGCAGGCCTCAACCCCCAGGAGACTGCCGAGCTGGGCGAGCTGCTGGTGAAGATCGGCAAACGGGGCGTGACGATCCTGATGGTCGAGCACCACATGGACCTGGTCATGGCGATCTCCGACCACGTCATCGTCCTCGACTACGGCATCAAGATCGCAGAGGGCAAGCCCGCCGACGTGCAGGCCAACCCGAGGGTCATCGAAGCCTACCTCGGCACCGGCGACGACGCCGAGCTGCCGCAGGCCGCCTGAAAGGAAACACCATGCTGAAACTGGAATCGGTGCGCATCTCCTACGGCGCGATCGAGGCGGTCAAGGGCGTCGACCTCGAGGTCCGTGCCGGTGAAGTGGTCACGATCATCGGTGCCAACGGCGCCGGCAAGAGCACGTTGCTCAAAGGCGTCGCCGGGCTCGAGAAGGTGGCAGGTGGCCGCGTGCTGATCGACGGCAAGGACTGCACCGACGTGCCGGCCCACCGCCGCGTCGGGCTCGGTGTGGCACTGTCGCCCGAGGGCCGCGGCGTCTTCCCCGACCAGACCGTGCGCGACAACCTGCTGCTCGGGGCGTACACCAAAGGCACCCGCGACCCGCAGGTCGAGGAGTCCCTGCAGCGCGAGTTCAAGCGCTTCCCGCGCCTCAAGGAACGCGAACACCAGTTCGCCGGCACGCTCTCGGGCGGCGAGCAGCAGATGCTCGCGATGGCGCGTGCGCTGATGAGCCGGCCGCGCCTGCTCCTGCTCGACGAGCCGTCGCTCGGCCTCGCGCCGCTGATCATCGCCGACATCTTCCGCACGATTCGCAGCCTGCGCGAGTCGGGGCTGACCATCCTGCTCGTCGAGCAGATGGCCAACCAGGCCCTCAAGGTGGCCGACCGCGCCTACGTGCTCGAAACCGGGCGCATCACGGCGCAGGGTTCGGGCCGTGAACTGCTCAACGACCCGAAGGTGCGCGCCGCGTACCTCGGAAGTCACTGATGACCCGCGTCATCCCGACTCCAAAGGACAAACATGCCCCGACTCGAACAAGCCACTCGCAACGGCACGCCCTACTACAACATCATGGAGCACCGCATCGACGTCGCCCGCAAGTGGCGCGAAGTTGACCAGCTGTTGCGCTTCAGCGGCCGGCTCGAACCGCAGCTGAAGGAGGAAGTGCGACGCACGGTGTCGCAGCTCAGTGGGTGCCGGTTCTGCGCCTCGCTGGGCGAGCCGCAGGCCAGCCATGACGACCCGCGCGTGGCGGCGGCCGTGCGCTTCGCCGCCGCGGTCGCCGGCAGCCCGAACCGCGTGTCGGACGAGACCTTCAACCTGCTGCGCGAGCACTTCAGCGCTGAGGAGATCGTCGAGCTGTCGACCTGGATCTCGTTCATGTACGGCGCAGAGATGTTCGGCGCCATCATGAACCTGGACCCTGCCACCGAGCCGCAGAAGAAGGCGTACGCCGCCTGGCTGGTCCAGGGTGCACGCCTGGCCGCCAAGACCTGAAATCGAGGAGAAACGAATGACGACCAAGAAGTTTGCTTCGCAAGCCGACCTCGAAGAGAAGAGGATCACCTTCACCCAAATCTCGGAACACGCCTGGGCCTACACAGCCGAGGGCGACCCGAACACCGGGATCATCATCGGCGACGACGCGGTACTGGTGGCCGATACCCAGGCCACGCCGGCGATGGCCGCGGACGTGATCCGCCGCATCCGCGAAGTCACCGACAAGCCGATCAAGTACGTGGTGCTGACGCACTACCACGCGGTGCGCGTGCTGGGGGCCAGCGCCTACCAGCCTCAACAGATCATCGCGAGTCAGGACACCTACGACCTGATCGTGGAGCGCGGCGAGCAGGACAAGGCGAGCGAGATCGGGCGCTTCCCGCGCCTGTTCAGCAACGTCGAGACCGTGCCGGCCGGGCTGACCTGGCCGACGATGACCTTCACCGGGAAGATGACGCTGTGGCTCGGCAAGCTCGAGGTTCAGCTGCTCCAGCTCGGCCGCGGCCACACCAAGGGCGACACCGTGGTCTGGCTGCCGGGCGAGAAGACGCTGCTCTCGGGCGACCTGGTCGAATTCGACGCCACGCCGTATGCCGGCGATGCGTACTTCAAGGACTGGCCGCAGACCCTCGACAACCTGGCGGCGCTGCAGCCCAAGGCCCTCGTCCCCGGCCGCGGTGCGGCCCTGACGACACCCGACGCCGTGGCGAAGGGTTTGGCCGGCACGCGCGGCTTCATTGCCGACGTGCGCGCCAGCGTCGAGGCCGGCGCCGCCGCGGGCAAGGATCTCAAGGCGGTCTACCGCGAGACGTTCGAGAAGCTCAAGCCCAGGTACGGCCATTGGGTCATCTTCGACCACTGCATGCCCTTCGACGTAACGCGCTGCTACGACGAGGTGACGCAGTACCCCGATCCGCGCATCTGGACCGCCGAGCGCGATGTGCAGATGTGGCAAGCGCTGGAGGGCTGAGATCATGATCGTTCGCAGTGGACTCATCCGAAAGAAGGCCGACTGGAGCGGCGAGGACTTCCGTCGCTACTGGCGCGAACACCATGGGGCGCTGGCGGCCCGGTTGCCGGGCCTGCGGCGCTACGAGCAGAACCACGTGGTCGACAGCGTGCAGCGCGGCATCGCCTACACCCGCGGCCCGGAACAGCTCGACGGCTTCTCGATGCTGTGGTTCGACAGCGAGGACGCGATGCGGGCCGCCATCGCGACCGAGGCGGGGCGCGCGCTGGTGGCCGACGAAGACCACTTCATCGGCGACCTGCGCATCGTCGCGCTCGACCAGGTGGAGGTGATCCCACCGGCCGCCGGCCGACCGCTGCTCAAGCGCATGTCGCTGCTCAGACGCCTGCCCGAGGTGTCGCCAGAGCGCTTCAAGCACGAGTGGCGCGAAGAGCACGCACGCCTGGTCAAGCGCTTGTCCGGCGTCCGCGGCTACCGGCAGAACCTGATCGTGCACCGCGAGGCCCCGAAGGGCACCGTGGTGGGCTACGAGGGCCTGGCCGTCGACGGCATCGTCGAGCTGTGGTTCGACGACGCTGTCTCGCTCGACGCCGCGTTCGCGACGCCGCAGGGCGTCACGTTGATGACCCACGCGCGCGAGTTCATCGGCGAGATCACGACCTTTCTGGTCGAAACCCACGTCGTCGTCTGAACAGGAGCCTGCCATGCCGATCCGCAAAGTGCACCACGTCGCCTACCGCTGCATCGACGCGAAGGAGACCGTCGAGTGGTACCGCAAACATCTGGGCATGGACTTCGTGCTCGCCATCGCCGAGGACGAAGTGCCGTCGACGAAGGAGCCCGATCCGTACATGCATGTCTTCCTCGATGCGGGCCAGGGCAACGTGCTCGCGTTTTTCGAGCTGCCGACCCGCCCGCCGATGGACCGCGACCGGAACACGCCGGCGTGGGTGCAGCACCTCGCGCTCGAAGTCGCATCGGTCGACGAACTGCTCGAGACCAAGGCTCGCCTCGAGGCCGCGGGCATCGAGGTCGTAGGGCCCACGGACCACACGATCTTCAAGTCGATCTACTTCTTCGACCCGAACGGGCATCGGCTCGAGCTGGCCGCCAACACTGCTTCGCCGCAGATGATGGCCCAGCTCGATGAGGTGAAGTGGCAGATGCTCGACGAGTGGTCGCAGACCAAGCGCGCGCCCAAGCACGCGGCCTGGATGCACGACGGCAGCCAGTCCTCGCGATGAACCGCGTCAACGAGACCCACGACCCCGCTCTGCGGAGCTGGGTCGTCTCGGCAAACGCGCCGGGCTGCGACTTCACGATCCAGAACTTGCCGTTCGGCGTGTTCCGCGAGAAGGGCAGCCAAGGCCCGTGGCGTGGCGGTGTCGCGATCGGCGACCAGGTGCTCGACCTCGCCCCCCTCGCCCGCGAGGGGTTCACCGATCCGGTCGCAGATGTTGCGCTGCGCGCGGCGAGCGGGCCGAACCTGAACCCGTTCATGGCGCTGGGCCGGTCGTCCTGGAGAGCGCTGCGGAATGCCCTGTCGCGCGGCCTGCGCGAAGGCGCAGCGCAGCGCAAGCGATTCGAGCAGGCAATGATCGCGCAACGAGACGTCGAAATGAAGCTGCCGGCCGATGTCGGCGACTACACCGACTTCTACACCTCGATCCACCACGCAACGAACGTCGGCCGCCTCTTCCGTCCGGACAACCCGTTGCTGCCGAACTACCGCTGGGTGCCGATCGGCTACCACGGCCGCGTCTCGTCGCTCGACGTCTCGGGCGACAGCTTCCGCCGGCCGCAGGGTCAGACACTGCCGCCCGGCGCGGACGTGCCGGTCGTCGGACCTTCGCGTCGCCTCGATCACGAACTCGAACTCGGCCTGTTCATCGGCCCCGGGAATGATCGTGGACGGCCGATCACGATCGACGAGGCCGAAGACCGCATGTTCGGCCTCAGCCTGCTGAACGACTGGTCCGCGCGCGACCTGCAGGCCTGGGAATACCAGCCGCTCGGGCCGTTCCTGTCGAAGAACTTCGCCACGACCCTGTCGCCGTGGATCGTGACGATGGACGCGCTCGAACCGCACCGCGTGCCCTTCCGCCGTGCAGCGGGCGAGCCGCAGCCGCTGCCCTACCTCGACAGCCCCGGCAACCGACAGCACGGTGCCGTCGACCTGACGCTCGAGGTGCTGCTGCAGACGCAGGCGATGCGTGAGCGCGGCGACGCCCCGGTCCGGCTCACGACCACCAACTTCAGCCGCAGCGCCTACTGGACCCTCGCTCAGATGGTGGTGCACCACACCGTCAACGGCTGCAACCTGCGCGCGGGGGATCTGCTCGGCACCGGAACCCAGTCGGGGCCGGATGCCGGCGAGGAAGGTTCGATGCTCGAGCTGACCCGCGGCGGCCGCGAGCCGATCACCTTGCCGGGCGGCGAGCAACGCACCTTCTTCGAGGACGGTGACACCGTCGTCTTCAAGGGCTGGTGTGAGCGGCCGGGCGCCGCGCGCATCGGATTCGGCGAAGTGTCGGCGACCGTGCTCGCACCATGATGAGGAAGGCGGTGCCGGTTCGCGAGGCCGCGGCGCGCGTCGTGCCCGGCGCCGTGGTGATGATCGGCGGCTTCATGGGCGTCGGCAGTCCGCACCGGCTCATCGACGAACTGGTGCGCCAGCGGATCGGCGAACTGACGCTCATCTGCAATGACACCGCCCGCCCCGGCTTCGGTGTGGGCAAGCTGATCGACGCCGGCCTCGCACGGAAGGTCATCGCGAGCCACATCGGCACCAATCCGCGCACGCAGGCGCTGATGCTCGACGGCACGATCGAGGTCGAGCTGGTGCCGCAGGGAACCCTTGCCGAGCGCGTGCGCGCCGGCGGCTTCGGCCTCGGCGGCATCCTCACGCCCACCGGCGTCGGCACCCTGGTGGCCGAAGGCAAGCGCAGCATCGAAGTCGATGGCCGCACCTACCTGCTCGAAACCGCTCTGAAAGCCGACGTGGCGCTGGTCGCCGCGCGTCGTGCGGACTACCACGGCAACCTCGAGTACGCTCTGACCGCGCGCAACTTCAATCCGCTGATGGCGATGGCGGCAGCAACGACGATCGCCGAGGCCGAGGACATCGTTGCCGTAGGGATGATTCCCCCCGATGTGGTGGTCACACCCGGCGTGCTCGTTCACATCCTGGTCGGCCGGGAGCCCCGGACATGACCGACAAGGACATCATTGCCCGCCGCGTTGCGCGCGAGCTGAAGGACGGCGACCGAGTCAACCTCGGCATCGGCCTGCCGACGCTGGTGGCGAAGTTCCTGCCGCCCTCGCTGCGTGTGCACTTCCATTCGGAGAACGGCATCTTCGGCATGAGCCCGCTGCCGGGTGAAGGCTTCGAGGACCGCAACCTCACGGACGCCGGCGGCCGGCCGGTGGGCGCTCTGCCCGGCGCCTGCGCCTTCGACTCGGCATTCTCCTTCGGCGTGATCCGCGGCGGGCACCTGGACGTCACGGTGCTCGGCGGCCTGGAGGTGGACGAACAGGGCCGCCTCGCCAACTGGATGGTGCCCGGAAAGATGGTGCCGGGCATGGGCGGTGCGATGGACCTCGTCACCGGCGCGCGCCGGGTGATCGTCGCGATGACCCACCGTTCGCCATCGGGCGCCAAGATCGTGCGGCAGCGTTCGCTGCCGATCACCTCGATCCGGCGGGTCGACCTGGTCGTCACCGAGCTGGCCGTTATCCGCCCGACCGCTGAGGGCCTGGTGCTGACCGAGATAGCCGAAGGCGTGTCGGTCGAGCAGGTGCTTGCCGCGACCGACGCCCGGTTGATCATCGACCCGACGCTGCAATACGGTTGATCGGATCATCCTTGTCCGAGCCCCGCTCGCTCCAGCAGCACCTTCGGCTCGTCGGGATCGCCGCCTTCGGCGCGATGGCCGCGATGCGATGCACGGACCCGATGTTGGGCACGTTGTCGGCCGAGTTCGGGCGCAGCGTCGGCGACGTGTCGCTGGTGGTGTCGGCATTTGCGATCAGCTACGGCGTGCTGCAGCTCGGCTACGGGCCGCTCGGTGACCGGATCGGCAAGCTGCGCGTCATCGCGCTGGCCGCCAGCGGCTGCGCAGTCGCCTCGGCCTTTGCGATGCTCGCCTGGTCGCTCGACACGCTGGTGCTGGCACGTGCCCTGATGGGCGCCACCGCGGCGGGCATCGTGCCGCTGGCGATGGCGTGGATCGGCGACAGCGTCGGATATGCCCAGCGGCAGGAGACGCTCGCCCGGCTGCTCGGCGCCACCGTCAGCGGCATGATCGCCGGCCAGTGGCTCGGCGCCTGGTTCACCGAGGCGCTCGGCTGGCGCGTGGTGTTCGCTGTGTTGGCCGTGGTCTTCGTGATCGCCGCCTGGCCGCTCTGGCGCGCGGCCTCGGCGGAGAAGAACGCGGCACCGGTCACCGTTGCACCGGCCCGCGGCAGGTTGACATTGCTGCACCTCCTCGGCGACGGGCGCGTGCGATGGGTCTTGGGCATCGCAGCGGTCGAGGGCGCGCTGATGTTCGGCGTGCTGGCTCTCGCACCGACCTTTCTCGCACAGCAGCATGGCCTCGGCACCGGATCAGCGGGCGCGGTCATCGCGCTGTTCGGCGTCGGCGGATTTCTGTACAGCCGGCTCGCCAGGCGTCTGCTCGGCCGGCTGGGCGAGCGCGGACTTGCCGCATGGGGCGGTGCGCTGGTCGGCGCGTCGCTGCTGGTCCTGGCCTGGTCCGGTCACTGGCTCGCGTCGCTGCCTGCCTGCCTGCTGGCCGGCAGCGCCTTCTACATGCTGCACGCCACGCTGCAGACGCAGGCCACGCAGATGGCACCCGACCACCGCGGCACGGCCGTGGCGGGGTTCGCCTGTCTGCTGTTCATGGGTCAGTCGATCGGCATCGTCGCGGTGTCGGCAGCGGTGGACCATGGCCTGGCCGTCGAGGCGATTAGCGTGTGCGGCATCGGCCTCGCCATCTTGGGCGCGATCGTCGCGCGTGGCGTGGGCGCACGAGTGCCGGCGGCGCCTTGCCCGCGATGAAGACCTCGGCTGCCACGGTCCATGCGGCGCTGTTCGCGACGGCCATCGTCTGGGGCCTGAACGTCAGCGCGGTCAAGGCACTGACCGAACAGGTCGACGTGCTGCTCGTGGCAAGCCTGCGTACGGTGCTCGCCGCGGTGGCGCTGACGCTGCTGTTGCTCATGCAGCGGCGCGACGGGATGCGCTGGTCGCTTCGTTTCGTCGGCTGGGCGCTCGTTGGCGCAGCGCTGATGGTCTACGCGAACCAGACCCTGTTCGCCCACGCAATGCACCGTACCTCGGCAACCAACGCCGCGCTGATCATGGCGCTGGCACCGCTGATCTCGGCGCTGCTCGAGGCCGCGCTCTTCCGCAGGCCGCTCGGCGCACGGCAACTGGGCGGCATGCTGCTCGCATTGGTCGGCGTCGCCACGGTCATCGTGCTCGGGCGCGATACGGCGTGGACGTCCGCGGCCGCCGGCGACCTGCTGATGCTCGCGTCGATCGTTGCGTTCGCCGCAGGAGGTGCGACCGTGCAGCGGCTCTCGCGCTGCGCGAGCCCGCTCGAGATCACGTGGCTCGTGCATGTCGCAGGGGCATCCATGCTTGCCGTCCACACGATCGCGGCCGTGCCGGACCCGTGGCACGCGATCGCTTCGCTCAGCCGCTGGCACTGGTCGTTGATGCTCTATTCGGGCGTCCTGGCCACGGCTGCAGGTGCCGTCGCCTGGAGCCGCGGCATCGCCACGATCGGCGTGGGCCGGACGGCCACCTACCTGTCCTGGGTACCGCTGTTCGGTGTCGGCTTCGGCGCCTTGCTGCTCGGCGAGCAACTCAACGGCTGGCACGCGGTCGGTCTCGCAGCGGTGCTCATCGGCACGGTGCTGGCCACCCGCACAACCCCTGCGGCTGCAGCAGATCTGCGACCAGCCTGATCGCATCACGAGGTCCCGGAGTCGCTTTGGCGCAACACGCCGCGTCCCAGCCCATCCCGTGATGCCCGCCTCGCGGTTTACCCCTCGGTTTACCCCTGGAGCTCGGCAAAGAGAAACGGGTCAGCCCCTTGTGAGAGCTAACCCGTTGATTTCTATGGTCGGGGTGGCGGGATTCGAACTCGCGACCCCTTGCACCCCATAGCAAGCGCCAGAATGTGCAACAAGTGATCGTCGAGAACACGCAATCGACGAATATATGTAACATCCATGCTGCCTCGCTCCGCTGACCAGCACCCTTCCGTGACACACGCCAGAACGATCCTTGCGCTGGCCCGCAAAACCGGATGGCTGCGCGCAACCGATGTTGGCGCAGCTGACGTCTCCCGCGCCGCGCTGGCCCGCATGGTGTCGAGCGGCCAGCTGGAGCGCGTGGCCCGCGGCCTGTACCGACTGCCTGCAGACGACGCGTCGCAGCACTTCCAACTCGCTGCGATTGCCCGCAAGGCGCCTCAGGGCGTCTTCTGCCTGCTGACGGCGCTCCAGTTCCATGAACTCACCACGCAACTGCCCTGGCAGATCTGGGTCGGAATGCCCCGCGGCAGCCACTGCCCGCGCATCGACCAACCGCCGCTGCGCATGGTTCAGTTCACCGGCGAATGCTTCAGCTACGGAATCGAAGAGCACCAGCGGGACAACACCACACTGCGTGTCTACGGCGTGGCGAAGACGGTGGCCGACTGCTTCAAGCATCGCAACAAGATCGGAATCGACGTGGCGATCGAAGCGCTAAAGGACGCGGTTTCCCAGCGCCGAGCGAGTTTCGACGACATCGGGCGCGCGGCCGAGGCGTGCCGCGTCGCGAAGGTGATGCGCCCCTACCTGGAGACGCTCGCGCACCGGTAGCGAGCGCTCTTGGCTCACCAGGACGATCTTGACGCGCTTGCCGACCGCGCCAGCAGCTTTCACCAGCGTCTGCAACGTCGTCGACGGGCGCAGCGGGCTTGGCGGCGTTGCGCGAGGGATATACGCCCGTCAGGGTCGAGACCGGGACTGAAGCGCTGCGACTCGATGCACAGCACGACAGCCCGACCTCGCGCAGCAGAGACGCGCGCGACCACGACACACCGGCGGGCACAAGCTCTGGACGGCCGCCGCCAGCCCTGCCGATTGTCAGTCTACTTCCGTGTGTCGAGAACGGAATGCGAGCAGCACGACGACGGGCCAGCCTGGATCGGCGGGCACTTGTGCGTGCCGTAAGAGCAGAACACGCAGCAGTCGCCGGCCTCTGGGCGCAGCACTGTCTTGCAGCTCTCGCACTCGTAGAACCACTGGCAGGCGTCCGTCGGCATGGCCTCCTCCTTTGCATGACCGCACTGCGGGCACGTCAGGACGGACAGCAGAACGACGGCGGTCACGTCACCGAACTCTATGTGCCGACGACGACAGGCCGGCGTCAGCCCGACCGTGCATCGCAAAGCAGGTCGCGGAGCGGCCCGGTCGAACACGCCTCGTCATCGCCGGCTCCCTCGCGCGTGAGAGGCAGCGACATGCCGCGGGGAACGCCGGCCCGCGCGCGGCATCGCAGAGGCCTCCACCAGCTCATTCAGGATGCCGCAGTGCGCGGCATCACGGACGCCGGAGCACTGTTCGCGCAACGCCTTCAGCTGCTTCTCGAGTTGGCGCAGCTCGCGGATGCGCGTCGCGACATGGCCGATGTGTTCATCGAGCAGGGCGTTGACCTCGCCACACTCTGCTTGCGGCGCATCCTTGAAACGCAGCAGCACACGAATCTCGTCCAAGGTCATGTCCAGCGACCGGCAATGGCGCACGAAGGCCAGCCGCTCGACATGTTCGGCCCCGTAGATGCGGTAGTTGCCCTCGCTGCGCGGCGCCTGCGGCAGCAGGCCCTCACGTTCGTAGTAGCGGATGGTCTCGACCTGGGTCTGCGCCGCCACCGCCAGTTCGCCGATCTTCATGCCCGTGTCCTTGCTCAGTTTGCCGCCCTGGGCTGCAGGGCGCTGATCGCCATGCCGACCAGGCAGATCGCACCACCGACCAAGTCCCAGCGGGTCGGCACGACGCCGTCGACGCGCCACAGCCAGATCAGTGCGACGACCACATAGACACCGCCGTAGGCCGCGTAGGTGCGGCCAGCAGCACTGGGATGCAGCGTCAACAGCCACGCGAACGCGGCGAGCGACCCAGCCGCCGGCAACAGCCACCAGACCGGACGACCCTGCGTGAGCACCAGCCATGGCAGGTAGCACCCGACGATCTCGGCATGCGCGGTGACGAAGAACAGTCCTGTGACGCGAAGGAAGTCGAACATGGATCGAGGCTTTCGGCGCGGATGAACTTCCAGCCAACGCTCGGCAGCATAGCCGCTTGACTCTGGAGCCGCTACAGGGTTTCAAATGCCGGCATCGAGTTCCGAAAGCCCCTAATGAGCGACTCCTGCTGCAGCCACGGCTGCGCCACCCCTGCGGCCAGCCAGAGCCCACGCTACCGCCGCGTGCTGTGGACGGCGCTGATCATCAACATCACCATGTTCGGGGTCGAACTGGCCGGTGGCTTGCAGGCCGGATCGGTGTCGCTGCTGGCCGACGCCGTGGACTTCTTCGGCGACGCAGCGAACTACGGCATCTCGCTGCTCGTGCTCGGCATGGCGCTGACCTGGCGGGCGCGCGCCGCGCTCTTCAAGGGCCTGACGATGGGCGCCTTCGGTGTCTTCGTCCTCGGCCGTGCCGCGTGGTCGGCCGCCGCGGGCACCGTGCCCGAGCCGGTGACGATGGGCGCCATCGGCGCGCTGGCACTGCTGGCCAACGTCTCAGTCGCCGCCATGCTCTACGCCTGGCGCGAGGGCGACGCCAACATGCGCTCGGTGTGGCTGTGCAGCCGCAACGACGCGATCGGCAACCTGGCGGTGATGGGCGCGGCGCTGGGCGTCTTCGGCACCGGCAGCGGCTGGCCCGATCTCGCGGTCGCTGCAGTCATGGGCGTGCTGGCGCTGACCGCTGCGCGCTCGGTCATCCAGCAGGCCCGGGCCGAGCTTCGCCCCGTGCCGGCGCACGCCTGAGAGGGGCGGCGCCATGTCCGACGCCATGCACCCCCTGCTGACCGCAACGCCGCTGCTGGATGTCCACCACCCGGACATCGAGGCCCTGGTCGCCGCCCGTGGCTGGCGCGCCCTGCGCCCCTACGACCGCATCGGCGCCGTCTACGACTTTGTCCGCAATCAGATCGCCTTTGGCTACAACGAGGGCGACGCGTTGCCGGCATCCCGAGTGCTGGCCGACGGCATCGGCCAGTGCAACACCAAGAGCACGCTGCTGATGGCCTTGCTGCGCGCGGTGGGCATTCCCTGCCGCTTCCACGGCTTCATCATCGACAAGCCCTTGCAGAAGGGCGCGATCACCGGCCTGGCCTACCGGCTGGCGCCACAGCGCATCATCCACAGCTGGGTCGAGGTCAGCCTGGACGGCCGCTGGGTCGCGCTGGAAGGCTTCATCCTCGACGCGCCCTATCTGGCCAGCCTGCAGCGCCGCTTTCCGCAGGCGCGCCGCTTCTGCGGCTACGGCGCCGCCACGCCCGACCTGTCGGCGCCTGGCGTCGAGTGGCAGGGCCAGGACACTTACATCCAGAAGGAAGGCATCGCCGACGACTTCGGTGTCTTCGACAGCCCCGACGACTTCTACGCGCGCCACGGGTCCAACCTCTCAGGCATCAACCGCTGGCTATACCAACGCGTCATCCGCCATGCGATGAACCGCAACGTCGCGCGCATCCGCGCATCGAAGTGGTGAAACCCCACACCGCGGTCGCCTTGCCGGTGCCGTGGCAAACCCTGTAGCCGCTAGACTCTTGGCTGTGCGCCGCTTCTTCGCCATCGTCCTGCTCGCCATGCTTCCGCTCCAGTTCAGCTGGGCGGCAGTGGCGTCGTATTGCGAGCACGAGACTCAAGGTGCCGGACACTTCGGTCACCACGAGCACGAGCACCAGCACCACGCTGACGCCGGTCCCAACGTGGAGCCCGTGGCCGACGCGGATGCCCAGGGCGACAAGGCCCCGGGCGCCATGGACCTGGACTGCGGACACTGCCACGGCCAATGCGGCGTCATGTTGACCTTGTCCGCGAAAGTACCGGGCACACTCTCGACGGCGCGACCCAGCGCCTCCGCCAACGACGCGGGTAGTGCACACGCACCGACCCGACCCGAGCGCCCTCAGTGGCCGCGCCTCGCCTGATCGGCGAGGCGGGTCTCTTCCTTCTCTGAAGCCCGTTCGCGCCTGAGTGCGTGCCGCAGCCTGCGGCACCTTCGGGCACGACGCGACCTGTTGGTCGCCGCTTGCCGATCTCCCGTGAGTTGTTTCAACACTGGAGCATCGGATGGACCGAAGAACACGAATCAAGGCACGCCTGCTGCACGCCACGGTGGCGGCGGCGTGGATCGCCTGCCCATGGACGGTGCAGGCGCAGACAGCGACGGCAACCGCAGCAACCGAAGCGCCAGCGAGCGTCATGAGCCTCAGGCAGGCCGTCGACGCCGCCTGGGCACGCCAGCCGGAGGCGATGGCCCTCCAGGCCCGTCGTGACGCTGCCCGGGCACAGCGGCAAGCCGCGCAGTCCTGGACCCCTGAACCCGCGGCCCTCGAGGTCTCGAGCAAGACCGACCGACTGAACCGGAACGCAGGCGCGCGCGAACTCGAGGTCGGCGTCGCCGTGCCCTTGTGGCTGCCAGGTGAGCGCGACAAAAGCGCTGCGCTCGCAGATGCCGAAGGCGCGGCCATCGAAAGCCGTGCCACCGCGGCGCAGCTGCGCGTCGCCGCCTCGGTCCGCGAGGCGTGGTGGCAGTGGCAGCGCGCCCGCATCGACGCCGACAGCGCCCGCGATCAGCTCGACAACACCCGCCGCATCGCCGCCGATGTGGCCCGGCGGACAAGAGCGGGTGATCTGGCGCGCGCCGACCAGCACCAGGCCGACGGCGCCGTGGCCGCTGCCGAGTCGGGCCTCGCGCAAGCCGAGGCTGGCCTGGCCGCGGCCCAGCAGCACTTGCGCGCGCTGGCAGGACGTGCGCCTGGCGCAAGCGACGCCCTCAGCGCCGCAGCGGAGCCGCCCCCCGCAGCGGCTTCGGGCGAGGCCGATGCCCACGCGGCGCTCCAGGAGCTGAAGGATCGCGCAGCCGTCGCAGAACGGACCGCTGCGCTGGCCGCGACCCAGTCGCGCGCCAACCCGGAGCTGATGCTGGCGACCACGCGCGACCGCGGTGCCTTCGGCGAAGCCTCACAGCAGACCATCACGCTGGGAGTTCGCATCCCCTTCGGCGGCGGCCCGCGCCATGACGCCCGCAGCGCCCACGCGCGTGCAGAGGCGGCCGAAGTGCAGGCCCAGCTGGCCCTGGAACGCGAACGCCTGGGCGCGGAACGCGAGGCCGCCAGGGTCCGCGTGGAGGCCTCCCGCACCCAGCTCGCGGCGGCAGAGCGCCGTGCCCAGCTCGCTCGTGAATCACGCGGCTTCTTCGACAAGTCGTTCCGGCTCGGCGAGACCGACTTGCCGACGCGCCTGCGCATCGAAGCCGAGGCCGCCGAGGCCGAACGCCAGGCTGCACGCACCCGCATCGAACTCGCCGCGGCGATCTCCGCGTGGCGGCAGGCCCTGGGCCTCTTGCCTCAATGACGCCTCGATGCCGCCCCACACCCCATTCGTCAGGAACACTTCCATGAACTTCCCACACACCCTGGCCGCGCTGCTTGTCGCGACCGTGCTCGCCGTAGCGCCCGCCTGGGCCGGCGAAGGCCATGACCACGGCGACACCGCGCCCGCGGTCGTCGGCCAGGCGCTGCCGCGCTTCTCGGCCGTGTCCGAGACCTTCGAGCTCGTCGGCGTGCTCAGCGGCAAGCAGATCACGCTCTATCTCGACCGCTTCGCCGACAACAGCCCGGTGCGCGACGCGCAGATCGAGCTCGAGATCGGCGGCGCAAAGTTCAAGGCTGAAAAGCAAGGCGAAGACGAATACGAGGTCGTGCTGCCAGAAGCGCCCAAGCCCGGCTTGCTGCCGGTCACCGCCACGGTGACCGCCGGCAACGAAGCCGACCTGCTGGCCGGCGAACTCGACATCCACGAGGCGGCACATGCCGACGAAGCTGCGCACACGCACTCGTGGACGGAGTACGCCGGATGGGCAGCGGCCGGCATCGCCGCGCTGGGGCTGCTCGCATGGGGCGGGCGGGTCATCAGCACTCGCCGCATCCGCGCCGGAGGTGCAGCATGAAGCGCGCCCTGATCGCCTCCAGCGTGGGGCTTCTGATCGCCCTGACGGGCCTCAATCCGGCGCGCGCCGGCGAAGGCCATGACCATGGCGACGCGCCCGCAGCACCCAGCGCCAACGGACCGCAACGCCAGCCCGACGGCAGCGTCTTCCTGCCCAAGCCGGCGCAGCGGCAGCTCGGCGTGCGAACCGTCGTGACCGAAACGGCCGAACTGCCGCGCACGGTGGAACTCGGCGCCAAGGTGCTGATGGACCCGAACGCTGGCGGCAAGGTGCAGCCGCTGAACGCCGGCCGCATCGAACCCGGCCCGCGTGGCTTGCCCAACCCCGGGCAGGCGGTGCGCAATGGCGAGGTGCTGGCCTACGTCGTGCCGTCGGCGGCGCCGATCGAACGTTCCAACCAGGCCGCGCAGCTGGCCGAGCTGCGCGCCGCCAAAGCCCTGGCCGACAAGCGCGTCGTGCGGCTGCAGGAACTTGCGGACACCGTGCCGCGCAAGGAGATCGAAGCGGCCGAGAGCGAGGCCACCAGCCTGGCGGCCCGCATCGCCGCCGTGGGTGGTGGCCTGTCCACCCGCGAGGCGCTGCTGGCGCCGGTGTCCGGCGTGATCGCCTCGGCGAACGTGGTCGCCGGACAGGTGGTGGATGCACGAGAACTGGTCTTCGAGATCGTCGACCCTTCGCGCCTGCGCATCGAGGCGCTGGCCTTCGACGCGGCGCTAGCTTCGAACATCGGCGGCGCGACGATGGCCGTCGGCGACAAGCGTGTGCCGCTCACATTCATCGGTGCCTCGCGCAGCCTGCGCGAGCAAGCACTGCCGCTGGCATTCCGGGCCCAAGGTGAAGCGCTCAACCTGCTTGCTGTCGGCCAGCCGGTGCGCGTGTTCGTGCAGACGAAGGACAAGGTCAAGGGCATCTCGGTGCCGGTGGCCTCGTTGATGAAGAGCCCAGCGAACCAGACCGTCGTCTGGGTCAAGACAGCCCCGGAGCGCTTCGAGCCGAGGACCGTGACGACAGAACCCTTGGACGGTGTCAACGTGGCAGTCACGTCGGGGCTGCAACCAGGCGACCGTGTCGCGACGCAAGGCGCCACCTTGATCAACCAGGTGCGCTGACATGTTCAAGTGGCTACTCGACAACAGCCTGAGGAACCGGCTGCTTGTGATCATCGCCAGCATCGTTCTGATGGCCTATGGCGCGTTCACGCTGTCCACCACGCCGGTGGACGTGTTCCCCGACCTCAACAAGCCCACGGTCACCATCATGACCGAAGCGGGCGGCATGGCCGCCGAGGAGGTGGAGCAGCTCATCACCTTCCCGCTCGAGACGACGATGAACGGCCTTCCCGGCGTGGAGAGCGTGCGCTCGACCTCGTCGGCCGGCCTGTCCTTCCTCTACGTCACCTTCGACTGGAGCACCGACATCTTCCGCGCCCGGCAGCTCGTCTCGGAGCGGCTGTCGTCGATGGAGGAAGGCATCGCCGAGGGCGTGGTGCCGCGCATGGGGCCGATCAGCTCGATCATGGGCGAGATCATGCAGATCGCCATTCCGGTCGATCCGAGCAAGATCAGCGCGATGGCCGTGCGCGAGTACGCCGACTGGGTGCTGCGTCCGCGGCTGCTGTCGGTGCCGGGCGTCGCGCAGGTCATCCCGATCGGTGGCGAGGTCCGCCAGTTCCAGGTGCAGCCGAACACCACGCGCATGGCCGAACTGGGCATCACCCACGAGCAGATGGAGGCGGCGCTCAAGGGCTACTCGTCCAACACCTCGGGCGGCTTCCTGGAGCTCAACGGCCGCGAGTACCTGATCCGCAACCTGGGACGGACCTCACGCCTGGACGACCTGAAGAACCTTGCGCTCACCGCCAAGGACGGACAGCCGATCCTGATGCGCCAGATCGCCGAGGTGACCTTCGCCGCGGCGCTCAAGCGCGGCGATGCCGGCTACGAAGGCAAGCCGGCCGTCATCCTGGGTATCCAGAAGCAGCCGACCGCCGACACCATCGCGCTCACCCAGTCCATCGAGGAGGCACTGGTGGGACTGAAGGCCTCGCTGCCGGCCGGCATGGAGGCGCCGCGCGTGACTTTCCGCCAGGCCAGCTTCATCGAAGCCTCGATCACTACGCTGCAGGGCAAGCTGATCGGCGCCTCGATCTTCGTGGCGGTAATCCTGTTCTTCTTCCTCGGCACGCTGCGCCCGACCATCATCGCGCTGACAGCGATTCCGGTCTCGATCTTCATCACCGCCCTGGTCTTCCGCTACTTTGGCCTGTCGATCAACACGATGACGCTGGGCGGCCTGGCGATCGCCATCGGCGGCCTGGTCGACGATGCGGTGGTGGGCGTGGAGAACGTGCTGCGGCGGCTGAAGGACGACAGGTCCAAGCACCCGGACCACCGCCTGCATCCGATCGAGGTCGTGGCACGCGCAACGATGGAAGTGCGTTCGGCCATCCTCTATGCGACCGTGATCATCGTGCTCGTCTTCATCCCGCTGTTCGCGCTGCCGGGGCTGGAGGGCAAGCTGTTCGTGCCGCTGGGCATCGCCTTCATCGTGTCGACGCTGGCCTCGCTGGTCGTCTCGGTCACCGTCACACCGGTGCTGAGCTTCTACCTGCTGCCGCGGATGAAGAACATCGACCACGGCGACACCCGTGTGCTGGCTTGGCTGAAGGCGCGATACCGCGGCAGCCTGCAGGCCGTGCTCGACCGGCCGAAGGCGGCGATGGCCACGGCGGGCGTCGCCGTGATCGTGGCGGCGGCGGCCGTGCCGTTCTTCCCGACCACCTTCCTGCCGCCCTTCAACGAAGGCACGCTGCTGGTCGGCCTGCGCCTGAACCCGGGCGTTACGCTGACCGAGACCACAGCGCTGGCGCGCCAGGCGGAGGTGTTGATCAAGCAGGTGCCCGAGGTGACCCACGTGGGGCGCCGCAGCGGCCGGGCCGAGCTGGACGAACATGCCGAGGGCGTGCACGTCAGCGAACTCGACGTGGGCCTGAAGCCAACCGCCGAGCTGACCCGCAGCATGGACGAGATCAAGGCCGACATCCGCTCGCGGCTGGTGAACCTGCCGGCGGCGCTGGAGATCGGCCAGCCGATATCGCACCGCATCGACCACATGCTCTCGGGCGTGCGCTCGCAGATCGCGATCAAAATCTTCGGCGAGGACCTCGATGCCCTGCGCGGCCAGGCCGATGCGCTGCGCGCGAAGCTGGCCACCATCCCCGGCATCGCCGATCTGCAGATCGAAAAGCAGGTGCTGGCGCCGCAGATCAAGGTGCGGATCGACTATGCGGCGGCAGCGCAGTACGGCGTGCCGGCGCCGCAGGTGCTCACCGCCCTGCAGAGCCTGGTCGAGGGCGAGAAGATCACGCAGATCGTG
>Ga0073934_10004500_pt1 | contig 23073 bp, 24 predicted proteins | sample LarsenN4metaG_FD_76834 | JGI IMG/M metagenome (GOLD analysis project Ga0073934, IMG submission 76834) | Hot spring sediment bacterial and archeal communities from British Columbia, Canada, to study Microbial Dark Matter (Phase II) - Larsen... ...
CGTTAAGATAGGGGGAGAAAGCTTACAAGGCAAGAAAATTCTTAATCGCTATGCACTTAACCCAAAATCAAGCTAAAAACTTTTGACACTACGGTACCAAAGCGAAGGAGGCTTCTATGAAGGAAAACCATTCGATCTTGATTTTGCCGGTCATCAGCATCAGCGTGTTACTCCTGCTGGGCTGCGCTAAAAAGGAGCAAGACGTAGTAGCCGAAACGGCCGCGATCAAGAAAACGATCCAGGCCTATGCGGATGCGGTCAATTCGGAAGATTTGACCAGTTGGGTGAATACCATGGCAGAAGATGTCGTCTTCCAGCCGCCAAACCGGCCTCAGTTGAACGGCAAGGATGCCGTCGTTAACTGGGCAAAGGAAGTATTTTCCGACACGCTTAAGAGGAAGCTTGATATGCAGATTGAAGAAGTCCAGGTCTTGGGATCTTGGGCCTTTGCCGTAGGACGCTACACATCGACATATACACCAAAACAAGGCGGCAGTACAACCGAAGTGCACGGCAAATTTATCAACATCTTCCGGCGCGAGTCTACCGGAGACTGGAAATACGCGCGCGCCAGCCATAATCATGATGCGCCGTTGCAGCCCAGACAATGACGTAATACTGAACATAAAGCTCGGTGGTAATGGTAAATTATTCGCTAACGTCACGGTAGACGTCGTTTAAAAAAATAATAAGGCAAAAGAAATCTGCGATGAAAACCAAACCTGATTTCTTGATCGCAGCAGGATTTTCCCTGCTTCTCATCATGCCGTGCTTATTATTATTTGTTTAGTGCTGTTACTGGGTTGTGTCCAAAACCCTGGTGGGCACTTGGTCGGCCACGCAAAAGATCACGGTTCGTTTCGTGGACGTTCACTTAACCAAGCAATAACGGCTCTAAAAACTCTCAATCAGAGGAGGCGCCAAATGTTTATAACCCTGTTGTTGATCACTTTCATCATCGCGGCAGCAACGTCAACCGTGACCGCTTTTCTATTCTCACGGCCCGTCAAGAAAATACTTGACCGCCTTGTCTCTGATGAGCTGGCCCCAACCTGGCAGCGGTACATTCTTTTTGCCATTTACGTGGTCGGCATCTCCGGCGGCGTGCGCGTCTGGGACATGGAGAAATACATTACTCCTGATAAAGAGGGCAAGATACTCGCGCTAAACTCCGACCGCTGGGTCATCGAGGTCTACAAGACGGTGATCGGAACGCTGCAAAGCGTCGCCTGGATGCTGTTGATATTTTTTCTCTTTGCGCTTCTGGCGTATGTCGTGGTTCGCGGTTTTGAATGGCGGCGAACGGCTAAAAACGCCGAGAAAGACGGAAACACCTAAAAAGGGTGCAATTTCGATTTTACGTACCACGCACAAATAGCGTGGCAGGCGCCAGGCAATTCGTGCCTTCACATAAAAACTAACTTGCACCCAAAACGCCCTTCATGCGGTATTGAAAATGAAAATCCAGATTCAACAGGAGCAAACAGAGCAAACGGAGAATTCTTTCTCTGTTTGCTCTGTTAACTCCTGTTCAACGAGGAAACCATCACGTAAAAACAAACTTGCGCCGCCTAAAAACGACAATGGCGCTCGGCTTCATATCATTCCTTGCTTACGGACAAAATCTTGAGATCAACTATAATGGAAACGAACTTACAACAAACTGATTTGGCGCTCTGCCGCAGCGCGATGTACGAAGCGCTCGCGCTTGGCTTTCGCCCTCCCACCTCGGTAACATTCGAGCGTTTGATTTCCGCAGAACAAAATCAGGCATTGATGCAAATTGCGGCGCTGCTCGACGTGAACGGGTCAAACGGAAAATCCGCGAATATTGCTTTCAGCGTGCATCAATTAAATCAGTGTTCCAATCTCGAGGCGCTCGAAAAATCGTACCGTTATCTTTTCGGTTTCACCGCGCATCCGAAAGTGCCGCCGTATGAAACCGAATATGGCGAAGAGGCGCTCTTTCAGCAGCCGCAGGAGTTGGGCGATCTCGCCGGTTTTTACAGCGCCTTTGGTTTGAAGATGAATGCTTTTGAGCGCGTCGATCACATCAGTTGTGAATGTGAGTTCCTCGCCTTCTTGACGCGCAAAGAAGCGTATGCGCTGGAACAAAATGACGTAGAGATGTTGGAAACGACGCGCGGCGCACAACGGTTGTTTCTGAAAGATCATCTCGGACGCTTCGTGCCGGCGTTCGTGAAGACGCTGAGCCGCGAAGACCCCGAAGGCTTTTATGGCCGGCTCGGCAATTTGTGCCGCGACTTTACGCGCTGGGAATGCGCGCAGTTCAATATTCCGCTCGGCTCCGAGCTGATGCGCCTGCGCCCGACCGAGTGGATGGAGGAGGCCTTCACCTGCGGCTTGGGAGAAGAGCTGGTGCAAATTTCCAGAAAAGCCGCGGCAGCGGTGACGGCACATTAGCCCATTGTCTCTAACAAGTGAAATGTGTGCAAAAAAGCAAAGAAAATTGGCTCACGGAAATGGAACAGCTCACGGAAAAAATTCCGTGAGAGTTTCATTCCGTGAGCAAGAATCTTTTTGGTTGCGGCTCGTCCACGTTGGGCCTTATAGCGCTCAAAGTTAGAATAAAATTCTGAAAAATTTTTAACCACAAAGACACGAAGGCACGAAAAAACAAAAGCCATGTCATCAAGCTTTTCTTGGTGTCTTAGTGCCTTCGTGGTGTTCCAAATTAGTCAAATTCATTGCTGCCCGCAGGGCTTCAGATTTCTTGTCTGAAATCTGGCGTAGTCTCTTTAAAGTCTGATCGTTACAAAAAAAGCAAAGATTTTTCCAACGGCTGGAAAAATCGAGCGGATAAAATCTTTTCAGTTGGGTTTTTCAATCCGTTGGAGATTTCTTTTTGATTGCGGCCTGTTTGGGTTGGGCCGTGAGAAATGCGAAATGACATGAACCCCGATTATCGCCTCGAATTTCAGCCGCAACTGATCGAAGAAGCAGTGGCGCGCGTCATGGCCAGCCATGCCGAGGCAGGCTCGTTTTGGCAGGAGCGCGAGCAGCTTTATGAAAACGCCGACGGCGAAGCGCGGGAAGCGGCGTTTCGAAATTTTTATGAGTCCTGGTTTAATCGTCTCGGATTGATTGCGCCGCTGCAGCAAGTTTTTGAGTTGTGGCCGATTCTGACCACGGCAACGAGCCGCTGTCTGTTGATTCGCGCGCGGGCGAAAAAGCAAGTCGGCGCGGAATTGTATATCACCGTCGCAGAGCCCGGCATGACAGCGCGCGAGCGCCGGACGCTCGTGGTGCAGCTCACGCCCGAGCTGTTGGCACAACCCCAACTGTTTCTCGAATTTCTCCGCCACGAGTTTTTGCACCTCGTCGACATGCTCGATCCGCATTTCGGCTACGAGCCGAATTTTCCCCAATCCGATGCCGGACCCGCCTACGACCATTTCTTGCAAAGCCGTTATAGCGTGCTGTGGGATATGACGATTGACGGCAGGTTGCAACGGCAGGGTTGGCTTTCATCCACGGCGCGAGAGAAACACTTCGCTCTTTTCAAGCGTGCATTCCAAGGTTCCGAGGAAAAATTATCGGAGGTCTTCTCGTTTTTCTTCGATCACAACTCCCACACGCACCGCGAGCTGATGGAATTTGCGCAACATCCGGAAAAATGGCTGGCAGGGGAGATGATGAAATCGTCTTCCAAAGGCCGTTGCGCCATTTGCCATTTCCCCACGTTTCAGTTGATCAATCCGAGCGAGCTTCGTGCTAATTTGGTGAGTAAAATCCAAGCGCACTTTCCGGCGTGGAATGGAACAGAACCGGTTTGTCAACAATGTGTGGATTTGTACGAGGCGAGAGTGTAACGAGAAAATAAACCGTAATTGAGTCAGCTCTTTGGCGCCAATGTGGCAAGAATCTCTTCAATCAAAAAGGGAAGATTCGGCTGGTCGAAGCGTAATCCTGGAGCAGGTATGCGATGGTGTTTGATGTCTGGCGGGATGTGTTTGTGGTGTGGATGGGTACTGGCGAGAGTTGGATCGTTGGGATGCTCTTGTGAGTCATACCAATAAAGCTTCTGCGTTCCTTGCCAAACTTCGTAACTGTAACCTTTAATAACGGAATTTTTGAAGTCAAGTCGTTCTCTGGCAAATAGGCGAACGTCGCCCTCGAAAAATAATTGGCCTGAAAGTTCGCCAAACAACTTTCCCGAACGTACAAGGATGAGCGTTGAAACTTTTATTTGCGGATACTGCTGCTGAATCGTGTAAATGAAAAGTTCGTAGCTCTCCGCACTGGCCAGAGTATTTTCTGCCACAGATCAAGCCTCCTGCAAAATCTGATCCGTCTTGAATGGGAGTTGTTGCAAGGCATCGCTTGCTAACTCTTCGTAGGCCAGTTCACGGTCGAGCTTGATTTCGTAAAGGCCGGCCCAGTCAATAAAGTCCCAACGCTCTTCGAGCCTACCTTCTTTGTAAAGTTTGTAAAAATGCGGCGTGCGCACTTTGTACTTTTTTTCATAATTCAGCAGCAACGGCTCAACGGCGGTTAGGTCTTCAATGATGTCGTCGAGATTGAATTGTTTTTCCATAAATTTTGTCTCAGGAAAAGTTTGTTTCGTTCAGGTTTTTTTGTCAAAATATAAATTGATTCCCTTTATTTGCTTAATATAACTGAACAAACGCAAATTTCCAAATAGAAAAATTCAAAGATAGGCAATTTGCACGAGAGGCGCGTTTTATGAAAATAAACAAACAATCGAAAAGACCGGTTATCCTCGAAGTCGTCGGCTATTCCGGCGCCGGCAAAACCACGCTGATTGAAAAACTGATTCCGGCGCTGCGCAAACGCGGCATTCGTTTGGCCGTCATCAAACACACCAGCCATCATCACGAGCTTGACAAGCCCGGCAAGGACAGTTTTCGCTTGCGCCAAGCCGGCGCCGAGGCGGTGGTGGTTTCGTCGCCGAAAATGGTGGCGATGTTTCGCGAAGTTGAACGCGAGTGGCCGATCGCGCGCTTGCTGCGCCACTTGCCTCGGAATGTCGATTTGGTGATCGCTGAAGGTTTTCGGAGCGCTGAGTATCCGTGCCTGGAAGTTTTTCGCCGTGGCTTCAGCCCCGATTTAAAATGTCGGGATCATCGCCAGCTTTTGGCGGCGGTCGGAGATGATCCTGGCGGTTTGAGCGTTCCACGTTTTGAGCGCGATGCGGTACGAGAGATTGCGGAGTTTTTGATGGAGAATTTATTGTGGAAAGCCAAGCTTCATGTCATTCCGCAGGAATCCTTTTTGAAATCGACGAAATCGCTGGCGCCAAACAGATGCTTGCATGACATTTTGTGAGCGCAAAAAATTAGTAACTACTCAGGTACATATTGAAAGGCAAAACTATTTCGGGCAAAACAATTAAAAGCTTTTTAATAGTCTTGCCCCAAATGGTTTTGCCTTGGCTTTTTCATTTTTGATAGTAATCCCTAAATTCATGGAGAAAAATGTATGAAAGTCACCGATGCCTTGCTCGGAGAACACGGTGTTTTTTACGCGCAATTCGATTACATGGAGAAGAACATTCCGCATGCCATGGACTTGACGCTCGTCAAAAGTCTAGGCGCGATGCTAACCGCCGCGCTGGCGACGCATGCGCACATGGAAGATGAGCTGCTCTTCATCGCGCTCGAAGCGCACATCGATCCGCAATTCGGCCCGCTCGCGGTGATGCGCATGGAGCATAATGAAATTGAAGGCAGCCTCATTCGCTTGCAGGAAGCGCAGGATTTGGCCGCAGCGAAAAATCTTCTGCTGCACGCGATTCAAACGGCGCGGGCGCATTTTGCAAAGGAGGAACAAGTTTTGTTCGTCATGGCGCAGCAAATGCTCGATACGCGCACATTGGAGCAATTGGGTCGGAAATGGGCTGCGGCGCGGAAAGTAGCCATTTGAATCGTCGCTACTTTGCCGCTCGTTGAAAATGGTTGCACCTTGGTCCGGATGTCATTCCGGAGGAATTACCATGCCGCACGCGGCACCCACGATAATGAAAATGTAGCGCAGACATCCTGTCTGCAGGCTGGAAGCCTGCGCTACGGTATTTTCGTGGTAATCCTTTTCCAATCCATCACTGTGCTCAATTGAAAAAAGATGCTTTCAGCATGACATTTTCTTTTTACTTTTGCAGATGCCAATAAATGTGGAGGCGTTATCTCCGCGCCCGAAATGATTTCGTCGCCATCACTCCCACCACCAGCAACAACCCGAGAAGAATTTTAGCGCCGGTTGCATAAGGCAAGCCTGTCGTCGTCAAAGCCCCGGCGGTGAAACCGGCGATGCCTTCCCCACCCATGACGCCGGCCGCGATCAATAACGCTGGATGATAAGCGTTCGGATATTTTTTGTCGATGACGAGCCGGATGAGCGCGCCGATCACCATTGGAATCGCCAAACCCATGCCGAGAAATAAGCCGATGCCCAGCGGCATCATCAGAACTTTGTTGCGGTATTTTTCCGGCAGGAAGGAGTTGGCAATTTCAAACAGAAATGTAAAGCCCAATCCGGCGAGAAACACGTGAGGATATTGAAAGCCGAAAATGCTGCCCGCGACCAAACGCGCTTGCGGCGCCGGCATGAGCGGCGTGAAGAGCTGATCGGCAAAACTCTTTTTAATCAATTCGAGCACGAACGGCGCGGCGAGCCCGGCGGCAATCACGGCGATCAAATCCACTTTGACGATGTCCAGGAATCTCGTGCCGACGATTTGCGCGGACTTGTAATCGTGGCCGATGTCTCCCGCCACTGCGCAGGCCACGCTGACGAAGGCAACGATCATGAATGACGCAAAGGGAGTGAGCTGCATGGCGGAGGAAGAATAAATGAAAGCGATAACCAGGCCGATAAAAATTCCGAATTGTTCCAAGGGATCGATATTCGTCTCGCCGGTCATGCGCGCCGCGACGGCCACCATGATCCAGACGCCGAGCACAGCAAGACACGCCGCCAATATTGGCACGCTTGCGAGCATCAATGTTATTGCCGACAAAACTGATATCAGCGGCAGAAAAAACGAGTAGCCGCGATTGCCTTTTAGCAGCGGCAGAAATATGACTTTGAAACGTGGAATGATATAGCTTACAAAAAAGCCGAGGCCCGAGCCGAGCACCATGCCCATGCCCAAATTCTGCGCCCAGGCAATTGCCGAAACGGAAGAGAATTGCCGGCTCATCAGAATAGGAATGATGAACAACCACCCGATGATCGCGCCGCCGAACCACGAGAAGCCCGCCTTCGGCCCGAGAATGTAGCCGCTGCTGATGGCCAAAGGCATCGGATAAAACGTGAGAAAAATGCCAGCCGCCGTGAGCGCCGCGATCGTGAATCCCGCCGGAAAATACAAATCCCGCAGCAAAGCAAAAATGCCGGCCGCCGCGCCGACGGCGATGATCGCGAACAGCATTTTCCCGCCTTGCTTGCCGAGCAGCAATAATTCCGCGCCCGCCATGCCGGCCGGATAAGGCAGGTTTTCTTGATCAATAAAAGTTTTTTTCAACGGCACCGAGAGCGCGACGCCGATCACGCCGCCGACAACCGTGATCAGCGCCAGCATCCACGCGCTTGGCCAGGCGATGTTCGTGCTCTGGGTGTTGTTCAAAAAAAGAATGCCAGGAATCGTAAAAACGAGTCCTGAGGCGACCAGCCCGCCGACACTGGCGCCCGCCTGCGCTACGTTGATTTCGTGAACGTTCACTTGCTTGCTGCGCAATCTTAAAACGCCGCCGGCCACGATCACCGCAAAAATGATCGGCCACGGCATCGCGCCGATTTTGATGGCGATGTATGACGAGCTGGCGAGCAAAAACAAGGAAAGCGCCACGGCGATCATCGCTGCGCGCGGGGTGAACCCAGGTTTCTCGGCAGGAACTTTGTCGAGGGAGGGGGGCAGGTTGTGCGGATTCACACGAACATGTTCTCCGAAATTTTGATCACAAAATCGAACTCGAGGCGTTATTTACAAAATCTCACGGTGCCGAATCTGCATGAACGCGTGAACAATAGCAATCCGAGTAAACCCCAAAATTATCGCTGAACTTCGAAGTGACACGAAAAATGCCGCAAAAATTTCGGCTGATACGTGATGCGATAGCCAGAAATCGCCTGCCGATTCTTCCACACATCTTCCAGCACTTCGATCATGTAATCAAAATGGCTCTGCGTATACACGCGGCGCGGGAAAGCGAGGCGCACCAGCTCGAGCGGCGCAGGAGTTTCTCGACCGGATTTGTCGAACCGGCCAAACATCACGCTGCCAATTTCGACGCCGCGAATGCCGCCATCGACATAAAGCTCATTCACGAGACCGATGCCGGGATATTGCAGTGGCGGAATGTGAGGGAGCATGGCTTTCGCATCGAGAAATACGGCGTGGCCGCCAACCGGTCGCACATGTGGAATGCCGAGCTTTTGCAGTTTCCTGCCCATGTACTCAACCGTGGCGTGGCGATAAACTTGATAGTCGTAATCGAGAGCTTCCATTAATCCCACTGCTATCACTTCCAAATCTCTGCCGGCTAATCCGCCATACGTTGGAAAGCCTTCACGCAAAATGAGCGCGTTGCGAAAATCTTCGGCCCAGCGGTCGTCGTTGCAAACGAGAAAGCCGCCGATGTTGGCGAGGCCGTCTTTCTTGGCGCTCATTGTCGCGGCGTCGGCATACGAGAACATCTCCTGCGCGATTTCCAGCAACGATTTGCCGCGATAGCCGTCTTCAAGCTCGTGAATGAAATACGCATTCTCCGCAAAGCGGCAGGCATCGATCACCAGCGGGATGCCATGTTTCTGCAAAACTCGTTTCACCTCGCGGATGTTGGCCATCGACACCGGTTGGCCGCCGCCCGTATTGTTGGTCACCGTGATCATGCAAAATGGAATTTTCTCTTTGCCATGCTCGACGATACAGCGTTCCAATTTGTCGATGTCCATATCGCCTTTGAATGGCGCTTCGAGCGCTGTATCAAAACCCTTATTGCAAAGCAGGTCTACCGCATGAGCATGAACGAACTCGATATTGGCACGTGTGGTATCAAAGTGGCTGTTGTTGGGAATGACATTGCCCGGCTTTAGTCGCGTCTGCGCGAGAATGCCTTCGGCGGCGCGGCCTTGATGAGTGGGAAAGATGTGCTTCATGCCGGTGATTTTTTTCACCGTCGCTTCAAATTTTTTCCATGACTTGCTCCCCGCATAGCTCTCGTCGCCCAACATCAATGCTGCCCATTGCTCGGTGGACATCGCGCCCGTGCCGCTATCGGTCAGCAGGTCGATAGGGCAATCCTCCGCATCGAGCAAGAAAACGTTATGATGAGCCTTCGCCAGCGCCGCGATTCTCCCGTCGCGCGTGGTGTGCTTGATCGGCTCCGTCATCTTGATCCGAAATGGCTCGATGATCGTGCGCATAATATTTACCTCGTTATTCTGTACATTCAATCGTAGCAAAAAAAGCAAAAATTTTCAACACGGAGAAAACAGAGTAAACGAGATTACAAAACTAAAGAGAGTTATCCATACGTTACCCTCTCTGTTTGCTCTGTTTTCTCCGTGTTCATTATTTTTGGTTGCGGCTCGTCCGCGTTGGGTTGTCATCATGAATAACGCACGTGTTGATGGCCGGGCAGATAAAAAGCCGGAAGCATGCGATCGACCCGCAGCAGCCCTTCACGCGTCAGCACCAGCCCGTCGCCGTTTCTGGTCAGCAATCCCTGATTGCTAAAATACGTGAGGGGGCCAACGAAACGCTCGAAAATATCAACATGGAATTTTTGGCGGAAGTAGTTGCCATGCACTCGGCCCAACTTCAGTTGCAGGACAAACTCTCGGGTGAAACGTTCATCCTCGTTTAAAACATACGCCCGGTCCGTCGGGAGCCGGTTTTCCTCGAGCCGCTGCAGATACGCTTCCAACGACGCCAGATTCTGGCTGTGGATTCCATCAATGTATGAAAATGCCGAAGCGCCGATGCCCAAAAGATCGGCGCCGCAATACTGGGCGTCTTGATAAACAAATTTTTGAGATTTCGAAGAACGCGCGGCCGTATAAGCGCTGCGGAGCTGATAGCCCGCGGCTTCGAGTCGCGCAAAACCGTTTGCCAGCCTCGACCGTTTCACCTCCCACGTTGCGAGCGCGCCGGCCGGCACGCTTTTGTTCAGCACGCGATAAAGCGGCGTATTGAGCGGCAATTCGAGCTGATAGATCGTGACGCTGTCGGGGTTCATCTGAATGATCCGCTCCAGACTTTCCATGAACGATTCGTCGCTTTCACCGATCAGCCCCACCATCAGATCGATGTTGACGACTTCAAAATCAAGCCGTCGGATTATTGCGTACGCGCGCTCGACGTCGCTTGCCAGATGGACTCGGCCGTTTTGTTTTAGAATCGCATCATTGAGCTGTTGCACGCCCATGCTGATGCGGGTGACGCCGGCTTCGCGGAGCGCCCGAAGTTTGGGTTCGGTGACCGACTTGGGCGCGCATTCAAACGTCGCCTCTTCCACCTTTGTCCAAGGAAAAAAAGTTTTGAGTTTGGCGAGAAGTTTGTGGATTTGCTGTTCCGAAAGTATCGAGGGTGTTCCGCCGCCGAAGTAAACAAAACTGAGATCGCGGTTTGCAAAGCTCGGCTTGGCGCGATAAATCGCCAGTTCTTTGATAAGCGCATCAATATAGCCTTCGATCAACTCCGGCGATTTGTTGGCGTGGGAAAAATAATAACAATACATGCAGCGCACATCGCAGAAAGGAATGTGAACGTACAGCCCGAGCGGCGTATCGCCTGCCGCAACAAGCGGCGCCTCCAGCTTCGACTCGAGTTGCGGCACGTGCTCTTTTTTCCAACACGAAAACGGAGGATAGGCCGAGACGAAATAGTTGCCCGCCAAAGGTTCGTCGATTCCGTCATGCAACGTTCGGGACGATTGGCTCATGGGAGTAATTTGCTCATCGTTTTGCGGCCAAAATCTTTCTCAAATTCATCGTTATTGGAATAAACATACCCAAAAGCATTTTCCCAGATCGCGGCTTTTTCCATGCAGAGATACATAAACACGCGATCGCGCCACGGTGCAAACGTTTCGTACATCGTTTTGAACATCTTGATTTTGACGTCATCCGCATAAGTCAGCTTGCCGTGCGGATCGGGAACGAACTCGGTTTGCAAAATTTTCGTTTGATACCCGAGCGTGCGAATCTTTTGGATGACGGGCTTGATGAACGTGACCGCTCCGAATGAGATGAACAAAACTTCTTCAGGCGTGAACTGCCGCATAAGCGTCGCGGCGATTTCCGGATAGTCGCGCTGCCAGGCATCGTAGTGAACCATCGGATGAAAATGAAACGAGACTTTGACGCCTTTGTCCGCCGCCTGCCGCGCCGCACCTATTCGTTTTTCCAGGCCGGCGGTAAAGTGTTCCTCGTTGGTGATAATCGTCGGCGTGTTCATCGACCAACTGCAAACGATATTCGCCGGCACTTCGGTTTCGAGAAAATAGCGGACGTTGTCGGATTTGGTTTTAAGCTCCATCAAGACGTTGGGATGATCCGCCGCAAATCGGCAAATTGCTTCGAGGATGCCATTGCGGTTGCCCCACGCCAGCGCGTCGGAGGATTGGCCGGTGCCGAAGTGATAAAAGCAGTCGGGCGCGATGGCAATGGCTTTTAATTTCTCCGCGAAATTTTCGTGGAAAACGATGTTGTCGCTGTAGAAAGTTTGAATGGTGCAATAACTGCATCCGAAAATGCAATTCTCCACCGCGTCGATCGTCCGCAGATTGCAGCACACCGTTTTCTCGGAAGCCACGGGGCACATCCCATGGATTTTTTTCTCCGAATTCTCCGTGGCGATGAAATTTTTTTCCCGCTGCTTCGGCCTGGCCAGCGCTTCCTTGGAATAAACCACCGGCGCGCTTTTGAGTTTTTGGATATGCGCGCGCAGGTTGTTGATGAGTTGCTTTTTTAGAGCCGGGCCGTGCAACGTCGAGCGCGAGGCTTCAACGTTCCACCAATCCTGCAAATTCCCTTCTCGCCACAAGCCGAGATCGCGGCTGATCTCGACGACCTGGCGAAATTCCTGAAACGTGAAATGATGGGCAAACGCCTGGCCGCGGATAAAATCCTGCTGCTCGCGATCCAATTTTTCGTACAGCGTTTGATCTTTGAAAGACTCAAACTTTTGGGAGTAGTCAAAAGATAAGGTCATTTTCGCAATTGCAGTAAAGTTAGACAATCGATTGTTGTGTAGTAAAATGTATCAGAAAAATCCGAATTATGCAATTGCTGTTTTTAAATCTTTTCCAATTTTCAGGCCACAGGTCAATCAACACACGCCGTCCTTTTCTTGCGCGTATACACGACGCTAAACCGCGCAAACGCTTCCAGGCAACCGCTGCACGCTTCACTCAATCCGGCGGCATTGACCGGCTCCAAACGAACTTCATGTCCCATTTCGGCGTACATTTCAATCGCATCCTGCGCGCGCCTGGCGTCGGCGATGAATCGCCGCTCCCAGCCTGCGGCAACCAATTTCGGATCCGGCGGCGATACGCAGCCAGGAACATTGCTATGATCAATTTGGCAGTTGTTGTTCATAGATTTGCTTAAAAACAAAACCTCACGCAAAGCCGCTAAGCCGCAAAGTTCTCGCAAAGAAAACCTTCCAAAGGTCAAACTTATTGTTCGGTCTTGGCAAGACTTTGCGTGTTCTTTGCGTCTCTGCGTCTTTGCGTGAATTGCTTTTTGATTTTTATGAGAGTAATTGAGCATCACCACTGCGCTGTTCGCTCCACACTTCTCGCTCTCCGTTCTTCTCCCGAAGCTTGTGAATTCTGAGATGTCCCAAAATCGCGCAACCCAGCGCCGCGGTGAATTGCGGCATATCACCTGCGGGAACATTGACTTGTTGTCCCAATCTTTCGCGGAGAACTTTCGCTATCACTTCCCAGCGCAAAATGCCGCCGACCAACGTATATTCGGGTTCCAATTTGTTGCGCTTCATCAACTGCAACGAACGGTCGGTGAGCGAAATGATCGCGCCGAACATAATGTCTTCCGGCGGCACGCCCTCGGAAAGATGGCTGATCACCTCGGATTCCGCGAACACGGCGCACACGCCGGAAATCGGCACTTTCTCTTTCGACAGTCCCAGCAGCGGGCCGATGTCCGCGGTTTTATATCCCATGTAGCGCGCCGTCTTTTCGAGAAACGCGCCGGTGCCGGAAGCGCACTTGTCGTTGAGACGAAACGTTTGCACCTTCGCGTGCGCATCAATGCGGCTGGCCTTCATTGTTTGCCCGCCGATGTCGAGCACGGTGCGTGTGCCCGGAAAAAGAAAATTCGCGCCACGGGCATTTGCGGTCAGATCCGTGACTTGCAAATCACGAAACTCGACTTGATGGCGTCCGTAGCCCGTTGTGATCGTGTACGCAATGTCCTGCCACTGCATACCGGCCGCGCGCAAAACGTTGTCGCGCACTTTTTCGGCCACTTCCTTCAAACGCGAACCCGTGGCTTCCATATCCCGTGCGAGGATTTTTTGCTGCTCGTTCAGAATGACGGCTTTGGTGTAGGTCGAGCCGACGTCGAGGCCAAGTGTGTAGGTCATGAATGCTCCAGTCGTTTTTTCTTCTTCTCTTTTTATCTTTTTTGCTTTGTTTTTATCTTTTTATCTTTTTTGCTTCGCTGACGTGATCCAGCGCAAACAGCGCCGCGCCCAGCGCCCCCATGTAATGCGAGTCTTCACTCACGTTGATTTTCTTTTGCAAGCCATCTTCCAGCGCGCGAATCATCCCGATATTTTTCGCCACGCCCCCGGTGAACGTGATTTCCTCTTCAACGCCGACGCGCCGCAGCAAGCCGATCGACCGCGCCGCAATAGATTGATGCACACCCCACAAAATATCTTCGACCTTTTTGCCTTTGCCGAGCCACGACAACACTTCGGATTCCGCGAACACCGTGCAGGTCGTGCTGATGCGCACGGGCTTTTCCGCGCGCAAAGCCGTCTGGCCGAGTTCGCCCAATGGAATATCGAGCGCCACCGCCGCCGCGCCGAGAAAACGTCCCGTGCCCGCCGCGCATTTGTCGTTCATGCAGAAATCTACAATCTCACCGACGGCGCTCACGCGAATCGCTTTGCTGTCCTGTCCGCCCATATCAATCACCGTGCGCGTGGCCGGAAACATGTGCGCCGCGCCGCGACCGTGGCAACTGATCTCCGTCACCTGCTTGTTGCCAAACGTCACTTTGTACCGGCCATAACCGGTGCCGATCACATACTCCACTTCCTCCTCGCCGATTTTCGCCGCTTCCATCGCCTGTTGAAACGCCTTCTGTGCCGCGGCCGTAACGTTTGCGCCGGTATCCGTCAGCGCCCGCGCGACGATTTGTTTTTTACCGTTGATGATCACCGCTTTGGTTTGCGTGGAGCCGACATCGACTCCGGCTGCGTAGGACATGGTCATTCTCCTATTCATTTCGGATTATTGACGTGATGGATTTGGGTGTTGCTGCACGTATTGGTCCATTGTCCCATTTCTCTTGCGCTCCAAAAAGTTTATCGCAATTTCAATTTGCAATTATACATAAAATTGTGTATTTTAATTTTGTCTCGATCTACACGAAAGGAATACTATGACTGCCGGACGACGCTGGATAGTTCGCGACCGCTATGACAATGAAATCTATCTCACTCACGAGCGGTGGGAACATATCATTGATCCGATCAATCACCCTGATATGGCAGAATATGAAGAGCAACTAAAGGAAACCGTTCGCACCGGCACAAGAAAACAAGACCAACTTAATCCGCGAAAATACCGCTATAGTAAAGCCTTTAATCACTTGGCAGAGGATAACACACATATTATTGCCATTGTGTTATTCGGGTTCGGCGAAAATAAAGCCGGACAACCGGTTCCAAACAACTATATTACGACAGCCTATCAGAAAGAGGTCGGGTGAAATATGGCAGCACCAATTTTCAACTACGATGAGACCGGCGACACGCTTTATGTTGCTTTTTCCCCTGGCGAAAAAGCGACAGGGATCGAATTGAACGATCATATTCTGTTGCGCATAAATAAGGCTGAACGGAGAGCTGTGGGATTGACCTTTTTTGAATACTCGCTTCTCGCCCAACGCACTGAAGTTGGCCGCCGCAGTTTTCCGCTTACCGGCCTTATCCGGCTTTCGGATGAACTGCGGGAGCTTGTTCTTGAGATCGTGTTGCGCCCACCGGTCAGCGAAATTATTTCTTTGTCAGCTTATACCCCCTCATCAATGGAAACCATTCCGATTACTTCATTACAGCCACTACCGGCGGTCGCGGCGTAAGGAGAGAAATATAAGCAGGACAAACTGTCATGACATTCACAAACAAATTATGGCCGCAAAAGCTGCCGGTGAATTAGAATTATTTTAGACGAATCTGAAGCCTCATCGTCCACGATGTTTCTACCTCGCCAACTTTGACAAAACCCTCCGACTCGTAGAGTTGGCGCGCGAAGTTCGCCGGATCAACGCTCAAGCTGAGCGCGCGAATTCCCTATGAATGTTTTGCATCTTCCAGAGAAGGGAGGGCGCCAACTTGACTTTGCTTTGCATGCCCGAATCCGTGAAAAAAATCTCCGCCGCGAGAGCGCCTCCGCTATAAAAAGCTTTTATTGCCTCGGATTCAGCATCGGTCAACGTCACAAACGGTTTCAAAAATTTCTCGACTGCAGCAACCATTACAGCGCGCTCCGGAAGTTTTCCTTTTGCCAACAACGGCAGCAAGTGACGACGAAGATCATTTGCGGTGATTCTTTCAAAGGCCGTTTGAAAAATTTCAAACACGCTGAGGCGGGAAATCAAACCATAAAAAATGATCAGCGACCGCAAGCTTTGGGAATCATAAGGCAAAGACGAGTTCGCCGCTTGATAGACATCGTACAAATCCCGCGGCGTGTAGCGGCTGAGCAACGCGATGATTTTTCCGGCCAAAAGTTCTTCGACAGCAAGACAAGGGTAGCTCACTTTCATGCCAAAACGTTTGATCGTCCGGACCTCGGGTTTGAGAATGGGCAGGCGATGCAGGTAGTTGATCTCTATCTTCAGCATGTCTTTTGAACCGGACATAGTGCGGTAGTGAAGAACGAATTGAGTCAAAGCATATTCATTCTTTTCAATTGAAATTGCGTAATCCGCCGCAAAAAGTTTTTCGATTTCGCTGTTGATTGCCGGTTTTTCAAGGAACATTTGATCCCTTGCAATCTGGTGAATGTAGTTGAGATCGATATCCACTGAAAGTCGCAGCAGTCCATGATGAAAGAGATTCAAAGCTGTCCCGCCTTTGAGCACAAAAAACTCTTTGAGCAAAGGATTTCTGTGAAGCACTGCAAGGACGTTCAGCAAGCGGAGAAATTTTTCGAGGGGATTCTTTTGGAATCCGGTCTCAGCCACGAATCCTTGCAACTCGGCCTGGGTCAATTGAAACATCAAACTTCGCTCACATGTTCTATAGTTTTAGGCACCATCAGATTCCAGCGTTTAAGAAGAAGCGTGTCACGAGATTTGCGCTTGAGCAATTGAATCTTGGATTTGGAACGATGCTTCTCCAGTTTCCTGAGCATTTTTTCGCTCACATGCCAACGCTCTCGATTCTTTTCCAATAGCCATCCCAGGCGCATGCTGATGGTGGTTAATGGATAATGCTTCAACATGGACATCAGAGCATCCAGATCCACCCAGGCAAATCCTTCGATGGACTGCAGAAATTCGGACATCCCCAGGAACCGGTCAGGGTACAACAACCCCTCCAACAAGAGGCGTTCCCTGGAAAAATGCCTGATGCGAACGTCATCGACAACCGATGACGCAATTCCGAAGGAGGCATCCGTGCGATAAAATTCATAGCGGGCATTTTGAAATTCGAAAACCGTGGGCGCACGAGGAGCCGATCTATTTACCGCCACTTGAAAAGTCCATGATTCACTATATGCCACTCCGTAGCATTTCAATGCAGCGTGATATCCCACCACGCCTTTCGGATGGATACGGGACGCCAGGATCAAAGGGTTAACCTCAACGTCATCGGTATACCACTCCTGCGGCGGCTTCAAATAATACAGTCCGCCTTTGATGGCAAGCGCCTTGCCGCTTTTGATCAGCCACCGAATGGCATTATTCGTTTTTTCTGCATTCCCTGAGAAGTAGTTGAGCATTTCGGCGCGGCGGACAATACGCAAATGTTGAAATTTTTCGTAAATTGTCGACATCGGTTTCTCAAATTGCCATTTTTAGGTTGTTATCACAACCTAAATTTAGCACATTGAGAAACTAATTGCAATGCTTATTTTAGGTGATTTTCACAACCTAAAACGAGCTTACTTGACAAGTGATCGTGTATATCTACGCTCTGCGCCATGCGCTCTGCCCTCTGCGCCTTCACGGCTCCCCAATACACACAAACGCGCCCCAATATGCCGGAGGCGCGACGCCATATTTTTGGTGCAATTGCTCAATCACCGCCAGTTGCGCTTGTCGCAGCGCCTCGCTCTTGCTCATCTTTTCATCAGACAGATACCGGCGATAAAATTCAACCATCAAATCTTTGGTCTCCAAATCCGGCACGCTCCACAAACTGGCGAGTACGGTTTTGGCGCCGGCTAATAGCTGACAATGTTAAGTTAAAGATCCCATTTCTCTGTCTTGGCTTTTTTCAAGCCAACTTAACATTGTCAAGCTAATCCACAGCGATTATCCGCTGCCTCCAACATGGCTTCATCAATCCACTACTCCAGTCATTTGTCGCCTCGAAATGAGACCCTCAAAAAACGCATCAATGCGATTCTTCATCTGCGCTTCCGAGACCACGCGCTGATCCATCATGTCGGATTCGATGAACAGCGTGGGAATGTTTTGTTTCGACATCAAGAAGCGGCGGCCGTCGGCGAGGCCGGTGGACACGGTGCGGCAGCTTTTGATGGGATGATACACCACGCCGTCAATGTGAAAGGGCCCGGTCATCGACAGAATCGCCTGATCCTGATGAAACATGCTGTCCATGGCATCACGCACGCTGATCAACACGCCGGCAGCGAGACTATCAATCGGGTCGCGCAGATCGTACTCGAAGCCAAGATTGGTGCCGCCGGCGGCAAACCACAAATAGGTCGAATGCACAAACACGCCGCCCCAGTTCGAGAAGAATTCGTTGAAGCGGCGAAAGATCGGATAGCACGGCACGCCGACAAACACGAGGCGAAATTTTTCTTCCTCCAAAGTGCCGATGCCGTGCCTCGATTTATACGCCATTTCTTCGACGAGATCTTTGAAGAACGCGCTTCCTGCCGCGGTGCCGCGAAAGCCATTGGCCACGCCAAGATAAATCGTGCCGTCGGTGAGTGCATTGAAAACCGCAGGTGAGGCTTGATTGTATTCGAGCGCCTGCTTCCAACCGCGGCTCATGTCATTCGCATAGCCCAACACTTCGCGAAATTTGTCGATGTCAAATTTTTTCCCGGTGATTTGCTCGCAAAGCGTGATCAGCTCTTTGAGCTGTTCCGCGACGTAGCGACGGTCGCGCTCAAAATCCGGATCGCCAGGCCACGACTGTGTGCTGGCGGCGCGGGTAGCAGGGATGTCAATGGTGAAGATGGGAACGTGATACATGCGCTCCCAAATCTCCGCCCATTTGATATAAGTGTTGCAAGCATTGGTGAGAACCGCCAACCGTGGTTTGGGAATTCTGCCCATCGGATGCTGCCCGCCTTTCAATTGCACCGCGACATCGGCCTTCACGTAGCCGCAAATGTCCGGCGAGTAACCGTGCTCCTCCGCCGCATTGAGAAATTCCGGCGCGACTTTGCGCACCGCAGTTTGCAGCGAGTTGATCTCCGGAAAGACAACGGGAAGATCGAAGGTTTTGAGAATCTCATTGAGACTTCCCATCACAAACACATACGCCGCGCCTTCACCGCGCTCGCTGTAATCGTTCAACTCGGTAAACCAATCGCGAAACAACCGCGCGCCATCGCGATTCCCACGCCCGACGATTCCATTGTTATCATTTGGCATTGTTCATTCTCCCTAAAGAACTCGCCACGAATTGAAGAATCCAACTGATTTAAAATTATCCGTTGGGTTTTTCTATCCGTTGGAAATTTTGGCTTTTGATCAACGAGTCATAAAAAATCAATCGAAGAGTATATTCTCAACGAACGTTTCGAGTTGGATGCCGAGATGCTCGAACGTGGTTTGGTTCTCTTCAAACTCGCTGATGAAATACGGAATATGTTCGGCGTCGAGCGTTTTGCTGTACGTCACCTGCTCTTCCAAGCCCGGCTCGCACATTTTGGCGGCGGCGAGAATAACGGCCTCGGCGCCGGATTGCTTGACGCGGTCGAGCAGCATGTTCTCTTTCGGCTTGCGCAGATCGTGCTGCACCGGACTGTACGAGGATTTTTCAATGTACGCTTCCGCCAAATTGAATAGCGGCTCGCCTTCCAGCGGCACCTCACCAAGTATATAACGCAAGCCAATGAGCAAATCATCATCGACGACGTAACACGACTGCGCAATAGTTTGCAGGAGATCGACCGGCGGCAGCTCGCAGAATCCGCCTTCAAACACGACGCGCATTTTGTCCTGCTTTTTCGCGGGGCGCGCTTTGAGCATCGGCAGAACCGCGCGGAGAAAATCGTTATACTCTTCGCGCGGCAGAAAACCGGCGAGCGCGATGAGCACAAACGCCTCATCGGCAGCGAGCAGCCACGGCGTTTCACGTTTAGTGGCATACAACTCGCGCATCAGGCTGCGGCCTTCGTTGTAAATCATCAACGAGTTTCGCAAATCCTCCGCCGTGACTTGTCGGCCGGCAATGGCCTCGAGGTCACCTTTCAGTCTTTCGTATTCATCGCGCAAATAGGTGATGGAGTAGCGTGAGTTGGGATTTTGCGGCAGATAAAGAATTTGGCATTTGTAGGGAAAGTTGCGTCCCCAAATCGCTGCGAGATTGCGCGCCGCGTCACAGATGGGATGCGTGACGAACATGTCCAATTCGATCTTCTTCGTCAATGCCAGTTCCAACGAAGTTTTGATGATCGAGCACAGATACGAGCCAAAGTGCGACTCCGCTTCCATGCCATCCACTTGCGCGCCGCAAATTTTGACCGGCAGCAATCCCGCCGCGTGCGCGATTTCTTCCGGAAAATAAACCTGAAAATGTCCCACAACCTTCCCGCCGCTCTCGCGCCAACGCCGGACGGTGGGATATTCGGGGTCTTCGACCAAGTCGCGGCAAAGCATCATGATTTCTTCGAGTGACCTGCCTTGCCATCCGGTAAACACCCGCTCTCTTTCCATCATTCTCTTGTCTCCCTGATGTGGTAATTGGATTGATGGATTACTGGATTTTTGGATTAATGGACTGATGCGCCCAGTAGCACAATAATCCAAAAATCCAGCACTCCAATAATCCATCGATCCATCAATCCTGTTTTCAGATGTACTGCCCGCCGTCCACTTTAATCACTTCTCCCGTGATGTGTCGCGCCCAATCGGAGCATAAAAAAAGGATCGCATTCGCCACATCTTCCGGTTGCCCCAACCGCCCCAACACGGTTTCGCCCAAAGCTTGATCTAAAATTTGTTGCGGCAGGGTTTGCGTGAGCGGCGTGAGAATATATCCCGGCGCGACGGCGTTGACATTCACGTTGTAACGCCCGAGTTCTTTCGCCACGGTTTTGGTCAAGCCGATCAATCCGGCTTTGGACGCCGCGTAATTCGCCAAACCGAATTTTCCGCGCAGGCCGTTGATCGATGAAACATTCACGATTTTCCCGCGCTGCCGCTCGCGAAAATGCGGCGCCACGTGATGAATGAAATTGAATGCGCCTTTCAAATTCACGTCGAGCACCGCGTCCCATTCGGCTTCGCCCATTTTCCAAACCGGCGCGTCGCGCGAGATGCCGGCGTTGTTGATCAGGCAGTCGACGGATTTTTCCTCGGCGAGAATGTCGGCCACGCAAGCTTGCACTTCCTGGAAATTTGCGACGTCGGCTTTGATGAAGCGGCAATGCTCTGCGAGTTCTTGCGGCGGTTGCATATCGACGCTAATAACACGCGCGCCGACTTCAATAAACAATCCGGCCGTCGTTAAGCCGATTCCGCTGCTGCCGCCGGTGATGACGACAACCTGATTTTTGAATTCTATCTGCATCACATTTGTCCTGGGTAAATTATCGGATTGATGGATCGTTGGATTGATGGATTATTGGGACCCATTAATCCAACGATCCATTATTCCATCAATCCACTTATTCATTCTTCCACATCGGCTTGCGTCTTTCCATGAACGCTTTGATGCCTTCATCCGCATCGGCGGTTTCCATCAACTCCTGCACGTACATTCTTTCCAACGCGGCAATATTTTGCAAAAACGCTTGGTGCATTTCGTAGCGCGAGGCGCGCGCCGCGAATTGCAGGGCCGCAGCGCTTTTCGGCAAAATGTGTTTCGCCAGAAACTCGTTTAATTCAGCGGCTGGATCGGCAGAGACGGAATAAAGCAATCCCAGTTGTTTGGCTTCCGGCGCGGTGATTGAACGGCCACTCAGCACCAAATCATCCGCGGCTGACTGTCCGATGAGACGAGGGAGAAGGAGCGACGCAACCGGCGGGAAAACGGCCAGATTGATTTCCGGTTGGCCGAATTGGGCGTTTTCAGCCGCGAAAATCCAATGGCAGAACATTGCCAGCTCAAAACCGCCGCCGAGGCATTGGCCGCGCACCAATGCGAGGCACGGCTTGTTGATCGCAATGAGCGCGCGAAACAAATCATGAAACGTCGCCAGCATTTGCGGCGCCGATTCTTTTTGATGCTCCGGCACGCTGGCGCCGAACGAAAAATGATCGCCCGCGCCTTGAAACACCAGCGCCTTGATGGACGGCGCGTTTCCATTTTCTTTGATGGCTGTGATAAGCTCTGTCAACATCTCGCGGTCGAGCACGTTGCCTTTGGGGGAATTCAAAGTGAGCGCTAAAATCTGGTCATCATTTTTAAAGTCTGCTCTTATTTTCTTAAAATCGGTCATATTTAACTCCATAATAATTTTTCCAACGGATGAAAAGCGGCCAACGGATTTTTTAATCAGTTGGCTGTCTTTCATCCGTTGGTCATTTTTGTTGCTCGATTTTGAAAACTAAAGCTGCAGTTCCATCTCAACAAACGGCCCCGCGCTGAATCCCGAGGCGCGAAAAAAACTGAGCACGTTCACGTCGTCCTTGCGCACCATCGTGCGGACGGTGTGAATGCCGAGCGTTTTAAATTTCAAACACACCTCGCGACACAGGGCGAGACCGACGCCGTGTCGCCCCGTTTTTGGATTAACGCCAATTGCGAAAATCCAGCCGCATTCGGGCGAACCGAATTCCCACGCGCGGGCCTCCGCCAAAACATAGCCGATGACTTTGCCCATCGTTACGGCAACATATCCCAGGATCACTTGCTTTTTTGAACTGCCAAAGAAGGGCTTGAGACGCTCTTCCCAATATTCGGGTTTGGCTTTGCCGGAATGAATAGCGTCGATGGCGATGACGGCCTTGCTGTCCTCGGGTTTGATTTTGCGGATGGCGAAATCCAACATTTTTCTCTGGAAATTTTTCAGAATTATTCCAACGGATTAAAAGCGGCCAACGGATTTAGTGGCCTCTGTATAAGTAAAGAGAACTGTCATTCCGTAGGAATCTTTTTGTTCCCGATAATGATCTTGAATTTCAAAAAGGATTCCTCCTGAATGACATCGCACGCGGCGACGATTTATCATTACTGTTTTCGCGGCGGCATGACGGCTTCAATCAAATCGTCGTTCCAGCGTTGGCCTTGCGCGAGTAATTGCCGCAGTTTGATGAAATCCACTTCGCGCTGGCCTTTCGCGCCTTCGTTGAACGCTTTGAAACCGGCGCGGCCTTCGGTGAGCATGTTCATGCCGAGCCACGCACGGTTGCTCTCGCGGTTGCGATCCCAATGCGCGAGCTTGTGTTTGCGCACGGATTCGACGGTTTTGGTCAGGCAGCCAGGCACGGTCATCATGAGCGACA
>Ga0073934_10004501_pt1 | contig 23066 bp, 19 predicted proteins | sample LarsenN4metaG_FD_76834 | JGI IMG/M metagenome (GOLD analysis project Ga0073934, IMG submission 76834) | Hot spring sediment bacterial and archeal communities from British Columbia, Canada, to study Microbial Dark Matter (Phase II) - Larsen... ...
CCCACCGCAACGCGCTCGTCATTGGCTCCGACACCATGAGTTCCATCATTGATTACGAAGACAGGGCTACCTGTGTGCTCTTTGGCGACGGCGCCGGCGCCATTCTGGTCGAACCGTGCCGGAACAACCCCAATGATCCGGGCGACACGGGCGCGATTGACTTCCACCACGACATTGATGGCTCGGGCGGCTGCTTCCTCCATATGCCTGCGGGTGGCAGCCTGAATCCCCCCAGCCACGAGACGGTTGAGAAGAAGATGCACTATGTCCATCAGGACGGCCGCCAGGTCTTCAAGTACGCCGTGCGCCGCATGGCCGAAGTTTCCGAGATGCTCCTCACCCGCAACGGCTTCACCAGCAAAGACCTCGACCTGCTTGTTCCCCACCAGGCCAACGAGCGCATCATCACCGCCACCGCCGAGCGGCTGGGCCTGAGCGACTCGCAAGTCCTGCTCAATATTGAGCGCTACGGCAACACCACCGCCGGCACGATCCCCATTGCGCTGGTGGACGCGCTCGAGCAGGGGCGGCTGAAGAAAGGCGACCTGGTGCTGCTGCTCGCCGTCGGCGCCGGCTACACCACCGGCGGCCTGCTCCTCCGCTGGGCTTACTAGAGGCTAGAAGCTCGAAGCAGGAAGCAAGTAATGCAGCCTCAGAGCCTATTTTTCTCTCGGCAGGGCACGGCTTTAGCCGTGCCGAAATGGGACAAGAATGATCGGGGCTTTAGCCCCTGAGGTCGTACGGTAGTTTCCATCCCTGTGCGCTGGCGCTATAATCAAGCGACCACGAGACGGAGGGGTGCTGGAGTGGTCTAACAGGGCTGCCTGCTAAGCAGTTGCACCGGGTAAAACCTGGTGCCGCGGGTTCGAATCCCGCCCCCTCCGCCAGGTTTTTCGGATTAGTTCATTTCTTCGAAGCGAAAAACGGTTGGGTTCCAGCGGTAGCGCAGCGTGCCGCTGCGGCGCGGCTCGCGGTTGACTTCTTCGCGGAAGCTGACGATGACTGCACTGACCTGGCCGTCCGGGTTGCGCTCATAGCTGACTTCGGCGCGATAAATCGTCTCGGTGTCGCCGGCTTCGTCGTCGTGCTCCAATTCCTCCCGCCGTATGATTACCGAGAAAACCTCTCCAACACCCTGCGGCGAGTCGGCAAGAAGCACCAGCCGCTCCCGATGCGACTGCGTGGGTCCGTCGCAGCAGGGATTGTCGCTGGACTGGGTGACGCGCAGTGCCCCCGCTTCCGTCCCTTCCAGCGGCACAGCCTCCACAAAGGCCAGCCGATAGAGGTCGGCATCGTTGTCGCTGTCGGGCCCCAGCGGCACCAACTCCAGCGTGGCCACCTCCAGCCGCAGCACGCCCAGCCGCTCATCGTAGTATTCCCGATAATCCGGCCAACGCGACCCGCAGCGGAAAACCAGCCAGACACGGTTCGCCTGCTGCTGGAGCAGGCGCACCCGCCACTCTTCCGTCCCCTTCGCCGTCTCGCCCCAGTTTTCGACCATCTCGCGGCACGCGCCCCGCACATCCCGCGGCAACGCGTCCACCAATAGCTGCTCAAGTTGCGGCGGCAGGCCGTGCTCGACCGCCGCCGGGCGACCGAAGTAGGCACGCACGGACAGGGCCGCGGCTTCAGGCAGCCGCACCGACTGCGCCCGCTGCGGCAGATTCAGCCGCGCCTCAACGAGTGGAACCAGGATTGAACCACACAGGACACAGAGAAGACAGAGAGTTTGGCGAGACAGCTGGAACACACCGACAGATTAGCGGAACCTGCAGGTTAGTAGAAGAGGTACTTGCGCCACTTTTCCTCGGCATGACCGAGCAGGCGCATCAGCTGGCGGTTGGTGTGGAGGGTGTAGGGGCGCGGCCGCCGCACCAGCTTCAGCTCGGCCTCTTCCGGCGTGCGGTCGCCCTTGATGTTGTTGCAGCGGTGGCAGCAGGCGACGAGGTTTTCCCAACTGGTATGACCGCCGCGCGAGCGCGGGGTGACGTGGTCGAGCGTCAGTTCACCCGCCGCGAACACCTGGCCGCAGAACTGGCAGGTGTTCCGATCGCGGAGCAGGATGTTCTTGCGCGAGAGCGCCCGGGTCTGGCGGGGGATGTGGCGGTATTCGAGCAGGCGGATGACAGAGGGGACCGCCATGGCGAAGCTGGCCGCGTGGACCAGGGCGTGGTTGTTTTCCTCGCTGCGCGCCACGCCCTTCAGCACCAGCACAATCGCCCGGCGCGCCGCCGTGACGTGAATGGGCTCGTAGGTGGCGTTCAGCACCAGAACCGGACTATGCATCAGCGATATCATCGGCATCGCCCGCTCCGGCCGCCTCGGCCAAAGCGGGCACCCATTCTACCACACGGGCCACGGTAACCGCCTCGACGCGGGCCGCGCCGGCGCGCTTGAGCGCCCGCGCGCAGGCATCCAGCGTCGCCCCCGTCGTGGCCACATCATCTATCAATAGGATGCGTTTGCCTTTCACGCGGCTGCGCGGAGTCACCGCAAACGCCCCGCGCACATTCAGCCGCCGCTGCCGCGGCGTCAGGCCGGTTTGCGAGGGGGTATCGCGGGTGCGAATGAGCAGCGAAGAATCCAGCGGAAGCTCGAGGCTGCGGGCGAGTTCCCGCGCCAGCAGCAGGGCTTGATTGTAGCCGCGGGCACGCTCCCGCCGCGGATGCAGCGGTACCGGAAGAACAATGTCGGCGGCGCCTAGCGTGGGATCCTCGTGCAGCACCACCCCCAACAACTGCGCCAGAGGCCGGGCCAGCGGTCCCACGCGGTTGTACTTGAAAAGGTGCAGGAGACCTCGCAGCACGCCGTCAAAAGGGCCAAAGCTGCGCAGGCGGTCAAACTGATACAGCCCGCGGCGGCAGAGACCGCACAAGGGTTCGCGATCCGACATCCGGTGCACAGCCGACAGCGGCTGTTGGCACAGCACGCACGCGCAAACCAGTTCCAGCGGCCGCAGTCGGCCCCAGCAGCCGCGGCAGACCGGAATGCGCGCGGCCGTCGTCAGCATCTCCCCGCAGACGCGGCAGGGAGCGGGAAAGAAGACGGCCGCAAGCCGATCGAGAGCGGAGGCGAACGTTGAGAAAACGAAGCGAACGGGTGCGGGCGGAATCGCTACCCGGCGGCCTGGTTCGGCTTCGATCGCGAAGACGACCCTCCCGACGGAAGGCTAGAGCAAGCCCTTTTCCTGCTTCTCCTGACAGCTGATGCAGTGGCGGGCCCAGGGCACGGCTTCCAGGCGCTTCTGCTGGATTTCTTCGTGGCAGGCGGCACACTCGCCGTAGGAATCGTTCTCGATGCGGTCGAGCGCCTCTTCCACCAGCCCCAGGACGTAGCGCTCGTTGTTCGACTGGCTGAAGAGAAACTCCTTGGTGTAGGAGTTGGCGGCCTTGTCGGCGATGTCCTGGGTGGAATCGTCGTCGGCGGCACGGCCTTCCTCTTCCGCCTGCGCCACCAGCCGCTGCACCTCTTCGCGCTTGGCCACCAGCTTCTTCTTGTAGTAGTCGAGCCGCTTCCTGTCCATGGTTCCCCTACTGCCTTCCTGAACCCAAAACGAACGGGAAATTGTAGGGACATCGCCCGAAGGTGTCAAGGGAATCCGGCTTTCTTGACATCCATCCACTGCGGGCGTATACACAAGCCCGCAAGCCTTGAGGGTGTGGCTTCTACAGGGGGGCATCAGCTCATCCCCTGACCTTTTGGATGGGGAGTCGGTCATGAAAAAGCTATCTAAGCTGCTTCTGATGGTCGTGTGTCTGGCTCTGGTGGTTGGAGCGCAGGCGCAGACCTTCCGCGGTCGCATTCTGGGGACCGTCAGCGACCAGACGGGGGCGGTGGTGCCGGGCGCCAAGGTAACGGTGCGCAACGTGGACACCGGACTTGAGCGCACCACCGAGACCGACGACACCGGCTTCTACCTCGTGCCGGAACTCCCGATCGGAAGCTACAGCGTGACGGTAGAGGCCTCCGGCTTTCAGACCGCCATCGCCAGCGGCCTCCGCGTCGAGGTGGCGGTGGACCGCCGCGTGGATATCACCCTGCAACCCGGCGCGGTCACGGAAGTGGCGGAAGTGGTCGCGACCGTGCCCCTGGTGGAGACAACCAGCAACGTTCTCGGCGGCTCCTTTGAAAGCAAGCAGGTGCTCGACCTGCCCATCAACGGACGCGACTTCACCAAGCTGCTCATCATGGTGCCGGGCGCGACCGGTGAGCCCAACGCCGGGGGTGATTCGCCCGGCTCCTTCGGCCTTTTCAGCGTCAACGGCAACCGCGGCCGCTCCAACAACTTCCTGCTCGACGGCACCGACATGAACGACGGCTACCGCAACCTGCCCGCCATCAACCAGGGCGGCGTGTTCGGCACGCCCGGCACCGTGCTGCCCGTGGAAGCCATCGCCGAGGTGCGGATTCTTTCCAGCTTTGAGCCTGAATATGGCCGCAACTCCGGCTCCGTGGTCAACATCGTTACGAAAAGCGGCACCAACGACCTTCACGGCAGCGTCTTCGAGTACTTTCGCAACGACAAACTCAACGCCCGGAACTTCTACAATCACGAGCCTGGTTCCCCCAAGGACAAGTTCCGCAACAACCAATTCGGCGCCTCCGTGGGCGGCCCCATCGTCAAGGACAAAACCTTCTGGTATTTCACCTACGAGGGCCAGCGCGAGCGCCTGGGCGTCACCTCGGTGAACGACGTGCCGACCCTCAATGACTTTGCCGTCGCTATAGGGGAGCTGCAGGGGCTTCTCCCTCCAGGAACTCCCGCTCCGGGATGCACAACTACCATCCTTGCCTGTCTTCAGAACAATCAGTCAGACATCAACCCGGTGATCCTGAACCTGTTCAACTTCTGCGCCACCAACGGCGGCTGCTCGGGCGACCGCCAAGTCTGGCCGGCCTCCACCGTCTCCAGCGCCCCTGCCTTCAACGATGTGGACAGCTTGATTGTCAAGATCGACCACAATTTCAACGACCGCAATCACCTCTCCGGCCGCTACTTCTTTGGCGACAGCGCGCAGAGCTTCCCGCTGGGCCTGGCTGGCGGCAACAACCTCCCCAACACCAACACCTTTTCCCCCATCCGCACCCAACTGCTTTCGGTGAGCTACGTCCACGTTTATTCCTCCACCATGGTGAACGAAACCCGTTTCGGCTGGAACCTCTATGAGCAGGACTTCTTCGCTGCCGACCGCGCGGTCTTCGGCAACCCCAACACATCCATCGGGTTGAACAACGGCGTCACCCGTATGCAGGACTTCGGCCTACCCGCCATCCGCGTCAGCGGCCTCTCCGGGCTGGGCTCTTCCGGCTACTCCAACCCGCGCGGCCGCGACGACACCAACTGGCACCTCATTGACAACTTTTCCTGGAAACTGGCCCGGCATGACCTGAAGTTCGGCTACGAATTCCGTCGCACCACTGTCAACTCCTTCAACGACTTCCACCAGCGGAGTCAGATCGGATTTGGCTCCCTCGAGGATTTCCTGGCGGGCAGCCCCACCGGCTTCAGCTTCCAGGTGCAGGGCAACACGGCCCGGCGCGCGCGGCAGAATTCCCATGCCGGCTACCTCCAGGACAGCTGGCGCCTGCGCTCTGACTTCACGCTCATCCTTGGCCTGCGCTACGAATTCTTTGGCCCCATTTCCGAAGCCGGCGGCCAGTTCAGCCTCTACGATCCCGCGCAGGGACTGGTGCTAAGGAATCCGCCGTACGGAGACGACTGGAATAACTTCAGCCCCCGGGTTGCCTTTGCCTGGGACGTCGGCGGTACCGGCAAGACCGTCATCCGGGGCGGCGCTGGAATGTTCTATGACATCTTTTCGCAGGATTTCTTCACCGGGCAAATTTTCTTCAACTCGTTCAACGCCGGACCGGCCTACAACGCCATCGGCTCCAACCCGGTCTTCATCTCCTTCTCGCCCGACCTAACACTGGCTGTCGGCGATCAGGTATTTGACACGGGAACCTTTGCCAGCGACACCACCGACGCGGCCACCGTGGACCCCAACCTGCGCACCCCCTACGTGATGACCTGGAACCTGAACGTTCAACGGGAACTCACGCGCGACACAGTGGTGCAGGTGGGCTATGTGGGCTCGGCAGGACGCAAGCTCTTCCGCTTCCGCGACATCAACCAGCCCAGCCAGGCCGAAATCACCGCCGCTGACCTGGCGTGCGACTGCATCGATTTTGTGCCACGACCGTTCGACTCGGCTGCGGTGTTGAGCTCCCAGGCGCCCAATGCGCCCTTCTATGTGAACCAGATTGAGACCTCGTCCTCGTCGGCCTACCACGGCTTGCAGGCACAGTTTACCCAGCGCAACTGGCGTGGCCTCACCCAGCAGGTGGCCTATACCTGGGCGCATTCGATTGACGACGCCAGCGACGGCCAGGACTTCGTCCCCAACGCCGCCCAACCCAACGACAGCCGCAATGCCCGCAACAGCAATCGCGGGAACTCCAACTTCGACACCCGCCAACGCTTCGTCTACACCTTCACCTACGACCTGCCGCACTGGGGTGCGCTGGGAAAATTCGGCGAGGGCTGGCAGTTGAGCGGCGTGCTCACGTTCATGAGCGGCCACCCCTTCCACCTCAACTACAACTTCATCGGCGACTACGATGGCAGCGGCGAGTTCTTCGGCCGCCCCGACATCATCGCCGCGGCCCGCTACAACCGCAGCGACCCCTTCCAATTCCTCGACCTGAGCTCCTTCCGGGTCCCCTGCACGCTCGACCTGGCTGGTGATGGCACTGACGCGTTCTGCACCCCGGGCACGCGCCATTTTGGCTCGCTCGGCCGCAACTCGCTCATCGGGCCCGACTACCGCAACTTCGACATCGCTCTCATCAAGAACCACGTCATCAACGACCGTCTGAGCCTGCAATTCCGCCTCGACACCTTCAACCTCACCAACCATCCCAACTTCGCCAACCCCTACCTGCCGGCCTTCATTGCCGATGCCGCGCCGAACTTCGACCCGCCCTGCGATGCCGCCGGCGTCCAACCCACTAGCGGGGTGCACTGCGGCTTCCTCGGGATTTCGGCAACCTCCGACGTGGGCCTGGGGAACCCCATCCTGGCCGGCGGCGGTCCCCGCAGCCTCCAGCTCACGGTGAAGTTTATCTTCTGACGGGAATGCGGCGGGGTACAAAGCGCTAGGTACTGGGTACCGGGTACTCACCCCTCCTGGGGTTCTTCCTCTGTGCTTTCCGCGCCCAATTCCTTCATCACTTGCTCGACCCGCTCGCGCCACGGTACAGCTACCCGCTTGTGACGAAAGCTGGCTCTCCCGGCAGTCCTCATCGAGCGGGCGAAGCTCTGGATTAAACGTGCGGTTTCGTCGGCCAGCTTGAAGGTTTCATGGAACTGGTCCTTTGAGATGTAGCGTAGGTCCACGGATAGGTAGAGTTGGGATTGCAGTTCTGCCACTGAGCCTTTGCCGACATAGAGAAAGTAAAGCAATTCTTCGTTGGCACCGCGACCGAAGCCTTCGGCAATGTTTGACATCACGGACACACTGGCCCGGCGCATCTGGCTCCTCAGATCAGAATCGCGAAAGCTCGTTTGCTCCGTCAGTTTGTATGTCAGATTTGCCAGGGAGCGCGCCCGCTGCCACATTAGCAAATCTTCAAACCGTTTCACCGAAGGCATCGTTGAACCTCCGTACCCTGTACTCGGTACCGGGTACCTAGAGGATAGCGAGGCGGCGGGCGACGCGTTCGAGGGTCTCGAGCGCCTGCTCAAGCTCCTTGCGGGTGTGGGTGGCGGTGACGATGGTGCGGATGCGCGCCTTGCCCTGTGCGACGATGGGGTAGCCGATCCCCTGCGCAAACACTCCCTCCTGAAACAGCTCGCGGCTGAATTCGTGCGCCTTGGCGGCATCCCCGACGATGATGGGGGTGATGGGGGTCTCGCTGATGCCGGTGTTGAAGCCCAGCTTCTTCAACCGTTTCTTGAAGAACTTGGTGTTGCGCCAGAGCTTGCTGATGAGTTTCTCCCCCGCGGGCGAATCGAGCAGGTCAAAGGCGGCCAAGCAGGTGGCGGTGACCGACGGCGGGTGCGAAGTGGAAAAAATGAACGGGCGCGCGCGGTGGTAGAGGAATTCGATGAGCTCGCGCGAGCCGCAGACATAGCCCCCGATGGAGCCGATGGCTTTCGACAGCGTGCCCACCTGGACGTCCACCCGCCCGTGCACATCGCAGTGGTCGGGCGTGCCGCGGCCGTTGCGGCCCAGCACTCCGGAGGCGTGGGCGTCGTCCACCATCATGATGCAGTTATAGCGTTCGGCCAGCTCCACCAGCTGGGGCAGCGGGGCAATGTCGCCGTCCATCGAGAACACGCCATCGGTGATGAGAAGTTTGCGCCCGTTCCAGTTGGCGCTTTCTTTCAGGATCTCTTCGCAGTGATTCAGGTCTTTGTGGCGGTAAATCTTGCGCGTGGCTTTCGACAACCGCCCGCCGTCAATGATGCTGGCATGGTTGAGCTCGTCGGAAATGATGAGGTCGTTTTCCCCCAGGATGGCCTGCACCGTGCCGGCGTTGGCGGTGAAGCCGGATTGAAACACCACGCAAGCTTCGGTGTGCTTGAAGCGGGCGATCTTTTCCTCCAGTTCCATGTGAATTGCCATCGTGCCGGCAATCGTGCGCACCGCCCCGGAGCCGACTCCCAGCCGACGTATCGCTTCGACCGCCGCTTTCTTCAGGGCGCGGTTGGTGGTGAGTCCGAGGTAGTTGTTGGAAGAAAGATTGATGACGCGCTGGCCGTCGAAGGTGGCAACCGGGAGCTGCTCGCCTTCCAGGATGCGCAACTTCTGGTAGAGCCCTTGCTGTCGGAGCTGCTCCAGCTCCTCCCGTACGTAGGAAAGCTGGGCGCGTGTGGTGGTCTGTTCGTTCATGGCAGATTCTCCTGCTGAGCCACCCTACCCGTCGGGCAAGCCGTCCGGGTAGAGAAGAATCTTGGAGGCCTGACCAGCGTCGAGGATGTCAAAGGCGCGCTCGAACTTCTCCAGCGGCAGGCGCTCGGAGATGAGCGGCTCGAGGTTCAGCACGCCCGACTTGAGCAGCGCAATCATTCGGTACCAGGTGTCGTACATCCGGCGGCCGAAGATGCCCTGCACGGTCGCGCCTTTGAAGATGACGTCGTTGACGAGATCGAGTTCGACCCGGCCATCCGGCAACCCCAGCAACGACACGCGCCCGCCTGCCCGCAGCATCTTGAATCCCTGGCGAATCGCATCCGGATGGCCCGACATTTCCAGCACGACGTCCACACCGACGCCGCCGGTCAGGGAGCGAATCGCCCCCACCACGTCTTCTTTCTGCGGATTGAGGACGGCGGTGGTGCCGAGCCGGCGGGCGAGCTCCAGCCGGTGGGGCTTGATTTCCACTGCATAGGTGGCGGCGGCTCCGCAGGCACGCGCTACTTCCAGCGAAAAAAGACCAATCGGGCCGCAACCGATGACCGCCACGCTCAGGCCCGCGACCTCACCCGCCAAGACCGTGTGCACGGCGTTGCCCAGCGGGTCAAGCACCGCCCCGTAGTCCACCGGAATCGCCGGGTCGAGCTTCCAGATGTTCGACTCAGGGATTTTGACGAACTGCGCGAAGCAGCCGTCCAGGTCCAGCCCGATGATTCTCAGGTTCTGGCAGATGTGCGACTGCCCGATGCGACATTGCAGGCAGCGCCCGCAGACCACGTGCATCTCCGCGCTGACGAAATCTCCCGCCCGCACCGCGCTCACTTCGCTGCCCACGCGTTCCACCTCGCCGCAAAACTCGTGCCCGAAAATCAGCGGCGGCTTGATGCGCGCCTGCATGGAGGGGTCCCAATGATAGATATGAAGGTCGGTGCCGCAGATGGAGGCCGCGCGCACGTGCACCAGAACCTCGTGCGGGCCGGGTTCGGGTGTGGGTGCTTGCTGAAGTTCTGCGCCCCGGGCGGGGCGCGTCTTCATCAGGGCTTTCATGGTGGCAGGCATGGAGAGTCGGATTCTAGCACGACCCCGGAGAGCCCGTGCGCGCTGCGCGTGCTGTGCCTCTGATTTCCAGGCAGCCGGCTACTGTTTCTTTCCCCAGCCGGTCAGGCGGAACAACAGGCCCAAAGCTATGAAGAACACCGCCAAACCGATGGGCGATGCCCAGCCCAGGACTTTCTCCAGGTCTGTAGCGATCATCGTTGTTTCTCTCGTTTCTCCCGCGATTGGTAGGAAGCTCGTGGCCGCAGCGACGCTACCACCGGGTTGCGAAGAGTGTCAAGCTGGCCTATGTGCAACTCGTCCTAGGGAAGCGCGCAGCCGGGGTCGGCGGGAAACGCTACCCCCCAGAAATCCTGACCCCCCAGAAACTCCACGCCCAATTCGCTGCCACCGGGCACTCCTGCCGAGCGCACCCAGATGACGCGAGACTCCGCTTCCCGGTTCACCCACGGCGCGCGCAACCGCAGTTGCTGTTTCTCCACCAGCGCGGCCCCCGTGGTCAATGCCGCCCCGTGCTGGCTGACGGTCAACGTCTGTCCGCGCACTTCCCGCACCCCCGGCCCCTCTCGCCAAGAGAGCAAGACGTCCACGCGGCGCGGCAGCCGCGCGCTGCGCCGGCGGGCGATGCGGGGGCCTTCCGGAGCCGCCAGTTGATCCACCGGAAACTCCACGTCCCAGAAGTCATCGCTGCCGAGCACTTCCAGTCCGGCCTTGACTTTACCCGGCACGTCAGCTCCTGCCACCCAGACGACGCGGGCGGTGGTTTCGCGCGCCGTCTCCGGCAGCGCCAGCCGCAGCAGTTGCGCCGGCTGCAAGTCGCCGAAGGTGACGAGTTGTGCCCCGTGCTGGCTGAGCGCGAGCGTCTCGGCCGCCTCCTGACGCAGTCGCCCGTCCTCTCCCTGCCAGCTCAGCATCACCGCCAGCCGCCGCGCCAGCCGCCCGCTGCGGCGCAAGTGCACCCAGCTTTCCGGCGGCGCAAAGACAAGTTTCCCGGCCAGCCCACCCTGTACGCTCTCGATATAGTCGAGAATCAGTTTCCGGTGCTTTTCCGCCAGTCCCAAGAAAGCCACCGCCATCGACTTGCCCGGCTCGACCCGCACCACGCGTCCGGCCGCTTCGATGGGTTGGGTGCCCGGTGGGAGGAAAAAACGGATGACGGCGTTGGCCCCTTGCGGGAGCGTGTCCGGGGTTTCAATCAGTAGCCCGCCCAGACTGATGTTGCTCGATCGCCCCAGGGCTGAAAGCGACAGCCGCTCGCCCTGGGCTTCTACCTGAGTAAGGATGGGGGCTCGGGGACTCTTCCGCTTCTCGGTCATCCGCAGATCACTGGAACGAGCGCATAGAATGGGACAGAAGGCAACGAGAAGAGCGATAGCCGGCGACGATGAGAGTGAGATGAAATCGCTGGGAGCGGAGGCAAACCCGCACGGTTCAGCTCAGTTTCCCTTTGCCCAAACGGTCGGCGAGTGTTTGTAAACTGGCTTGCAGCGCATCGTGGAGACGCCCGCGGAAGTCCTCCATCGCCTTCTGCACCGCCACCTGCGTTTGTTCCCGCAGATGATCGACCGCCTCTTCCACCGCCACCACACGCGCCGAATGCGCCATGCGCTGGATGAAGCCTTCCATTTCCTTCTGCTGCTGCTCGCGCCAGTCCTGCAGCTCGCGGCGGGCGGCCTCTCCCAATTCGCGGATGCTCGCCTCGGCAGTTTCCAATGCAAACTGCGTATTCTTGGTCAACTGACTGGTGGCGTCGCGCAGGACCTGCTCGATGCGGGTTTCGAATTCCTTGGCCACGTGCTCCTGGCGACGCCGCACCTCTTCGAAAGCAACGGGCTTTTCCAGCACCGGTGGGGGAGGCGGCTCGGGGACGCGGAAGGGCTCCTTTTTCACGGCCGCCGCCGGTTCCGCGGGCCGCGGCGTCGCCGGCTCAGTCTGAACCGGTGGCAGCGCAAGATCGGCCGGCCAGTGGAGTGTGTGGGGGGAGAATTCCAGGTCCCAGATGTTGCCCGGCTCGGCCAGTTCCAGCCCGATTTCCCACATGGTGGCCGTGGGGTCGGGTACGACCCGCGCCACCCGCGCTTCGGCCTCGCGCGCGGTGGAAGGAATCTGCAGCCGCACGCGCTGGCCCGGGGTGAGTTTGCGCTGCGAGTGGACGCAGCAACCGTGGGAGCTGACGTCGGTGGTCTCGCACTGCTCGTAGAAATGGGTTTCGGGGTCGCGCGAGGTGAGAACGATTGGAATGCGGTGGGAGAAGCGATAGCTGCGCCGTCTGGGAACGCCCCGGCCGGGCTGCGACGGCGCGGTCATCGGTCGAGCAAGCGGCACGCTGTTGGGCGAGTCTAGATTCCACGGATGCGGATGTCAATGCCGAATCAAACGCGAAGAAGCGTTGTGTGCAACAGTTTTCACTTCCGCGATTTTCTCCCGACTCCGCGATTGACAGCCGCCACGCGCGACCGTAGTATTGCGCTGGAGTGGTGGAGAGAGATCGCTCGAAGCGTGTCCGGGTCGCTTCGGGCAATCAGCCCACTCGAAGTGAACCTCCGCGGAAAAAGCCCAGTCCCATGCAGGAACAGGCCGGTCGTGCTGCCCCTGCCGATGGCGGCGAGTACTTGCTCGAACTCGTCGCCGACGTTCTCCAGCAACTCGACCCGGCTGTGCGCGGCGCCTTCCTGCAACGCTTCCTCAAGAATCTTGCCGGCGTAGATGTGTCGGCCGCCGAAAGCGTCACGCACTGGGAGGAAGTGTTGCGGCGGCGCACCGAACTTAGCGAGCGGCTCGGACGTCCCGTGAACGTACACACGGCGGCCGTGGATTACTTCAGCCACACGCTGCTGCAGAATCCGATTCTGCTCGAGTACGAAGAATTCAAACGCCTCCGCCAGAACGCGCTCACCGATCCCCTCACCGGACTCTACAACCGCCGCCTGTTCGACGAGTACGCAGCCAAGGAACTCAACCGCTCGCGCCGCTACGGCTATCCGCTCACCTTGCTCCTTCTGGACCTGCGCAACTTCAAACAGGCCAACGACAGCTACGGCCACGCCGTGGGCGACGAGGTCTTGCGCTGTCTGGCGCATGCCTGCCAGGAAAACATTCGTGGATCGGACTATGCCTGCCGCATCGGAGGCGATGAATTCGCCGTGCTGATGCCGCAATCCGAGCCTCAGAAGGCCTCCGCGCTGGCCGAGCGGGTGGTGGAAAAATTCCGCGCCGCCATCCACGATTTCGCCCCCGCGGTGGACCTCGACTACGGCATCGGCTCCTACCCGGCCGACGGGGACAGCCCGGCAAGTCTCTTCATGGCCGCCGACCGCAGCCTCTACACCTACAAGAATCGCGAGAAACACCTGCAGCCACCCGAGCCGCGGCCGGACGAGACCGGGGCGGCAAGCACGCCGCAAGGTTCTGCCTCGCCGGCACCGACCGGCCTTCCGCCCAGCGGCGCGCCCTCGGGCCGACGCCGCTTTCAGCGCGTCGCCCTCCAGAACACGGATGCCTACGGTGTGCTGAGCAATACCGGGCGAGCCAAGATTGCCCGCGTGCTCGACCTCAGCTTCGGTGGCGTCAGCTTCCTGCTCGACGAAGGCAGCCACGTGCCCGACACCTTCCACGCCCGGCTGCATGTACCGCTGTTCCCGGCGGCCGAATTCAAGCTGCGCCGCATCTACAGCCAGCCCCTCGGTCAGGGCCTGTTGCGGGTCGGGTGCAGCTTCGGCTCCTGACCGCCTCACGCCTCGTCTCACGCTTCCGACCGCCCTCTGCTTGACTTGCCCGCTCGTGTTCTCTACTATTCGCGTCAAGAGAGGACCACAGGGGCACGGTATCATCTAGGTGACCGACCTCCGGCAGGCGGTTTCCCACAGGACGCAGTGGCAGTTGGAACGCTCAAGTAACCAGGAGCAAGTCGCTCGGGGCGAGCCCGTCCGCCTGACCTTCTGGGGTGTGCGCGGGTCGGCGCCGGCGCCGGGACGTCATACGCTGCGCTACGGCGGCAACACCCCCTGCGTTGAACTGCGGCTGGGGAGTAACCTCTTCATCCTCGACGCCGGCACCGGCCTGCGCGAACTGGGCCATCAACTGCATTCCGAGTTGCGCGTGCCCGAATCGGGCGTGCCGGGACTCGAAGCCTGCATTCTTCTTTCTCACTACCACTGGGATCACGTGCAGGGACTGCCCTTCTTTGAGCCGCTCTACTTTGCCGGCAACACCTTCCACCTCTTTGGCCCGCGTCCTGCCGGCAACGGACGCACGGGACTCAACCAAATCCTGGACGCGCTTTTTGCTGCCCCCTACTTCCCCGTCAGCACGGCGGCGCTCAAGGCAGCCTACTCGCTGGGCGAGCTGGACGGGAACAGCCAGTTCACCCTCGGCCCCGCCCGCATCCGCACCTGCCCGCTGAACCATCCCCAGGGCGCGCTGGCTTATCGCTTGGAAGCCGGCGGCGTCGCCATCGTCTATGCCACCGATCATGAACCGGGCCAGGCCGAAGCCGACCAAGCACTGCGCACACTCGCGCGCGGCGCCAACCTGCTCATCAGCGACGCCCAGTACCGGCCCGAAGAGCTCGGCGCGCAGAAGCAGGGCTGGGGACACGGCTCCTGGGAGAGCGCGGCGGCACTGGCGCGGGATGCCGACGTCAAGCACCTGATGCTGTTTCACCACGAGCCGCTCCGTTCGGATGAGGAACTCGATGCGCTGCTCGAGCAGGCGCGGCGCGCTTTCCCACAGACCTCGGCGGCTGCCGAAGGCACGACGGTTGAACTTAGCGGGCGCGACATTCGCGTGCTGGCCCGGGCGAACGGGTTCACCGTGAACGGGCACGACGTGCCCTTCGACTACGCTCAGGGCAAGCAGGCGGCCGAGTCGGTGCGCAGGGCGGCGGAGACGCAGACCTACCTGGCAATCTCGAACCCTCCCGCTCGCAGCAAACGCCGCTACGAGCGCATCCCCTTGCAGAATACGGAGTCTTACGGCGTGCTCTGCAACTCCGCCCGCGCCACAGTCAGCCGCGTACTCGACCTCAGCGAGGGCGGCGTCAGCTTCCTGCTGGAGGAAGAGAGCCACGTGCCCGAGACCCTGCACGCCCGCTTGCACGTGCCGCTGATGCCGGAGTCGGAACTAAGCCTCCGCCGCATCTACACCAAACCTCTGGGGCAGGGCCTGCTGCGGGTAGGCTGCAGCTTTGGCCCATAAGCAGCGACGAATAGCTACATGACACGTTTCTTCAACGCGTCCAACGCCTCGCGAGCCAGGGTGTAGTCGGGGGCAATTTGAAGGGCGCGCTCAAAGCTGCTACGCGCACGGGAGAAGAGCTCCTGGGCGAGATAGATGCGGCCCAGGTTGTACCAGGGATAGTGGTAGGACTGATAGCGGCGGGCGCGGATGGCTTGCTCCAGCCACGGGACGGCTTCGTCGAGTTGGCCTTTCTCAATTAGGTAGGCGCCAATGTCGTTGTAGGGATTGCCGAAGTCGGGATCCACTTCAATCGCCTTCTTGCACTCGGCGATGGCTTCCTCGAGCTTGCCCTGAAAGTGGTAGGTCCAGCCGAGAAAGGTGTGAGCCTCAGCGGTGGGGTGCTCGGCCAGAGAACGCTTGTAGTATTCCACCGCCAGGTCAAAGTCCCCATCCATTTGGTGCTGATAGGCTTCCTGGAGCAACTCCCAGGCGCGGGCGCGTGAGTCCAGGGTCATCGTTGCTTCCGGCGGCCGTAAGGCTAGGTCCTCTGCCTAGCACAGGCCCCCCGACGTGTCAACGAGGGGAGAGCCAAGGCACCTGCCAAGTCGGCCGCCGATATTATTTTTTGTAATACCCCCCTGTCTTTCTACTGATTTTGGTAGAAAAACCCCTTCCTCCCCAACCTCCGGGCAAGGACACTGGTCCTCAAATCTTCTCTCCTTTCAAGTTGTTAGATATGCGAGAATCACTTTCTCTGCCAATTGGAACACCTCTTGCACGCGAACTGGTTGAAAGGCAAGGCCCCTAACGGGAGGGGTTCCATACCGAAAGTTCAAGCAAGCGGAGGTACGGGAGCAATGCGAGCTTTCAAAGCAGGGGTTCTGGTGTGCGTTTTCCTGGCATTCCCGGCGACGATGCTGGGTCAGACAGCTTCGTCCGCCGTGGTATTGGGCACGGTAACCGATGCCACGCAGGCGGTCGTCCCCGGCGCGGAGGTCACCTTGACCGACCTTGGCACTAATCTGGCCCGGTCAACGGAAACCAACGCCGCCGGCTATTACATCTTCGTCAATGTGATGCCGGGCTTCTACAAGGTGACGGTAACCGCACAAGGATTCCGCCAGGCCACCGTTCCCTCGCTCAAAGTCGAGGTGGCGAAGTCCTACTCGCTGAACTTCAGCCTCGAGGTCGGCGCGGTCACAGAGACGGTGGAAGTCCAGGCCACCACGGCCGCCGAGTTGCAGACTACCGACTCGACGGTCGGCAACGTCATCACCAAGAACCAGCTCGGCAAGATCCCGACCGTTACGCGTCTCGCCAATGAAATACTGATGAACCAGCCGCTGGTCACCCCGTTTGGCGAGGTTGCGGGCGCACGCAGCGACCAGAGCACCTTTGCGCTCGACGGCATCGACATCACCAACCAGTCCGTGGGCGGCACCGGCACTTATACCCGTATGCCGGTGGACAGCTTGGAAGAATTCCGCGTCAGCGTCGCCAACCCCAACGCCAGCTTCGGGCGGGGCGCGGGCGGGCAGGTTTCCGCCGTCACCCGGCGCGGCGCAAACGATTACCATGGCTTTGCTTCCTGGTACCACCAGAACGACAACCTGAACGCCACCCGCTGGGAGAGCAACCGCACCCTAGGCTTCATCGGCGGCGTACCCATCAGCGACCCGACGGTACGGAAGAAGCGCCAAAAGCCCGAGGAGAAGGACAACCGCTTCAACTTCGCCGCCTCCGGGCCGATTGTGAAGCAGAAGACGTTTTTCTTCGCCATGTATGAGGGGCGGCGGCGGCCGGGCAATGCCTCTGACGACCGCCTGGTTCCGCTCGGGATCAACGACCCGCCGGTCGGCGTCCCGAAGCTGCGCGAGGGCGTGCTGCGGTTCCGGGATGGCACCGGCGCTGTTGTCAGCTACAACATGGCCACCTCGACGCTGTGCGGCTCGGCCGGCACGACGGCTTGCGACCCGCGGGGTCTGGGCCTCAGCCCGGCTATCTCGGGTGTGTGGAGCTTCCTGCCGGCACCGAACAACTTCAGCCTCGGTGACGGCTTCAACACCGCCGGCTTCAGCTTCATCGCCAAGGTCCCGCTGGAGGACAACTTCTACCGCGCCCGCATTGACCACAATTTCACCGACAAGTGGCAGGTCAACGCCGTCATGACCTACTACGGCTTTGTGCAGACCACCGGGGCGACGGGAGGCGTAAACCAGTTTTCCATCATCAACGGCGACGTCCAGGCCCCCCGCACCAGTGATGATCGGCAGCACAACTTGACCGCGAATCTCACCGGCCAGTTCAGCCCCACTCTCACCGGGCGTTTCGACGTCGGGTACGTGCGCGTGAAGCCCTCCGTCAGCCCGATTCGCCCCGACGCGGCGGCTTCCGCTCTGGCTATCCCGGGCACGGCAACTGCGGGCGGCACGTTTGTCGGGCTCGACCTGGGTGCGCTGGGCGGAACGCAGAGCCTGCTGGGGGAACCCATTGACCTCAACACGCAGGTCGCGCGCAAGCAGGACAACGACAACCGGATTTACCAGTACAACGCCGAGCTGACCTGGGTGCGCGGACGCCACACCTGGAACTTCGGCACCCGCCTCCGCAACCTTCACACCCTGCACCGGCGCGACGACAAGGTGCTGGGCGCCCTGGGGGCGCTGGTGGCGCAGCTGGATTCCGAAGTCGGCGGCGTCATCCGCGTCCCGGCCACGCACCGTCCCCCCACCTGCGGCGGGGCGGTAACCACCAACTGCCTGCTGTCGGCCGACGTGCAGCAGTGGAGCCGCCTCCTCTCCTCCACCCTCGGCCTCATCGACAACATCAGCGTGCTGATGGTACGCGACGGCGCCTTCAATCCGCTGCCGTTCGGCGACCTGCTCGTCTCCGACACCAAGCTCTGGGCGACGGAGTTCTACTTCCAGGACAGCTGGCGGATGACTTCCTCCTTCACACTCACTTACGGGTTGAACTACGGCTGGCAGCTACCGCCCACGGAAAAGCTGGGCCGCTACTCCATCATGTGCAGCATTGACGCCTCGACGGGGAACTGCGACGAGTTCCTGGGCGCGCGCAGCTTCCTGCTCGCGCGGGAAGCCGCTGCCCGCGGCGCCCGCATCTTCAACCCGCAGTTCGGCTTCGCGCCCGTGGACTTCTCCGGGCGCAGCGGGGTGTTCGACATCGACTGGAACAACATCGCCCCACGCCTCGCGATGGCCTGGAACCCGTCCTTTACCGGCGGTTTTCTCGCCAAGCTCTTCGGCGACCGCAAGACCGTGATCCGCGGTGGCTACGGTCTGGTCTTCGACCGGCAGAACACCGTGCAAAGCGTTATCGTCCCCTCGCTCGGTGTAGCCTTCGCCCAAACGATTAACGTCAACGGCCCGCAATGCAACTCGACAGGGGCAGGCGGAGTGGGCTGCACCCCGGGCGACGCGGACCCGCTGCTCAGTATCTTCCGCGTCGGCCGGGACGGGGCGGTCCCCGCACCCGTTATCCCCGTGCAGGGGATCCCGGTTTCACCCTTCTGGGGTCCGACAACGCCATGCCCGTTGCCGGGACCACCGCCGTCGCCGTGCCCGTCCTCCTCCATCAGGCGCTTTCCTGAAGTCCTCTCCTTCCAGGTTGACCCCTTCATCAAAGTGGGCGAAAACCACTCGATGGATCTCACCTGGCAGCGCGAGCTCCCGGGGAACGTGCTGCTGGAAATCGGCTACGCTGGACGGATCGCGCGGAACCTGCCGCAGAGTATGAACTTCGGGCAGGTGCCCTACATGTTCCCGGAAACCACGTCGGGGCAGACGTTCGCGCAGGCCTACGATAACGTCGCCCTGGCACTCCGGGCGGGGACGCCAGCAGCCAGTCTCGGGGCGCAACCCTGGTTCGAGGCGTTCATTCCGTCGTTGTCCTGCGTGGTGTCGGGTGTGCCCACCACCTGTACACGCTGGGTGGCGGCAACCAACGGCAGCAGCTTCGTCAATGGCAACATCAACAGTCTGTGGGCCTCGATTGACCTTGCCCGCATGCAGAACGGGCTAACGCCCTTCAACAACTACATGGCCCAGACACTCTTCCTGCGCTCCAGCACCGGCCGCTCCAACTACCATGCGCTGTTCGTCAGCGCGCAAAAGCGGCTGTCGCACGGCTTGACCTTCCAGGCCAACTACACCTGGGCGAAATCGCTCGACCAGCTCGGCGCCATCCAGAACGCCGCCAGCGTCATGCCCAACAACTTCGACCTCAACGCGGAGTACGGTCCCTCGCCCTTCAACATCACGCACATCCTGAATACGAACTGGACCTACGACCTGCCCTTCAAGCCGGCTTCGGGCCTGATGCGGAAGTTGGCGGGCGGCTGGTACGTTGCGGGATCCTTTGAGGTGCGGTCGGGCGATGCACTCTGCGTCGCCCAAGGCAGCCAGGTCTGGGGCGGGAGCCTCTTCCTGGGCTTCACCTCCTGCGCCATTCCGCTGGTGGATCCGGACACGTTCAGCAGCGACGTGCAGAATCCCGTGATTCCCACGGGCGTGATCGGGCAGAACAGCAACCCCAATCCGCCGGTTAACGGCACCGGGCTGAACATGTTCTCCGATCCCGCGGCCGTGTTCAACAGCTTCCGCCGGGTGCTGTTGTCGCAGGACGGTCGCGCGGGGCGCGCCAACCCGCTGGAAGGTCTGGGGCGGTGGAACATGGACCTCCGCGTCGGCAAGGAGATCACCGTTACCGAAACCACCCTGGTGCGGCTCGATTTCGACTTCTTCAACATCTTCAACAACGTCAACTTCAACAACCCATCGCTCTCGCTGCTGTCTCAGACCGCCTTCGGCGTTATCACCAGCCAGAACAACAATCCGCGGCGGATTCAGGTGGGTCTGCGCGTGGAGTTCTAAGCAGGGCCTTTCAAGGGCGGGCGCTGGCGCGCCCGCCCTTCTATTTGTCCAGCCGCCCTTGTTCATCCCGGGCTAGCGCTGCGGGTGCCAACCTCTGTGCTAGGATGACTGGGGTGAGGAAAAGAATCGGAACAAGCCCTGCTCTTCTGCTCCTGCTGATTCCCGCGCTGAGTGCGGGGCTCCTGGCGCAAGGCCAGAAGACCTCGACGGCGGGTGTGCGCTCGAAGGCCGAGGTCAACGCGGGCGATGCGGAAAAGGGCAAGCTCATCTTCAAGGGCCGGTGCTCCATCTGCCACTTCACCACGACCACCGCCGAGCGGGTCGGCCCGGGGCTGAAAGACCTGTTCAAACAGGAAACGCTGCCCCGCAGCGGGCTGCCCATGAGCGAAGAGAACGTCCGCAAGGTCATCCTGGAAGGCAGCGCCACCATGCAGCCCTTCCGCGGCGTGCTGAAGGGCGAGCAGTTGAGCGACCTGCTGGCCTACCTCAAGACTCTCTAGCCTGGTGCTAAAAAAGCTGCCCCAGTTGTCATTCTGAGCCCCGAAAGCTTTCGGGGCGAAGAATCCCAGCTGCTCGTTGATTCAGCGAAAGCAGATTCTTCGCCTGCCTGCCGCAGGCAGGCTACGCTCAGAATGACAAGACAGGCCAAGAAAGCTAGCAGGCAGGGTCACTTCTTTTTTTCAGTCTTGGCGCGCTCCAGATAGGTGCCGGTTTGGACCTCGACGCGGATGACCTCGCCGGGGGCAATGAACGGGGGGACTTGGATGGTGACCCTGTTTTCGAGGGTGGCCTCTTTCCAGACGTTGTCGGAACCCGGGCTGTGCACCGGCGGCGGCGTGTCGGTGACGCGCATTTCCACCACGGGCGGGAAGACCACGCCCAAGGGCTGGCCAGCGGAGAATTCCACCGGCAGGGTCATCTCGGGTTGCAGATAGCGCGCCACCGGCCCCAGCCGCTCGTTCGCGATCTCCACCTGCTCGAACGTCACCGGGTTCATGAAGGTGCTCGCTTCGCCGTCGGTGTAGAGAAACTGCATCGTCTGCCGCTCCAGCTCGACTTCTTCCAGCCGCTCGTCGGGACGGAAACGCCGCTCCCAGATCGCGCCGGTGGCGAGATTGCGCAGCTTGGCGTGCGTGACCCCGGGCATCTTGCCGCCGCCCGCGTGGTAGTCGGCGGTGACGACCTTATAGATCTCTCCCTCCAGCCGCAGGGCCATCCCCGGGCGGAGCTCAGGTGCTGCGACCACGCCCACCGGACTCCAGCTCCTCCTGCACTTCTGCCGTCGTGACGACCTGGCTTCCGCGCCGCTCGACCTCGTCCAAGAGCGCCTGCGCCTGCGCGCGGTCAAGGCTTTCAACGGCATCCCGCACCAGCCGCAGGCGATAACCGCGGTCGAGCAACCCGCGCGCCGCCTGCGCCACGCAGATTTCGGTCACCACGCCGAACACCACAAACTCGGTTTCCCGGCCCAACTGCTTCAGGAGCGCCTCGGTATTGGGATTCGTGAAGACATCGAGCTTCTGCTTCTCCACGATCACCTGGTCGAGACCCGCGAGCGCGGGGAGCGCGGCCGGTCGGTTGGGGATGACGGTGCGGCGCGGCAGCAAGGTCTCGGGGAGTTTTGCCTGGCCGGGCGTGCCAGCGATGCAGTGGGGCGGGTACTGGCTGAACTCCTCATCCGTCGGCGCATGCGCGTCCGCCGAGGAAACGACGAAGATGGCGTATCGCTGCGCGGCTGCCATCAGGGCGGCTAGGTTGGGGATGATTTTTTCTGCGCCCGGAACATAGAGCTTACCGCCCGGGAGAATGAAATCCGCCTGCGTGTCCACGTCCCAGAACACAATTCTGGCCTGCGCCATACTTACGTCTTCCTCCCCATGAGCGCCGCCACTGGCTGGCCGTGCCGCCGCCGCACCTCGGCGAGCAGCTCTTCCAGCGCGGCGCTGAAACGAACGGGATAGGCGCCGTGCTCGTGGAGCTGGCGACACGCGTGCGGCAGGCGATCCAAGTTAGCCGCCGCCGCTGCCCGCAGCTCCGCGAGCGACGCCGGAGGCTCGAGGCGGCGAGCGTTGCGCAGGACAAGCTGGAGCAGCGGCTGTCCGCCCGCCGGGCTTTCCTCCGCCCGCGTCACCAGATCGTGGTCGTAAAGCCCCTGGCCGTCCAGAAAACGGAAGACCTGTTTGCAACCGGGATAGGTGACCTTTTCTTCGCTGAACTTGGCCCGATGGCGCACCTCCCCGTCGTGGACGACTTCGACAAGCTTGTAGATGACGCTCAACGCCGGAGCATCTTTCGCGGTGGCAAGGTCGGTGCCGACGCCAAAGGCATCCACCGGTGCCTTGGCGGCAAGAATTTCCGCCACGCGGTGTTCGTTGAGGTCGCCACTGGCAAAGATTTTCGTTTCGCCGAGGCCGGCGGCATCGAGCCGGCAGCGCACCTGAAGGCTCAGCTCAATCAGGTTGCCGCTGTCGAGCCGGACACCAGCGGGCCGCAATCCGCTGCGGATGATCTTGTCCACCGCCGCCAGGGTATCGTAGGTGTCGAGCAGGAGGACGGCATGGGCGGGGAAGACGCGGTGGAAGTCGCGGAAGCTGGCCTCTTCTTTGTCGTAGCGCATGATGAAGGAGTGCGCCACCGTGCCATAGGTGGGGATGCCGAAGCGGAAACCGGCTTCCACGTTGGAGGTGCCGATGCAGCCGCCGAGGTAGGCCGCGCGCGCCGCCAGCACACCGGCTTCCGGCCCGTGGGCGCGGCGGCTCCCGAACTCCACCACCCCACGTCCCTGGGCCGCTCGTGCCACGCGCGCCGCCTTGGTGGCGATGGAGGTTTGAAAACTCAGCATGCTCAGCAGGTAGGTTTCGACGATTTGCGCTTCGATGATGGGCGCCGTGACCCGCAGCCAGGGTTCCTCGCCGAACACCACCGTGCCTTCCGGCATCGCCCAGACGTCGCCGGTGAAGCGGAATTCGGCCAGATAGTCAAAAAACTCGGGGCTGACGCGGGCGAACACCGGCTGCGC
>Ga0073934_10004503_pt1 | contig 23060 bp, 20 predicted proteins | sample LarsenN4metaG_FD_76834 | JGI IMG/M metagenome (GOLD analysis project Ga0073934, IMG submission 76834) | Hot spring sediment bacterial and archeal communities from British Columbia, Canada, to study Microbial Dark Matter (Phase II) - Larsen... ...
CCTCGGTGGGGTCGAAGCGGTCGAAGCCGCCGGCTCCGAAGGACTGATCCTCATCGGCACCGACGCCATTCCCGAAGCCACCCAAGCCGTCGCCGATGGCCGCCTCACCGGCACCGTCGCCCAGTTCCCACGCGAGATGGCTTTCCTGGCCGTGGAAAACCTGATCAAAATCCTCGAAGGGCGGCCTGTCGCGCCCCGAATTGACGCGCCGATCAAGTTACTGCTGGCCGCCGACGTTCAATAGTTCAATATAGTACGTGGTGCGTGGTATTCTAAGCACCACGCGCTATGAGTTCCAGAGTTAAATTTGTCAAAACGTGTTGCGTGTTGCGTCTTCCGTTTAGGTTACGCAAGACGCAACACGTATCTAAACAGGCTAACCATGATTTACGAATTAAGAGTCTACGAGGTCTTTCCCGGTAAAATGGAAGCCCTGCACCGCCGCTTTGAGGAAGTCACCGTTCCCTTGTGGCAGCGGCTGGGAGTCACCATCGTGGGCTTTTGGAATACGGTGATTGGGCCATCGCATAATCAACTGGTCTACATTCTGGCCTTTGAAAGCCTGGCCCGGCGCGAAGAAATCTGGCAACAATTCAAAAATGATCCGGCCTGGCTGGCCGCCCTGGCCGAAACGGAAAAAGATGGGCCGCTGGTCAAGCAGATTAGCAATTCATTCATGACGCCCACTACTTATTCACCTCTGCAATAAAATTTTTAAGGATTTTCAATGGTTCTCTCACGTTATGCGGAATTGGTTGAGCCGGGTAAATTTGTCCTCAAAGAAGAACAGCTTGCCCCTGGCGACGACCAGCTTTTGATTCGAATCACCCATTGCGGCATCTGCCAGTACGATGGGGTCTATTACAAGGGTATTATCGGCCAGACGCCCATGAGCCTCGGCCACGAGCCGGTGGGTGTGGTCGAAGCCGTTGGCCGGAATGTCAAAAACTTCCAGCCCGGCGACCGAGTAACCGGCCTGTTTGCCTATTTGCGCTCCTTTGCCACCTACGGCCTGGCCGAACCGCACCAATTGATCAAAGTGCCCGACCATGTGCCCTCGGAGCAAGCCCTGGCCGAACCACTCAAGTGTATTGCCACCATCCTTCGCGCTGCCCCGCCGGAGTTGGGCGACCACGTGCTGGTGATGGGCAGCGGTTTCATGGGGCTGCTGGTGCTGGCCGGGCTGGTGGGCCGCGCCCCCGCTTCGCTAATTGCGGTGGATGTGCGCGAAGATCGGCTGGCTTTGGCCAAAGAAATTGGGGCCAGCCACACCCTCAATGCCAAAGACCCGGATTTTCTGGCGAAGGTCAAAGAAATCACCCAGGGGCACGGCACCGACGTGGTGTTTGAACTGACCAGCAGCGCCGAGCCGGTCGAGCTGGCGGCCAAAACCATGCGCCGTACCCGCCCGCGCTACGTGCTGGCCGGCTGGCACGGCCAGCCCGGAACCTACACCCTGCGCAACTGGACGACCATGGGCGCGGTCATCCTGTCGGCTCATCCCTCTTTTTCGCTGGACCAGATGGAAGATGTACGCCGGGCGATGGATGGGTTGGCCCGCGGCGTCTTTCCGATGGATAAGCTCATCACCCATCGTTTTTCGCTCGATGACATTCAAAAAGGGTTTGAAATTGCCATGACCGGCGCGGAGGGATACATCAAAGGGGTGATTACCCCCTAACCGCCTCGACGGAGCAGCACCATGTCCAAGTTTGCCGTTGGTATTGATATTGGCGGCACCAAAATTGCCGCCGGGATTATAGACGAGTCAGCCAATATTATTGCTCGTCACGTTTCCAAAACCCACGCCGGACGCCCCCCGGCTGAAGTGATTGCTGCCAGCGTTGAAGCCTTTTATACGGTGATGGCTCAAGCTGGCTTGCAGTCCGGTGAGGTATCGGGCCTGGGCGTCGGTTTTGGCGGGCACGTGCATGGCGCCGCCGGCCTGATTTTGACCAGCAGCAATCTCCCGGCTTGGGATAATTACCCTCTGCGTGACCACTTGCAGGAACAACTTGGGGTTCGGGTTATTCTGGAAAACGACTCCAACTGCGCCGCCTGGGGCGAATATTGCTTCGGCGCGGGCCAGGGGTCGGACAACATGGCCTATGTCACCTTTAGCACCGGCTATGGCCTGGGAGTAGTCATTGACGGCAAACTCTACCGGGGCGCAACCGGCACGGCAGGCGAACTGGCTCATACCGTCGTTCACCTCGACGGCCCTTATTGTACCTGCGGCAAACGCGGCTGCCTGATGGCTTACGCCTCCGGCCTGGGGATTTCGCGCATGGTCTGCGAGCGGCTAGAAGCCGGCGAGGAAACCCTTTTGCGCCAGCTCTGCGGCCCGCACCCGGAACGGGTGGCCGGCGAAACCGTCGCCGCAGCCGCCCAGCAGGGCGACCGGGTGGCGCGGGAAGTGCTGGCCCTAGCCGGTCGCTACTTTGGGGTGGGCCTGTCGTCGGTGGTGCAGATGTTCAACCCCGACCGGATTGTGATTGGCGGCGGGCTGGCCCACATCGAGGAATGGCTGATGAAACCCTGTTTTGCCGCGCTCTACGAAAATATTCATCCCGTGCTGGCTAACTCGGCCCAACTCGTTTACTCCACCCTCTGGGAAGACGCCGGGCTGATCGGCGCGGCCTCGCTGGTTTGGGAATGACCATCTTTTAAGGCGTATTCACGGACCTGACGGCACGCCACCAATAATGAAAATGAAGTGTAATGAAAATGGAGTGCAAGGCTTGCCTTGCTGACAACAAACCAAGGTTTGCACTCCTATTTACGAAGGAGAATTTACATGGCCAAATTTGGCTCCCACTCATTTCTGTGGATTGACGAATGGAACACCGAAAAAGGCAACTACGCCATTGCCGCCACCGGCCAGGCCGGGTTTGACTTGATTGAAATCCCCCTGCTCAAGCCGCAGGAATTTGACGCGACCTCGCACAAAAAGGCGCTGGCGGAGGCGGGGATTATCGGCACTACCTCGCTGGCGCTGCCGCTGGAAATACATCTGCCGTTTCAACCGGAAAAGGCCAAGCAATTTCTTTTGAACGCCCTGGAGAAGGTGGAAGCGTTAGGCAGCGGCATGTTTTTGGGCGGCTGTATTGCTTATTCGCTGGGGGCGTTTACCAATGAGCCGCCTAAAGAGTCCGAAAGGCAGGCCGTTGTTGACGTGATTGGCGAGGTGGCTTTGGATGCTAAAAAACGCGGCATCACCCTGGGCTTTGAAGCGGTCAACCGCTACGAGTCCTACCTTTACAACACCCTGGCCGACAGCCGGGCGACCATCAAAGCTATTGGCGCGGATAACATCGTCCTGCACCCCGACACCTATCACATGAACATCGAGGAAGAAGGGTTTTACCGGCCTCTGGTCGAGTGCGCCGACGTGCTGGGCTATATCCACATCAGCGAGAGCCACCGCGGGCTGGTCGGCAGTGGGACCATCAATTGGGATGAGGTCTTTCGCGGTTTGGCCGACGCCAAATACACCGGCCCACTGGTGCTGGAGTCGTTTGTGGCCATCAACCCCGATTTGATGGCAGCCACCAAGCTGTGGCGGCCGCCAACGCAAAGCTCGGCAGAACTGGCCGGTAAGGGTCTCGATTTTATGCGCGAGTACGCCCAAAAGTATGGGTTATAAATAAAAACGTCTCGGCGCAAAGTATTACATGGGCAAATTAGAGCAGAATTTACAGAATTGGCGAATTTTTTCTCGCAGTCTGATAATTCTGCTCTTTTTGGCTCAACAATTCTCCAGCAGACGGAAGGCCGCTAATCCTGCCCCAATCACCCCGGCTTGATGGCCCAGCCGCGCCGTCGAAACCTGGATATTTTGGGTGTAATTGGGGATGCCAAAGTGAGTCATAGCTGCAACGGCAGCTTGTTGCCAGACCTCGCCGGCCTGAGAGACGCCACCCCCCAGAATGATCTGTTCCGGTTGGTAGATAGCGGTCCAACTGGCCATGCCCAGGCCCAGCCAGTGTCCGGCCTCTTCAAGAATGGCCCTGGCGACCGCATCCCCCTGGACCATCGCGGCGGCAACATTAGCGCTGGTGACGATTCCCCGCGCTTGCGCCATCTGGCTCAATAGATTTGACCGGCCTTCGGCGGCGGCTTGCTGCCCTGCCCGCTCGATAGCCCGGCCGGAGGCGACCGTTTCCAGGCAGCCACAGCAGCCGAGTGGGCAGCGTTGACCGTTGTGAGCCGCCACAATAATATGCCCCGCCTCGCCAGTAACGCCGTGCGCTACCCGCACCACAGCGCCCTGATTGAGCAGCACCACTCCAATCCCAGAACCAACCGTGACAAACAACGTTCTCCCCATCTGAGCCGATAGGCTGACTTCGGCCAAAGCTGCCAGACAGGCGTCATTATCCAGGATGGCGGGCAAGTTCACCTGCTCGATCAACCACGCTCGCAGTGGAAAGCCGTTGAGCGCAGCAACGTTGTTCAGCAGAATGGTCGAGCCGGCGGCATCGAGATTGCCCGAAACGCCACAGCCCACTGCCGCCAGCGCGATTTGCTTGGCTGCGGCCACATCTTGAAGCCGGTCGAGGGAATGCCGAAGTGTATCGAGGACAGTGGCCGTATTGTCAGCAGCAGTGAAAGGCATCTGCTCAAAGGCCAACACTTCGCCGCTGTCGGCTACCAGGCCAATCTTGGCGCTGCTGCCGCCCAGGTCGAGGCCCACGGCCGCGTGCCGGGGCGGGTCGGAAAGAGGCATAGCTTACTCAACCGTGGTTATTTTTGAGCCAACATAAAATTTACCGGGTTCGAGCTGTTTGCGCCAGGCCAGGCCCAGGCTGAGCAACTGCATGGGCAAAATTTCCAGAATGGGCAGAGCCACAGCGGTGACAGCCGGCAAACGCAGGTGCTCATGCGGGCTGGTCTCGCCGACGAGAAAGGCCCGCCCACCCGCCCCGCTGAAATCCTCAACCAAACGGCGATTTAGAACGGCGGTTTCACCTTGACCTTCGTAAACCAGCACTTGAATCGGCGTGATGGCCAGTTCCAGCGGGCCGTGACGCACCTGGGGCGCGCTCAAGCCCTGGGCGTGGATTTTGGCCGCTTCTTTTAAAATCAGGGCGCTGTAATGCACCGCCGCCAGCGAGGCGCCCCGGCCACAAAGAATCACATCATCACTCGGCAGGAGCTGGCTCAGTTGGTTGGCCCGCTCTTCCCATTCGGCCAGGTAAGTGTTCATTACCTCGACTACCCCATGAAGCTGCTCCCACCCGAACGAATCACTAGATTGGGGAGCCAGAGCGTCGCTAATCATCGCCAGGGCAGCCAGGGCTGCCACATAGGTTTTGCAAGAGACATTACTCTCTACGCCTGCCGCCGTAACCACAGCTACCGCCGCCGAGTGAGCCAGTGGGCTGCCGGCGCTGTTGGTAACGGCCAGAACCGTCGCCTCCGGCTGCTGCTCGATCAGGCGCACGATCTCGGCGCTGCGCCCTGACTGCGAGACAATGACCAAAAGGGTGTCGGCAGTAACGAGCCGGGCGGCGTCGTACAGCAGTTCGCTGGTTTCGATGAGGTGGGGGGCATAGCCGGCCTGGATCAAACGATACCACAGCGGGTAGAGCGCCGCCAGCGAGCCGCCCATGCCGGTCAGCACAATCCGGCTGAACTTCCCTGCCTCCAACCGGGCGGCTAAAGCACGTACCTCAGCCGCCGCCGGGGGAAGCTGCTGCAAGGTAGCAGCAAGCGCCTGCGGCTGCGCCAGAATATCTTGGATGTAGGGGTTCATGAGCATCTCCGAAAGACCTGGAAGGTCCACAAAATTTAATCTTCAAACAGCCTGGTCGGCAGGCCGTCAATACTTTTTTGGTTGTGCTCGCGCTGATACTTGACCAGGCCGGCCTCACCCTTCTGCTTGGCCCACTGCGCCATATTGTTTCGCCGGCTCTTGAACTCATATCTGGGCACACCAAAGCCGCATGAGGTTTGAACCGAATCAATATTGAGGAGGATGATCTGGCGCGCGTTCACCTGGGGTTCAAACAGGCGATACAGGTCGGCCCAGGCGCCATCTCTGGGGCGAATAACCTGGCCGTGCCCGTACAGGCGCAGAATCAGAGGTTTTTCGCCAAAGCTGCAAAACATGAGGGTCATGCGCCCGTTCTCGGTCAGATGGGCGGCGGTCTCATTGCCACTGCCAATCAAGTCGAGATAAATCACGGTTTTGTTATCAAGGCAGCGAAATGTATCCATCCCTTTGGGTGAGAGATTGATGCGGCCCTCAGCGGGGGCGGTCGAGACAAAAAAGAGGTGCTGCTCCTTAATAAAGGTTTGCAACGTGTCGGTTAATTCGGAGTAGAATTTAGCCATGCTCATCAGCCTTTCCTTCTGGCAAAAGTTACCGGAGTTGAGGCCAACTATAGCACAGTTATCCACCCCTGACAACCGATCACAATGACAAATGGTTCTATACTGAAATCAGAATGAAACCAGCACTTTTGGATAAAATGGTCAACTGTAGCATAACCCCTTGTGGACAGGCACAAGGCCCTATGCTACAGCAACGATAGCTGTCAATAGTTATGTTCTTATTCTGTTTTTGGTACAGCTTCAAAAGGGTGAGCCGAAAAAGTTTCCTCCCTTGTGAATTTTATAATTTTTATAAAAATTACTTTACAAATTACCGCTTCAATGCTATAGTTAGCTCATACCGGCTGGAGGATAATTCCTCTTTAGCGGGTAATCAATAACCTCCGGTCAGGCAAAAATTTACCAGGATTGGTAGATTCAATTTTCGGGGAGTGAGGCACACCCACGTGCCGAACAGAGCTGCACGTGGGCGTGCTGGCTCCCCAAAGTTGGCCCCACTGAGGATACTTGTTTTATTACCCAGGTTGGAAATCTCTGGATGTTAGAGGCGTAAACTATTAATGGAAATCGTAGATAACTTGCCCATCCCCGATGAGGAAATTAGCGCAACCATGCGCGACTACTTATCCGAAATTTATCGCCTCGGGCAAGGGGGAGTTTGGGTGAGCACCACTGCTCTGGCCGAACGGTTGAACGTTTCCGGTCCGGCGGCGGTACGTATGGTCCGCCGCCTGCATCAGGGCGGCCTGCTAGACCATTTACCCTATCGAGGGGTGCGGCTGACCCCTTCTGGCAACAAAGCGGCCCTGCTGGGCATTCGGCGACACCGGCTGGTAGAGCGGTTTTTGGTGGATGTGCTGAAGTTTGGCTGGCACGAGGTTCATGACGAGGCCGACGAGCTGCAAAAGGGGATTACCCAGGTGTTGGAAGACCGCATTGACGAGCTGATGGGCCACCCGGCTACCTGTCCGCACGGCGACCCTATCCCCACCCGCGAGGGGGTCATGCCCGACCTCAACGACAAACCCCTGACTGTAGTGCCGCCGGGGGCCAAGGGGCAGATCAGCCGGGTCAAAACCCGTGAACCGGATAAACTCCATTACCTGGCCGAAATTGGCCTGGTTCCCGGCGCGGCTTTTGAACTGATCAACCGCTCCCCCTTCAATGGCCCGTTGCGGCTTAAAATCGGCGCAACCGGCCGGGAGCAGGTAATCGGCATGGAATTGGCCGCCGCCCTGTGGGTGACAAGTGAACTGCCGCCCCGCTCTCGCCCGGATACTCCGCCGGCACCTTCACCCCGGACGCGATAAGTTAAAAAGAGCAGGAGGAGCAAAGCCACCTTGCTCCTCCTTCGTAAATAGACTGCTGGAGTGCAAAGCTTGCTTTGCCAAGTCGCAAGGCAAGCCTCGCACTCCATTTTCATTCTTGGTGGTATGCTGCCAGGCTCGTGGTGGTTCCTCTGAAAATAATCCACAGATTACACAGATTTCGGCGTTGTTCGAGTTAGATTGACACTTCTGGAAATTCAAATCGGAAATTCACCACAAAGACGCAGAGACACAAAGGAAAATAATTAAAAAACTCTGTGCCTCTGTGGTAAAAAAGTGTCAATCTAATTTTACAGGTTTTTGAACCACGCCCAGATTTCGCAGATAGATTTAAAAATCTGTGTAATCTGCGAAATCTGCGGATTTTCATTTTTAGTGGCGTACTCACGCCTCAGCTTCACCGCCCTCGGCATCGGCGCGGGGGTTGCGGGCCAGAAAATCCTCAACCAGCAGCAGGTTGGCTTCGCCGGCCCGTTTGACTACATTCAACAAGTCGGTCATTGAAGAGACTTCTTCTAACTGTTCGGCTACAAACCACTGCAAGAATTGGCGGGTCAAGTGATCATTTTCCTTGACTGCTAAATCCACCAGCTTATTAATTTGGTCCGTGACCTTCAACTCCTGGTTTAGCGCCAGCTCGACCGCTTCGGCAGCGGTTTCAAAGTGATTCTTCACCTCTTTGGTAGCCGGCACCAGCGCCTTCGCGCCGGCATCGTTGAGGTAGTGCAGCAGTTTCATGGCATGCCCGTGTTCCTCCATCCCCTGGGCATAGAAAAACTTGGATAGTTCGGGCAAAGTTTCGCTGTCAAAATGCAGGGCAATGGCAATGTACTGCAATGAAGCGGTAAACTCTTCGACCACTTGCTTGTTAATGGCATCAACTACATTTTGCTTTAGTAACATCGCTCGCTCCTTATAAAGATAGAGATTGGAGATGAGAGATTGGGGATTAAATCTAATCTCCAATCTCTCATCTCCATTATAATACAGAGCCGGCCTCCTTCAAAACGGTCCGGCTTTACGTCATCGAGTTTTTAGGGTAAAATGGAGCTGGATAGGATGAAGGGAGGACCCATTTGACCCGCTCACAGGCGCTAATTCTCGGCATATTGGCCGGATTTGTGGTTCTTGTCTTTGGAGCCATGATTGTGGTGCTGCTGATTGACCCGTTCACCGTTGCCGCCCCGCCGACGCCGACGCCGCTTCCACCACCTCCACCGCCCACCCCCACGCCGACCTTTCCCAATTTTATGCCTACCGCCGGACCTACGTCCACGCCCGCCCCACCGACGCCAACCAATACTCGCCTGCCGACCATGACCCCCCAACCCACCCGCGAACCAACCGCGACCGTTCTTTTCAGCTTTCCAACCCGCCGCCCGACCGCTACCCCTACAGTTGTGACAGCCACCCCCATCCCGGCCACCGACACCCCTATCCCCCCCAGCCCCACCTACCCGCCTCGCCGCTACAAAGTGTCGTTTGAAGCCGACCAGACGACTCTGACCGAGGGGGAATGTACCGATTTGAAATGGGAAGTGGTCGGGGCTATCGCCGTGACTCTGGATGGCCGGAGCGTGGAACCGGCAGGCGAAAAAGAGGTTTGCCCGGACCAGGATACCGAATATAAATTAACCGTACAGTTTCCCGATCAGGCCCGCCTTGAAAACGAAACCGTCAAGATCAATGTTGAACCAAACGATAATACGTCCAACGACAATGGGGAATAAGGGAGATGTACGCTTGACATACTCTTATAGTTGTGATAGTCTTTCCTGAGAAGTTCATTTTTTCTCATAAAATCTAACCTTTTTAGTGGAGCAGATGCGTGTCGAAGGTACTGTATATAGAAGATCATCCCGCTCAAAGAGATATTCTGGCGCAGATGCTTGAACTTAACGGCTTTGAAGTCGCCACGGCCAGCGACGGCCAGGAAGGGGTTGAAAAGACCCGCGCCTGGCTGCCCGATTTAATTTTGATGGATTTGCGCATGCCCCGTATGGATGGCTTTGAGGCCATCAAAATCATCAGATCCGAAGATAAAACGGCGGCTATCCCCATTATTGCCATCTCGGCCTGGGCCAGCGCCAAACATAAAGAACGCGCCCTGGCCGCCGGGGCCAATGAGCATTTCACCAAACCCGTTGACTTGAACCGCCTGCTCACCACCATTAACCGTTACTTGAAAGGGTAACAATCTGCCGGAATTAAAAAGCGACCTTGCGCAGGTCGCTTTTTTGTTTTTGCGCTATTACCTTCTAAACCTGGGGCGAGCGGAGATAATTAACCAAACCAAAGATAAGCAGCAGCAGCACTCCCACTCCCGCCCATACCAGGAAACCCTTACCCTCCGGCAAAACCCCACCCCCCTGCGGAATCTGGGCCGGCGGCGCTACAGCAGCCAGCGTCCCTGCCGGCGTGGGGCTTTGAATCACCAGGGTATTGGTGGGGCTGGCTTGAACGGCGGGCGCTTCGCCGGATACGGCCTCAGAGGTTTCAACCGGCGCAGCCTCCTCTCCAGGGGCAGGCGTGCTCTCCTCGTCATCGCCAAAGATGCTGGGCAGAGGCACTTCGGTGGGCCGGGCATCATCGGCCACTTCCTGGGCGTTAGGGTTGACTACCAGGGTTGGCGTTGCAGTAGGCTCTGGGGTATTGGTTGGGGTAGGAGGAATGGGGGTAATGGTTGGGCTGGGGGTGAAGGTAGGCTGCAAGGCCACCGGCGAAGCCACCACCGCTACTTCCTCGGCCGGACTGGTGAGAGGCCGCAGCGATAAAACCGTGCCCAAGCCCACCAGACCGATGCAGATCAGGCCGACAATAGCCAACGCCAAAAGAATAAATATTCTGCTTGATTGTCCTTGATTGACTTCTTCGCTAATGGGTTAGCCCTCACTTACCTGGCCACATAGCGCCAAAGCTGGATAGGTATAGAGTCCTCCAGAAAAGTTTTCGCCAGAGGCAAAGTAGCAAGGTAGCATGTAGCAGCCTGCTACCTGCTACTTTGCTACCTGATGACAGGAAAAAACTTTTATAGACATATATATCATAACTCTTTTTTTGGTTATGGTCAAGTAGAAATTTCAACATAAAGAGACGCGATGAAGCGTGAGGCGAGGAGGCGACCAAACGCTTCCCCTCCTCGCCTCATTCTCATCGTCGGTCGTCGGCGGTCGTCCTATAGATTTCCCCCGCCACTTGTGCTATAATAGCCCTATCTCACTGATAGAAGGATGGGCTGCCTTTGGTACGCTATATCGCCGAAAGCGAAGAAGACTTTAAAACAATGCACGAAGCGCCCGCTTCGGCTTATCTGGTGCTGCTGGTGGGCGGACGGCCCAGCCACGCCTTCCCCCTGCGCGGCGAGGTCCACCTGGGCCGGGATAAAGAAAACGGCATTGTGGTGGCCGACCAGAAAGTGTCGCGCCGCCACGCTACCATGACCCCCATTGACAACACCTTTATCCTGACCGACCAGGGCAGCGCCAACGGCACCTATCTGAACGGCGTCCAAATCGGCCAGCCAACCCGCCTCAAACACCACGACCGGCTGACCGTCGGCGACACCACCTTTCTCTTTACCCTGGGCCAGCCCGACCTGACCGCCCCGCCCGACCGCCCCGCCGCCGCCGTGCCCCTGCCCGCCGCTGCCGTCGCTGCGCAGCCGGCCATGCCTACCCTGGCCGGCCTCCTGCCCGAAGCCAGCACCCCGCTGTGGGTGCTGCTCGGCTGTATGGCCGTGGTCATCATTGCCCTCCTGTTTATCCTGGCCCTGATCCTGGGGCTGTATATGGGCAGCAGCCAAGTGGTGGGGTGGGTGGCTGCTTATTGGATCTGATGATCCACGCTTCAAGCCAAAATAAAAGGCCGGAATGTTCCGGCCTTTTTATTTGGAATATGATTAAATTGCTGCTTTGAATTCGGGCACACCTATCCGTCCTGCATGACTAACAAAACAATGAAGCAAATCAGCTCGGTAAGGCTCATCCAATCGTCGCAATGGTTTCAGGGAAACAGGCTCTCCAGTCAGAGTTTGATAGTGGTGTTTATACAGCATCACAGGTTTTTGTTGTTCGACAGGGGTATTAGCGGTTAAAATTTGGTTCTCAATAACTAGAAGTTCGTGAAGACATACCTCAAATATCTTTTTGTCATCCTCTAAAAAAGATAATATAAATTTGTCTGCTCCGGGTGTATCATCTGTAGTTCGTTCCTGGATCAATGCTAAACGTAAAAAAGCTGTCCTGGGTCGTGCCAGATCACAAGCTGGTGTAATAACTATACCTTTAAAGAGTTTAGCCTGTTCATCATTTCCAATTTTAATCTCGATAATATCTCCCACACGAACAGTATTATCACTTGGAGTATAGTACATGTGTAACTCTTTAATCCGTGACTCTACTCTTTTTTCTGTTTTTATCTCCTGTTTTGTTTTTGGCGGATTTTGAAGTTCAAGTTCTGTCACTGTTTGTTTAACTGTATCTATAAAGTTTTGATCAGTGTAAATGACGCGCCCAACTAAACGCAGCAATACATCCACAGCATGTTCTATATCAATTTCACTGGTATCCCCCAAAGTAATAAGGGCTTTTAATCCCCGAGCCAAATCATCTTCTGAATGTTCAGCCAGTCTATAAAGAGCCTCTTCCGCTGAGGCAATAATACTCCGACGAAATTCCTCCCTTAGTTTGGCGGGTGTTCTTTCGTGCCATTTTATCAAAACATCTAGTAGCTCCTGATAGCCAATTTCGTCTTTACTTTTAGCGTGCAAGCAAGCTTCAGGAAAGATTTTTTTCACATCTTCGAGTTCGTTCTCAAAAACCTTTAATTCTCCTGTCCAAATAACGACTGGCACAAAGTAAGCCTGACGAATTTTTTGGAGGCAGACTTTAGCCAAGTCAGATGAATCTCCATACAGCAGCCAATCCAGAATAACCAACTGAAATTGATGGGGAGTAGCAAGATACTCATCTAAGCTGCCAGGCTCACCAGCCTGTACATTGATTCCTTTGGTTTGAAACTCTCCGATCACACTATCACGTAAAGTTGAATCATCTTCAATAATAAGTATATTTTTAAGTTCCATGGTGCTGACCTCTGGTAGGAAAAGAAGAATAGTTTAATTTGAAAATTGAATTTTGAACGCAGCGCCTACTCTGAAAGTAGCTGGATGATCACCTGATTCCATTAACTCTATAGTAGCCCCAGCCTCAGCCAAGGTCTCTCGACTGATATAAAGGCCAAGGCCACGTCCATCAACTTTGTTAGAGAAAAATATATCAAAGATACGACGGCGAGAATTAGGAGGCACCCCCGGTCCATTATCGGCCACAATAACGGCCCGCTCTTTGCCCAAAATGGTTATTTTAAGGCGACGGTCATCTTCTTGTGATTTACGACTAAGCCAGTAACAGGCATTGTCAATCAAATTGTTAAATACTTGTGTCAAAGCGCCTTCTCGCATGACTATGTATAATTTCTCCTGCTCATCAACCTCTTTTTTAATTTTATTATATCTTATATCGCCTTCATTAAGCAGCAAGGCATGACCAACTATGGTTGTAACATCAAGGGTTTTTTCCTGAGTCTTACGACGAACATAAAACATTGGACCTAAAGCCACAACTAAGTCTTTCAAGGCCCCGAGTGTAGCTTGGAGCGTATCTATCAACCTGAAAGCTTCAGCCCAGTCCTGAGTTATCACCTTCCCCTTTACTTTGAGGAGCAACTCAGTTGCCTCACGGGTCATGCGAGCAAATTCGTGGGTAAAACGTTCAGCAGCCAACCCTAGACCAGCTAAGGCTAGCAACATTTCACGCTCCTCATCAAAAGTTGCCAGGGTATCGGCAGTGGCTTGCCTGGTTTCAATCACAGCAGTTTCAAGGGTCTGACTGGTCTGATTAAAAGTAACCAGCATTTGTTCGGCCACTTCGGGAGCAACTTTACCCTGTGTCACAAAATCTTGCGCCATTTTCCGAGCTTTATCCAATGCGTAAGTCACCGTTTTTACACTAGCTTCTAACTGAGCAACTGCCGGGATCATTTCTCTTCTAGAAGTCTCTTCCGTTTCTCTAATCTTCTTTCGATCCTCGGCAAATTCATTAAAGGCTATATTCATGACTGCTTGCATAAGGTTACGCAAGTCAATAAAAGCCTCATTTTCAATAAATCCTTCCCGATTACTTTTGTCTCTCAATTTCTTATTAGAAATCTGGTTAATTTCAACAACTCCAACCACATTCTTGCGACTAAAAGCTTCAGAGGTGCGCATATATCTGGCTTGATCAATATCTAACCAATCATCATCCAATTCGCCATAGGGCATTACCCGGATACCATCCCGAAATACTGAAACACCATATATTTGATTCAAATCATTTAGACTGGTTTCAGATCGTTTTAGACTGGTGGGGCTTCTATCCCAGATATATAGCAAAACCGCAAACGCACCACAAGCAGATTTTCTACCTACAGGTTGCCAACTTTTGATCTTTTGCCGTAAATCAACCGATTGAGATGCTACTTGACGAGGTGGGTCGGGTTTCAATTCAAAACTGTATTCATACTCAGCTACACCATTTTCATCAACCAAAACCGTCATACGGGCATGAGCAGTTTTAAGTAATTCGCTAGGATCAAGGTCTTCATATTTAGGGTATTCAGGACATTCCAGTTTAACTGTGAATGATTGAGGGGTGCGAAAAGGGCTCATCAGGCGACGTAACGCACGAGAGATGCGAGATACATCCGCTTCTACCCATAGGGTACGAGCACCACGTATTTCCATAAAAGTTCCATGATTATTTATGAAATGTTCTGGTTTACGGACTTCATAATTCACTGCTATATCGCCCAAGTAAGCGTTGGGATCATCAAACTTATCCCAATCTATAATTATAACTACTTCATCAGAACTGAGTACCCCTTGCTCATCCAATGCTCGGCTAATTAATGTGAGGTGATGACCTAATTTATGTGCAGCAAAGCGACCGACTCCCTTCTCTCCTAACGGTAGACGACCTTTGGGAGTACGTTGCTGACTCTCTTTGGCTGCTTCCTTATGACCAGTAGCCGGTTCCAACCATTTGTTCAGTACAATATCCAAGTCCATTCCGAAGCCATCATCTTCAACAATGATCGTTGTCCTTTTACAGATATAGTCCTCTAAAAAAGCACGTTCCTCACTTTTAGGTATTCTATGAGTCTTTAGAATGGTCGCTTTCTCTTGATCACTCAGAGATAGATTTAACAACTTAACCGTTACATTATCGGCATCGGCATCATAACCATTTTTAACTAGCTCGAGCAAGCCAACGGTAGCATCTCGAATAAGTTGTTCACCCAAGACACTAACCAGACGTGCACGAGGACGAAAGGTTTGAGTGCCTTTATGGAATGCAGTGGAATTTGCCATTTGGTTTCCTTAACTTAAAGGTTCTAATCGGTGTATTCGCGGTTAGTGCTACATGGACGCATATCACATAGAACTGGATGAGCAAATTGCGGACTAATAATAAGCGCCTGTCCTTGCCCTAATAACGGAACTTCGCCCCAAACTGCCTCATTTACATTACCCGCCGAAACTTGTAAAGCATCCAAATTACGTTTACCAGTCGTCTGATGGATAACTTTAGTATTGCATAACTCAAATATTTCATTGGGCAAATGGGCAGGTTGCTGAGAAATGAAGCAGAGACCCAACCATCGTTTACGCCCCCGACGACTAATTTCACGCAGCATATCCACAATGTTTTCCATTGCTTTTACATTTTCCCGACTGACAAAAGTGTGAGCCTCCTCAATTACCACTATTGTTGGGGGTGCATCAGGTTCATCAATCTTTTTTTCAAAGATTTCTCGGAGTATTTGGGCGATAATAATATTGTTAACCCGAACATTAGTTGCATCGCTCAAGTCAAATATAGAAAGCTGTCCTGGCTTGAGCAGATCATCAGCATTAAAGACATAATCTACAGAATCAAAGATTTGGTATCGTTTTAGTTTAACCAGCAATTGCAGTACTTTGTTCCAGGAGGCTTTATTACCATAACCACTATCTTGATTTTCAATATCTATCTGATCTATCAAAAATTGCAAAGTAAGATTGGGTAAGCTATTTAATCCAACTGGATTGTTATTGCCAGCCAGACGATCCCATTTACTGTGTTTGTGCTGAGTAGCACCCTGCTTTGTCATCAGCTTGGCCGTAGCTTCCTCGTGTAACTCTAAAAAGCGGGTTTCCTGAGCCTCACTCATGCCCATAATCTCAATTAAATCATAAGGAGATAGATTTCCAAAGCGTAAACAAAATTCACGAGCATCAGGACACCTGGATTCTGTACCCGGACAATTAAAAACCTGCACATTTTCAATACCTCTTGGAGAAACGCCAAACCGCTGCATAGCAGCGGCAAGCGGCTTTTTCTTGGCTTCTCCATTGGGTTTATCCATGGAGATATATTCACCTTCAACATCTAGCACCACTACTGCCCAACCACTAGCTATAGCTTCCTCAATAAGTACTTGGGCGGTATTGGTTTTACCCGAACCAACCGTACCAAAAACGCCCACGTTACGAGGTAAAACCTTTTTCACATGGGCGTTAAAGTAAACCCTGATTTGCTCATAGCCGGTCAGATGTCCCAGATACATATTTCCCTCAAGTCCCAACAATTGAGCGATTTGATCAGATGGCATAGGCAGGACGGGTGTTTTAGGAAAAGGGCGACTGGCAAAACCGGAAAGATGATAATCGTCTAAACTGACACGCCCCAGAAGTTCCACCCGACAGACACCATGAAAATCAGGCAAAAATGGGACTTCATTGGCTAACAAAATCGAGGTACGAGCAAAGGCAGAGTCTTTACTAACTGCATCAGGAGTATAAAATGGCCCTGAAATGACCCGCCCTAAATAAGGTCGCTCCACACCTGCACTACCAATCAATACATATTGACCCCGTTGTATTCGCTTAATTTCATCGAAAGGAATACGCAGTTCGATTTCGTTGTTCTGCCCTCGTATATCATCGAAATTTACAAAGCCAAGTGGGGATAAAGAAGTTTGATCAGACATTTTCAAATCTCCTAGTTACTTCAGCCGCATTTCACGTTCATCAGTTTCAGTTAGAAACTGTCCCTCCCGCGCTAATTGATAATTCATTAAGCGGATAAAATCGCCAGCAGGAAAGTGTTCGGTGCAAAGTGTATCGGCATAATCAATAAGTAAAGGAAATCCCTTTTCTGGTTGTAACAGGGCGTCACGAGCAATAATAGCAGCAGCAAGATCAAATGTATCACGATGAGCATGAAACATGTAAGGCCGTTGCCCTACTTTGATAACACCTGTGAGGATAAGCGAGGCTTTCTTACGCAAAAATTCTTCCACATGTTCAAATTCACGAGGTCTCCACTTACCTGGAGCCATAAAATTCTCGTCTTCAACCAGTTCATCTCCCAAAGAAAACTTTTCATCTACCATATATTCACCGGGCTTTAAAGCTGTTCCCAGAGTTATATAATCATTGTAACGTGAGGTAGAAATAATGCTGAATATTTTGGGATCGGCAATTAGTTTTTTCAAAATATCGAGGGTGGTATACAGCGCTCTCAATCTTCCTAATCCCGTCATTAGTTCAAAAGGCAGCAATGGCCCATGTAACAATTTGTAGGCGCTCTTGTATTCAGAGCGGATAGCCACTTCACGCTCTCGATATAACATTAAAGCCCGAATGACTAACGCTGAGATAGGTTGATTTTTTGGTTCACGTCGTTTTAATACTTCGAGAACATTCTCGGTATCATTCCGTAAGTTTGCCTCAGAAATGTAATATGAATGGCGTATCTTCTCATTAAGGTAATTAACGGCTACTACACCAATCTGACAGCGAATACCCGAAAGCATTTGATGTCTGGCAACTGTCCCATCAATACCAATAACCTGTCCATTAAACAATAGCTTTTCAGCAGTTGCCAGATTTGAATCATAATTTCTTAATGTATACCCACGCTCTAGAACTTCCGTGCGTAATGCTTCACGGATACGCTTTTCACGGGCAATATCTTCCTGCATTTCTTTTTCATAATGGGCCGGGGCTTCGGTAATGAACTGGCTATAGTTGTGCCACTGTTTCTGGGCCAATAAATCTTTAAACGTAATTCCACTCTCGTCAGAAGATTTACTCATCACCGATTCCGTTTTCTTGCGCTCTTATAGCTTCCATTAACACTTCACCTATTGCTTGCGCCATTACAGGTGGTACAGCATTACCAATTTGAATAAATTGCGCCCCACGGCTTCCACAAAAAATATAGTCATCCGGGAAAGATTGAATCCGGGCTGCTTCACGAACTGAGAGTGACCGAATCTGGCGATTTGGATCAGGATGGACAAAACTATTGCCATCTTTATGCAAATGGGAAACTATCGTTTTAGATTGGCCTTCCCATTGCAAACGGTAATATTTATCGTGAAAGTTTTTGACTTCATAATTCTTAAAAAATTGCTTTGTCATCCCTATCCGACTAACTAATTCCTGGTAAGTTTCCCCTTCTTTTAATTCAGAATAGAGCCTAACATCATCCTCATTGTTAAAACGACTGACATGATTGAACAATATATGGGTATTTCCTCTAATTTGAAACCGCTCAAGATATTGTTGATCCCATTCAATATTTCTCCCAATACCATTCGAGTGAGCCGCTACCCATCGACCATCAGATACAGATAATCGGGGCAGATCATATAGGGCATGCTTTAAAGTCGTCATTTGCCCTTCTTGAATATCTTGCTTAAATTTCTCTAAATTTGGTATTGGTTCTCCCTGTCGAGTGCCAAAAATAAAGAAACGGTGACGATTTTGGGGGATATAAAAATTAACTGCCTCTAACAAACATACTTTAACCTGATACCCTAACCTCTCAAGACTTTCAGCAATATGGTTGGCATAAGTTTTTTCTTTTTTAATACTGGCGCTACCTAAACCCGGCACATTTTCAATCACTACATACCGGGGCTTTAACTCTCTGGCAACTCTAAGCATTGCTTTGAAAAGGTGATTTCGTTTATCCTCAGTAAATTTGTAATCAGACCCAAAACTTTTATCGCCATTCTCATACTTATGGGGTACGCGGTTGCCCATCATTGAGTACCCCTGACAGGGCGGACCACCCACCAGTAAATCTAATTCTTGACCCTTGAGTAAATTGCGTAATTGCTTTAACTTGACCCGACGCGCATCACTCTGAATTTCATCTTCAATAATGGCTTCATCTGGTATCTCTGGATGGTTTAGGCGATAGGTGCGAATAGCATCTGGGTTGTTATCAATAGCGGCCACTATTTTGAAACCCGCCCGGCTTAACCCCAGAGAAAAACCACCCGCCCCACAAAACATATCAATGGCCAGGCTTTTTTTTTCCTCGGCGTGGGCTGCCTGAGCTTTTGTTCGATAATAAGTACAGAATTTTTTAAGTTCACACCGCTCACATTCAGGAATTGATTTACATATCTCTTGACCTAAAGCGACCAAATTGCGGTGCAGGTTTCCGCGTATATGTGGAGGAACAAGTAAGGATAGTTCTTCTTGAGCCTTTTTATGCTCCTCCTGCCGCCAAGTTAAACCCAATTCTTTCCTGAAAATACCAAGTCGGTCCAGAACCCGAATACTATGAGTATCAGCCACAAAAGTATCTGTACCCCGCACGTTCATCAAAATGCAAGCGGCTGTTTTCTTACCCACACCAGGTAACTGCTTCAAAAATTGATCCAATTGCCAATCAGACATGTCTACGAAGTTAGCTTCATCAATCCGACCAAATTGTTTCTGAATAAATTGTAACGAGTCTTGAATGAACTTGACTTTGTGGGTTTCTAAGCCGCCTCCCATAATAACCGCTTTCAATTCTTCGGGAGGGGCACAAGCCACATCTATCCAGGCAGGATATTTTGACTTGATAGCTATTAAGTGCTTTTCAGCGTCCTTATTTTTGGAGCGACGAGTTAACAATATATAAACTAATTCATCAATCAAATCTTTTTGATTGCCCAAGTTAGGTGAGCCAAACTGTACATGCAAAATTTCGTTGATAATACGGAGAGGAACCAATATTTCTTCAGTCAATCGTTCCCGCAATATTTCGGTTTTAATTGGTTGAGAATCAGCCGCCTCGGAAGAAGTCTCATTTCCTACTTTGTAAGTAGCCGGACGCTCCTTGATAACTGCGAGGCTAGAAGGCGCAGATAACTCAGGGGAAATATCGGATTGGCGTTTTTGTAAAAAAGCTACAACTTCCTCGCGCCACTGCATCTCGGCTGAGGTCAAAACAGGAGGACGGCGGGAAAAAATCTCTGGGCCGTGGCTGATTGGGTGATACCTTTGGGGTTCAGTGTCTTTGGCTTTAGGCATTAACGGGCACACCTCAAGGGTTTAGCAAAGTACCCTTCTATTCTATCACACTTGTTCAGATGGCTCAAGCAATCTGAACAAACACTACCGAAACTATCCGGCGCATGTTGCCAGATTATTCGGCTTAGTTTTTAAAAAGTTTGCCCGAAGTTCGAGGCAACATTGGGGACATGTCGAGTCAACATTGGGCGAATGTCGAATCGATTTGCCTGCAAAAAGGAAGCAACATGCGCGGCATGTTCCATCAACATGCGTCGCATGGGGAGAGTCCAGCCTGTTGAAAAAGTCGGAAGCAGGTAAATGCCTCTAACCGCCTGTAGTGGCTTGAACTGCAAACACAGGATAGTTCGGCAATTAGGTTATGCCCATTTTGCCATAATAGAATATATGTTCTATAATCTTGTTAGGCTTTCAGTTCGATTTTCTTACAGAAAGGAATGGTAAGGAGACTATTATGCAAAAACTACATTATTCAATTCTGATCAATGCGCCAAAAGATAAAGTCTGGCATGCGATGCTGGACGATAAACCCTATCGAGAGTGGACGAAGACATTTAGTGAGGGTTCGTATTACCAAGGGAGCTGGGAGAAAGGGTCAAAAATACTTTTTCTTGGCCCTGATCCAACCACAGGTGGGGAAGCCGGCATGGTCGGTCGAATCGCCGCAAACAAACCGTATGAGTTTATTTCCATAGAGCATCTTGGTATCGTGCAAAACGGGGTTGAGGATACCACGAGTGAAGCGGCCAGAAAGTGGGCGCCGGCATTTGAAAATTACACGTTTAAAGACAAGGGTGGGGCCACCGAAGTCTTGGTGGATATAGACGTAGAAGATGAGCATGCCCAAATGTTCAACGAAATGTGGCCGGAGGCTTTGCGGAAACTCAAGGACCTGGCCGAGAAATAGAAAGCATTTGTCGCCCAAGAAAAACTTAAAATCGTCCTTTCCGCTGCGGTTCCCGCCTTCACTCAAAAGTTTCGGTCAGGCAAGGCAAGGCGGGGGGAATTCCGCCCGACGAGCCCAGTCAGTTCAATTCGGATATCTCCGAACAAAACATCTGCATGAGTGCTTTGTATCCTTATAAATTCCCACTCATCCCTCTTAAGATATCTCCAAGAAGTAAGTAAAGCCTCGATGTAAGTCGAGGCTTTTCATTGTGTCGCAAAATGAACTTGACTTTTTGCTATGTCGCACAAGGTTTCAGTTTGTTGAAAAACTACTTTTTGGTCTGATGGGACTTGCTTTCCACTTTTTCAACGAGTTGAATAATTTAAATCTTGGAACTGCCTTAGACGTTTACTTACGATGAGGGTGCTTTCAGCCTACCGCTTTCTCCTCTGGCCAGACCAACGGCACGGTGAGTTCAACCACCACCCCCGGCCCGTCGTCGCGGTTGTAGAGGTTAGCGGTTCCCCCGGCCTCGGTCACCAGGGAGATGACCAGGGGCAGGCCCAGGCCCATGCCGGGTGCTTCGCCGGTGAAGTCCTTTTCGCCCTGGTAATAGGGCGTCCAGACCTGGGCCAACTGCTCCGGCGAGAGGGTCATGCCGTTATCCGCAAAGCGCAGGCGGGCCTCGTTAGAGAGGAGACAGACGGCGGAAATCTCGACGCTGGGCGCGTGGTCGGGATGAAACTTTTGGGCGTTTTCCAAAATCTCGCGCACCATCAACTCGACAGCCTGGCGCGACAGGGCGATGTGGGCTTCGTCCAACTCCTGCTGCCCGGAGACCCGCACGTTCTGCAACCCCAAATCGGCTCCAATCTCGACGGCCAGGGCGGGCAGCAGGGCCAGGTTAAAGCTGGCTTCCGGCCGAACCAGGCTGGGCGCGGTGAGATACTGCACAATATCGTCAATTTGGCTTTGCAGGCGTTGGACGCTACGCAGCGCTCGGTTGGCCATGTCGGCCACTTCCTCGCTGGTTAACTTAGCCGCGTGCCGGGCCAGGATTTCCAGGCTGCTTTGCATGCCGATGAGCGGCGTGCGCAGCTTATGCCTGACCATCTCGTGAAAGCCGCGCATATCGCGCTGCGAGGCCACCTCGCGGGTCATGTCGCGCAGCCGCACCACCCAGCTTCGCTCCGCTTCGGCGGGGAAAACGTCCACTTGCAGCCAAAAGGCGTGGGCCGAAGCCGTTTCCGGCTGCATCAGGTAGCGGGGGGCAGCCTGCCCCATCTGGGCGGGCCAGGTCTGCCAGGCTGCTTCGGGCCGGCGCTGATACTTTTTGGCCGCCAGTTCCAGAAAAGGCAGAGCAATCAGCTCATTTTGATCCGCCGGCAGGCCCAGGTAGAGCCGGGCCTGGGGGTTGGCGTAAAGCACATCGTCGCCGGTATTGATGATGAGATAGCCGTCGTCGGTATTTTCAACCACCCACTCAAACTTGGCCCGCTCCAAAAGAAGCTGGCGGTAGCGGTTGATCTGGGTAATGCTGCGGACGCGGGTCAGCAGTTCGGTTTGGTCAAACGGCTTGGTTACAAAGTCGTCGGCCCCCAACTCCAGGCCGTGCAAGCGCGAAGCCCGGTCGTCGAGGGCGGTAATCAAAATCACCGGCACTTTGGCCAGCAGCGGGTCGGCCCGCATGCGCTGGCAGACCTCAAAGCCGTTCATGTGGGGCATCATCACGTCCATCAGGATCAAATCCGGGGTCAGGGCCGCTGCTTTGGCCAGGGCTTCGATACCGTCGCCGGCAAAGGCCAGGTCGTAGCCCTCGGCGGTCAAGAGCCTTTCCAAAAGGACTCGCCCTTCCGGGGCATCGTCTACAATTAAAATGGTGCTGGTATTTTTCATCTTAAATCCTCCCAGGCCTGCTACCACTCGTATTTTAACATGGTCGGTCTGACTGTCCCAATGTGACAATTCTCCCATTCTCCTTAAGTAGTTTTCAAAACCAACTTGTCAAAAAACAGGTTAAAGGTTATCTTTGCTAAAAAAGCAAAGGTGATCTGTCGTGTTAAGGGTAAAACTAAACGAAACCGAGTTAAAAGAATTAGCA
>Ga0073934_10004504_pt1 | contig 23059 bp, 16 predicted proteins | sample LarsenN4metaG_FD_76834 | JGI IMG/M metagenome (GOLD analysis project Ga0073934, IMG submission 76834) | Hot spring sediment bacterial and archeal communities from British Columbia, Canada, to study Microbial Dark Matter (Phase II) - Larsen... ...
TCCAAGCCGTTCGACCAGGTCCTGTCCGGCCAGATGCCGGAGACGAAGTGGTTCACCGGCGGCAAGCTCAACGCCTCCGTCAACTGCGTCGACAAGCACCTTTCCAGTTGGCGGCGGAACAAGGCGGCGATCATCTGGGAGGGCGAGCCCGGCGACACCCGCGTGCTGACCTATCAGGACCTGCATCGCGAGGTCTGCAAGTTCGCCAACGTGCTCAAGCGGCTCGGCGTGCAGACCGGCGACCGGGTGACGCTGTACCTGCCGATGATCCCCGAACTGACTATCGCCATGCTGGCCTGCGCCCGGCTGGGGGCCACGCATTCGATCATCTTCGGCGGCTTCAGTTCCGATGCCGTCGCCGACCGGAACAACGACGCCCAGGCCAAGGTGGTCGTCACGGCCGATGCCGGCTGGCGGCGCGGCAAGGAGATTCTGCTCAAGCAGGCGGTGGACGAAAGCCTGGAGAAGTCCCCCAGCGTGCAGAAGGTGGTCGTCGTCCGCCGCACCGGACAGCAGGTGCACATGGTCCCCGACCGGGATTACTGGTGGCACGACCTGATGAGCGACGTCACCGCCGACTGCGACCCGGTCGACGTCGACAGCGAACACCCGCTGTTCATCCTGTACACCTCCGGCAGCACCGGCAAACCCAAGGGCGTGCTGCACACCACCGCGGGGTATCTGCTCGGCACGCAGATGACCACCCGGTGGGTGTTCGACCTGAAGGAGGAGGACGTCTACTGGTGCACGGCGGACATCGGCTGGATCACCGGACACAGCTACATCTGCTACGGCCCGCTGCAGAACGGCGCCACCGTGGTGATGTACGAAGGGGCTCCCAACTGGCCGAATGAGGGCCGGTTCTGGGAAATCATCGAGAAGTACCGCGTGACGGTGTTCTACACCGCCCCGACCGCCATCCGCGCGTTCGTCAAATGGGGGGACCACTGGCCGCAAAAGCACGACCTGTCGAGCCTGCGGCTGCTGGGTTCGGTCGGCGAGCCGATCAATCCCGAAGCGTGGATGTGGTATCACAAGGTGATCGGGGGCGAACGGTGCCCGATCGTCGACACCTGGTGGCAGACGGAAACCGGCTGCATCATGATCTCGCCGCTGCCCGGTGTCACCGCGACCAAGCCGGGCAGTTGCACCAAACCGCTGCCGGGCGTGGTGCCGGACATCGTCACGCAGGAGGGCCAGAGCCTGGGGGCGAACCAGGGGGGATTGCTCGTGATGAAGCAGCCGTGGCCGTCGATGCTGCGGACGCTGTACGGCGATCACGAACGGTTCAAGCACACGTACTTCAGCACGATTCCAGGCTGCTACTTCGCCGGCGACGGCGCCCGCAAGGATGAGGACGGCTACACCTGGGTAATGGGCCGCGTGGACGACGTGCTCAACGTCGCCGGTCACCGGCTGAGCACGATGGAGGTGGAATCGGCCCTCGTCGCGCACCCGCAGGTCGCCGAGGCCGCGGTGGTCGGTTTCCCGCACGACATCAAGGGGGAAGGGATCTGCTGCTTCGTCACGCTGAAGTCGGGCGAGGGAAGCGAGAGTCTGGAGCGCGATCTGGTCGCACATGTCCGCAAGCAGATTGGCGCGCTGGCCACGCCGGACAAGATCAAATTCACCGCCGCGCTGCCCAAGACCCGCAGCGGAAAAATCATGCGGCGGCTGCTCCGCGACATCGCCGCCGGACGGGAATCGGTCGGCGACACGACGACGCTGGAGGATTACAGCGTGCTGGCGAAGCTGCGGGAGTCGGAGGAGTAGCGGCGTGGGTGCACACAAGACACGAAGCCCACGGGTTGCAACCCGTGGGCTTCTGTGTTGACGCCGCGTTGACGATTCATCACCGATCAATACCGCACACGGACCGCCTTGTGGGCGACGCCGGCGTGCACCGGGCCAACGCCGACCGCGGTGCCGCGGGCGACGACGGTCCCCCCCGGCAAGCCCACGCCCACGCCGCGGACCTTCACGCTGCCATGCACGGCCGCGCCGTGGACCGGTCCGCCGACCGCCGCCGTACCGCGAGCCCGCACCGATGCCGCTTCCGCCGTCGCCGGTTGCAGACAAAACGCCGCTGCCAGAACCAGCCCGATCAGTCCGAGTTTCTTGAACATGATGTGTTCCCTTCTTGCTGATCCGGGACGAGCGAAGCAGACGCCGCTTCGAGTTCGTCCCGGCCCTCGTTGCCATCCCTGTCGTCGATCGTCGACGGAAGGAATTGCGGGGACGGGACGTGGAAGGGACAGGAAATCGGGAGGAATCGGCGAAGGCGTGAGACAGCGACATTGGCTCGTCTTAGCCCCCGGTCAATGACCGGGGGTCAATGAACTACGATGATCCATCAAGGCGCTCGGCCCCCCGTCTTTGACGGGGGGCTAAGACCTTCGCGTCCTGCTACGGAGTTTCACTCGTTGCCGCGGGTGTCTTCGCAAAACACCGCCGGGTGCCATGCTTCCCGCTTTGGGGAAGCATGTGACTTTCCTACGGTGTGATGCACAGACATGCTTGCCCAAAGCGGCAAGCATGGCGCCGACGCCCTCAGTGAGGACCCGCTTCTTCCGTCGCCGCCTTCGCGAAATACCGCTCCGCATACGTCAGGAACGTCGCCCAGTTCGGTCCGTTCGTGTGGCCGCCGGCGTGTTGGCGGAACGCGATCTCCCCGTCGACCAGCGACGTCTCCAGCGGCGGGAACTCGGTCACGCCCAAATCTTTCTTACCGAGCAGGCGGTAGACCGGACCGGCTCCGACGCCGGCGAGGAACATCCCCTTCGCGTCCACCCAGCCGTCGCCGTTCTGGATCGTGCCGCAGCCGATGAACACCGGCCGCGGCGCGCACAGCGCGACCAGCTCGTGCGAATCCACCGGCAGGTCGTCCCACGTCAGCGGCCCGGCGTACTTGAGGAAATTGCCGGCCATCCAGTGGTATTCGCCCGAGCTGGCGACGTTCTCGACAAGTTCGCCGAAGTTGCGGCGATGCAGCTTGAGGCCCCCTTCTCCGGACGAGCCGATGAACCCGATCGCAAACCGCGGGTCATACGCCTGCGTGACGATGGCCGCCTTGCCGTAGCGCGACAGACCCTCGATGGCGACGCGCTGGGCATCGACGGCGGGGTTGGTCTCGAAGTAATCGAGCGCCCGGCTGGCCCCCCAGGCCCAGGCCCGCAGTGCACCCCAGTCGTCGAGGTCGCGCGGCTGGCCGCGGTTGCACAGGCCGATGATCCCCTGCGTCAGCCCGGCCCCGTTGTCCGCCTGAATGCTGTTGGGGACGAGGATCGCATAACCCCACCCCTTGGTGATCACCTGCTCCTGCCACGTCGGCCCTGGTCGAACGCCCGGCGGCGGTCGGAACCCCCGGCCGCCGAAACCGAACTCCAGAATCACCGGCACCGGCTGCTTCGCCTCGGCGGGCACCGTCAGCGTGAGCTGGATGTCCACGGTGATCAGCGGATACGCCGAGTTGTCGACGTGCCCCACCAGCCGCGTGGTGATCACCGGCGTCTCGCCGACGGTCTGCTCTTCGGTCGCGGCGACTTCCCAGTTGACCTTCGGCGTTTCGGCGGGAACGCGGCCGTAGATTTCGCGGTCAAAGTCCTCGACGATCTCCGGCCGGCGCTGCGTCCACCATTGTTCCGGCGTGGTCACGCGCTCGCCGCTCTTGAGCACGAGCGGATCGGGCAGACGGATGTCCGTTCGAACTTTGGATTCGTCGTAGTTCGCGGCGTTGGGGGCATTCGGGTTGCGGCCGTCGGCGCCGGGGCGAAGCTGCTCGATCTGGAGCAGGTCCAGCATCCGGCGGTGATCCTGCTGCGTGGTGAGCTGCACCGGCGGGGGGAGTGTGCTGGTGGGAGCCTCGTCGGCCCACAGCGATGCCACAGACACGGGCAGACTCAGGAACACCGAGCACAAGGTTCCGGCGACGCGCGACATGACGGGTCCTTGGCGAACGGGGCAGACGGAAGGTCGTCATCAGAATAACAGACGCGCCGCACGAGGACACAACCGATTCGGGACCTCGACGCGGGGAGGGAATTCGTCCGCGGCCCCCCACCCACCGGCGATTCGGGGGACGCCGCCGTCACATCGGCATGACTTTTGCCCAGCGAGATTTCGTGAACCAAACGAGATTGGCGCTCGTCTTACGATCGAACGGTCAGCCCCAGGAGAGGGCAATGAGCATGATGAATGAACCCATCGACATGATTTGTGCTGTGGAAGAGGCCATCGCCGATTTGCAGGCGATGATCGACGCCCGCGGTCCGGAACCCTGTCTGGTGTCCGAGATTCAGCGGCTGGACGAGCGCATTCGGCACATCGAACAGACCTGGCCCGTCTTCGCCCAACCGGCGTAGCGTCATCCCCAAAGAGCCGCGCACGCAAAGAGCCGCGCACGCAGTCAGCGGCACTGTTCAACAGGTGATCATTGCGCAACGGCGCGGCAACAAGTCGGGCCGCTGACTGCGTGCGCGGCTCTTTGCGACATCAGACGATCTCTTCGATCACGCGGCCTTCGAGGAACGTCAGGCGTTCGTTGCGGCCGAGGTGCGGGTAGGTGAGCCGGTGCTGATCGAGGCCGAGCTGGTGCAGGATCGTGGTGTGGATGTCGCGGAAGTGGTAGGGCTTCTCGACGGCCTTGAGGCCGATGGCGTCGGTCGCGCCGACCACCTGACCGCCGCGGATGCCGCCGCCGGCCATCCACATCGTGAACCCCAGGTTGTGATGATCGCGGCCCCGGCCGGACTGGGCTTCCGGCGAGCGGCCGAACTCCCCTCCCCACAACACCAGCGTGCTGTCGAGCAGACCGCGGCGCTGGAGGTCGGTGAGCAGCCCGGCGACGGGGCGGTCGGTCTCGGCGGCCTTGCGGAGATGGTTCTCCTCGATGTCGTTGTGCGCGTCCCACTGCATGTTGCCCGGGCCGCCGCCGGAGACCACGCACACGAACCGCACCCCCTGCTCGACGAGCTTGCGGGCCAGCAGGCACCGCCGGCCATAGTCGTGCGTGGGTTGCGTGCCGATGCCGTAGAGCTCCAGCGTCTCTGGTGATTCGCGCGTCAGGTCCAGCACCTCCGGCGCTTCGGTCTGCATCCGGAAGGCGACGTCGTAGGCGTTGATGCGGGCGGCGAACTCGGCATCGTCGGGCGCCAGCGTGGCCCGGTTGAGCTCCCGGATCAGCGACAGCGTCTCCCGGCGGTGACTCGGTACGACGTGGTCCGGCCGCGCGAGATTGAGCACCGGCCGGTCGCCGGGGCGAAACATCGTCGGCTGATACACGGCCGGCAGATAACCGTGCATGTACATCGGCTGGCCGGCTTCCAGCGCACCCAACGGATCGGGCATGACGACATACGCCGGCAGCGACTGGCTCTCGGAGCCCAGGCCATACAGCACCCAGGACCCCATGCTGGGAGACCCCGGCGTGATGCGGCCGGAAAACAGTTCGTACTGGGCCGCGGAGTGCACCACCATGTCGCCGTGGCAGGAACGGATGACGGCCAGGTCGTCGACGCACTGGGCCAGATGCGGGAACAGGTCGGAGACCTCGATGCCGCTCTCGCCGTACTTGCGGAACGTCCGTTTGGTCCCGAGCAGCCGGGCATCACGCTCGATGAACTGATACTTGGCCTCGCCGAACTCCGCCGGCCGCGGCTGGCCATCCAGCTGGTTGAGCAGCGGCTTGGGATCGAACGTCTCGATGTGGCTCGGCCCGCCCGCCATGAACAGAAAGATGACCGACTTCGCCTTCGCCGGATGATGCGGCCGCCGCGGCGCCAGCGGCATGGTCGCCGGCGCGGCCTCGCTGCGATGACCGGCCAAGGCCGCCAGCGCCAGGCCGCCGAAGCCGCAGCACGACTGGCGGAGAAACTCCCGCCGGGCGCCGCCCAGGAACTCAGGGGACATACAGGAACCCATTCAGATTGAACAAGGCGAGCGCGAACTCCGACAACGGCTGCTGTTGCACAAATCGGATCGAGAGCTGACGTTCCGCGTCCGTCGGCGGTCGTCCGAGCGCAAGTCGATAGGCGTGGTCGACGAGCTGGTCCGGATCGCCGTTCGTTTCGGCAAGCAACCGTTGGGCGAAGGCCTGCGCCAGATCGTTCGACAACGCGCCGTTGAGCAGTTCCAGGGCCTGCGGCGCGTGCGTACTGGACTCGCGGCGCCAGCAACTGTTCAGGAGCGGCGGAGCGTCGAGATTGTCGAAGAACGGCAGCCGCAGGTTTCGCTTGGCGATGAGATACACCGACCGGCGGTCGTGCTCGCGGGGATCGGCGGTCACTTTCCACTGCGAGGGTTTGTAGAGGAGCGCCACCAGTTCGGCATCCACGGGGACCATCACGCTCGGCCCGCCGATCCGGTCGTTGAGCCGGCCGGAGACGGCGAGCATCGCGTCGCGCGTTTCCTCCGCCGTCAACCGCCTTCGCGGATACCGCCACAGCAGCCGGTTGGCGGGATCGTCCGCGGCGTACGACGCTGTCCCCGGCGACCGTCCGGACTGGCGATACGTGCTGCTCAGCACGATCGCGCGATGCACTGCCTTCAGACTGCCGCCGGAGCGCTGCAGCTCCGCGGCGATCCAGTCGAGCAATGCGGGATGACTGGGCCGCTCGCCGTGCAGACCGAAATCGTTGGCCGTCCGCACGAGGCCGGTCCCGAAATGATGCTGCCAGAGCCGGTTGACGATCACCCGCGACGTCAGCGGCTGTTCGGCCGATGTCAGCCATTGGGCCAGTTGCCATCGGGGCTGTGCGACGTCCGGCGGAAGTTCCGGTTGCTTGTCGGGAATCAGCACGCTCGGTGGCCGCGGGCCGACGGCGTCCCCCTTGAATTCCCAGACCCCGCGACGGAGCACGTGAATTGGCGTGCGGTGGTCCGCGTCATCCCGGATGGTCGGGATCGTCGCCAGCGGCTCGGGCAACTGCTCTTCGAGCGCTTCGAGTTGCTCGGCGAGGCGGTCCTTCTCGGTTCCCGTCGCCTGTTTGGCCGCTTCCTTGAGGGCCGCCATCTCCGCCTTGATTCTGGCGGTTTCGCGGTCCCACGCTTCTTGTTCCGTCGGGTTGGCCAGCGAGACGTTGTGTTCCTCCGTCGCGGCGAGGTAGGCCTGCAAGCGGTAGTAGTCGCGCTGCGAAATCGGCTCCAGCTTGTGATTGTGGCAGCGGGCGCAGCCGATTGTCAGACCCAGGAACGCCGAACCCAGAATGTCGGTCCGTTCGGTCAGTACCTCGTTGCGGCTCAAGGCAATGTCCGGATTGCCCGCATTCCGCCGCACCGGCCCCAGACGATGAAACACCGCCGCGGTCAGGCATTCCGCGTCGCGGGGATCGAGCTCATCGCCGGCGATCTGCTCCTGCACGAACCGCGCGAACGACTTGTCCTCGTTGAACGCCTCGATGACGTAGTCGCGGTAGCGCCACGCCTCCGGCAGATGCCGGTCGTACTCGTACCCTTCGCTTTCGGCGAACCGGACGACGTCCAGCCACGGCTGCGCCAGCCGCTCGCCGAAGTGCGGGCTGGCCAGCAAATCCTCCACCAGATGTTCGTAGGCATCGGGACGCGGATCGGCGACAAACGCGGCGACGGCTTCCGGCGTCGGCGGCAAACCCCACAGATCGAACGTCACGCGGCGAATCAGTTCCCTGCGACTCGCCGGCGGCGCAGGTTCCCAGCCGCGCGACTCCAACTCGGCGAGGATGAACGCGTCCATGGGGGAACGCGGCCAACTCTGGTCTTTCACGTTCGGCGGGGTCGGCTGCCGAATCGGTTGAAACGCCCAGTGCTGCCGGGCGGTCTGCAGCGCGTCACCTGCACTGGGATCGACGATCTCCGGCCGCGGGTCGATCGCGCCGCGGTCGATCCACTGCGAGAAGGCGGCGATGATCTTGTCCGGCAGTTTGGGCCGATCCGGCGGCATCGCCAGCCCCTGCTCGTGACGCAGCGCCTGGATCAGCAGACTCTGACCGCTGTTCCCGACGACAATCGCCGGGCCGGTGTCTCCGCCGCGACGCAGCGCCGCCGGGGAGTCCAGCCGCAGGCCTCCCTGCACATCGTCGGCCTGGGACGAATGGCACTCGTAGCAGTGCGCCCGAAGCAGCGGTTCGATTTGTTCGCGGAAGAACCGGCCGTCGTCGGCCGCGACCGGGATCGCCGCGGCGGCGAACGCCATCGCACGGAGAAGGGTCAGGCAGCGATTCATGCGGAGCACCCGGAGCGGCGACACCATCCGACCACAAACACCGCACAAGAGTCCATCTTTGCGGATCGAGAGCGGTTGCCAGAATACCATATTCCTGGACCGGCCAGGGCCGTGGCCGGTGGATGATCTCGACCATCGCCGCCGACAGGCATGGCTGACCTCAAAGAGGTCAAAGAGCGTAGCCGGTGGTCGGAGCGCCGCGGAGACCACCGGAATGGGAGGGAAACGTGGCCAGCATCCCGGAGGGATGCCAGAACGGGTCGACGATTCTGGCATCCCTTCAGGATGCTCATGGGGTGCCGCCGCCTTCCGGGGGTCTCCGAAGACTCCGACCCTCGGCTACGCTCTGTGAACCCTGCGGGTTCATGGAGAACGCCACGCAAATCGATTCCAATCCAGGCCCCAATGGGGAGCCCGACCATGCCGACGACGCTGCACATCAAGCGGGTCTACGACGAACCGGAGAAACGGGACGGCTTTCGGATGCTGGTGGACCGGCTCTGGCCGCGGGGCCTTTCCAGGGAGGCAGCGCGGATTGACCTGTGGGCCAAAGAGTTCGCCCCCTCGACGGAGCTTCGCCAGTGGTTTCATGCCGATGCCAGCCACCACCGGGACTTCGTCCAGAAGTACCGCCGCGAACTGGAGGAGCATCGCGCTGAAATCGCCGCGACCTTCGGCGGCATCGACGCGAAGACGATCACGCTGGTCACCGCCGTCAAGGACCCCGACGCCGGGCATGTCGGCGTGCTCAGGGAGTTCCTGGCGAGCCTGTAACAGCGGCTGGCCGGCCGAGGTTTACAGGTCGATCCCCAGCTCCTCGATCTTGCGGTACAGGCTCGACAGGCCCAGCCGCAACCGGCGGGCAGCTTCGCGTTTGTCGGGCCATTGCCTGAGGACGCGTTCGATGTGCAGCCGTTCGTAATGCCGGAGCGCGGACCGCAGGTCGTCGGTGTTGGGGAGGGGCTGGCTGCCGCCGACGAGGTCGGGGGGCAGGTCCTGCGGGCGGATCTGCGGGCCGTCGCACATCATCACGGCCCGTTCGATGGCGTTGTCGAGCTGGCGGACGTTGCCCTTCCAATGGGCGGCGATGAGCAGGCGGATGGTTTCGCTGGTCGCGCCGGTCACGTGCTGCCCCATCGCCCGGCTGTGCTTGGCGACGAAAAAGTCCACCAGCTCCGGAATGTCGTCCAGCCGTTCCCGCAGCGGGGGAATGCGGATCTTCACGCCGTCCAGCCGGTAGAACAGCGCCTCGTCGAACCGTCCGGCGGCGACCTCGGCGGCGAGGTCCTGCGTGCTCGCGGCGATGATCCGCGCGACGTGTCGGACCGGCGACGAGGCCCCCACGGGAGTGATCTCGTTGTACTCCAGCGCGCGAAGCAGCTTGGCCTGCGTGGACCGCGGCAATTGCGTGATCTCGTCCAGGAACACCGTTCCCTCCCCCGCGCTGCGGAAGAGGCCCGGCGAGCTGTCGCTGCCGGTGGTCCCGAACAGTTGCGCTTCCAGTTGTTCGAGCGGCTGCAGCGCACAGTTGGCGGCGAGGAACGGTTCGTGCTTTTTCGAGCCCCAGCGGTGCACGGTCCGGGCGAAGAGTTGCTTGCCGGTCCCCGATTCGCCGACCAGCAGCACGTTGGCGTTCGTGACGGCGACCTTGCGGATGGCGTCCTGGACCTCGTGGATGGCCTTGCTGGACCCAACGATCTCCTCGCCGTCGTCCCGCCGGGCCAGTTCCCGCCGCAGCGCCTGGTTCTCCTGGTACAGTTCGCGGTACTGGAACAGCCGCTGCAGCTTGTTGGCCAGGTCGTCGAAGATGACCGGTTTGACGAGGTAGTCGGTCGCGCCGGCCTTGAACGCCTCAACGGCATTCTCGACGGTGGCGTACGCGGTGATCACCAGCCCGGAGATCTCGGGATTGAACTGCAACAGCTTCCGCAGCAGCGCCACGCCGTCCCCGTCGGGCAACTGCACGTCGCAGATCGCCACATGGAAATCGCGGGAACGGATGGCCTGCACGGCGGCGGCGATGTTCGCCGCCGCGACGACGTCGTACCCCTCTTCGCTCAGGAACTCCTTGAGCGACGTGCGGATGATCTCTTCGTCTTCGACGATGAGGACGCTGCGGATCGGCTTCACGGCAGAACGACTTCCTGGAAGGGCTCGGTGGATTGCGGGGCGGTCGGCAGCAGGTCGGGATGGGCCCGCAGCACGTCGCTGGTGAGCCACACGCTGAACGTTGTCCCCTCCGGCGATGTCCGCGTCAATTCCAGCCGCCCGCCGAGCTGCTGCTCGACGATGTTGCGGCAGACGAACAGCCCCAGTCCCGTGCCCGTCTCCTTGGTCGTGAAATACGGCTGGAACACCCGACCCTGATGTTCGGCGGCGATTCCCGAACCGGTGTCGCGGACTTCAATCCGCAGCCACCCCTCGACGAGCGAGGTGCGAAGCTCGATCTCGCCCCCCTCCGGCGTGGCGTCCATCGCATTCAGCACCAGGTTCAGAATCACCTGCACGAACTGGTCCCGGACCAGCCGCAGACTGGGAAGACCCGCCGCGTAACTGGTGATGATCCGCTTCCCCTTCTTGCGCTTGTAATACTTGGCGATGCTGAGCGCCGACTCAATCGCCGCGTGAACGTCGACCACGCTTTCGGTCAGTGCCACCGGCCGGCTGAAGTCGACCAGTTCCCGGAGCGTGCGCTGAATCCGCCGCAACTGGTCGTCCACCATCTGCAGCCGCTCGCGGGTCTGCTCGTCGATGTCCCTGCGCCGCAGCAGTTGCACCAGCGAACTGATGGCCGCCAGCGGGTTGCCGACTTCGTGCGCGATCCCCGCGGCCAGCAGACCGAAGGCGGCCTGCTTCTCCTGCTGGACGATCATCGCCTGCGACTCCTGCAGTTGCCGCGTGCGCTCGAGAATCCGCTCCTCGAGCGCCGCCTGATGCTGCTGCAATGCGGCGTTGAGCTCCGTCAACCGGCGGCTGGCCCGCTTGAGCAGATCCCCCAGCGACGTGCTGGCCCAGGCCACCCAGCCCATGATGATCGGCGTCAGGACCAGCGAGGACCACGCCTCGCGATCGGTCAACCCCTGCGCGGCCGCCACCAGCGCAAAACTGGCCGCGTGCAGCAGCAGCGTGCAGTACGTCACCGTCGGGGAATAGCGGATGGCCGAAACCAGCAGCGACAGGAAGTAGTAGAACCGAAACGGACTGAGCACGCCGGAATCGAAATGGCACAGCAACCCGATGAACACCGCCTCCATCACCGAGACGAACAGCGGGTACTCGCTCAGAAAGACTTTGCCCCGGACGCTGTAGTAGGTGTCGCACAGGGCGTACAACACCCCGAGCGCCAGAATTGCGTTGAGCGGCGGAGCGGTCCCGGTGGTTCCCAGCAGGTTGACCAGCCCGTAGCCCACGCAGATGCCGAACCAGCGGATGCGCACGGTGATCGCCTGGGCGGACAGTTCCCAGTCGAGGGCGTCGGCGGCGCGGGCGGCAGTGGACAACAGGCCGGACTCCGGCAGAGGCAGGGAATAACGGCTGGCACGGACCTTCCGATTATAGGCCCCCGCCGGCTCGTTCGCATGGGCTCGGGCCGTAGCGGAGGAAGCGGTTCTATCAGGCCGGTGCGCGACAATGACGCGCTCCGGCAAACTCGACCGATACTGCAGGGATGGGGGAGTTGGTAGACTGCGCCGGCAACCTTCGATTCCACTCCCTCACGCAGCAGGACACCCCTCGACCATGCGGATCGTCATGGCCAGCTCCGAAGCGGTCCCGTTTTCCAAGACGGGGGGGCTGGCCGATGTGGCGGCGTCGCTGCCCAAGGCGCTGGCGGAACTCGGCCACGAAGTCATTCTGGTCACCCCGTATTACCCGCAGGAAGTCGCGCGGGCAAACGGCTCACTCCCGGAGATCGAACCGCTGGACCGGGAGGTCCGGGTCACGGTCGGACATCAACTGGTCCGGGGCAAACTGCTGCGGTCGAAGCTGCCCGATTCCGAGGTCGTGGTGTACCTCATCGACCAGCCCGGGTACTTCGACCGCCCCAGCCTGTACGTCGACCGCGATCGCGACTACCGCGACAACTGCGAGCGGTTCGTGTTCTTCAGCCGCAGCGTGATCGAAACCATCCGCTCGCTGCAGTTTCAGCCGGACATCATCCATGCCAATGACTGGCAGACGGCGCTGCTCCCCGCGCTGGTGAAAATCGAATTGTCCGAGCAACCGGGCTTCGAGCGGACGGCGACCGTCTTCACCATCCACAACCTCGCCTTCCAGGGCCAGTTCTGGCATTGGGACATGCTGCTCACCGGCCTCGACTGGAAATACTTCAACTGGCGGCAGATGGAGTTCTTCGGCAACCTGAACCTGCTGAAAACCGGCGTGGTCTTCGCCGACGTCATCACCACCGTCAGCCCGACCTATGCCCGCGAAATCCAGACCCCGGAGTACGGCTGCGGTCTCAACGGCGTGCTCACGTCCCGTCGCGACGACCTCGTCGGCATCCTGAACGGCGTGGACACCAAAGTCTGGAATCCGGCCATTGACCCGTTGATTCCCGAACGCTACCGGTCGACCACCATCTCGCAGGGCAAGCCGGTCTGCAAGGCCCATCTGCAGCGCCGGCTCGGCTTGCCGCTGCGGCTGGAGACCCCGTTGTTCGGCATGGTCTCCCGGATGACCGGCCAGAAGGGGCTGGACCTCATCGTCGATTGTGCCAGCGACCTTCTGAACCTCGACGTGCAGATGGCGTTTCTCGGCTCCGGTGACCCGGCGTACGAGTCGGCCCTGAAGCGGCTCGCCGCAGACAACCCCACGAAAGTCTCGACCACCGTGGGCTACGACGAAGAGCTCAGCCACCAGGTGGAAGCCGGGGCCGACCTGTTCCTGATGCCCAGCCATTACGAGCCGTGCGGCCTCAACCAGATGTACAGCCTGCTCTACGGCACCGTGCCGATCGTCCGCGCGGTGGGCGGCCTGGCGGACTCGGTGGTGGACGCGTCGGAGGCCAACCTGTCCAACGGCACGGCGAACGGGTTCAGTTTTCACGAGTACCGCGGGGACGTGCTGTTCCGCCAGATGTGCCGGGCTTTGGGGCTGTTTCTGGACAAGAAAACCTGGCTGCAACTGCAGCGGACGGGGATGGAGCGGGACTGGTCGTGGACGCGCAGCGCGCAGGAGTACGTCAACGTCTATCAGCGGGCGCAACTCAAGCGCATCCACTCGTGGTGAGTTGAGCACCGGGCTCCGCGCCCGGCCGCGGTCGCTCCCGCTGGCGCTGCGCCACGCTTGCGGTTTCGCGCGCTTCCATATCTGATCCTCCCATGTCCGAATGGCGACACGACCCGCTCTCAGACCGCTGGGTGATCATTGCGCCCGAGCGCGCGCTGCGGCCGGATTCCGCCCGAACCGAGGCGGGGTTCGCCCCGCTGACGGACGACCCGTTTGCCGAGGGACACGAGGATGCGACCACGTCCGAAGTGTTCGCCATTCGTCCTCCGCAGTCCCGGCCCAACGGACCGGGCTGGCAGGTGCGGTCCATCCTCAACAAGTACCCCGCCCTGCGTCCGGAACTGGACGCCGACATCGACGATGACGGCTGGTTCCGCCGCACACCCGGCGGCGGCGTGCACGAAGTGATCGTCGAATGCCCGCAGCCCGAAACGCATCTGTCGCGGCTGTCGGCGGAACACGTCCGGCAGGTGTTGATCGTCTATCGCAGCCGTCTGGCGGCGCTCCGCCGGGAATCGCGGTGGGCCTATGCGATCATTTTCAAGAATCATGGCCCGGGGGCCGGTGCGACTTTGGCGCATGCGCATTCGCAATTGATGGCCCTTCCGTTCGTCCCCGCGGCTGTGACCGCCGAGTTGTCAGCCGCCCGGAGGTTCCGCGCCGCCACGGGGGGGGCCTACTTTACCGCCTGGATGGATCGCGAACGGGCCGCGCAACAGCGGCTGGTGTGCGAATCCCCGGAACACCTCTCGCTGTGCCCCTTCGCCAGCCGGTTTCCCTACGAGCTGTGCCTGCTGCCCAGGCAGCCGGGGCCGCACTTTGACGAGCTGTGCGACGCGGCATTGGCGGATCTCGCCGGGCACCTCAAAGAGCTGCTGCAACGACTCGAAGCCGCGGCGAACGATCCGCCGTACAACCTGGTGCTGCGGACGGCGCCCTTTCAGGAACAGGACGTTGACGGGTTTTCCTGGCGGCTGGAAATCCTGCCGCGGATTGGCCGGATCGCCGGTTATGAATGGGGCACCGGCTGGCACATCAACCTGGTGCCGCCGGAAGTTGCCGCCCAACGGCTGCGCGACGCGCGCTAACGGGCCGACAGCTTCGTTCGCTCCAGCAGCTCGCGGACTTTCGCGTGAATGCGGTCCTCGACGTCATCGGCAAAGGGTCCCGGCAGGGACGTGTAGACCATTGCGCCGCCTCCTTCGTAGCCCCCCTCGCGAAGCACCCGCTGACTGGGGACGTAGCCGAACACATCGTTCGAATAACCGGCCATCCACACCGTCTCCCCGGCGAGCTCGCGCTTGAGTCGCAGCGAGTAATCGACGACCACTTCGCCGGCGAGCGCGATCAGCGTCAGATCGCCGCCGAAGCGGATCACCTGCGCCAGATACGGGTACTCCAGGGGAATCGTCCCGTTCTGATCGAGCTGGTCCAGCAGACGTTGGGCATGACGGGCTTCGTAGGTGTTCGTCGATTTCGCCCGCGCCTCCAATCCCGCGCGATCCGGTGGCGGCGCGAACTGCAGGACGGCCGTCTCCAGCGCCGTTGACAGCGGCCCCGCGATCGGCTTCGGTTTGGGCAGCAGGGCCGTCTCCACCGCATTGGCCAGCGCCCGGCCGTGTTGCTGGCACTGCTCCAGCTCGCCGCGCGGATACGGGTTCTGATCGGCCCCGCAGCCGGTGACGAACAGCGCGACCGCCTCCGGGTGCGCCGCCTCCAGATATTCCTGCGCGTAGCCGGCATAGTCGCCACAGAATTGGTAGAAGCTGAGCGTGGTGTTGTGACAGGCATAGCCGAACAGGATCGCCCGCAGCTTGCCGTCGGCCTCGACGCGCAGCACGGGGACGTAGTGATCGACGGGGCCGTCGGGGTAGGGACTGTTGCGATAGCCGTCGTCCGTCGGCAACCGGCGGTTCATCGCGAACCCGCACCGGGCATGGGAATATCCGAGCTGCACCGGCTCCAGCCTGGCGAGCGCATCGCCAATGAGCTTCACAACCGTCGTCTCCAACCGGGTGGAATAGGCCAGCGCCTGGGCGGCCCGCGCGGAATCGGCCCCGGCGTCATTGGCCGCGCGAGGCACGCGCAGCTCCGGCCCGCAGTGCGTGTGCGAGGCGTTCAGCAGCAGCGACTCCGGGGGCAGGCCAAATTGCTCCTGCACCTGTTTCTCGACCGCTTCGCGCAGCGCGCGCGGCACGCCGATGAGGTCCAGCGTGACGATCGCCAGCCTCTTTCCGTGGGCGTCCTCCAGCACCAGCGTCTTGGCGTACAGATCCTGCGTCGTCCCTTCGGACGGCTTGTTGCGCGAGGCATAACCGGCCATCCACATGGATTCTGTCGGCGTGATGACCCCCTTCGCCGCTGCGGCCTTCCATTCCGCAGGGGCGGCCGACACCGGCGCGGACAGGAGACAGAGCAGCAACGTGCAGCGGAGCGACATGAAGCACCTCGTTGAGCAGCAGGAACGACGCCCGATTCCTGCGGCATCCTACCGGCGCCGAGTGGCGATGACACGTCTCCAGCGAGCGCGCAGAGGACCGTCCGTTTGACCACGACCGTCGATCGGCCCACAATGGACCCCGTCCGCGATTCACGTCCGCATCGAGAGCCACACCATGCGACGCTTGTGCTGCCTTTTCGGGCTGTTGACCGCCTGGGTGACCGTCGTGTCGGCCCAGGAGCCACCGCGGCCGAACATCCTGCTGATCCTGGCGGACGACCTGGGCTACGGCGATCTGGGCTGCTACGGCCAGCCGATGATCCAGACCCCGCACCTCGACCAACTGGCCCGCGACGGAATGCGGTTCACGCAGTTCTATGCCGGCTCCACGGTTTGCGCACCGTCGCGGTGCGTGCTGATGACCGGCAAACACACGGGACACTGCTATATCCGCGGCAACGCGAAGGAGAACCTGCCGCCGGAGGAAGTCACCGTCGCCGAGGTTGCCAAGGCAGCGGGGTATGCGACGGCCCTCATCGGCAAGTGGGGGCTGGGGCACGAGGGCTCGCACGGCGTCCCGACGCAGCAGGGATTCGACCGGTTCTTCGGCTATCTCGACCAGCATCACGCCCACAACTATTACCCGGCGTACCTGATGAGCGACGAGGCCCGCTTTCCGCTCAAGAACGTCGTGCCGGGAGACGGCCCCTTCGGCAGCGGCGTGGCCACGGCGAAGGAACAGTACAGCCCGGACCTGATGATCGACGAGGCCTTGAAGTTCCTCGATGCCAGCAAGGACCGGCCATTCTTCCTGTACTTTGCCTCCACACTGCCGCACGCGAACAACGAAGCCAGGAACAAGGGCATGGAGATTCCGGATTACGGCCGCTACGCCCAGGAGCCCTGGCCGGAGCCTCAGAAGGGGCTGGCGGCGATGATGACGCGGCTGGATACGGACGTCGGCCGGCTCCTGGACCGGTTGTCACAGCATGGCCTCGCCGACCGCACGCTGGTGCTGTTCTCGTCCGACAACGGCCCGCACCGCGAAGGGGGGAACGATCCGGACTACTTCAACTCCAACGGCGACCTGCGGGGGATCAAGCGGGCTTTATACGACGGTGGCGTGCGTGTGCCGTTCATCGCCAAATGGCCCCGGCAGATCCCTGCGGGGACGACGAGCGAAGCCGTTGGCTGGTTCGCCGACCTGTTGCCGACGGTGGCCGACCTCGTCGGCGTCTCAGCGCCGGCCGACATTGACGGCGTGAGCCTCAAGCCGGTGTTGATGGGTCGGTCGTGGGCGCGACCGGCGGACCGACCGTTGTATTGGGAGTTTTACGAACAGGGTTCGGCCCAGGGCGTGCGCATCGGCGATTGGAAGGTCATCCGGCGTCCGCTAGGCGGCGAGACGTACGAAGTTTACAATCTGGCGGATGACGACGGCGAAACCCGCGATCTCGCCGCCCAGAAACCGGACATCGTCGCCGCAGGCCGCCGCGTGATCGAGGCCGCGCACGTTCCCTCGCCGTTGTGGAAGGTTCGCGGGCGGTGAGGGCGGCGGCGCTCCGCGAACAGAATCGACATCAAATCTCGATGGACTTTGTGACCGCCACGTATCGGCTGCGGTGTCCGGCCGACGATGCCCCGCGACTGGCCCGGCAGATCGCGCTGGAACAAACGGTCGAGGTTCCCGAGGAACTGATCGACTCGCCCGAGATCCGGGACGCCGTCGTCGGCCGCGTCCGTTCGGTGACCCCGGCCGATGCCTCGGCCGAACTGCACCTGGCCGTCATCGACTATCCGGCCGATCTCGCGGCGACACACGCCAGCCAACTGTGGAACCTGCTGTACGGCAACATTTCGCTCAAGCGGCACGTGCGGCTGATCGACGTCCGGTTGCCGCCCGCGGTCCTGCAGGGATATCGCGGGCCGCGGTTTGGCGTTCCCGGAGTGCGGCGGATGCTCGGCGTCGAAGGCCGGCCGCTGCTGGCCACCGCGCTCAAGCCCCGCGGTTCGTCGCCGGAGCGGCTGGCGGAACTGGCGGCGGCGTTCGCTGCGGGTGGGGGCGATCTCGTCAAGGACGACCACAATCTCGTCGATCCGGACCTGGCGCTGTTTCAGCATCGTGTGGAGTTGTGCCAGTCCGCCGTGGAGGCCGCCAGGGACCGCACGGGTCGCGAGACCGTGTACGCCCCGAATCTGTCGGTTCCGCTTGCCGAGCTGGATCGGGCGGCGGAGTTCCTGGTGCGACGGGGCGTGCGGGGGGCGTTGATCGCCCCGCTGCTGCTGGGCTTCGAGACGGTCCAGCGTCTGACGGCCGCCTATCCCCTGGTCTGGCTCGCGCACCCGACCTTCACCGGCTGCTACTTTCACGATTCCGATCACGGGGTCGAACCGGCGATTCTGCTGGGGCAGTGGTTTCGGCTGCTCGGCTGCGACGCCACGATCTTTCCCAATCACGGCGGACGGTTCACGTTCACCGCCGAGGAATGCTCCGGCATCGCCGCGGCGGCAACACGACTCGAGGGGGACATCCGGCCCTGCTGGCCGGCGCCGGCCGGCGGCATGTCGTTCGAGCGGCTGCCGGAAATGGCGGCGTCCTACGGACCCGACGCCATGTTCCTGATCGGCGGGGCGTTGCTCGGCGCGTCAACGAACCTGCAATCCACGACGCAGCGGTATGTCGAGCAGATCGCCGCCTGCTTTCCCCAAAGCCGTTCCGTCGCGCCGCAGGCCGAGGAGTGGCTCTCCGCGTGCGAGCTGCAGTTCCCGTCGTCGACCTCCGCGAAGACCCTGGAGCATCTCGCGTTTCAGGCGGGCTTCCGCTGGGACGGCCGGAGCGCCGTCGCCTACAAGCAGAACGGCAGCCTGCCCTTCAAGGACGTCACCCGGACGGAACTGGTGGGACAGCATGGCGAGCAGACCGCCTTTGATGTCCGCTACTTCGAAATCGCGCCCGGCGGTTACTCCAGCCTCGAAAAACATCGCCATACACATGTGGTCATCGGCGTGCGGGGCGTCGGCGTGCTCAGCAGCCGCGGCGAAGAACGCCTCATCCGGCCCTTCGACATCGGTTACGTCCCCCCGCTCGCCGTGCATCAGCTCCACAATCGCGGGGACGAACCGTTCGGATTCCTGTGCATCGTCGATCACGACCGCGATCAGCCCCAACCGCCATGAAGCCCCCCGAACAACCGCTGGACGTGCTCGTCGTCGCCCCGCATCCGGACGATGCGGAAATCAGCGTCGGGGGCACCATTCTCGTCAGCCGCCGGCAAAGGCTGCGCGTCGGCGTCGTGGAACTCACCAACGGCGAACCGACGCCGCAGGGCTCCCCCGAACTTCGCGCCCGCGAAACCGCCGCCGCGACGCAGGTGCTCGATCTCACGTGGCGGCACAATCTCGGCCTGCCGAACCGGTTGCTGGAACACACGCTCGATGCCCGACGCGAACTGGCCGGCGTGTTCCGGCTGACCCGCCCGCAGGTGCTGCTTGTGCCCTACTGGGAGGACAGCCATCCCGATCACGTCGCCGCCAGCAGCCTGTGTGACGCGGCCCGGTTTTGGGCCAAGCTCACCCGGACCGACCTGCCGGGCGAGCCGTATTTCCCGCCGACGGTGTTCTACTACTGGAGCATCCACCTGCGGATTCATCCCGCGCCGGCCGTGGTGGTGGACATCAGCGACGTCATCGACCAGAAGATGGCGGCGATCCGCTGCTACGAGAGCCAGTTCCTGTTGGGAAAGTCGCCCGAGTTCCCGACTCCGCTCGACGACATCCACGACCGCGCCCGCTATTGGGGCTGGGCGATTGGACGCAAGTTCGGCGAGCCTTTGGCCAGCCGGGAATCGGTCCGCGTGGACGGCCTGGGCGGATGGATTGGTTCGCGGTAAGCGCGCTCAAACGATCCCGAGCGGAATGCGCCCTCGCTGCCGCCGCCTCGCTGCGCCGTGCGACGGCCCCATGAAGAGCGTCGGCGACGACTGCGAGCGGCCGTCATCAGGGGACGACGGGGCCCTGAGCAGCCCGGCGATTCAAACTCTCGCGCCAGCTCGGCGACAGCGCCGGACAGGCGGCCAGGGCGCGGGCGGCTGCGACGTCGTGCCTGCGGTGATGCATCACCGCATTGGCGGCCGCGACGGTCCATTCCGGATGCGGCCGCTCGATCAGGCGAAGAGACAGGCCCCCCTCCACCGTTCCCTCGCGCAGGACGCGGAAGTACCACCCGGTGCGGCCGGTCTGCTGCACGCGCAACGCCAGGTCCCTGATCCCCCAGCGACGGGCCAGCTTCCAGCACGGCTGCCGCGGCTGCGAGAGCTGCACGACGGCGTTGCCGATCTCGAAGACGTCGCCGATGCAGACGGCGCTCTCCAACAAACCGTGCGTGGTGAAGTTCTCGCCGAAACCGCCGGGGAGCAACGGGGGCAACGGCAGTTCGCGCTCCCAGTCCGGGTAATGCTCGGACGGATAGACGTTGACCGCCTTGTCCGGCCCGCCGTGGTTTTCCCGATCCGCCTGACCATCGCCGGCGAGATTCGTGCGGCCGAGCCACACCGCCCCCGTCACCGGTTCCTTGAAGAATCCCGTGGTCCATTCCCGGTCCGAAGGCTCAAGGGGGTCACGACAGCCAAGCGTCCGCGGCAAACCCACCTGGATCGACCGCAGCACGGCGGAAGGCGGAACGCTCGACACCGTCAGCTCCCCAGCCGCTCAACCCGCAGCGGCTCGCGACGGACGTACTCTTCCAATTCGGCCGCGTTGAACACGCCCGTCGTCGCGCCAATCGCGCGGACGCAACTCGCCCCCAACGCGGCCCCGTATTTGAGCCGCAGCGGCACGTCGGCCCCCTGTTTCAGGCCATAGACGTAACCAGCCAGGAACGCGTCGCCCGTGCCGGTGGCGTCGACCGTGGGGACGCGATACACGTCCGCCTGCCAGACCCCCTCTTCGCCGTCCAGCAGCACGCCGTCGCCGCCGCTGGTAATGATGGCGTTGCGGCAACCCGCCTCGCGCAGTTTGCGGGCCTGCTCGCGAGGATGATCGAGTCCCGTGATCCGGCTGGCTTCGAGATTGTTCGGCAGAAAAACGTCGGTCCAGGGCATCACCGCGGCGACCCACTCCCAATAATCGGTGCGATCCCCCAGCACGACATCCAGCAGCGTCATCACGCCGGCCCGCCGCGCCCGTTGAAACAGCGCGATGACCCGCTCCGGCGTCAGCGCGCCGAGCAGACAATACCCGCCGACCGCCAGCACGCGGGTGGATTGCAGGTCGGCGTCCGTGATCTGCGTGCCGTCGAACACGGCGTTCGCCCCCAGGCAGTGAATGAACCGTCTGTCCTCCCCCTGCACGTTGATGACGAACGTCCCCGCCGTGGGCTGCTCCGGCACGGCGACGAGCCCCCGGCAATCGACCCCCGACGCGGTGAGCTGGTCCCGCAAGGCCCGGCCGAACAGGTCGTCGCCGACGCAGCCGTGCAATCCCACCGACAGCCCGAGCCTGGCCAGGTCGCAGGCGACGTTCGCCGCACAGCCGCCGATGGTGAACGTCATCCGCGGCGTGAGGACCAGCGTGCCCGGCGCGGGAAAGTGCGGAATCGGTTCGCAGACCTGATCGGCGACGATGATCCCGGCGCAGAGGCAGTCAAAGCGGGCAGGAGCGGACATGGCGGCGAGCAATCCCGGCGGTAAGGGCGTGGCGTTGCCGCATCACACCGCACGGCCGGGACGATGTCAACGGGCCAGCCACCGCCGGTCTACGGATCGCTGCGAACGATCTTGAGCGCGATGTCGTTCTCGAACCGCGGCGATATCAGCATCCACTCGCCGAAAACGTGCTGGATCTCTCGGGATTGCAGTTCATCGCCCGTTTTGGTGTCGATCCACGTCGCCCGATAACTTCCGGGGGGCAGATCGATCGCCACTTCGGCCTCGATGTTCGACCGCAAATGGTCGGCGAGGTTCTTCGGCTTCGGCGGCAGCGGAACATGGAGATACACCGCATACGCCCGGTCCGGGTCCATCAGGGCACTCGCGACGAGGTCGCCGGTGACCTTCTTGAGGACGTTTTTATCAGGCCGCATCCGCACGAAATCGAAGCCGTCGAGGAACCGTTTGAGGACGCCCAACTGCTGCCGCAATTCCCGGCTGCCTCCCCCGGGCGATTTGTACTCGCGGAAGCTGCCGTCGGGGTGGGCCGTGGTGAAGGAATAATCGAGGTTGTTATAGAGCGCCCCGCCGTCGAGCAGGAAGTCCCAGCCCTCAGTGCGGTACAGCACGTCGTCCCGGCCGCGGAAGCCGGTTTCGTTTTCCCCGATGACCCTGTTCAGCCCAAAGTTCATGGCGACGGTGTCGGGGGGCGTGCAGTAATGGAAGTTGAAGATTGAAACCGCCGGATGCGGTTGATCGACCTTTTTCCGACCATTGGCGACATTCAGCGAGATCAAGTGCTTGTGCGGATAGTCCCGTTCCGCCTCGACAATGGCGTCAACGATGCGATGCTGCCAGGCCATCGTCACGCTGCCGAAGTACGGCTCATTGCAGACTTCGTAGTACAGGTTGTCGAAGTCGCGCAGCTCCTGAACGAACTTCCGCGTCACTGCAAGCTGGACGTCAGTCAGATCTTGATGCTTCAGCGCCAGCAACTCGTCGCGCGGGCAGTTACCGACGCCGTTGACATTGTTGCGGGCGTTCATCGGATTGGCCTGCCACAGCTCCTCGGCGTACATCGGGCAGAACAGATTGAACTCTACAACAACGCCCCGCTCGTTCGCTTTCGTCAGGAAGTCCTTCAGCCGCGTGAAGTACGCGTCGTCCCAATTGGTCAGGTCGAACTTTTTGCCGCCGTCGGATTCGCCCGGCTGGTCGCTGCGGGCCCACGGACACGCGAACCGCCCCGGCTTGGGAGCCAGCGTGTTGTCGGTGATCTGGAATGACGTCGGCACTTCGCGATACGTGCCGCTGAACACCCGCGTGTGATTCAACCCGTGAGCCTGGAGCTCGTCGAGATAGCGGGCGTAGTCGAAATCGAGATTCAGCACCGCGCCGTAGTGTTCGGCCGACGTGACCAGCACCGTCGGCTTCCCACGCCACAGGAAGTAGTGCGGGTTGTCGGGATGCAGCGTGATCGGCTCCGCGGCGGCCAGCCACGCCGCCGAGACCAACCACGCCACAATGCACCAACCGGCGAACTGGCAA
>Ga0073934_10004505_pt1 | contig 23053 bp, 18 predicted proteins | sample LarsenN4metaG_FD_76834 | JGI IMG/M metagenome (GOLD analysis project Ga0073934, IMG submission 76834) | Hot spring sediment bacterial and archeal communities from British Columbia, Canada, to study Microbial Dark Matter (Phase II) - Larsen... ...
AACAGGTCGCCCTGCTGGGACTTCTTCGGGCGTTTAACATAATTGGGTATTTGCTACAAACAGGTCGCTCCTACGGAGCTAAAAGATCCAGAGGGGGGACCATATCTGCTACAAACAGGCCGCCCCTATGGGGCTTCCTCGGGCATTTAACATAATTGGGTATTTGCTACAAACAGGTCGCCCTGCTGGGACTTCTTCGGGCGTTTAACATAATTGGGTATTTGCTACAAACAGGTCGCTCCTACGGAGCTAAAAGATCCAGAGGGGGGGCCGTATTTGCTACAAACAGGTCGCCCCGCTGGGACTTCTTCGGGCGTTTAACATAATTGGGTATTTGCTACAAACAGGTCGCTCCTACGGAGCTAAAAGATCCAGAGGGGGGACTGTATCTGCTACAAACAGGTCGCCCCGCTGGGGCTTCTTCGGGCGTTTAACATTGTCCGAGTTATTCTTGATGTTAAATTTAAGCCCCAAAGGGCAAGAGCATTAAGTTAAGAGTGAATACCAATACCGAAGGGATTTTTAGCTCCGTTAGGAGCGCCCTGTTTGTAGCAAAACGGAATATCCCTGGAATCCTTTAGCTCCGTTAGGAGCGCCCTGTTTGTAGCAAAACGGAATATCCTTGGAATCCTTTAGCTCCGTTAGGAGCACCCTGTTTATTCATTTTTCATCCCCTTCAATCCAATTAAAAATATATTTCGGATCATATTCGACCTTAAATTTTTCCAACATCTCCACATATTCTTCCTTAAATGATTTTTTAGAATGATGCTCTTCCTGATTCTGAATATACCTTATAACGGTATCTAGCTGAGATTGAGAATAAGAAAATGCACCAAATCCTTCTTGCCAACTGAATTTCCCCCTCATCCAATTTTTTTCGTTGATAAATTTGGATGAAACCGCTTTAATATCCCTCACTAATTCGGACAGAGCCATATCCGGTTTCATTCCTATGAGGATATGGACATGATCGGGCATGCTGTTAATGGCTATAAGTTTCTGATTTCTGCTTTGAATGATTCCTGCCATGTATTTATGGATCTCTTCTCTGTGTTCTTTTTTAATCAGGTTCTGTCTGTCTTTTACTGCAAAAACGATATGGATATATATTTGTGTATAGGTGTTGGCCATTGGTTTTAAACAGGACGCTCCTACGGAGCTTAGAATTTTTGCATGGTATTATGCTATAAACAGGACGCTCCTATGGAGCTACTGATCTATGCATAAATAGCTAATAAAACCAAAGTCGTTTTCTGGAACTACAGCGCTAATGATTATTAATAATTTATGCAAAGATTAGTAAATAAAATTAGTGCAAGACTTCATCTGATCCTATCCCTATCCTAATTTATCCAGGCATAACAATAACCATATTCAGAAGCTCCGGGGCAGGAAAGGCGCCCAAGCGCATCTTCTCTATCCTAGAACGTCGCTCTTGCATGCGATGCTGGTGCATCTTGAGTTGGTTTTCGATACGTGTTCGTTGCCCTTTGAGGGTTGAGTCTTCAAAGAGGGCCTGTTGTTCACCTTGGATCGTTCTGAGTCGTGCCTGCCCCTGTTCCCGGATTCCTCGGTCAAAGCGTTCGAGATCCTCTATCAGAATGGCGATTTCTTCGTTTCGCTTTGCTTCCACCCGCCTGTAGTATTCCTGATATTGGGAACGAATGTAGCTCTCAGCCGCCTGCTGGAGTCCGGTGAGCTTCTCCCTTATCACCGTCAATGCTTCACGGTTGGGCCCCTGCTGAGGAAGGTTAGATCCCATAAAAAGCTTTCGACCCAGCTCTGGTTGGACTGTGCCTTCCTGGTCCACAAAAACAGGCTCCAGTTCTTCACGAATTACATGTCCGAGCTGATCCTCGAATCGGAGCAAGAAGTTGAAAATCACACCGGGCAAGCCTACATAGTCTGCTACCATACAAGCCAGCTTACCTCCCAGGTTAGCGGCTTGAGTAACTCGACAGTAATGGACCATGCGTTCTAGGAGGGGATGACCGAAGGCCAAAAACTCAGGTTCCTGATTCCGAGGCCAGTCACCGGTGGCAAGGGCACGTTCAAAAGTTACACGGCTATAACTCTTGGGGAGCTTATCATCCTGAATAACAGAAGGAACCAGCAAACGATAAATTCCCTTGTGGTGGGTAGGATGAAGTTTACGCCCATCCCGATCACCCTGACCTGAGTCTCCAAACATTCGCAAGAAGGTTTCTACGAATGCCTGAATATCTCGGGACTGGGGGATTGCTTTTTGTGAGTCTTCGATGGCGCCTTCTGCAGCGCGAATATCTTCCCGGGTGAACTGGCGACATCCCGACAGGAACTGGGTTTCCTGGATTTTCTTTGCGATCTCATCCATACGCCTGAGCTCTTCCTCCGCAATTGCTCCCACCTGGTGGATATCAATGGAACGATCCAGGACGCGCAGGATGAGATCATCCAGCGAGATCCGTTCCAAAACTCCAAGCACCTCGGCCATATTCCCCAGCTGTTTTCGAATGATCTCAATCTTTGCCTGCAGCAGCTTAAAGATCTCCGCCTCTTTAGAGCCCTTGATCATGAGGTTGTAGATTTGGGCTACCCGGCGCTGTCCGTATCGGTGAATACGTCCGATTCGCTGCTCCAGGCGATTCGGATTCCAGGGTAGCTCGTAGTTCACAAGGATGTGACAATATCGTTGCAGGTTCAGACCCTCTGAAGCTGCATCTGTAGCCAGTAATAAGCGGGTATCGGGTTCGTTGAAGCGACGCTCTGGTAAAGCTCCTCCTCGGCGTCGGTGAACTCGATTTCGATGGAATGAGGCTCACGATCCCTGAACTTCTTGACCAGTTGTCCCTTTTCATTAATTTCGAAGATCGTCTCCTTCCCCCGCCGGATCATGACCTTGTCCACACGCTCCCTGGCGTCCGGACGGTCCAGGTCCTCCGGCTCTGCGAACATAAAGGGGTCGATCAGATTCAACAGGTTAAAAAAATGTTCCGGGTTACCCGAGTGGGGCGTGGCCGTCAAAAGAAGGAGGCTATCGCAATGCTCCTGAATAGCCTTAGCAAAGTCAGCTCGATTGGAATCTGTCGATGCATAATGGGCCTCGTCAATGATCACCAGATCCCAACGCTTTTCAACCTTCATAAGCTGGTCGAAAATTTTGTTGATATTCTGCTGGAAGGGTCCACTTCCTTCATACTGGGGTTTGACCCAGTCAATGGAGGTGATGATAGAGTTCCTGGCAAGCCAGGGGTTTAAGTTCTCGTCGATCAGCTCCTGAATTCCCTCCATTTTTCGGCTATTATAGATGTAGAATGTTCTGAGAAAATGCTGCCGCATCTCCTTCTTCCACTGATCCTGAAGGGATGCAGGAACGACGATAAGCACCCGACTGCCTCGCTGGCGAGCGGCCAGCTCTTGCATAAGGATACCGGCCTACCTATAGTTAAATGTCAAGCACAAGAGTTTTCTTTGCATAACCGGTAAATCGTCAAAACTATCCCGTTTGGCTGCGGATTCCTATCTTCTAAATTCAAGCCTCGTAAAAAAGTTATAAGGGTCTGAAACTTTCTGAGTTCCGTAACATCTTATAGATAGCTGTGCAAACTTCCCTTTATATAAAGGCAAACGAACCGAGAAAGCTTTCTCGGGGATTTACCTTGCAGGAGGTAAAACGCATGAGAAAATCAAGCTTAATTCTGTTGGCGTTGATCGTTTTAGTTGGAACCATGGGCTGCAGCGGTTTGAATCGGACCCAGAATGGGGCGTTGATAGGCGCCGGAGCCGGAGCTGCTCTGGGTGGCGCTATCGGTCGGGACGTCGAAGGCGCTTTAATCGGTGCAGGGTTGGGCGGAGTCACCGGGGCCCTCATCGGCGACGCAATGGAGGATGGAAGGCTGTTTAAGTCTAATAACCAGTATACTCCTCCATCTGTATACGGTAAACCGTATGGGACGGCAGAGATAAGTCGTAGGCCCGTCTATTCTCCGTATAGGCCTGGCTATAGACGGTAGCGCGCCCCACGGCACGGGTAAAGAAAAAGGAGTTTGTCAAGAACTCCATTTACCAGAGATACGCTTTAAAGGACCTCTCCGGCAGACCTCCTGGGGAGGTTCCCTGTTGGTTCTTTAACCGGGACTCCTGAGCGTTTATTGTCTCTGTTTTTTTTCTTCATACTTCTATATCTCTGCATGAAAGCTCCTCCCATCGTGCAGTACACCGTATCCATACTGCTCGCGCATGACTTCCAGGTTTCGCTTGCCCGATTCTTTTCCAGTTCTGCCCAGATTAAATCCATTAAATCGGCGCGGTAACGGGCATTTCTCCTTCCCTACACCGCCGGGATTTTAAACTTTTCCGTGGAGCCAACTTCTCACCTCTTGTTAAAAGGTCCTTCCGGCGCCTTATCCGTGCCCGCGGATATCCCTCGTTAAAAGGTTCCCCCGGTACCTTGACGATCCGTGCCCGTGGATACCTCTTGTAATTAAGACGGCTCTTAAGATCTTTATCAGGTGTATCGGGCCTTTAATTAAATTTGCTATCAATCTATGGACGGCCAGGAAATCGGGTCTAGAACGGACCTGGCCAACCTCCAGCGGGAGACAAAGTTTATGAAATTCGGTATGATGGTACCCCATTACCACAAGTTTCCTTCTAAAAAAGCTATTACCGAAGTAGCTGAAAAGGCCGAGGAATTGGGTTATGATTCCCTATGGCTGGCCGATCACATCGGCGTTCCCCCCTCTACCCCCACGGGGCTGGCAGAGGTTTTCTATGAGCCTCTCATGGTCCTGTCCTACCTCACGGCCATTACAAACCGGGTTTTCTTGGGAACCAGCGTCCTCATCCTTCCCTACCGGAATCCGTTGTTCCTCGCTAAAGCTATTGCCACTGCGGATCAGCTTTCAAATGGAAGGGTTATTTTGGGGTGCGGGATCGGATGGCTTAAAGAAGAATTCGAAGCCCTTGGAGTTCCTTTTAAGAAGAGGGCCTCCCTGAGCAACGAATACCTCCGAATCTTAAAAGAGGTCTGGACCAACGATGATCCTAAATTTCAAGGAAAATACTTTCGGTTCTCGGATGTAAAATTTCTTCCAAGGCCCGTACAAAAGCCGCACCCCCCCATCTGGATCGGCGGTATGAGCGAGGGGGCTATGCAAAGGGCCGCTGAATTTGGAGATGGCTGGCATCCTATCTATTTGACTCCCTCTACGGCTAAACCAGCGTGCCAACAGTTTAGAGAAATGGTCTTAAGAAAGGGACGCGATCCTGAAAAAATTCCTATAGTTCTTCGCGTTGCGTTACAAATCCATAAAAAACCTGAGCCCCATTCAGGTAAATATCCTTTGGTAGGACCCGTCTCTCAAATCCTGGAGAACATCCAAAAGTATCGGGAGGCCGGGATCGATTATCTGGTTTTTGATCTGTTTCGGGGAGGGCCCGAGTTGAATTCGGAAACCCTCGACGGTATCCTCGTAACCATGGAGGAGTTTGCCCGGGATATTCGACCACAAATTCTTTCTTAACTAAGGGATAAAAAGACCTAAATAACCGGTCGGAAGTCAGAAGTCGGCAATTAAAGGTCAGGATAGAATCGGAAACCTCCTAACCGATCCGTTTTGTTCTGTCTCCTGAATTTGGACTTCTAACCTCTGAGCGGCTACAATCAATTATGAATAAAAAGTTCGTACTGCATAAATTTCTCGTACGGATGGTCGTTGTAACTGTCGTAATCTCTTCTCATCAAACGGCTCAAGCGGCCTTCAAACCTGTCATTCACAGGCATTCCATCGAGGAAATAGCTTCTGCCGTAAATTCTTACCTCATAGAGACCGAAAACGGGGTTATCGTTATCGATTCGAGTTTGACGGTTTCCGGAGGTAAATCGGTACGGACAAAACTAGAGTCTTTGAAAAAGCCGCTTTTAGCGATAATTCTAACTCATGGCCACCCCGATCATTATAATGGGGTAACGGAAGTGCTGGCCTCTGACCAGGTACCTGTGATCGCTACCGTAGGAGCCGACAAAGTTATCCGAGAAAGAGATGCCGCTTTAGCCGAACGAGTGGGTCCAAGGTTTGGAGAGGAGTGGCCTAAGAAAAGAACTTTTCCTTCTAAGACGGTTAATGATGGGGAATCCGTGACCTTCGAGGGGGTCACTCTAACCGTTCATGATCTAGGTCCCGGGGAATCCCCCAGCGATGCTTATTGGATATTGGAAGGGGAGGAGAAATACGCCTTTATAGGCGATGTGGTCATTCACCAGTCCCACGCTTACATGGCGGATGGATATAGCGCCCAGTGGTTAAAGAATCTAGATCGGCTAAAGACAGAGCTAAAAGATGTGAAGATGATCTATCCGGGCCATGGGGAGCCGGGTTCCCTTGAAATGTTAGACTGGCAAAAATCGTATATCCTGGCTTATCGAGACGCTGTAAAATCCCTCGCTAAAGGCCAACCGACTTTAACGGACGAAGGGAAAAAAGAGTTTGCAGTTAAAATGAAGGCGTTTTTCCCGAGTGAAAGAGGCGCCTATCTCATCGAGTGGGGAGCAGACCCGATTGCAGCGGAGCTGGCTAAAGAGAAGTAGTACACTGTTTACTTAATTTTGACCTAACCGTTCTGCTTTCCCTTCCCAACCCCCCTCTCCCACCGCGTGGGAGAGGGGCCGGGGATGAGGGGGAAACAAGTGTTTCGCCCTGTAATATGAACCCTACCCGGGCCCCTGGGACGACGCCCCCGGCTTCGGGGTTATCAGGGCTCAGCCCTCAGCATCTGCGAGAGGACCTGCGCCCGGCGATCCTCGCGCAAGTCTGAGGTGATCTCGCGGCAACCCCTCCTCTATGACCGCATTGTTTCACCTGGAAATCAAAGATAGAAGGCTCGGAAAAGTATATAAAAAGAATGGGGAGGCACACAGGCTGCACTCTGAATAAAAAGACCCTGGTTTAGCCAGGTTTTTCTTCTTTAGACAAACAGGTCTCTGACCGGCAGGGTCCACCCGGGGATCACCTCCCCTCCCTCGATCATATCGTTCTCGGTAAGGACGCGGATATCCGTCCGCGAACGGTAGATCGTTACCCTCCGCTTGCGGGAATTGACTACCATGACCATCTGTGTGCCAGCATCGATCCACTCCCAAACTTTATCTTCAACATCCTCATACGTATCGTTGGGAGAAATCACCTCAACAGCCAAGTCAGGAGGCCCTTGCCAATAACCCTTAACATCTCCTGCAGCTTCAACCCGTTCTCGTCGTATAAAGGCTACATCAGGCGCTCGAACGGTGTCGTGGGCCAATTGGCAACCGAGTTCCACGTACATCTTTCCCATATGGTGTTTTCTCACATAGGGGCCTAAAAATTCTACCAAGATTGCCGCAATACCCGAATGCTCTGCTCCAGGTGGCACCACCCTTCGTAATTCTCCTCTGACCAACTCATATTGAAAACCATCATCCGGCATTTTGAGTAAATCTTCTGCGGTGAGTGGTTGCGTCGTAGTAGCTGCCATAAAGTGCTATCCTCCTTTGGAATACTAAGATACCATGAAAATAAAGGGGTGTCAAAATAAAAAGCTCTGACTGTCAGAGCTTACACGCAGGCCAGAGCTACTACTTTGTAACTTTAAATTTAAATAACCGTTCCACCCTCCCCCTTTCAAGGGTCTGTTTTTGGAACCTAGCCCCTCCAACTCCCCTACGCGCCCGGTTAAAAACAGCACTGCCCAGACTCCCTCGTTTCCAGGCTCTGCCTGGGAACGAGGGAATAGGGGGACTTCCCCCTTATCCTGGCGTGTAGGCCTCCGACGTTCCTTCCCTCCCAGGGAAGAGGAGAGTTGGGACCCGGGTCCTCCCCAAGTTCCCCCTTCCCGCGTCGGGAAGGGGGTGAGGGAGTTAGGTTAGAAAAAAACCTACCCCTGGAAGCCCTCACCCCCTACCCCCTCTCCCCCGCTGTGGGAGAGGGGGTACCCTGGAAGATGGACGGGAGGTCCCCTTGCTCCCCTCTCCCCTTGTGAGAGAGGGATTGGGTCTCCTTTCTTTTTGAGTCTGGGGGATTGGATCTACCCTTGCTCCCCTCTCCCACCGCGTGGGAGAGGGGCTGGGGGTGAGGGGGAAACAAGTGTTTCGCCCTGTAATATGAACCCTCCCCGGGCCCCTGGGACGGCGCCCCCGGCTTCGGAGTTATCAGGGCTCAATCCTCAGCACCTGCGAGAGGACCTGCGCCCGGCGATCCTCGCGCAAGAGCGCGGTTCCTGTGAAAGCGACTAGACCGCGTAGATTCGGCACGGCCAGAGCCGACCGTAAAACATCTTCCCACTCGCGCGCTGAGATCGGTGGGCCCCAGTCGGCTCCGACTTCGGCCCCTTCCGCAGAATCTACCTGCAAAACGGGCAGCACTTGATCAGGAATTAAGCGGGCCATGCCCTGGAGGAGCTCGCCGACCCATCGAACAGGTTGGTGCAGAATGGCGTGATAAGCCATCGGCGCAATGAGATCGACCAGAGGCGCAAGATCGCGCAGCCTCTGGCCGACGAGGGACTCTAGTAACGCGAACGGAAGCGGTAAGGCGTATAACCCGAGCGTGAAGCCCTGGCCGCGTGCGGCACGTAGTCGCGTAGCAGCCTGGCGGACAAAGCCCGTGATGACTTTGCACTTAAAGTCCGTCCATTCTGTAGGGTGATGGGTGAGTATCCAGCGGGCACGGCGGGATGTATCCGCAAGGTCAGCCGGCAGCTCGATGCCGGTCTCCGCCTGGAAGCGTGTCAGGGTATGAGCATCAAAGGAGGACTGCAGCGGCGGCGCCGCACCGGAACGCAGCTCGAGCTCCCAATGAACCGGCCAGCGGATAAAATCCAGGAACAGGCCGTCGAGATCGTGGTTGCGAACGAGTCGGTCGGCCAGCTCCAGGCGCGAGGCGTTGTAATCCTCAAAGGTAGGGGTCACGCCAATGTACCACTCCATTTGCGGGCGGCGCTGGCCGGTTTCGTCGATCGGCCAGAGCTCGGGCCGATCCTGGAGTAACCGATGGCTGTGGGTATGATCGGAAAAGCAGGCTATACCTCCAAACCAACGTAACCCCAATCGGTGAGCGACTTCGATCACATCATCGGAATAGAATTCCGACTCCGTGAAGATGGCATTGATCCCAGACTCGGCCAGGGTCCCGAGGACACGCGTCGCTTCCGGTTCGGCCCAGGCTTTCCAGACCTCCGGAAAGATAAAGGCGCCGATGATACGATTCATAAAATGAAGTTGTTTATTTCTAGTCCTTTGTAAAGTTCGTTTTCATCCCCCTTAAAAACCCCGGGAGGGGGGATCTGTGGATAGCCAAACAGGGATCCCGTCTTAGAAACTCCGTAAGGAGCGACCGGTTTGTAACCAATGAAACCGGTCGCTCCTTACGGAGCTTGGAGGCTTGTTGGGGGTTAACCTTGGCTACCAACCGGTCGCTCCTTACGGAGCTTTGAAGGGTTCATCCAGATGAACTTTACAAAGGACTCCTACCTAGTCCAATTAATTTGGATTCCTAGAATCCCTCCCTGACGGTCGTGGCTCAGAGGCGTAGGGTACGCAAGACCTCGGAGCCGCGACCGTCAGGGAGCGATTTATCAGCATGAACGGGACGATGTAATAGTCCACGGTTTACTTAGTTTTGGATAACTTTTAAATCCTCCCCTCACCCCCGGCCCCTCTCCCACCGCGTGGGCTTTCCATATTATTATATAGAACCTGCATTTTCAGTTGCAGCCCCCCAACTCCCCTCTCCCACCGCGTGGGAGAGGGGCCGGGGGTGAGGGCCGAGAATTCCACAAAACGAACTTTACAAAGTACGAGTTTCCAGGCTTACTCCTTTAAGCCGGAAAGGGTCTCCAACCCCCGCAAGTAAGGGCGTTCTAGAACCAGAAAGAAGAGGAGCGGGGGTAACACGGCTAACGTTGCCGCCGCCATCCAGAGGTGATAATCCACCAGAAAGGTTGACCCTAACCCCATCAGGGACAACCCTAGCGGCAGCGTGAATTCTCTCTGGGAAGACAAGACCACCAGCGGCCAGAGGAACTGGTTCCACGAGAAAAGAAAGGTCATGAAGCCCAGGGTTACAATGGCCGGACCGAGCAGGGGGAAAATGACCCGGATAAAAATCTGTAGCTCCCCGGCCCCGTCCACCCGCGCGGCATCGATCAACTCAGAGGGGAGGGTCAGTATGAACTGTCGGGCCAGAAAGATGCTCTGCCCGGTCAGGGCGAAGGGGATGATGAGCGCCCATAGGTTGTCAAGCAAACCTAGCATACGGATAATCAGGTACAGGGGAATGATCACGGAAGAGAACGGCAGAAGCGTTGTGCTCAGCATCCCCCACAACAACGCATCCCGGCTGTGAAACTTGAACTTGGCGAACCCATAGCCCACGAACGTCGAAAGAACCACCGACAGAAGACTCGTCGCCAGGGCCACAAAGATGCTGTTGACCATAAAGGTCGAAAGGCTATAACCCGCGAAGCGAGGCTCCAAGAGGGCCTGCAGGTAGTTCCGGGGTTGCCAGACCGGCGGAATCCATTGAACGGGGACCGTTAACACGTCCTCGGGGCGCTTGAGGGAAGCTGACAGCATCCAGATGAAGGGGAGGACGCTGAAAAGGGCATACGGAATCAGCACCGCGTACTTGAAAGCCCGGACAGGTTTATCCATGGTGTCCCTTATTCGTAATAGCTATATTGAAGGCTTCGTGCCGAGAGGAGAGCAAAGCCCAGGCACAAAACCAGGAATAGCACCCCAGCCGCGCTGGCGTAGCCCCCATTGCGGAACTGGAAGAAGGTTTCGTACAAGAAAATCGGAAGCACCCGCGTGGCATCCGACGGACCGCCCCCCGTCAACATGAAAACGGGCTCGAAGAGACCCATCGTATTCACAAACGCGGTGACCAACACAAAAACGGTGATCGGGCGAAGGAGGGGCAACGTGATGTTAACGAACGCCTGCCAGGCGTTCGCGCCATCGACGAGGGCGGCTTCGGTGTATTGCCGCGGAATGCTCCTCAGGCCGGCCAGGAAGATGATGGTGTATAGACCGGTGGTCTTCCAGACGATGAAGATCACGATGGCGAACGGCGCGAGGGACTTGGTCGCCGTCCAACCGAGCCCCATCAGTTCGCGCAGGCCCAAAAAAGAGAAGATCCCCGCCAGGACCCCCGAGTGGGGCAAGAAAATAAGCTGCCAAACGAGCCCGGTCGCCACCCAATCGGTCACGACGGGTAAAATGATTAAGGTTTTCATCAAGCGACCCCCCCGCAGATGCTCGTCGTTAAGGAGAACGGCGAGGATAAGGGAAAGAACCATCGTACCTGCGACGGCCAGCAGGGTGATCGTTAAGGAAGCCTGTATGGACCGATGGAATTGCGGGTCCGTGAGCAGGTTCGTGTAATTCTTAAAACCGATAAACGTTCCGGGACGCCCCACTTTCCACCGGGTCAGGCTGTAGTAGAGCGCCAGCAGCACGGGCATAATCCAGAAGAGCAGGAAAAACACGACAGATGGTGAAATGAAGAACAGCCCGTATTTCAGATCGCGTCGCAAGCAACAAATTTTATAAGTCACGAAGAACCCGAAAGGTCCTTCGTGGTGAAAGACTTGTTACTGAAGTCGCTCAAGCTCGGCCTGGAGAAGCTTTGCAGACTCCTCAGGAGACATTTTATCGTACACTACGCGGTCCATCGCGCGCATCAGGGCGGCTCCAGGCTCATCGTAAGAGTGGGGGACGTACTTAATCTCGTATAGTTTAAAGGCATCCACCCATTGTCTGAGCCAGGGATCCTTGGCCAGTTTCTCCGCGTAGGCTTTGGATTCAAAAAAGGCCTTGCTGGGCTGGGTGTAACCGAGGTTGTTGAACCACCAGGCGGCTTGTTCCGTCTCGCCTTTCTTGCCCAGCATGAAAGCAATAAATTCTTGAGCGAGTTGCTGCTGCTCCGGAGGTTTATTGGCATTCACAGACCAGCCCCACGACCATTGAATGTTTTTGTAAGTGGCTTTATCCTCGGGATCGGTGACCGGATGCGGAGCTACCCCAAATCGCACGTCGGGGTTGTTTTGCTTGATGGCCGGTACGAACCAGGTCCCTGCCAGCACCATCGCGACCCGGCCCTTTGGGAAGTCGGCGAACCAGTTGTTCAAGAAGGTCGGATCATAGGCTTTCGAGGTGTGGGTAAAGTCATAGAGGGCCTGTAGAGCCCTCTTCACCGGCTCGGTATTGGCCGCGGGCTTCCCGTCCACGTAGAGATCCTCCTGACCGTACTGGCGCATCAGCGCATAAAAGTTTTGGGCGTACCACTGCGGCGAGCGAAAACTCGCAAAGAAACCGAACTGATAGCCTGTCTGGATCAGGGCGCCGGAGGGGTCTGTCTTGCGTAACTTGGCGCCGATCTCTTCTATCTGCTTCCAGGATGCGGGTTTATCGGCGGGCAAAGGGGGTATACCCGCCTTTTCGAACATATCGAGGTTGTAGAACAGCGCCAGCGTGTTATATTCGCTGAATAATCCGTAGACCTTGCCGTCCCGCACGAAGATATCCATCGTCCCGGGGAGATAAGCATCGATCATCTCTTGCTCTGAAGCGTAGCCGAAGATCTTGGGGTCAAAAGGAGCCAGGAACTTATTGTCAATAAAGGTTTTATAATTCCAATCGCCCATATCCCAGAGATCAGGCCCTTCGCCGCCGGAGAGCGCAGCCAGCAGTTTGGCGTCGAAGGATACGATGCCGGCGAAGGGGATAGCGGTTAGCTTGACCTTGACGCCAGGGTTCTTTGCTTCAAACGCGGGAATCCATTTTTGGGTCATCCCATTTTGAAGCGGCGGAAACTCGTGGGTCCAGACTTCCAGCACGCGCTCCTGGGCCGCGGTAGCAGGTCCTACGCCGGGGACAATGGCCAGGGCGCCGCTTACGATGAGCAACCAGACCCTCCCAAGCAGCAAACTGAAATAAGTAATTTTGCGCATGTTTTCCTCCTTAATTTTATATCCCAACCTGAGGATGTTTTAAGAACCCCAAACAGGTAAACGCATCTGCCCTTCCAGCTCGACGATGTTAAATGCCCGAAAAAGCCCCGGCGGGCGACCTGGCTGTAGCAAATACGGTCCCACCCCTGGATCTTTGAAACGGAGAATCGGGGAAACGGAGAATCGGGGAATTCAATTCTCCGATTCTCCGTTTCTCCGTTTCCCCGGTTCTTTCTTTTTAGCTCCGTAGGAACGACCTGTTGATAAAGACGATGCCGGAGTTTCACAAGCCGCCCCTGGGGGGCTTAGGGGGCCAGGGAGGGGCGTTGCTACAACCGGATCGCTCTTACGGAGCTTTGAAGGTTAAAACCTAATTTAACAGGGTCGAGCCAGTACCTTGTAAAGTTAAATTTAAGTCACCGTTCTCCCCTCATCCCCAACTCCTCCTCCCACAACGTGGGGAAAGGGGCCCCCTTTCAAGGGAACCTTTTCGGAAACCTAACCCCTCCGACGCCCCTTCCAGAGAAGGGGAGATTGGGGACCTAAACCATTCCCAAGTTCCTCCTCCCCGCGTCGGGAAGTCTAGAAGGGGCTTTTTTTATTAGGAGGAGCTACCGAAACCATTCCCAAGTTCCTCCTCCCCGCGTCGGGAAGGGGGCTAGGTTAATAAAAAAGCCACCAAGGATGGGAGGTAGAGCCTCCCAGCATGCATTCCCAGGCAGAGCCTGGGAACGAGGGAGTCCGGACAGTTCTGTTTTTAACCCGACACGCAGGCCCCGGTCCCCCTCTCCCACAGCGTGGGAGAGGGGCCGGGGGGGAGGGCCGAGAATTCCACCAAACTAACCTTACAAACGAGGGAGTCCGGGCAGTTCTGTTTTTTTCCTCGTTCCCAGGCTCTGCCTAGAAATGCCTATCTAGAGGCTCTGCCTCGGTTTGCAAGGCTAGGAGGCAGAGCCTCCCGGCACGCATTCCCAGACAGAGCCTGGGAACGAGGGAAGACCTCCTTCCAGGGCTATAAAGGGGGAGGCAATTTGAGCTTAAAGCGTTCTGCCGCCATTCGCAATTTTTCAACCGTGCCCGTCGGTAAGGGGATGCCGTTTTGGATACGGTCCGCATAGACTTGGTCCTCGGGCTCACCGGGCACGAGGATTTCATCGGTGCCCTCTACCCTGGGCAACCCCTTCAGGGCCGCAGCCAGCTGGTCGATATTTCTCTTATACTCCTCCACATCCGTGAAGGTGCTGATATCGATGGCCCCCACAAAGCTGTTCTGGGTGCCGGGAGATACGGGGTTCTGGCTGAGCAGGATGGAGGTGATCAGCGGATTGCCGGCCAGTACGCTCGACAGACATTCAAACATCAATGCCAGGCCGTAGCCTTTGTAACCTCCGGCAGGCCGAAGAAACGCGGCTTTTTTCGGATCCGTGGTCGGTCGTCCTTCCCTGTCCAGGGCCCACTCCTCGGGGATCGGCACGCCCTTATCGATGGCTACGTGCAATTTGCCGCCAGCCGCCACGCTGGTGGCCATATCCAGACTGATGGGCCGGTGGTTCTTGCCCGGCACGGCAATCGCAATGGGGCTGTTGTGGACGCCCGCTGCACGCGCCCCTGGAGGAGCCATGTTGGGCGGGCTGCAGACTACGGCGATCCCAATCATATCCTCTGCAGCGGCCATCTGGGTGTAATAGGCCATGGCCCCTTGATGGGTCGTATTGCGAATCACCCCCCAGCCGATGCCCATCCCCCGCGCCTTGCCCATCACCTTCTCCATAGCAAACGTGGTGACCACCGGCCCAAAGGCATGATCGGCTTCGATGAGGATCGTCGCCGGCGTTTCCTTAAGCACCTGGATCTTAGGCCGTGGATTCATCTGACCGGCATCCACCCGCCTCGCATACTCCGCGATCCGCTGGACTCCGTGCGAATCCACTCCCCGCAAATTGGCCCATACCAACACTTCAGCTTCCTTGGCCGCATCCCCTGGCGGCATCCCTAATCCTTCAAACACCTTGGCGGTGAACTCCTGTAAAGCTTTCCATTCTACGCGTAGGTCTTCCATATCCCTCCTTTCGTTCGTGGCCACTTCTCCGGTCATACCTGCAGGATGACCTTCCTCTTTAGGTTTAGGACAAACTAACTGCCCGGAGTGTTCATACCCATGAAGCCTCAAAATCCAGGGCGGATCTTTGCGATTATCATACCCGGTCGCCCGCTAAGGATGCGTAATAACACCCCCGTCCCGTCTCATGCAGCTAAAAATTTAAAATGTTTCGTCCTTACCGGGTCAGCGCGATCCACCAGGTTCCATCGCCGGGCCGCCATACGGCCAGGTCGGCCTTGCCATCTCCGTTATAATCCCCAGGCACCGGTTTATCCCCGGATACGCCCCAGGCTCTGAAGCTCACCGCTCCGGTGGATGAGAAAATAAGGTACCAGGTTCCATCGCCGGGCCGCCATACGGCCAGGTCGGCCTTGCCATCCCCATCATAATCCGCAACCACCGGGATATCTCCGTTCTGTCCCCACGGCCTCACCTGAATCCCTCCTCCCGATAACACAATGTACCAAGTCCCATCTCCAGGTCTCCATACGGCTACATCTGCCTTTCCATCTCCATCGTAATCCCCAGGCACGGGAACATCGCCTGGTAGGCCCCATCTTACCGTAATCAGACTCCCTCCCCCAGAAGGCTTGATCCCCCATCCCCCCTGAGAGGGTCTAAAGATCGCCAGGTCCGCCAGCCCATCTCCATCGTAATCCTGAGGCACCGGCTGATCCGAAGACCTCCCGAACTTTAATACCCGCGTCCCGCCCAGGGAATTAAGGATAAACCAGGCGCCCTGGGAAGAGCGGAAGACGGCGAGGTCCGCCTTGCGGTCTCCGTCATAATCGGCGGGTACGGGTGTATCACCGGGCAGGCCCCAGGATTGGACAGAGAAGCCCCCGGCGCTGGGTAAAAGGTACCACCTGCCTTCGAGGGGCCTCCACACGCCCAAATCCGCTTTGGCATCCCCATCGTAATCCTGAGGGACAGGGGTGTCTCCGAAAATTCCCCAACTTCTCTGGATCAGATCCGGGTCGGGGATCGGGGTGGGCGTGGCGGTGGGGGGGGGCGGCGGGGTCGCGGAAGTAAATTTATAAATCTTCCCATCAAAAGCGCAGACATAGAGCTCGTTATGCTGATCCACGCCGAAGGAGGAAATCTCAAGGCCGCTGTTTAATAAAAGGGTGTTGACCGGCGGATTAACCCCGTCGTAAGTCAGCGCCCAAATGCGACCGGAGACAAAATCTCCATAAATGTATTTCCCGAAAAGCTCCGGTACGCCGGCTCCACGATAAACGTACCCCCCAATTACGGCCTCTCCCCCTTCACTATTGTGACCATACTCCCAGATCGGCGGGGTAAGCCCTGCGGTATTACAGCCGGAAGGAGGATCAAAACAGTGGTTCCCCTCCATGATTCTCCAGCCGTAGTTCTTTCCTTTTTCGATGAGGTCGATCTCCTCCCATAAGTCCTGACCCACATCCGCGGCCCATAGCCTCCCCGTCGCAGGATCAAAACTAAACCGCCAAGGGTTTCGTAACCCGTAGGCGTAAATCTCTTCTCGATAGCCGGATGTATTTCCAACAAAAGGATTATCTCTGGGAATAGAATACGTACCACCTCCCGGAGGGGCGTTAACATCGATGCGTAACAATTTGCCGAGCAGGACCGCGTTGTTCTGGGCATTATTTTGGGGGTCTCCCGCAGAGCCTCCATCCCCCAGTCCAATATATAGGTAACCATCCGGCCCAAACGCGAGCTGCCCACCGTTATGGTTGGCGAAGGGTTGATTGACTTGAAACAAAATGAGCTCACTATTTTTATCCGCCGCATCGGGATCGGTTGGGCTGACGGTGTACCTTGCAATGACCGAGCGCAGTGGGTTGGAGGTGGTATAATTAACGTAGAAGTATCCGTTGTTTTTGTAATCCGGATGAAAGGCGAGACCCAGAAAACCCAGCTCGCCGCCACTGGTCACGCGATCTCGGAGATCCAAAAAAACTTTCGCTGAGGTGACCGAGGGCGAGTTATTGAAAACATAAACGACGCCGGGTTGGGTAGCCACGAAGATTCTATCGGTGCCATCCCCGGGATGCTGAAAACCTAAGGGCTGATCGAAGGAAAGGTTAGGAAAGGCCTGTTGGAGTAACACCTGTGCGTTGGAGTCGGTCGCACGGATCAGAAAAAGAAAAATAAGACTTAATAATCTCGGGATTTTCATAGTTTCACGCAATTTTCATATCCCTTTACTTAATTTTTATTTAATCGCACCCTCTGTCAAGCCCTGGATGATATACCGCTGCAGGATCAACACGATAACGAGGAGGGGAGCGCTGGCAATGATACTTCCTGCTGAGAGCTCGCTGAAGTGGATATCGTAGGGCGTAATCCAATCGGAGATGGCAGGGGTCACCAGCCTAATGTTAAAAACTCCCAGTACTTTGGCAAACATGAGCTCATTCCAGGAGGTAAGGATCGCGAAGATGGCGGTCACCGCTATCCCCGGAGACGAAATGGGGAGGATCACCCGAACCAAGGACTGGAGACGAGTACATCCGTCGACCCGGGCGGCTTTTTCCAGATCGAGCGGGACGCTTTCAAACAGCCCTTTTAAAAACCAGGTCACCAGGGGAAGGAGAAAGGCGCTGAGGGCCAGAATGATGCCCAGGTGGGTATCGATGAGCCCCAATTTACGGATGATGATGAGCAAGGGAATCAGCATGGCAATGCCCGGTAGCATGTAAATAATCATCAGGGAGAAATAAAAGGCGTTCCGAAACGGAAATCTCAACCTTGCGATCGCATAAGCCCCAAGAGTCCCTGCGATTAAGCAAATAGCGGTGGTCGTGAACGAAACAATTAAGCTGTGGTAGAGGGAGTTTACAAATTTATCGTCATGGAGGACGAAGGAATAGGCCTCCAGGGTGATCTTTTTGGGGAGGATCGGGGGGGGATAGTTATACAGGTCCAGCTCTTCCTGCAGGCTGGTCAGCAGCATCCAGAAGTAGGGAAGCCATATCATCAGAAGCATGACGAAGACAAGGCTGTACACGAGGAATTTCTTCCCTTTTTCCAGGTAGAGGTATTTTTTTTCTTCGGTGTAACTATTTAGTCCCAACGTCGTTAATCCCCTTTCGCCAGGGGACCGCATTCCGGGCGCGGGCTCCTGGCGCTATTTAACGGCCTTCCTTTCGCTAAAAAACCGGTGCATAAGGATGGCTAGGATAATGACCATAAAGGTGACCATGTAAGCGATAGAGGCTCCGTAACCCAGCCGCAGCCAATCGAACGAGGTTTTGTAGGCCAGGAAGTACAGCATGAAGGTCGAATCCGCGGGCCCTCCTCCTGTCATGGCGTAGACGATATCGAACGTCAAGAGGGAGAAAACGATCAAGACCATAGAAGTCGCGAGGATCGTCGGTTTGAGGTGGGGGAAGGTGATGTATGCGAAGCGCTGAACGGCGTTCGCCCCGTCGATCTTAGCGGCTTTGATCTGGTCTCGGTTCAGGCTCTGCAACCCGGTTAGCATGATCAGCGTGACCAGAGGGACGAATTTCCAGAGATTCACAAAGGTGACCGTATAAAGCGCATAGGCCGGGTCGCCCAAGAATTGAATCGGCTCCTGAACGACGCCCAGGCTTAACAGGGCATAGTTCACGATGCCGTAGTTGGGATGGAAAATCCACATGAACATAACGGACACGACAATAGGGGAGATGGCCCATGGGACCAGCAGGGTGGTCTTATAGAGGCCCTTTCCCCGGATCGGCTCATCTAACACCAGAGCCAGGATCAACGAGATGACGGTGCCCAGAACAAGGTTCAGGGTGAGGTATAAGGCCGTGTTTTTCAAAGAGATGGCAAATCGTTGATCGTCCAGGATGGACAGATAATTTTTAAATCCCACATACGTCCTTGTCATCTCTTGAATATCAAAATTGGACAGAGACAAAATGAAGGAATAGATCAACGGATAGGCGATCAGGCCGCCCACTAAAACCAGACAGGGCAAAAGCAGCAAAAAGGCGAACTTTCCTTCGCTGATATCTTCTTCAAACTTATTCAACGAAAGCGGGGGGCAAAGGGGGGGAGAGGTCACCTCCCTCTCTCCCCTCTTCCCTTCTCCATATCGTCGTCTTCTAGGCCTTTTCCCGAGCGATGATCTCCTCACATTTTTTCTGAGCCTCTTCCATGGCTTGTTCCGGAGTTTGTTGGCCGAGCAGGGCCTTGACGACCGCCGGCTCGATGGTATCTATCAATTCCTGATGGGAGGGTCGGATCATTCGGTCGTAGTCGTACTTCCATTGTTCCAGGGTCACTTTGACGTGTTCCATATCCTTAACCCGCTCGTCCTGATGATTGGAGTAAAAACAGGGCATTCCGCCCCCGGATTTTTCGTATCCATCCAGGATAAGGGCCACCTGGGGGTCATAGCTGGCTAAGTAACGGATCAACTGCCAGGCGACTTCCTTTTTCTGGCTGGTTTTAGGCACCACATAGCCTTCTACGGATTCCACGGTGCCGGAGCGGACCACCCCCTCGTGCCCGGGAATCAGCGCGACCCCGCCGATGTTCAGCAACTTGGTCCCAGGCTCGCCGTTTTCCCATTGCCGATAGGTTTCGCCGTAGTAAATGGTATGCCCGACTTTGCCCTGAACCCAACGCTTGTTACTGACGCTATCGGCCACGTCTTTAGCCGCCGAAGCGGGCATATATTTAAGGATCTCGACCATATCCTTGAGCCCTTTGACCACCCCCTCGCTGGTTAATTGGATCTTACCATCCGGGGCCGTCAGTTTACCGCCGTTGACATGGGTAAACACGCAGAACTGAACAAAATTGTACCCCTGTCCAAAACCCACGTCGAAGCCAACGGCGTTCCCTTTCTCGTCCGTATGGATCTTCTTGACGTTTTCGAGGAACTGCTCGTAGGTCTCCGGCACGTTCAGTTTGTGCTTATCGTAGAGCGCCCGGTTGTAATGCAGGATCATGACCTTGGCAAACCGCGGCAGCCCATAGACAACCCCTTTGTAACTGGCTCCCCCGGGAGCTCCCGGCAACATATCCTCCATGACCTCTTTGGGAATCTCAACGCCCGGAATCTCGTTGAGGGGGGTGTAAAAATTCCGCCATTCTGCCGTCCACGCCGACCAGGTGTAGGCGACGTCGTAGAGGTGGGTTCCTGAGATGTACATGTTCGCCAGCTTGTCGTGCATACCGAAGAAAGAGCCTTCATCCAGTTTGACCCTGATGCCGGTTTCTTTCTCCCACCTCTTGACCCATCGGGTAAAGCCTACGACGTATCCACTGGGCTGAAACATGGTAATTTCTTTGACATTGGTCTTCGCGGCTGCCTCCTTGGCGGCTTCAAAAAGTTCCTTTTCAGAAGGCAGGAATTTAGAAGCGCTGGCCGGCCCAGGTCTGGATAATCCACCGAAGGCCGTCAAGGCCGCTGCGCCCACCCCCATTTTGATTCCCGTCTTAATAAAATCTCGCCGAGAGATGTGAGCATCCTGGTTAGGATCAAAAATATGTGCGGACATGTGGTTTTTAAAACGTAACGTCTAAGGCATAATTCATACATCCACTAAACTCCAGGCTCCTCCACTTTTTACGCCTTACGCCTTACGCCTTACCCCCTTCATCTGATAGCTATTCCAGTTTCTTTATCGAACAGATGGGATTTCGCTTTATTTAAGGTAAGATAAACGGTTTCCCCAGCCTGCAGGGAGAATTCCGGTTCTGTGTAGAGGACCAAAGAGACGGAGCCGGCCCGGACCTCTACGATGTTCTCCTTACCCACCGGCTCAACCACACTGACCACGGCGGGGAGGGTTTCGTCCTCAGGCCCCTTCTCTTTAGAAACGGCGATATCTTCCGGTCTTATCCCAAAAACTAACCCTCCTTTCCTTTGGCTTCTCATCAAGGCTCCCCTTTGGACCTCCGTAAGGGTTACAGGGACCCCTTCTCCCTCAAAAACGAGCTCTCCACGTCTTTCCATGACCTCGCCGGGGATCAGGTTCATGGAAGGGCTGCCGACAAAACCGGCCACAAAGAGATTCGCCGGGCGGTTGTAAATCTCAAACGGAGTCCCATACTGGAGCAGCTCCCCGTTATTGAGGACGGCGATCTTGTTCCCCATGGTCATAGCTTCCTGTTGATCGTGGCTCACATAAATGAACGTGGTCTGGATCTCTTGATGCAGCTTCTTAATCTCCAACCGCATGCTCGCCCGGAGCTTAGCATCGATATTGCTTAAAGGCTCATCCAGCAAGAAGACCCCCGGATTTCGAATCAGGGCTCTGCCCAGAGCCACCCGCTGGCGCTGACCTCCGGAAAGTTCCCGGGACTTCCGATGGAGCAGGCCTTCGATACCCAGCATGTGGGCTATTTTTTTTACCCTCCCCGCAATTTCCTCTTTGGGAACCTTTTGGAGCTTGAGGCTGAATCCGATATTCTCAGCGACCGTCATGTTGGGATAAAGGGCGTAACTCTGAAAGACCATGGCAACGTTCCGTTTGTTAGGAGGAACCCGATCCACCGGCTTATCATCAAAGTACACGTGCCCGGAAGTCTGCGGCTCCAGACCTGCGATGATCTCCAGCGTGGTAGATTTCCCGCAACCGGAGGGGCCCAGTAAAATGACAAAATCATGATCCTCAACCTCCAGGTCCAATGCTTTGACGGCCACGACCTCCCCGAAACGTTTATGAATCTTTTCTAACCGGACTTTGATCTTTTCTTCACCTCCTGACTTTTCAGGTAGCGATCGTAAAAAAATTAGAATCCTAAACCGGGAATAAAGTCAAGGATTAAAAACGTATCCTGAAAAAATACTTGACACCGCTTAGTTTCCCATATATCACAGGGGTAAGTGCTTAAACCTAACGCGTAGTACGTAATGCTGTGATGGAGTTTTCAGTACCCGTTACGTATTACGGTTTGCGTCTTCATGAAACGACTGGAAAATAAAAAATCTATTATCACCGGGAGCGGGAGGGGGATCGGGAAAGCGATCGCCCGAAAATTCTTACAAGAGGGAGCCCGCGTTTTTCTAGTGGATATTCACCGAGAAAGGCTCCTGCAGACCAGGGACGAGTTGGCTTCCCTGGGGGGAGAGGTACAGGCTCAGGTAGCCGATGTTTCGCAAAAATCCCAGGTCCAAGATCTGGTGGAAACAGTCCTGAAAACCTGGGGAGAGGTGGACGTGCTGGTGAACAACGCGGGCATAGCCATCGTAGAAAATTTCCTGGATCTCAAGGAAGAAAACTGGGATCGCACGCTGGAGGTCAACCTTAAGAGCATGTTTTTAGTTTCCCAACTCGTTGCTAAGGAAATGATCCAGAGGGGTCGCGGGGGAGCCATCGTCAATATGGCCTCCACCAACGGACTGGTGGGGGAAGCCGGGCTGGCCCATTATAACGCCTCCAAAGCGGGGGTCGTCCTGTTGACTAAAACCCTGGCCATCGAATTAGCGCCCTATAACATCCGGGTCAATTGCGTATGCCCCGGCTTTATCAAAACGGAACTGGCCGGGGAGGCCGGGTTTGATGACGCCTTTATTGCCGAATATGTTAAGAAAATCCCCCTAAACAGGCATGGGAAACCTGAAGAAGTCGCCAACGTTTTCGCTTTCCTGGCCTCGGACGAAGCGTCCTTTATGACCGGCGCCTCGGTGGTCGTTGACGGAGGACAGATCATTCAAGAGTAACGGATCAGAATTTTTGTAGGAGCAGCCATATGGGGTTGCCTCTACACTGCCATGTATTTATGGACGAAATCCTAAAAAAAATAGACACCTGGATTGAGGGCCACGCCGATGAGATCATCCACCTGGCGAGCCGACTCATCCAGATCCCTTCTGAAAACAAGCCGCCCGTGGGTTTTGAACTGGCCTGCCAGAACCATTTTAGAGCGGTGTTAGAGGAGGCAGGGGCCCACGTGGATTATTTCTTCCCGGAGGAACTGGAAGGATTTAAGGAAAGCCCCCTCTACCTCCCCGGGCGAACTTACAAGGATCGCCCTAACGTAGTCGGGACG
>Ga0073934_10004506_pt1 | contig 23053 bp, 20 predicted proteins | sample LarsenN4metaG_FD_76834 | JGI IMG/M metagenome (GOLD analysis project Ga0073934, IMG submission 76834) | Hot spring sediment bacterial and archeal communities from British Columbia, Canada, to study Microbial Dark Matter (Phase II) - Larsen... ...
CGCCCACCAACACGCCGACGAACACGCCTACCAATACGCCGACGAACACGCCGACGAACACGCCCACGAACACGCACACGAACACGCCGACAAGCACGGTCACGGCGCAGCGCAACACGCCGACGCGGACGCCGACGAACACGCCCACCAGCACGCCGACGAACACGCCGGTCAGCACCGTGGCGCCCATCCAGGCCACGCCGACGCCCGTGGGCGTCACGCTCCCGGACACGGGCAGCGGCGGCGATGACGGCAGCGGCGGCAACGGCGCCGCGGCGATCGCCGTACTCTCGCTCATCACCGCCGCCACGCTCGCGGGGGCGATGGGCTTCCGGCTGAGGTCGCGACAGAGCTAACGACGCCCGACTGCCTAGGGGCCGACAGAGGGAAGCGATGAGCTTCCCTCTGTCCGTCTCTATGCGCGCGCGCCTGTTAAATGATCAGCGATGTCAAGCGATCTGACGCTATGTCAACCGCTTGTCTGTTCTGCCAGACGCTCTCGTGCCGTACCATCGCACCTGTTGGGGTATCGGCCGCGCAAGCAGGCGCAGGTCCGGAAGGGGTTGCATGATGCAGATCAGACTGTCATACACGAACGTGTCGGTCGCGGCCGTGATCGCGCTTGCGGTCGGTGTCGTACTGTCGATCGTCGCCGGGCGTATCAGCGACGATGCACGCGCCGCTCACGTCGAGCCCGTGCTTATAACCGGACCAGGCAACAGTACATGCGCGGACTTCCAACCGGCCGGACAGAGCTGGACCGAGCTGAAGGTCGATCCGCCATCGAATGGCGTCTTCACGGATGGCACACTCATTGTCACGATTGCGAACTTCAACGGTAAGACCTTCGACTGGACCGCCAACGTCGGTGTCGATGCCGTGTTCGTCAAGGCGGGAAGCGAAGGCAGCTTCCTGTACGTCTATGATCCCGAATCCCTCGGCGACACTGACCTGACCTCCCCGGGCGAGGTCGGGAACGCTATTAGCCACATCTCGTTCTGCTACGACGTCGAACCGCCGACGGAGACGCCGACCAACACACCGACGCCGACCAACACACCCACGAATACCCCAACCAATACGCCAACCAACACACCTACGAATACTCCGACCAACACGCCCACCGAAACTCCGACCAACACACCGACGGAGACGCCGACGAACACGCCGACGGAGACTCCGACCAACACGCCCACCGAGACTCCGACCAACACACCGACGGAGACGCCGACGAACACGCCGACGGAAACGCCGACCAACACACCGACGAATACGCCGACCAACACGCCCACCAGCACGGCGACCAACACACCGCTGGCCGACACCCGCACGCCGCCGCGCAACACGTCGACGCCGCGGCCGACCAACACGCCCACCAGCACGCCGGTCAACACCGTGCTCGCCGGCGAGCGCACGCCCACCTCGACCCCTGTCGGCATCCGCCTTCCGGAGACTGGCTCGGGCGGCCCCGGCGGCCTGGTTGGCGACAACCTGTCGCTGCTGGTGTTGTCAGCATGGATCGTCGTCCTCGTCGGCGCCGGCGCCGTCGTGGTCAGGCGCCGTATCTGACGGGCGCCGGTCAACTGACGTGACATGAAACGGGAGGCTCAAGCCGGGCCTCCCGTTCATCTTCGCAACACCCGGCGACGCCGCTCGCGGCGTGACGAGTCACTCCACCGTGAGCGTGCCCTTCATCGTCGTCGGGTGGGCGTCGCACTGATAAAAGTACTCCCCCGGCTCCAGGGTCATCTCCAGCGTCTGCGTCACCGGCCCCACTTCCAGCTCCGTCTCGCCAACATCCTCGCCGCGGGCGTCGCTGCCCTTGAAGAAGTGGATGTTGTGAATGACGCCGCTGTCCTGATTGTCGAACACGATCGTGATGGCGCCGGCGGGAGCTGTCAGCTCCTCCTTGTCGAACGTGCTGTTCACGCCCGCAATCTCGATCGTCGTGCCCTCGCCGTCCGTCGCCGTCGGCGAACCGGATGGCGCCGTTGGCGAGCCCGCCTGCGGCGTCTCTGCGGCCGGCGTGGGCGTGCGCTGCGACGGATCCGCGGGCGTGATCTTGAACGTCTGCACAGGCGTCGGGTCCTCGTCCGTTGTGTCGCCGCATCCTGCGGCCGCCACCGCCCCGAGCATCATCGCGGCCACCAGGAGCGGCAGCGCCATTCGTCGCATCGTCTACGTCCTTTCTGTTGCCTCATCCGCTAATGCGAGCTTCCCGTGTGCGCGGGCGCCGAGCTCACGGTCGTGCCCTTAATGCTGTTGATCGCCTCGGTGAGCAGTTGCGTGAGCTGGTCGATGTTCACGCTGTCTTCGTAGACCACCGGGACCACCATCCCGCCATTGGCGAGCGCGATGTTCAGCGACTTCCCGTCCGGGCCCATCACGTGCGAGAGGACATGACAGTGGAACAACCACACTCCCTTGCCCGGCGCCACCATGTCGACCTCGACGTCGACGGTCTGCCCAGGCGCGACCAGCACCGTGTTCTCCGTTCGCACGCCACCCGCGGCGTCGAGGTCCGTGCCATCGCGCGCGATCTCCTTCATGAAGTGGCCGTGGTAGTGCATCGGATGGATCTCGATCGGGCTGATGTTAATCATCCGCACCCGCAGCTTGTCGCCCTTCCGCACCATCCACGGATCGATGTTCGGGAACTCTTTCCCGTTGATCAGGTAGCTGCCCTGGATGTTGTTGAGCACGACGATCCGATCCTGGTCGAAGCGGCCGTCACCGCCGTCGCGCGGCTCGATCACGAACGCCCCGCTTAACCCCATCGACACCTGTTCCATGTCGTTCATGTGCGCGTGGTACATGAACGTGCCCGGCGTCTTCGGCACCTCGAACTCGTACACGAACGTCTCTCCCGGCATCACCGGCGGCTGCTGCAGCGCGCCGATGCCGTCCATGGAATACGGCACGATCAGCCCGTGCCAGTGCACAGAGGACGCCTCGTCCAGGTCGTTGCGGAAGTAGACGCGCAGCTTGTCGCCCTCGCGAAACCGGAATGTTGGGCCAGGGATCTGATTGTTGTACCCCCAGACCTCTATCGGCGGCTTGTCGTCGCGGAACTGCCACTCGAACTTCGAGGCCGTCAGGTGCACGACCTTGTAGTCGCCCTCCTGCGTCACCTCCGGCCCGGGCGGCCCGTAGACCTCGGTCTGCGCCCGCGCACGCTCGGTATCCGTGCGCAGCGAAAGCGCGCCGATGACGACCGCCCCCACGAGCACGGCCAGCCATGGCGCTGCAAACCATCCAAGACGCGGCATATCAGCCTCCTCACTTCTCGCGCGCTATGCGTCCCCACTATTGCCGGACGCCGCCGTTAGGCGTGAGGGGCCGTTTGGCACGTCAACGCGGCCGATATTCCCGAATCTGTGCAGAGCCACGGACGCTTGCGCTTGCGCCGCACCTCAGGCGCTGACGGGCCGTCGCACCGAGCCGGGGCGCGCCACGCGTGCAGTCGCCGATCATCTCCGCGGTTCGCAGTTCGTGCACGGCGGCCTCGGCGCCGTGGCCGATGCGCCGGACGGCCTTGCTCCGAAAGCGCTCGGGGATGCGCTCTTGATTCGCCAGACGGCGCTACGCGTTCCGCTCCGGCTCGCGCCGCGCGATGAACGCCGCCGCCTCCGACCGCCGCCGCAGGTTCAACTTCGTCAGAATGTTGCTGACGTAGTTCTTGACGGTCTTGTCGCTCAGGTAGATCTCCGCCGCGATCTCCTTGTTCGTCTTCCCCTCGGCGATGAGCTGCAGGATCTTGTGCTCTTGCTCGTTCAGCGCGTCGAGCGGGTCGGCCGTCTTCCGCTGGCCCGACCGCACGCGTTCGAGCACGCGTTGCGTCACCGCCGGGTCGAGCAGCGACGCCCCCCTCGCTACGTCCGCGATAGCATCGACCAGGGCGTTGCTGCGGGTCTGCTTCAGCACGTAGCCCGCCGCGCCCGCCAGGATCGACGCGAAGACCGCGTCGTCGTCGGCATACGACGTGAGGATGATCACCTTCGTCTCCGGCATCGCCTCGCGGATGTCGCGGCACGCCTCGATACCGCTCCCATCCGGCAGCCGCACGTCCATGACGATGACGTCCGGCTTCGTCCGGTGCGCCTCCTTGATCGCCTCCGCCACGCTGCCCGCCTGGGCGACGATCTCGTACCCGGGCCGCCGCGACAGCAGCGTCCGCAGGCCCTCCCGCACCACCTCGTGGTCGTCGACGAGCATGATCCGTACTGAACTCATCGCAACGCCCTTTCCTGCGCCCCTACGGGCATCCGCACCGTCACCTTCGTGCCCGCCCCCGGCCCCGTATCGATCGAGATTGCGCCCCCGGCGGCCATCGCCCGCGCCGTCATGTTCTCCAGGCCGTGATGGTCGTCCTGCACTCGCGCGGTCGCGTCGAAGCCCTTGCCATTATCCTCGATCGCCAGCTCCACCCAATTCAGCTCCGGCCGCAGCGCCAGCCGGATCACGCTCGCATGCGCGTGCTTGCGCGCATTGGTGAGCGCCTCCTTTGCGATATGGAACAGGGCGGATCGCTGGTCCTCGCTCATCGGCGGCAACCCCGGCGACACCTCCGCGCGCACCTCGGCTTGCACCGTCGCCGCGAATTCTCGCACCATCCGTTCGATCGACTCGCTGAGGTCGAACGACATCTTCGCGGGCCGCAGCTCGAAGATGTAGCTTCGCACGTCCCGGATGATGAGTTCCAGCTTGTCGATCGCCGATTCGATGCTCGCCCGCGCCTCCGGGTCGGCCCGCAGCCCGGCAAGCTGCGCCTCGAGCTGCAGCCCGACTGCATAGATCGACTGGATGATGCCGTCGTGCAGATCCATGCCGATGCGCTCGCGTTCGCGCAGCACGGCCAGCAGCCGCAGCTCGTCCTGCAGGCGGCTCGTCTCGATCGCCAGCGCCGCCTGCGCCGCGAACGTCCGCACCATCTCCTCGTCTGCCTCACTGAAGCCGGGCGAACCGATCTTGTCCGTCAGGTACAGGTTCCCAAGCGTGCGCCCCTGTGCCTCGACGGGCACGCCCAGCAGGCTCGTCATGCGAGGATGACGCGGCGGGAAGCCGCCCGAACGCGGGTCCTTCGAGATGTCGTCGATGCGCAGCGCCCCCTCTCGCATGATGTGGCCGAGCAGCCCGTGGCCCGTGGGCGGATCGCCCATCCGCGCGCGCTCCTCGGCGCTGATGCCCGACGTGATGAACTGGTCGATGCTCCCGTCTGCCCGCAGCACCGACATGGCGCCGTAGCGCGCGTTCGTCAGCTCGCGGCTGACGTCCACAAAACGCTGCAGCAGCGCGTCGAGTTGATACTCGCCTGCGATGCTCATCGCCGCCGCTCGCACGGCGGTGAGCCGTTCGTTCTGTTGCCGCAGCCGTGCCTCGCCGCGCTCGACGACGTCGAAGACGATGCCCGAGAACAGTGCCGCCGCCGCCGTCGCCGCCAGCACGACTATCGCCACCAGCACCGGCAACGGCAGGCCCTCGAGGAAGACGAGCGTGACGGTAAGGAGCGCGGCGACGAATAGCGCCGGCGCGACGATCGCTAGCAAGCGCAAGCGCGCCACCCCCGCGTCAAGGGTCGCTCCGTCTGGCTCGGCCGGCGTCGCGCGGTCAACGTCCGTCATCTATAAGAATCGTATCGCGAATCACACCTTCGCCGAGAATCGGCAGCTACTCAGCCGGAACGACCCTGATGACCCCCTGCATCGCATGGTGCAGCGTGCAGTAGTAGTCCCACTCCCCCGCGTCGCGGAACGTCAGGACGTAGTTGTCGCCCTCCTCGAGCACTCCGCTGTCGAACGCCTCTCCGAAGTCAGTGACCGTGTGAGGCAGGTCACCCTCAAACCGCCACGTGATCTCCGTGCCGGGGCGCACGGTCAGGTCGCGCGGCTCGTAGTCGTTGTCGATGACGTCGACGGTGACGGCCCCATCCTCGCTGACGACCGGTTCCTGGCGGACGCGCCGTCGCGGCTCGTCATCATCGGCCCCGACGAACGCGAGGAATCCTAGCGCCGCGATCAGTACGGCCAGCAGCCCCAGCCCCGCCCAGAGCAGCATCCGGCTGGTGCGCCAGCGCTGCCGTGATCGCGTTCGCTGCTTCCGCCGTTTCGTCTTCCCCGCCATCCCGCACCTCCCACGCCAAGGATCGCCCCTCGCCGATCCCTGAGATCAGGGCCGTGGCGCCCCTACGCATGCGACAAACGGCCCTCAATTGCCTCTGGAGGTTGCCGTCGGTGCGCGCGCCCACGAGCCCTCGTTTGGCCGCCCGTGCCATCGCCGCCTATACTGCGTCCACAGGCGTTGACGGAGACGAGTACGCCGTTGTCGCTGCCAAGCGAGTCCGGGGTCGGTGCGAGCCGGATGCAGTCGAGACGGCCGAAGATCCCTCCCGAGCCGGCCCGCCGAACCGCACACGGCGCACTAAGCGGGCCCGGAAGCCCCCGTTAGCAGGGCAGGGCGTGTTGGCGCCCGGATGAGCGTCCGCCTTCGGCGGAAATCAGGGTGGTACCGCGGGTATCGAGATGTTCGGCCCGTCCCTGCATGGGGACGGGCTTCTTGTTGTGTAGGAAGCAGGGATCAGGCACGTCCATGTTGCAGCCAGTGTCCACACGCCCGTCCTTCGTCGTTATGGAGCACCGCCTTCTCCAGTGGTGGCGCGAGCAGCGGATGATCGAGAAGTACATCCGCAAGAACGACGCCTCCGATCGCCGCTGGTCCTTCATCGACGGGCCGATCACCGCCAACAACCCGATGGGCGTGCACCACGCCTGGGGCCGCTCGTACAAGGACCTCTGGCAGCGCTTCCACACCATGCTCGGCGAGAAGCAGCGCTACCAGAACGGCTTCGACTGCCAGGGCCTCTGGATCGAGGTCGAGGTCGAGAAAGAGCACGGTTTCGCGTCAAAGAAGGACATCCTCGACTATGGCGTCGACAAGTTCGTCGAGGAGTGCAAGGCGCGTGTGCAGCGCTTCGCCGCCATCCAGACCGAGCAGTCGATCCGTCTCGGCTACTGGATGGACTGGGACAACTCCTACTACACCAACTCCGACGAGAACAACTACACCATCTGGGGATTCCTCAAGACCTGCCACGAGCGCGGCTACGTCTACAAGGGCCATGACGTCATGCCCTGGTGCCCGCGCTGCGCCACCGGCCTCTCCGAGCACGAGATCGTCACCGAGGGGTATCAGGAGGTGACGCACGAGAGCGTCTATCTCAAGTTCCCGCTCGTCGAACGACCTGGCGAGTCACTGCTCGTCTGGACGACGACGCCGTGGACGCTGCCGGGCAACGTCGCGGCCGCCGTCCACCCCGACCTGACCTACCTCAAGGTCAAGCAGGGGGGCGACGTTCTCTACGTCTCCGAAGGCGCCGCGAAGACAGCCATCAACGGTGAGCACGAGGTTCTCGCGTCGATGAAAGGGCGCGACCTCGTTGGGCTGTGCTACCGCGGCCCCTTTGACGAGCTGCCCGTCGCCGATGGCCTCGAGCATACGGTGATCGCTTGGGACGAGGTCTCTGACGCCGAGGGCACTGGCATCGTCCACATCGCGCCGGGCTGCGGTAAAGAGGACTTCCAGCTCAGCAAGCAGTTCGACCTGCGCGTCATCGCGCCCACCGACGACGAGGGCATCTACCTCGACGGCTTCGGCCCGCTCACCGGCAAGTCCGTCTCCAGCGACGCCACGCGCGACGAGATTTTCGACAGCCTGAGCGACAAGGGCCTCATGTACCGCACACAGCGCTACCTCCACCGTTATCCGCACTGCTGGCGCTGTGGCACGGAGTTGATCTTCCGCCTCGTCGACGAGTGGTTCATCAGCATGGACGAGCTACGCCACCAGATCGCCGACGTCACGCGGCAGATCCGCTGGATCCCTGAGTTCGGCCTCGCGCGCGAGCTCGACTGGCTGAGGAACATGGACGACTGGATGATCTCCAAGAAGCGCTACTACGGCCTCGCGCTGCCGATCTATGACTGCCCCGAATGCGGGACGTTCGACGTCATCGGCAGCGAGGTCGAGCTGAAGGAGCGCGCTGTCGAGGGCTGGGACCAGTTCGACGGGCACTCGCCCCACAAGCCCTGGATCGACGCGGTGAAGGTCAAGTGCCTCAAATGCGACACCGTCGTCTCGCGCATCCCGGACGTCGGCAACCCCTGGCTCGATGCCGGCATCGTCCCCTACTCAACCCTCAACTACCGTCACGACCGCGCGTACTGGGAGCAGTGGTTCCCCGCACACTTCATCACCGAAGCGTTTCCCGGCCAGTTCCGCAACTGGTTCTACTCCCTCCTCACCATGTCGACCGTGCTCGAAAACCGGCCGCCGTTCCTCACGGTTCTCGGTCACGCCATGGTCCGCGACGAACGCGGCGAGGAGATGCACAAGAGCAAGGGCAACGCCATCTGGTTCGAGGACGCGGCCGACAACATGGGCGTCGACGTCATGCGCTGGCTGTTCTTCCGTCAGAACCCCGCCTACAACATCAACTTCGGCTACGGCCCGGCCGACGAAGTGCGCCGCGCGATGTTCCTCACGCTCTGGAACACCTACGCCTTCTTCGTCACCTATGCCTCGATCGACGGCTGGACGCCCGGCTCGATCAAGGGCGAGCCAGCCTACTCCGAGCTCGACCGCTGGGTGCTGTCCGAGCTGCACCTGCTCGTCCGCAACGTCACCGGCGCCCTCGCCGACTTCGATGCGATGACGGCGACCAAGCACGTTGAAGCCTTCATCGAGGATCTGTCGAACTGGTACGTCCGCCGTAGCCGCCGCCGCTTCTGGAAATCCGAGAGCGACACGGACAAGCTCGCCGCCTACGCCACGCTGTACGAGACGCTCGTCACGCTCTCGAAGCTGCTCGCGCCCTTCACGCCGTTCCTCGCCGAGGAGATGTACCAGAACCTCGTCCGCTCCTTCGACACGGCGGCGCCCGAGAGCGTCCACCTCACCGACTGGCCCGCCGCCGACGGCTCGCGCATCGACCAGGCGCTCTCGGACGAGACGCGCCTCGTCATGCGCGTCGCATCACTCGGCCGCGCCGCGCGCGCGAAGGCGCAGCTCAAGGTGCGCCAGCCGGTGGCCGAGCTGTTCGTGAAGCTGCCGACGGAGATGGAGGAGCACGCGCTCCAGCGCCTTGCGCCGCAGCTCCTCGAGGAGTTGAACGTGAAGGAGCTGCGCATCGTCCGCGACGAGACCGACTTCCTCCGCTTCGACGTGAAGCCGAACCTCAAGCTGCTCGGGCAGAAGTACGGCCGCGACGTGCAGGAGATCGCGAAGGCGCTGCAGTCCATGTCGGACGAAGAGCTGTCGGCGGTCGCGCGCGCTGTCGCTGCTGCGCAAATCGTGAAGATCGCTGGGAAAGAGGTCGATCCCGGCGAGCTGCTGGTCTCGGGCCGCGAGAAGGAAGGCTTCGCTTCCGCGTCGGACGACGGCGCGGTCGTCATCGTCTCCACTGAGATCACACCCGAGCTTCGGCAGGAGGGACTCGCCCGCGAGATCGTCCATCGCATCCAGAATCTGCGCAAGGACGCTGGCTTCGAGATCGCCGATCGCATCCGCACCTACTACGCCGGCGATGGCGACCTCCGCGACGTCATGCGCCGCTTCGACGAGTACGTGCGCCAGGAGACCTTGTCCGTCGAGGTGAAGGAGGCGCAGCCGCCAGCTGGCGCCCACGCGGAGACGGCGAACGTCGACGGGACGGAGATCACGCTCGCCGTCGAGAAGGCCTGAGTTGGACGCGCTGGCCGGCCTGCTGAACAGCAACGGCCTGCGCGTCGCCGCCTATGCCGTCGCGGCGCTGCTCTGCGTGGCCGCGGCGATCCGCGAGCGCACCGTCTCGAACAACTGGCGCGTGCCTGCGTTCTGGTTCGCGATCGCCGCCATCATGTTCGTGCTCGCGCTCAGCCGCCTGGTCGAGCTCGGCCCGCTGATCAGCGAGGAAGGCCGGGAGTTGGCGAAGCAACAGGGCTGGTACGACGAGCGGCGCGCGTATCAGCGCCGCGCCGTCGAGGCAATCGCTGTCGCCGGGTCGATGGTGGCGGCCGCCGGCTTCATCTGGCTCTTCGCCGTACCCTCGCGACAGTATCCCCTCGCCCTGATCGCCGTCGTCTTTCTCGTCTGCTACGTCCTCATCCGCGCCATCTCCCTCCACGAGGTCGACACCGTCCTCTACGACCGCCCCATCGAAGGCATCCGCATCAACGCCCTCCTCGAGCTCGCCGCCATCGCCCTCCTGTCCGTCGCCGCTCTCATCGCGATCGCTCCCGATCGGCGATCGTCGTCAATCGGCGCTCATTGACTGAAACGAGCGCGATGCCGCTCATCTGTTAATCTAGCGACCAGATCCGTCGCGTAGATCACCGCCACCCCCGCAAACACCCCCACCACCGGCATCACCGGCGCATGAAACCGCGGGTCCCCGAAGAACGCGACATGCACCAGCGTCCAGTACGCCACCACCGATACCAGCAACACCTGTACCGCTAACCCCGCCCGCCGCTGTTCTTTGCTTTCTGCTCTCTGCCCTTCAACAACGCTCTGTTGTCTGTTGTCTGTTGTTTGCCGTCCCCGTATCGCCAGCGTCACGCCAGCCACTGCAACCGCCATCACCACCCAGTAGAAGCCATTCGACACCCACACCCACAACGAGCGCTCGCCGCCCGAGGAGAACACGTCGCGCTCGCCGTGCGCGTCCGTCCAGCGCACGCCCTCGTCGTCGCGGTAGTACAGGTAGAACAGCTTCCGCGCCGCCAGCTCGATCTCGTCCAGCGGATGCCGCACCGCCCACTCGATGCCCTCCTCGAAGCCGTCGCGGTTGACGCGCGCCTCGGCCTCCATCGGCGGCAGCTCCGGGTAGCGAAACACCAGCTCATCGACCTTGCGCCCGCGACCGTCGGCGCCTTCCGAGTGGCTGATGTAGAAGTCCACGCCAGCGTTCGACGACAACAGCACTAGCGAGCCGGACTCCGCGTAGTTGCGCGCCGTCCACGGCGCCACAACGAGCAGCGACAGCGCGCCCACGCCCGCCACCCGCGCGACGCTCGCCCTAAGGTCGCGCGTGGCGACGAGCCAGAAGGGCCCCGCAACCAGCGGCAGCAGCAGCGCCTGCCCCCGCACCAGTGCTGCGAAGCCAATGATCAGCCCGGCCGGCACGAGCAGCCACCAGCGGTCGCGCGCCTGCGACTCGACGATCAGCAGCAGGCCGAGCAGCGCAAGAAACGTGTACGGCACCTCGGTCAGTGTGACGTTCGCGAAGAACACGAGGCTCGGGAACACGGCCGTGACCGCCGCGCCGACGAGCGCCACAGGCTCCGGGAACGCGCGCCGCGCGATCGCGTACACCAGCGCGCACGTCAGTGCCCCGAGCGCCGCGTTCAGCACCAGCGCGAGCGTCACCTCATGCTGTCCGAACGCGCCCGCCGGCCACAGCTTGTACAGCGCCGCCAGCATGAACGGATAGCCCGGCGGCCAGAACATCGTCTCGTTGCCGTTGGGGTTGATGAAGCCGCGCCCGTCGGCGAGCGCCTGCCCGAGAAACTGGTAGCGCCCCGCGTCGTCGCTCAGCGTCGGCGCGAACTCCGCGTACGCGGCCCACGCCACCCGCAGCGCGAACGCCACGACCACGATCGCCGCGACCGCTACCAGCGGCCGCCGCCCATCCCTCGACTGAGCAGTCCGTCGAGGCGAAGCCTCCGGCGCAACCAAACGCACGCCCGCAGTCTACTGGCGCGCTCAATGTAGGGGTGGTGAAGGGGCTGACGGCTGATCGCTGAGGGCTGACCGCCCCTTTATGGCGGCATCAACTCATAGCAGTCGAGCTCGTCGATCGCGGCCACACGGCGGCGGAGCCACTCGTTGAATAACATCACGCCCCGCTCGTTCGCCATGTCCAACGTCCCCAGCGCGACGACGGTGTAGACGTGCATGAACAGCGATGACACGCGGTAATCGTGGACGGCCGCCTCGTACGGGTAATCCTTCGTGTCGTTCTTGTCGCTGATGATGTCGTGCCACAGCCGGATGAGACGCATCTCGTGCTCGCGCCGCACCTCCGGCGTCACACTCGTGGCGAGGAAATACGCGACATCGAACACGCCGCGCCCTTTGTTGGTGATCTGCCAGTCGATCACCGAGAACCGCGGCGCTGTCTTCCCGTCGCCGTAGAACACATTGTCCCCGCGGAAGTCGCCGTGGAGGATCGTCCGCGGCTCCGGGGCGACCGCGTTCAGCAGGGCGATGACCTTCTGCTGCATCTCCTCGCCGAGCGCCATCATCCGGGGCGACAGCGCGTCGCCAAAGAGCTGGCAGAACGGCCCCCATGCCTGCTGGTACGAATCCTGCGCCGCGCAGTTCACCGGGTCGTTCACGTACGGCATCCACGCCATCTGCGCGAGGCGTGGTGATTGCCACCAGTCCGCCTGGAACTGCGCGAGGCTCCGGATCGCCAGCTCCGCGTCCTCGACGGAGACGCCGGTCGCCTCGTCGCCCTCCTTGGCCGGCGCCAGGTCCTGCAGCAGCAACAGGTACTCGTCGCCCTCGACGTCCATCGCGCTGTAGTAGAGCTTCGGCACTGGAAGGCTGATCGCAGGGGACAGCTCCCGGTAGAACATCACCTCGCGCTCGTAGAAGCGGAGCATGTTCGCCACCTGCCGTCCGCCAGGATCGAGCGTTGGCAGCTTGGCGATGATCGACGCCGGGGCCCCCGCCTCAGCGCGGTCGTACGTCACCGCGAGCTTGGCGAGCTGGCCGAGGAACCCCGCGCCGGCGCCAATGATTGTAGGCTCTACCTTTATTACGTTTGCGCTCTTGATGACGCCGCCGGCGCGTAGCGCATCCGTCAGCCACTCCGGCCCGATCTCTTGCGGGCTGCGCGGTGTTGCCAGCTTTACCATGTCCCTCTCCCTGTACGCCCCCTTACGGTGATCGGCCTTGTCCATCGATGTTGTCGGCGCCTGACCGCTGCGTCAGAACCCGTCCGGACAGAACGGCGCGTACGCCGTCCGCCACATCGCATCCCACAGCGCCATCGGCGCGCCCGGCGCCGCCTCCGCCCGCCCGATGCGCACCGCCTGTGTCGGCGACACCGTCCCGAACAGCAGCTGCGCCAACGCCGAGATGTCCATCGTCAGGTGCGGCGTCTCTCGCGTGCGTGAGACGGCCGATCCCTCCGGCCCGGCCTCCACCGCCCAGCGGTCGGCGTTCCACGGGCACATCGTATCGACTACTTCAAAGACGACGCGCCCTTCGCCGTACGGCCGCAACGGCAGCGTCCGCTCCACGTCGATGATGCGCCCGAGCAGATGGTCGTGGCGTGTCGCGTGCAGTTCGCGTGGGTCAAGCATGATGTCGAATGCCGGGTCGTCGATCGGCGCCGGGTCGACGATGACGCGCACCACAAGGTCGAAGTGCCTGAGGAAATCCCACATCGCACGGTACGCAGCAGGCGTCTTGTACACGTAGTCACGCACCGTCAGGCGCTGGCCGGGGCCGCTACCCTCCGGGTGCGCGTCGAATGATTTCGCGGCATACGCGAGGTAGCCGAGCGGCTCGCCGTTCTCTTCGTACAGGGCCAGCAGGCTCGGCCCGTACTGGCCGTCCCAGGCCCCCGGCACGGTCGCCAGGACGCGCCCCTCCCACATCGGCATGCCGCGATGCAGGTATCCGTTGCGCGGCGTCACGAAGTCCTTGTAGAGCTGCTTCAGCAGCGGCAGTTCATCGCGCGACGCTTCGCGCCACCGGCCCGCCGCCGTGGGCACGGACGGTGCGAAGTTGATCCACTGCGGATCGATCGAGTACCGGTACCGCGACGACACGACGGCGTAGCCGTATCGCTGGTAGATCCCGGCGATCGACGCGAGCAGGATCGCCAGCGGCTGCTCCCGCTGCTCGTATCGGCGCTTGAAGTCCGCCTCCATGATCGCCCGCAAGTGGCCGCGCCGCCTGAACCACGGCAGCGTCCCGACCCAGGTCACCCCCGCGGCCGGCGCAGGCGCGCCGTTCAGCCGCATCGTGAACGGATACGCCGCGTACGTCGTCGCTAGCTTCCCGTCCTCGAACGCGCACAGCGACCACTCCGGCAGCACGTTGCCCGTTGCGTTGGGGTCGCGCGGCTGGCCCGTGTAATTGCCGAAGACGATCGACGGCACACGGTAGAACTCGTCGAGCTCCTCATGCGTGACTGGTCGAATCTCGAGTGTCATGCGCGGGATTGTACCGCGTGGCGGCCCGGCATCACCGGCCCGAGAAAATCTCCCTCGCACGCGCCTCGCGGTACGCAAGGATCTCCCTGAGCTGTCGCCGGACGATGAGCGCGTGCACCAGCCAGCCCAGCGGCCCGAGCGGGAGGGCGTACTCGATGCGGTCAGACACCCGTACAGCGCCGTCGACGGTTGTGAACCGGTGCTCGTGCCACCATCGGGCGTACGGCCCGCGCTCCTGGACGTCGGTGAAGCGCTCGTTCTCCACGTAGTCGGTGATGCGTGTGCGCCAGCGGAGCGGCGCACGCAGCCACCGCATCGTGTAGTCGATCTCGCAGCCGGGAAAGATGACGTCGAAGGGGCAGTCTGTGACGGTGAGCTGCATCCACGGCGGCGTGATCAGCGGCAGTTTGCGCGGATCGCGGAAGGAGGCGAACACCCGATCGATGTCGCCCGGCACGGTGAACTCCGACTCAATTGCCGGCAACGGTACTCCAGCCCTCCAGTCCCCGGCACAGACGGGTCCGTCCGTCGGCGGCGGAGCGTATGCGAGCATTTGGCCCTGGAGCGAACCGTCCCCGTTCACCGCCACCCAATAGACCAAAGCGATGGCTGCGATCCCCGGCGATTAGGTCGTGCCGCGCCGTTGACAGCATAAGACCTGAAATTTTTGTGACGCCTGTCTAGCCTGAATCTGCCCCTGCCCCACATAACGGATCGGCCGGTGTAAGATGGGGCCACGACGGCCCCCGGTCCCGGCGGCGCCTCCCCCGAACGCGCCGCTCCGGCCAACGCCCCGGGCGCTGCCGTTCCGAGTATCAGAGTACGAAGGGTCATCGAGGCTGGCATGATTCCCCGCCGAGGGTGTCGTGGTTAATCGAGCGATACAGGGCGAGGCCTACATGCTCCCGCTCGGCGGGCCGGAGTTCTGGCTCCAGTCCGAGCTGCAGGACGTCATGGATCGCCTCGTCCGCCAGCACTTCCGCGACATCATAGCCATGCCGCGCGCGCCCTATCCCCGCATCGAGCTGAGCAACCGCATGACCTCGAGCGCCGGGCGCTGCTACCCTGACACGGGCGACATCCGCATCGCCACCCTCTACCACCGCGATCACGGCATGGACGCGACGTTGCTCGTCCTCAAGCACGAGCTCGCGCACTGGGCCGCCCGCTGGCGCTACGGCAGCCGCATCGCCCCGCACGGCCCCGAGTTTCGCGCCGTCGCCCACGACCTCGACCCGCGCATCACGATCACGTGCCCGCCGTTTGCGCACAAGGAGCGCGCCGCCCGCCGCGGCTGGAACATGGTCTGCCCCCATTGCCGCCGCCGCTACGTCCGCAAGCGGCGCGACAAAGTCGCCTGCCGCGCCTGCTGCGACAACTACTCCGGCGGCCAGTACGACCGCCGCTTCCGCCTCGCCGTCCTTTCTCGTGCCGAGTGAACCGCCACGAACCGTCGCCGTCCTCTTCGATCTCGACGGCGTCATCGTCGACAGCCGCGAGCACCACATGGCCGCTTGGGCAGCGTTCGCCCGCAAGCACGCGCCGGACACGCCTGCATCGTACTTCCACCGCACGTTCGGCTTGCGCAACGACGCCATCATCGGCGGTCTCATCGACGGCCTCAATCCGGACCGCCTCCGCGAGCTCGCCGCCGAGAAGGAGCGGCTCTTCCGCGAGTCCGCTCGCGGCCACCTCGTGCTGCTGCCGGGCGTCCGCGAGCTGCTCGAGTCGCTCGCGGCGAATGGCGTACCGGCAGCCGTGGTTACGTCCACGCCGCGCGAGAACCTTGCGATGATCCTGGAGACGCTCCACATCGAGCGCTACTTCGGCGCGCTGGTCGCGGAAGAGGACACAACAAAGGGCAAGCCCGACCCCGAGGGCTTTCTCCTCGCCGCCTCACGTCTCGGCGTCCCGCCCGAACGCTGCGTCGTCATCGAGGACGCCCCCGCCGGCCTCGACGCGGCGAGGGCCGCTGGCATGAAAGCGATCGGCGTCACGACGACGCGCCCTGCGCCCGACCTCGCCGCCGCCGATCTCGTCGTCGAGTCCCTCGCCGAGGAGTCGGTCGCGACGTTCATCTATTCACTGCTTCGCGCGGGAGGGTAGCGTCCGCCTCCGTCATCGCGCGTTGCGTGCTCCGTCCATATCATGCCACCGTCAGGATCAGCGACTGGAAGGGCGCCCATGGGACGACAGACCTACACACGTGACAACCTGCGCCCGGAGGTGCAGGAGCTCATCGAGCGCTCCCGCGCCCTCAAGGCGCCGCAGCCGCTACCCGTCGAGACCATGCGCACGTTCGATCTGCCCGGCGCCGCCTTCTTCAACACCGGCGCGCCCGAGATCGCGCTCGAGCAGGAGATCCACATCGACACGCCCGCCGACCCGCTGCGCGCGCTCATGTTCGCCCCCATCGCCGAGCCGCGCGGTCTGCCCGTCGTGCTCCACTTCCACGGCGGCGGCTACGTCTTCATGCTCCCGGAGAGCTACGCCCGTCCGAACAAGGAGATCGCCATCGACGCCGGCGTCATCGTCGTCAGCGTCGACTACCGCTTGGCGCCCGAACATCCTTTCCCCGCGGCGATCGACGATGGCGTCGCCTGCTACCGCTGGATGCGGGAGCACGCGCGGGAGATCGGCGGCAATCCCCAGCGCATCGCCATCATCGGCGAGTCCGCCGGCGGCGGCGTCGCGGCGGCCACGACCGCCCGCCTGCTCGCCGAGGGCGACGAGCCACCCGCGGCCGTCGCGCTGTCGTGCGCCTGGCTCTACCTCCGCAACGACACACCGTCGTTCCGCGCGTTTGGCCCGGACGACGCCTTCATCGACACGGCGACGATGAACTACTGGCGCGACTGCTACGCTCCGAACAAGGACCAGTGGACCGACCCGCTCGCCAGCCCCGTGTTCGCTGACGTCAGCGCGTTCCCACCGGCCTGCATCATCGTCGGTGGCATCGACCCCCTCTATGACGACGGCGTCACCTTCGCCGAGAAGCTGCGCGCCGCCGGACGCGACGTCGAGCTGCACGACTACGAGGGCATGACGCACATCTTCTGGGTGTACCCGCAGCTTGCCCCGCTCACCGACACGATGGCCCGAGTCGCCGCCTTCCTCCGCCGCCACCTCCACGGTGAACGCTAGGCAACGCATCACGCAGACCTCGCGGGGTCCAGTCCGATCGCCAGACACCAGACGCCAGTCGTCGTCTAAAGGAACACGAAGTCCTGCGGGTCCGCCTCTCGCGTCTGCCGCCAGTACTCCGCCGCGCCGAACGGCCAGTTCTGCGATACGCGCCCCAGCTCGTTCTTGTACCAGGCGGGCACGTCGCTCGCGCCCCACGCGCGCTTGCGGTTCGCCGCGTCGATGCGCTCGTTGTACGCGTCGTGCACGTCGCGCCGGCAATCGAGCGCCCGGTGCTTCCCCTCCAGCACGAGCCGCAGGCAGCCCATCATGTACTGCACCTCGCATTCCGAGAAGTAGATGATGCTGCTGTTGACGACGATGTTCGTGTTTGGCCCGTAGAGCATGAAGAAGTTCGGGAAGTTCGGCACGACCACGCCCATGTACGCCCGAGCGTCGCCCTGCCACTGCTCGTTCAGGTCGATGCCGCCGCGCCCGGCCACGCGCATCGGCGCCATGAAGTGCGAAGCCCGGAACCCCGTCCCGTAGATGATCACGTCCACCTCGCGCTCGACCCCGTCGGCCGTCACGACGCCCTTCGGCGTGATGCGCGCGATCTTCTCGGTCACCAGGTGCACGTTCTCGCGCTTCAGCGCCGCCGCCCACACTCCGTTGTCGAGGATCATCCGCTTGGCTGCCGGCGGGTAGGCGGGGATCACCTTCTCCAGAAGGTCAGGCCGGTCACCGAACTGCGCCTGCAGATAGCCCGTCAGCAACATCCGCAGCGCGTCGTTCTCCATGCTCACCGAGCGGTCCTTGTGCGGCCACCCGTCGTTGACCGTCGCCGCCGGCAGCAACCCCTCGCTGGACATCCAGAACAGGTAGAAACGGTACCAGTGCGCGTAATACGGCACATGGCGCAGCAGCCAGCGCAGTCCCTCCGGCGTGTCGTCGTGGTACGTCGGCACCGGCACGTACCAGTTCGGCGTGCGCTGGAAAACGTACAGTTCGGCCACCTCAGGCGCGATCGACGGGATGAACTGCGCCGCGCTGGCGCCGGTGCCGATGACGGCGACGCGCTTGCCCGCCAGGTCGACGCCGTGGTCCCACTGCGCCGAGTGGAACGATGGCCCGGCGAACGTCTCGCGCCCCCCGATGCTCGGCATGTTCGGCCGGTTGAGCTGCCCCGTCGCGCACACGACCGCGTTCGACTCGATCGTCTCCTCGCCGCCGTCCGGAAGCCGCAGCCGCAGCGACCAGGTCGCGCGCTCGTCGTCGAAGACGGCTGACAGCACCTCCGTGTTGAACCGGATGTGCTCGCGGATGCCGTACTCTTCGGCGCACGCGCGGAAGTAGTCGAGGATGATGTCCTGCGTCGAGAAGTACTTCGGCCAGTCGGTGCGCTGCGCGAAGGAGTAGCTGTAGAACAGGTTCGGCACGTCGACGCGCGCGCCCGGGTACGTGTTCTCGAACCACGTCCCGCCGACGTCCGCGTTCTTCTCGATGATCGTGAAGGGGATGCCCGCTTGCTTGCAGCGGATAGCCGCCAGGATGCCCGACATCCCCGCCCCCACGATCGCCACCGAGAACGCCGTGCCCGGCTCCATGCGCCACTTCGGCCGCCGCGGGTCGTCCTCCGCCGGGTCCAGCTCTTCCACCAGCAGCGGTAGGTATTCGTCCGATGCCGCGCCGCGCGTCATCCAGCGGATAATCTCACGGAGGTTCGACTCGAAGCCGTCGCGCCCGGCGCGGTCGCCGTCGGTGCGCGCGCCTTCGTCCCGCAGCCGCACCAGCGCCGCAAATGCCAGCTCGCGCGCCGCCTGCTGCTGCGCCTCGCTCATGCCGCCCTGCTGAATGCCGCCGCCCGGGACCATCTGCGCAGGCAGCAACTCATCCTTCAAGAGGGAAAGATCGCCGATCGCTTGCGCGAGCGCCGGAAGCAGCGCCGGCAGGAACGCATCGTCGAGCGCCCGCTGCAGCTCATCGTCCGTGGCTGAGATTGGCTCGACCGTCGCAGAGATCCCCAACGTTGTCCTCCCGCCGTCTCCGTCTCTAACGTCGGAAGTCTAAACGTCCCGCCGCACAGCGCCACGCCCATGGCCCGCCCGCCGACCGCTGACCGCTGTGCACTGCGCCGGCCGCTGACCGCTACCCTCGCTCTCGCCCCATCCGCAGCATCAGGTCAAAGATGCGCCGCAACTCCGCCACCGGCTCCGCATGCTCATCGACGCGGATGTCCAGCCGGTACGCGCGCGCGTCGAACGCCAGCGTGCTCCCGGGCGCCACCACCATCGGTGTCACGACGATCGCCGCCGACTGTCGGCCCCGCTTGTCGCCTCCCGCCGCCTGCCCCGCCTCCAGCGCCGCCATCAGCCGGATGCCGATCCACTTGCCCGCGGCCGACTCATATGCCTCCGCCATCGCATCGATCACGGTCTGCCCCGTGAGCATGTTTCCCTGCACCGAGTAGTCCTGTCCCGAGCGGCTGCCGAACCACTCGACACAGTCCTTGCCGCTGTGCGCGAACGTCCGCCCCTTCGCGTCGATCGCGGCGACCTGCCGGACGTTGCGCCCCGGGTCGTCCGCCAGCAGTCCCTCGAGCGCCGCCTGCGGGCTCAGCCCGAACTCGAGCAGCCGCAGCCCTTCAACGCCGAGGTCGCGGTTCACGTTGGCCTGCGTCGCCACGGCGCCCACACCCGACTTCGCATGCGGCACCAGCGCGCCTACGCAAGGCGCCGCTGTCGCCACCGCCACGCCAAAGGCCGCGCTGTTCGGATCGCGCGCGATGATGCTGAACGTCACGTCGTCCCCAGTCGCTACACGTCGCCTGCGCGTGTCATCCGGTCGACGACGCCTAGCACCGACTCCACCAGCACGCGGTCACCGGGCCGCGGGTCCTCGTAGATCATGTCGAACGACAGCCGCGCCTCCCGCGCCTGTTCTGGCGTCGCGTCGAGCCGGTACAGCACGGCAAAGTAGCGCGTGCCGTGCAGCTCGTACGCTCGCACATCGACGATCTCGCCGGCCTGCGGCTTTGGGCGCTCGCCCCCGCGCACCCACTTCCCGCTCACGCCCCCTCCTGGATTTGCCTTCTGCTTCTGCTCCCTGCCCTTTGCTCTTGCTTTCTATCGTCTGTTGTTCGTTGTCCGTTGTCTGTTGTCCGTGTCGCTCCGTCACGCCTTCACCGGCGCAAACCGCAAGATCGTCCCGTCCTCCGCCACGTCGTCGAACACCGCCTCCACGGGCATGTCCACGCGCAGCTCGTCGTTCGGCACGCCGACGATGTTCGAGACGATGCGCGGCCCCTCCTCCAGCTCGACGATCGCGAAGTTGTACGGCACGTCCTCCTCAAACCCCGGGAACTTCTGGTGCATGATCCCGAAGCTGTACAGCGTGCCCCGCCCGCTCGCCTTCGCCCACTCGGTCTCCGTTGACCAGCAGTCCGGGCAGCGCGGCCGCGACGGGAGCCGCCACGCGCCGCAGCTCTTGCAGCGCATCAGCATCAGCTCGTGCCGCCGCGCCCCCTCGAAGAACTCCCGCGACTCGTCGTCCGCCACCGGCACCGGCTTCGTGTATTCACCCATTTCGTCTAGCCTCTCGCTGACCGCTGACCGCTGACCGCTGACCGCTGACCGCTGACCGCTGACCGCTGCCCGCTGCCCGCTGCCCGCTGCCCGCGCGGCCTCATGCCGCATGCGGCGAGAGCACCAGCGTGCTGTGGTGATCCAGGATCCCCCCGTTGCCCGTCACAAGCACCACGTCATGCTTCGCCACCTGGCGCTCGCCGCCCTGCCCGCGCGCCTGGATCACACCCTCCGACAGCGGCGTCATCCCCCACATGTAGTACGCGCTCAGCTGTCCGCCGCCTGTGTTCGTCGGCAGGTCGCCGCCCGGCGCGAGCTTGCCGTCCGCGGCGAAGGGGCCGCCCTCGCCCTTCGCGCAGAAGCCGTAGTCCTCCAGCGTCACGATCACCGTGTACGTGTAGCAGTCGTACGCCTGCAGCACGTCGACGTCCTTGATGCCGATGCCCGCCATCGCGAACGCCTTCTCCTTCGCCATCGGCGCGCCCGTCTGCGTCTCGACGTCCCAGCCGCGCCGGCGCATGTCGCCCGGGTGCCCCTGCCCCATGCCCCAGATGTACGCCGGTGGCTGCTTCATGTCCTTCGCTTCCGTTGCCCGCGATACGATCACCGCCACGCCCCCATTGGACACGAGGCAGCAGTCGAGCAGGTGCAGCGGCTCCGCCACCCATCGCGACGCGTGGTAGTCCTCCAGCGTGATCGGCTCGCGGTGCTCCGCGATCGGGTTCATCATCGCCCACTGCCGCTCCGCGACCGCGACGGCGCCGAAGTGGTCGTTCGTCGTGCCGTACATCGCCATGTGGCGCCGCGCCGCCAGCGCGTAGTGCGCGTTGATACCCATCACGCCGAACGCCGCGTACAGGCCGCCCATCCCCTGCGGCCGCGTTGGCCGGCCCATGCCCGCATACGCCGCGCCGCCGCCGCGATTCGGCCGCAGCGGCGCATCCGCGAACACGCACACGACGTGGTTCGCCAGGCCGTGGATCACGTTCATCGCCGCGTACTGCACCATGATGTTCGCGGTCGCGCCGCCGACGTTCATGCTCGACAGCAGCCGCAGGTTGGTCAGCCCCAGGTAGTTCTGCAGCCCGACGCCGCCCATGCCGCCGAGCGGCGTCACGCCCGGGTTCACCAGCAGCCCGTCGATGTCTTCCTTCCTCAGCCCTGCGTCGTCGACTGCGCGCTGAATCGCCTCCGCCGCGAAATGCTGCGCGTCGTGGCCGTAGACGCGCCCCATCTCGCTGATGCCGAGCCCGCTGATCGCTGCTTTACCCTTCAGTTCGCGGCCTTCCATCACGCCTCCGCCGTCGCTGCTCACGTACTATCGCCAGCAGGCCCCCTACCGGCAACCCGCGCCGCCGCCGTCCGCTATCATCCTGCGACGCGCCACACGGAAACCCAGGCAATGAGACATGAGCGCCTCGAACGGCAGCCTCTGGCAACATCGCGATTTCATGCGCCTCTGGGCCGGCCAGACCGTGTCCGACTTCGGCACGATGATCACAGGCGCCGCGCTGCCGTTCACAGCGGTCCTCGCCCTCGACGCCACAGCCGCGGAGGTGGCCGTCCTCACGGCGATGCGCTACGTCCCCGACCTCATCTTCGGCGCCTTCGCTGGCGTCTGGGTCGACCGGCTGCGCCGTCGGCCCGTCATGATCGTGGCTGACGCAGGACGCGCGCTCGCGCTGGGCAGCGTGCCGCTCGCGTGGGTCTTCGACGCCCTCACGATGGAGCATCTCTACGTCGTGGCGTTCGCCGTCGGCCTGCTCTCGCTGCTCTTCGCCGTCGCCTATCGCTCGTACTTGCCGTCGCTCGTCGAACGTGCGGAGAGCTGCTCGAGGGCAACAGCAAGCTCACCGCCAGCGCCGCCGCCGCGGAGTTCAGCGGCTTCAGCGTCGGCGGCTGGCTCGTGCAGGCGTTCAGCGGCCCGATCGCGATCCTCGTCGATGCCGTCACCTTCGTCGTGTCGGCGCTCTTCCTCGGCTCGATCAAGCACGCCGAGCTGCAGCCGGTCGCGCCAGCCGTCCGCACCAGCGTGTACCGTGAGTGGCGCGACGGCCTGCGCCACGTGGGCCGCGACCCCATCCTGCGCTCGCTCGCCATCGTCGGCGTGATGTTCTCGCTCGGCTTCGGCCTCTTCGGCGC
>Ga0073934_10004507_pt1 | contig 23044 bp, 24 predicted proteins | sample LarsenN4metaG_FD_76834 | JGI IMG/M metagenome (GOLD analysis project Ga0073934, IMG submission 76834) | Hot spring sediment bacterial and archeal communities from British Columbia, Canada, to study Microbial Dark Matter (Phase II) - Larsen... ...
CGACGAGGCCCTCCTGGGGCTTCTCCTTCGCGGTGTCGGGAATGATGATGCCGCCCTTGGTCTTCTCCTCGCTCTCGAGGCGCTTGACCAGGATGCGGTCGTGCAGCGGTCGGATCTTCATGCGCACCACCTCCGTCTCGTTCCGTGTGAGGCCGCTCCGTGCGGCCCGGCACGCCGCCCGCGGGCCGGCCGTCGCGGGGCGTTTTGGCAGTCGACGCGCTCGACTGCCAAAGGTCGGTAGCCGCAATGTATCGGCCGCGGGGGGGCGGTCAAGCCGGGCGGCCGCCGCGCGCCGCGTTGACTTTCGCCGGCCTTTCGCCGATCCTGCCCGGCGATGGCCACCGGACGCCGCCCCCTCACGCGCCGCCAGCGCCAGATCCTCGACTTCCTGCGCGGCTTCGTGGCCGAGAACGGCTACTCGCCGAGCCTGGAGGAGATCGGCGCCCACTTCGGCCTCTCCTCGGTCGCCACGGTCCACAAGCACGTCCAGCACCTCGCCGAGAAGGGCTACCTGCGCAAGGCGTGGAACCGCTCGCGCTCCATCGAGCCGCTCGAGGAGGCCGACGCGGGCGCGGTGGAGCTCCCGCTCCTCGGCACGGTCGCCGCCGGGGCCCCCATCGAGCCCATCGAGCTGGAGGAGCGCGTGGCCGTGCCGCGCGAGCTCGTGCGGCGGCGCGCCGACACGTTCCTACTGCGCGTGCGCGGCGAGTCCATGATCGACGAGCAGATCCGCGACGGCGACCTCGTGGTCGTGGAGCGGCGCAGCGAGGCCCGGAACGGCGAGACGGTCGTCGCGGTCGTACGCGGCGAGGCGACGCTCAAGAAGTTCGTCCGCCACGGGGCCCGCGTGGTGCTCCAGCCGGCCAACGCCGCGCTGCGTCCCATCGAGGCGCCGGCCTCGGAGGTGGAGGTGCGCGGCGTCGTGCGCGGGCTCCTCCGCCGCTACTAATCTACCCGTCCCGCGCCCCGCACCGGAGCCCCCCGTGTCCGAGCCCGTCCGCGTCACCCGCGCGATCGAGTTCTCGTCGTCGCTGCGCCTGTGGCGCCGCGACCTCGACGCCGCGGAGAACCGCCGCCTGTACGGTGCGAAGGCGGAGCGCCACGGGCACAACTACCGGCTCGAGGTGAGCCTGCGCGGCGCGCCGGACCCGCGCACGGGGATGCTGGTCGACCTCAAGGACGTGAAGGCGGTGCTCGAGCGCGAGGTGATGGCGCGCTTCGACCACCGCGACCTCAACGAGGACACCGACTGCTTCGAGAAGGCGCCGCCCACGACGGAGCAGCTCGCGCTCGTGATCTTCCGCCTGCTCGACGCCGCGTTCCCGCCGCGCCTCCTCGAGCGCGTGCGCGTCTACGAGGGCCCGGACCTCTGGGTCGACGTCGAGCGCGAGAGCCGGCCGTGATCTCGCTCACCCGGCGCTACCGCTTCCCGGCGGCGCACGCCCTGCGGCGCGGCGACTGGAGCGAGGCCGAGAACGAGCGCGCGTACGGGAAGTGCGCCAACCCGCGCGGCCACGGCCACGACTACGCGGTCGAGATCACCGTCTCGGGGGCACTCGACCCGCGCAGCGGGCGTCTCGTCGACCCGGCGGCGCTCGACGCCGTCGTCGAAGAGGCGGTGCTGCGCCGCTTCGGGCACCGGATGCTCAACGAGGATCCGCTCTTCGCCGAGCGGGTTCCCACCGCCGAGCACATCGCGGTCGCCGTCCACGCCCTCCTCGCGGCCCCGCTCGCCGAGCGCGCCGGCGTCGCGCTGCGGGGCGTCCGCGTGCGCGAGACGCGCAACAACACGTTCGACTTCGGAGACGTTCGATGAGCGAAGCCGACCCGATCGAGGACCTCGTGCGCCGCATGCTCGGGGAGCTCGGCGAGAAGCCCGAGCGCGACGGGCTGCTGCGCACCCCGGCCCGCGTGGCGAGCGCGCTTCGCTTCCTCACCGAGGGCTACCGCCAGGACCCCGTCGCGATCCTCAACAACGCGCTCTTCGAGGTGAGCTACGACGAGATGGTCCTCGTGAAGGACATCGACTTCTACAGCCTCTGCGAGCACCACCTGCTCCCCTTCGTGGGCCGCGCGCACGTCGCCTACATCCCGAACGGGCGCGTGGTGGGGCTCTCGAAGATCCCGCGCCTCGTGCGGATGTTCGCGCGGCGCCTGCAGGTGCAGGAGCGCCTCACCGTGCAGATCGCCGAGACGCTGGACGAGGTGCTGCACCCGAAGGGCGTCGCGGTCGTCGTCGAGGCGATCCACATGTGCATGATGATGCGCGGGGTCGAGCAGCAGAACGCGTTCGCGATCACGAGCTCGATGCACGGCGGCTTCAAGGAAGACCCGAAGACGCGCTCCGAGCTCATGGAGCTCCTGCGCCACACGAAGCAGTCGTTCGCCTAGCGCCGGGACCCCGGCCGGACGCGGCGTGGCGGCGGGGCGAGAGCCCTGACGCAGCGCTTCCCGACCGCGCGGTCGCGCCGCGATGGCGCGGCGCGTCAACCTCGTTGCGGTGAACGATCATAAGTCCGCGAAATCAAAGGCGAAAAAAAACTGCCGGCGGCCATTGACGGCGGCCCCGACCCGCCATACGTTGCCGGTCATAGGTGGGGCGCGCGGAAGGCAGCCGCGCATTCCCGAGCTCGGCCCGATTGCGAGTGTTGGAGCGCGACGTTGCGCGAAGCCCCGAGGGTGCCGCGACGCGTCGCTCCCAAACCGCCGGCCGGGTCGCGCGGCGCGCGCGACCCCGGAGCCGCGTAGGGGACGAACCCGCCAGCCGCCCAAAAGGAGGGGCGGCGCGCGAGCACGCTCGAGCCGAGGCCGTGGGGCCGGGGCCGGGCAGTGGGCCGGGGCGAGCGCCCCCCTCGCGAAACCCCCAGAAGGAGATCCGGTGGCCAGGCAGGAAACCGAGGAGCGCGACGACGTGGTGTCCGCTCGCGGCGAAGAGGAGCTCGGCGTCGACACCGACCCGTACGCGGTGATCGACGCGGAGCCCGTGGAGCGGGTGCGCGTGCGCACCGATCGGCTCAACACGCAGAAGGAGAGCGACCGCTCCGGCGAGCGCGGCTCGCTGGTGTCGTACTTCCGCGACATCGCGGAGATCCCGACGCTCTCGAAGGAGCAGGAGGTCCTGCTCGCGAAGGAGATCGAGGCGGCGACCCTCGAGTTCCGCGAGGGGATCGTGCGCGTGCCGTGGTCGGCCGCGGAGGCGGTGCGGATCTGGCAGGGCCTGCGCGCCGAGAACCGCGCCACCGGCAAGATGTGCGAGTCCTTCGGCAGCGGCTCGCCCGAGGGCGAGGACCTCGGGGCCCGCATCGACGCGGTGCTCGGCAAGATCGAGACCCTGCTCGCGAAGCGCGCGAAGGCGCTCGAGGCCGGCGACACGGCCGAGGTGCACAAGCACGACGCCCGCGCGTCGCGCCTCCTGAAGGAGGCCGACCTCTCGATGCAGATCATGGGTCGGCTGCGGCGGCAGCTCGCGCAGCACCGCAAGCGCGTGCGCGCGCTCGTGCGCGAGATCGACGCGCTGCAGGGGCCCAAGCGGGCGCCCCGCTCGGAGGCCGGCCGCAAGCGCCGCGACGAGGAGGTGCAGCGCAAGCGCGCCGAGGTCGCCGAGCTCGAGCGGGCGCTCGGCATGCCGGTCGCGGCGTTCGTGCCGCACGTCGCGCGGCTCGAGAGCGCCTACGAGCGCCTGTCCGAGGTGAAGAACGTCTTCGTCCAGCACAACCTGAAGCTGGTCGTGGCGATCGCCAAGGACTTCCGCAACATGGGGATCGCCTTCCAGGACCTGATCCAGGAGGGCAACATCGGCCTCATCCGGGCGGTCGAGAAGTTCGAGTACCAGCGCGGCCACAAGTTCTCGACCTATGCGGTGTGGTGGATCCGGCAGGCGCTGATTCGCGCCATCCAGAACCACTCGCGCACGATCCGCATCCCGAGCCACGTGCACGACACGCTGCTCAAGTACTACCGGGCGTACAACGCGCTCGAGAAGAAGCTGGGCCGCGATCCGACGACGACGGAGATCGCCGAGGCGATGGGCATCGAGCCCGAGCGCGCGGAGCAGCTGCAGCGGATGGTGCGCGAGCCCGTGAGCCTCGAGAAGGACGTGCCCGGCACGGACTCGAAGAAGGTGAAGGACATCGTCGCGGACCAGAACCCGATCTCGCCGGTGAACGGCCTCGACCACGGCCGGCTGGAGCGGGCCGCGGACGAGTCCATCGCGCACCTGTGCGAGCGCGAGCGCAGCATCCTGCGCTGGCGCTTCGGTCTGAAGGGCGAGCGCGAGCACACCCTCGAGGAGATCGGTGGGAAGCTCGGGCTCTCGCGCGAGCGGGTCCGGCAGCTCGAGGCCCGCGCCCTCGCGAAGCTGCGGAACTCCGAGAATCGCGAGCGCCTCGAGGCCTTCGTCTACGACGCGATCTGAGCGCGCCCGCTGCGCCGGCCGGCCTCGCGCCGGCCGGCGCAGCGGCCCGCTCACTCCGCCCCGGGCCGCTCGCCGAGGTGGAGCACCAGCTCGCCGGCGTCGGCGAGCTGCGTGCGCCGCGCGTCGATCCAGGCCGACGCCGCGATCGCGCGGCGCTGCTCCAGCAGCTCCTCGCGCGCCGAGGCGAGCCGCGGCTCGATCTCCGCCTCGCTCGGGCGCTGGACGCCCAGCCGCTCGAAGAGGACGCGCTTCTCCCCGACCTCGTAGGCGCGCGGCAGCGCCTGCGCTCCCTCGTCCGGGAGCGCGAAGAGCGCGGCGACGGCGTCCGGGACGGCCCCGAGCCCGGGGACGGCGCCGGCGCCGCGCCGGTGCACGGGGTCGGGCCGCTCGATCGCGAGACCGCGCTCGCGCGCCGCGTCGACGAGCGACTTCCCCTCGCGCACCGCGGCGAGGAGCTTCTCCACGACCTCGTCGCGCGCCGCCTGCGCCCTCTCGGCCGCGAGGACGTCGCGCGCCACGCTGCGCTTCGCCTCCTCGAACGAGACGATCTTCGCCGGCCGCTTCTCCTCGACGCGGATCACGTGGAACCCGAAGCTCGTCTGCACGGGGTCGCTCACCGTGCCGGGGGCCAGCGAGAAGGCGGCCTCCTCGAAGGGGGGCACCATGCGGCCGCGGGGAAAGAAGCCGAGGTCGCCGCCCCGGTCCTTCGAGCCGGGATCCTCGGAGAGCGCCTCCGCCACCTTCTCGAACGGCTCGCCGGCCCGCACGCGGGCGGCCGCCTTCTCGGCGCGGGCGCGCGCCTCCGCCTCGGCCTTCGCCGCCTCGGCGCCCTCGGCGCGCGGCGTGCGGATCAGGATGTGGCGCGCGCGCACCTGCTCGGGCTGGTCGAACTCGCTCTTGCGCTCGTCGTACGCGCGCTGGACGCGGGGGAGGTCGCTCGCCAGGAGCGCGTCGACGTCGGCGTCCGGGACCTCCGCCTGCGGCCGCAGCGCGACCGGATCCACCGCGACGTAGGCCAGCTGCACGGTCTCGAGGCCGCTGCGCACGTAGTCGCGCACCTCCGCGTCGGAGACGGCGACGGTGGACTCGATGAGGCGCGCCGCGCGCCGCGCGAGGAGCTCCTCCCGCAGCGCCGCCTCGAACCGCGCGACGCTCCCGTACTCGCGCTCGGCGTGCGCGGTCCAGGCCTCGCGGTCGAGGCGGCCGTCGGCCGTCGTCCCGCCGGGCACGCTGCGCATGAACGCGCGCATCTCGTCCGTCCCGACGCGGAGCCCCATCCGGCGCCCCTCGCGGGCGAGGATCGCGGTCTCGACGAGCGCGTTCGCCGCCATCTGCTCCAGGTAGTCGGCCGCCGCGGACGGGTCGAAGGCGTCCCCGAGGGCGCGGCGGTACTCCTCGATCTGGCGCTGGCGGATGCGGTCGAGATCGCGCCAGTCGTACTGGCGGTCGCCGACCTTCACCGCGGTGGCGGGGCCGGCGCCGCCGAGCTCGCCGCCCCCCACCGCGAGGAAGAACACGAACGTCGCGGCGAGCACGACGACGAGGACGGACAGCACCCAGCGCTGGCTGCGCCGCAGCCCCTCGAGCATCGGACACCTCCGCCTCCGGTCCCGGGGTGACCGGGCGGAGGCGGGACAAGGTACGAACGCGCGCAGGCCCAGCAAGCGAGGGCGTTATTCGGTTGCTCCGCCTGGGCGCCGGTGATAGCCTCGGCTCGCTCCTCGGGAGTGCTCAAAACCTCCCGATTCCGCACACTTGGAGCAGTGGGACGGCGTCGCTCGGGGCCGGGGGGGCCGCGGCCGACGCCGAGGGGAGTCCGCCGGTGCCGCTGAAGCGCATTCTGGGCTGGTTCTCGAACGACCTCGCCATCGACCTCGGCACCGCCAACACACTCGTCTACGCGCGCGGCAAGGGCATCGTCGTCTCGGAGCCGAGCGTCGTCGCGGTGCTGAAGGACGGCCGCGGCCCGGACAAGGTGCGCGCCGTCGGCAAGGCCGCGAAGGAGATGCTCGGGCGCACCCCCGGCAACATCGTCGCGATCCGGCCGATGAAGGACGGCGTCATCGCCGACTTCGAGGTGACGGAGGCGATGCTCCGCTACTTCATCGAGCGCGTGCACAACCGCTCGTCGACGCTCGTGCGGCCGCGCATCGTGATCGGCGTGCCCTCGGGCATCACGTCCGTCGAGCAGCGCGCCGTGCGCGAGTCCGCGCTCTCCGCCGGCGCGCGCGAGGTGTTCCTGATCGCCGAGCCCATGGCGGCCGCGATCGGGGCGGGCCTCCCGGTCACCGAGCCGTCGGGCAACATGATCGTCGACATCGGCGGCGGAACCACCGAGGTCGCGGTGATCTCCCTCTCCGGCATCGTGTACTCGAACTCGGTGCGCGTCGGCGGCGACAAGATGGACGACGCGATCATCAACTACGTGAAGCGCAAGTACAACCTGCTGATCGGCGAGCGCACGGCCGAGGTCATCAAGATGTCGATCGGGACGGCGTACCCGACGGCCGACGTGAAGAGCATGGAGGTCAAGGGGCGCGACCTCGTCGGCGGCGTGCCGAAGACGCTCGAGATCAAGTCGGACGAGGTGATGGAAGCGCTGCAGGAGCCCGTGAACGCGATCGTCGAGAGCGTGAAGCTCGCGCTCGAGCGCACGCCGCCGGAGCTCGCCGCCGACATCGTCGACAAGGGCATCGTGATGACGGGCGGCGGCGCGCTGCTCGCGAACCTCGACATCCTTCTGCGGGAGGCGACCGGCCTGCCCGTGATGCTCGCCGAGGACCCCCTCACGGCCGTCGCGGTGGGCGTCGGCCGCTGCCTCGACGGGCCGTTGCTGAAGGACGTCAGCATCCAGTCCTGACGCGGCCCGCGGGCCGCGGCGCGCTCGCGCGCGCGGGGGGTCATGCGAGAGTTCCTCGGCCGACTGGGGCTTCCGCTCCTGTTCGGGGCCCTCGTGCTGCTCACGCTCTTCGCGATGGTGGCGGACCGGCGCGTGCTCGCCGGGCTCGGGCGCGACCGCAGCGTCGGGAGCGCGCTCATCGAGCTCGTCGTCCCGGTGCAGAAGGCGCTGCTCTTCCCGGTGGATGCGACGCGCGACCTCTGGGCGCGCTACGTCGCGCTCGTCGGGCTGCGCGCGGAGAACGAGCGCCTGCGCGCGCGGCTCGCCGAGCTCGAGGAGCAGAACCTCCAGTACGCCGAGGCGATCGTCGCGAGCGGCCACCTGCAGCGCATCGCGGAGATGCGCGAGAACTTCGGCGTCCCGCTGCGGCCGGCGCAGGTCGTGGGGCACGACGTCTCGCCGTGGTTCCGCTCGGTCCTCGTCGACCGCGGGGGCAGCCACGAGGTGCGCTCCGGCATGCCCGTCGTCACGGATCGCGGCCTCGTCGGCCTCGTCACGGCGAGCGCGCCCCACGCGGCCCGCGTCATGCTGCTCCTCGACCGCCAGAGCGCCGTCGACGGGATGATCCAGCGCAGCCGCGCGCGCGGCATCGTGCGCGGGACGGGCACCGGCCAGCTCGAGTTCACGTTCATGGTCCGCGGCGACGACGTGCGGCCGGGCGACGACGTGATCACCTCCGGCGTGGGCGGCGTCCACCCGAAGGGCCTGCGCATCGGGCGCATCGTCGAGGTGCGCGCCGACTCGGCGAGCCTGCTCCACACCGCGACGGTGCAGCCGGCCGTCGACTTCGGCCGGCTCGAGCAGGTGTTCGTGATGCTCCACCGCGGGCCGACGATGGAGCTCCTCTACGGCGGCGAGGGCGATCTGCCGGAGGCGACGGCGCGGGCGGGGGACGGCGCGCCGTGATGCGCCCGGCCGTCGCGCTCGTCCTCCTCGCGCTCGGCGCGCTGGTCCTGCAAGGGACGCTCGCGGCGCTCGTCCCGCCCGCGCTGCTTCCCGACCTCGCGCTCCTCCTCACCGTGACCGTCGCCGTCGCGGCGCCCGCGACGTGGGCGCTCCTCCTCGCGGCGGGCCTCGGCTTCGGCGCCGACGTCCTCTCCGGGACGCTCATGGGCCAGCTGGCCCTGCTCCGCCTCCTCGCCTTCGCGACGACCCGCTTCGTCCACGCGCAGTTCCACCTCGAGCGCGCGATCCCGCTCGCGAGCTTCTGCTTCGCGCTCGCGCTCCTCGACGCGCTCGGCCTGGCCGCGCTCTCGCGGCTCTTCCTCGGCGCGAGCCCGCTCGGGCTCGAGGCGGTCCCGACGGCGCTCGCGCGCGCCGCCCTCGTGGCGGCGCTCGCGCCGGGCGCACACCGGCTGGTGTCTGGCGTCCTCGCGAGCCTCTACGAGGGCGACGGCCGCCGGCGCGAGGTGCGCTTCGACACGCGCCGGCCGGTGATCTGACGTGGCGCGCACGCTCGACCGCGGCAGCGAGCCGATCCAGCCGGCGCGCATCCGGCTCGCGATGGCGGCCGTCGTCCTCGTGTTCGCGCTCTTCGCCGGCCGGCTCTTCCAGCTGCAGCTCATCGAGGGCGAGGAGCTGCGGCGCCGCTCCGAGCAGAACTCGGTGCGCACCGTGCGGCTCGAGGCGCCGCGCGGCGAGATCGTGGACCGCGAGGGCCGGGTCGTCGCCACCACGCGGCCCGCCTTCGGGCTCGAGGTCGTGCCGCACGACGTGCGCGACCACGGCCGCACCTTCGCGGCGCTCGGCCAGCTCCTCGGCGAGGACCCCGCCGCGCTCGCGAGCGCGCTCGGACGGCCGAGCCGCGCCGGCCGCTTCAAGCCCGTGCGGCTCGCCGACGACCTCTCGCCGGACCAGCTCGCGCGCGTCGAGGTGCACCGCTACGCGCTGGCCGGCGTCGCGACCGACGTGCGGCCCCGCCGGCACTACCTCGAGGGCACGCTGGCCGCCCACCTGCTCGGGACGCTCGGCGAGATCCGCGGGGACCAGCTCGAGCGCGAGGTCTACCGGGCCTACCGCCCCGGCGACGTGATCGGCCAGACCGGGCTCGAGGCCCAGTTCGAGCGCTACCTGCGCGGCGAGGCGGGCGGGCGGAACGTGGTGGTCGACGTCGCAGGGCGCGAGATGGACGTCCTCGAGGAGGTCGAGGCGCGGCCCGGCCGGCGCGTCGTCCTCGCGCTGGACCTCGACCTCCAGCGCGCGGCCGAGCAGGCGATGTCGGAGGTGCAGCTCCCGAACGACCCGCGGCCCACCGGGGCCGTCGTCGCGCTCGACGCGCGCACCGGCGACGTCCTCGCGATGGTGTCGCGGCCCGCCTTCGACCCCAACGACTTCGCGGGACGGGTCGACGCCGCGACCTGGAAGGCGCTCACGACCGACGAGTGGGTGCCGCTCCAGAACCGGGCGATCCAGAACCAGTTTCCGCCGGGCTCCACGTTCAAGGCGTTCGTCGCGGCCGCGGCCCTCCACGAGGGCGTCGCGAACGAGCACACCACGGTCTTCTGCCCCGGCTCGTACTGGTACGGGGGCCGCGCGTATCGCTGCTGGAAGCGCGGCGGGCACGGCAGCGTCGACCTCCACGTGGCGCTCCGGAGCTCCTGCGACGTCTTCTTCTACACGATGGGGGTGAAGCTCGGGATCGAGCGCATGGCGTCGTTCATCTCCGGGCTCGGGCTCGGGCTCCCGACCGGCATCGCGCTCGCGCACGAGGCGCCCGGCGTGATGCCGAGCCCGGAGTGGAAGCGCAAGCGCTTCAAGGAGCGCTGGTACCCGGGCGAGACGGTCTCGGTGTCGATCGGGCAGGGTTACAACCTGGTGACGCCGCTCCAGCTCGCCGTGGCCTACGCCGCGCTCGGGAACGGCGGGCGCGTGTTGCGCCCGCGCGTCGTGCTGCGCGTCGAGGAGTCGGACGGCCGCCAGGTGGAGAGCTTCGCGCCGGAGGTCCGCCAGAACCTCGAGATCGCGCCGCGGCACATGGAGGCGGTGCTGCGCGGGCTCGAGGCGGTGGTCTCCGAGCCGGGCGGGACGGGCGGCCGCGCGCGCGTCGCGGGCGTCCGCGTGGGCGGGAAGACGGGGACGTCGCAGGTCGTCCGTCTCGAGCGCACGCTCGGGATGGACGAGGCCGCCATCCCGAAGCGCTACCGGGACCACGGCTGGTTCGCGGCGATCGCGCCGATCGAGGCGCCCGAGATCGCGGTCGCCGTCCTGGTGGAGCACGGCCTGCACGGCTCCACGGCGGCGGCGCCCGTCGCGCAGCGCGTGCTGCAACGGTACTTCGAGAAGACCGGGCGCACCGCGCCGCTCGCGCCCCCGCCGGCGCCGCCCGTCGCGCCCGAGCCGGCGCCCGGAGAGCCCGCGCCCGCGCCCCAGGTGCAGGCGGCGGCCGGAGGGATCCGTGCCGTCCATTGATCGCCGCTCGCTCCAGCACTTCGACTGGCTCCTGCTCGGGCTCGTCGGGCTCCTCCTCGGCTTCGGGCTCGCCAACCTCTACTCGGCGACGCGCGCGGGGAGCGACGCCGGGATCCCGGCCGAGTTCCGCCGCCAGGCGCTCGCGCTCGCCGTGGCGCTCCCTGCGATGCTGCTCGCGATCGCGATCGACTACCGCCGCCTCGAGCGCTTCGCGACGCCCATCTTCGTCGCGAGCCTCCTGCTCCTCGCCTCGACGCTCGTCCTCGCGCCCGTGACGCGGGGCAACCGCTCCTGGCTCATCTGGGGTCCGCTCTCGCTCCAGCCCGCGGAGCTCGCGAAGATCGGGCTCGTGGTGGCGCTCGCGCGCTGGTTCCAGCGCCACCCGCCGGCGCGCATCCAGCGCCTGCGCGACCTCGCCGCGCCCGCCCTCGTCGCCGCGATCCCCGTCGGCGTCATCATCCTCCAGCGCGACCTCGGCGTCGCCGTGCTCACGCTCCTCATCGCCTGCACCTACCTCCCCTTCACGGGCATCCCGTGGCGCGCGTGGGCCGGCCTGGCCGGCGTCGGCGCGCTCGGCCTCGCGGGGCTCTGGTCGTTCTTCCTGAAGGCGTACCAGCAGAAGCGCATCCTCGACTTCCTCGATCCCTCGCGCGACCCGCTCGCCTCGGGCTACCAGGCGATCCAGTCGAAGATCGCCGTCGGCTCCGGCGGGCTGCTCGGGAAGGGCTGGCTCGACGGCACGCAGACGCAGCTGCGCTTCCTCCCGACGCAGCACTCGGACTTCGTGTTCTCGGTGCTCGCGGAGGAGTGGGGCTTCGTCGGCAGCGTGGCGGTGCTCGCGCTGTACGCGTTCGTGCTGCTCTGGGGCCTCGCGATCGCGCGGAACTCGAAGGACGGCTTCGGCGCGATGCTCGCGATCGGCGTGGTCGGCCTCCTCTTCTGGCCCGCGGTGGTGAACGTGGCGATGGTGCTCGGGCTCGCGCCGGTGATCGGCGTTCCGCTGCCGCTGTTCTCCTACGGCGGCTCGGCCCTCCTCGCGTCGCTGATCGGCCTCGGGCTCCTGCTGAACGTCTCCATGCGGCGGTATATGTTCTGACGATGGCCCGCCCCCGGCGCCGCAAGCGCGCCCGCGCCGGCGCATTCTTCGACATGGACAAGACGCTGATCGCCGAGAACTCGGGCGCCTTGTTCATGCGCTATCGCTACGAGCAGGGACGGCTTTCCGGCTGGGACCTCGCCGCCGGCCTCGCCGCCTACCTCCAGTACAAGATCGGGATCCTCGACATCCGCGCCTGGACCGCCGAGGCGATGCAGCAGTTCGCGGGCGAGAGCGAGCGCGCGGTGACCCGCGAGGCGGAGGCGTGGTTCGAGAAGTGGGTGGCGCCGACGATCTACCCGGAGGCGTACGAGCTGGTGCGACACCACCGGGACGCCGGACACGTGGTCGTGATCGTCTCGGGCGCGACGAAGTACGTCGTGAAGCCGCTCGCCGCCCGGCTGGGCGTGAAGCACATCCTCTACACGCGGCTCGAGGTCGAGCGCGGGCGCTTCACGGGCCGCGTGATCGAGCCGATCTGCTTCGAGGAAGGGAAGATCTACTGGCTCCAGCAGCTCGTGGACGAGCAGCGCATCGACCTCGCGAAGAGCTGGTTCTACACCGACTCCGTGACGGACCTCCCGCTGCTCGAGCTGGTGGGCCACCCCGTCGTCGTGAACCCCGACCCGCGCCTCTACCGCGTCGCCGTGCGGCGCCACTGGCCGGTGCGCTTCTTCACCCCGCCGGTCCGCCCCCAGATCGCCGCCCGCGTGGTGCCGCCGGGCGCGCTGCCGCCGTCCGCCGCCGTGGAGGCGACGGCGGAGCCGGCGGACGGGCGTCCGCCCGGGGCGGTGTGACGCGCGGCGCTAGGCGATCAGCTTCTGCACCATGCCCTCGAACGCCGCGCGCGGGCGGGCGCCCGTGATCTGCTCCACGACGACGCCGTTCTTGAACGCGAGCACGGTCGGGATGGCGCGGACGCCGTAGGTGCCCGGCGTGCTCGGGTTCTCGTCGATGTTGATTTTCACGATCTTCACGCGGTCGCCGTACTGGGCCGCGAGGTCCTTCAGGATCGGGGCGATGGCGCGGCAGGGTGCGCACCACTCGGCCCAGAAGTCGACGATCGCCGGGATCTTGGACTTCAGGACCTCCTCCTCGAACTTCGCATCGGTCACCTCGAGCACTGCCGCCATCACTCCTCCCTGACTGCCGGCCGCAGGGCCGCGGCGCTCCACGCCGGAAGACCCCCGGTCACCACGGCGACCCGCGCGGCGCCTTCCCGCGCGAGCCTCGCGCCGAGCCGGAGCGCCTGCTCCGGATCCTCGGACACGACCACGAACCTGCGGCCCGCGGGCGGCTCCGCAAGGTCCTCGCCCTCGCGGACCGCCAGCGCCCCCGGGAACCCGGGCGCCGCGCCTGTCGCCCCGCGCGCCTCGAGCACCAGCCCGCCGTCGCGGACGAGGCGGGCGCCGTCCTCCGCATCGACCTCGCGCAGGCTGGGGCGCCCGAGCGCCGCCAACGACGCGCCGGCGACGTCGCGGGCGTCGCAGGCCGAAGCAGCCGTCGCGGCGCCGAGCGCGAGGGCGAGCAGGGCCGAGCGCCGCATCGGCGGCAACATAGCACGCCCGCGTTGACGCCCGCGGGGTGCGCCGTTATCGTCGTAGCCCGCAAGGCCTCGAACTTGCGGCGCTTTTCGCGCCGAGGCGCGCCGCGTGGCACGACGGCTTCCTCCCATCGACCGCTCCCGCGTCCGCACCGTGTCTGCGCGGCGCCGGCCGAGCAAGGTCCGGCGCGAGGCGGAAGCTCGGCCGTGGAAGCCGGGCGGCACGCTGCAGGCGTTCTTCGACGGGCTTCCCGCGATCCTCGCCGCGGCCGAGCTGCGCGACGCCGTCGAGGCGACGGCGCGCGCGCACGCGCGCGGTCGGACGCTCCTCTGGGGCTTCGGGGCGCACCTCATCAAGGTGGGCCTCGCGCCCGTGATGGTCGATCTCATGGAGCGAGGCCTCGTGACCGCGCTCCTCATGAACGGCGCCGGCTGCGTCCACGACCTCGAGCTCGCGATGATGGGGCGCACGAGCGAGGACGTCGGGCCGGCGCTCGACGACGGCAGCTTCGGCATGGCGCGCGAGACGACGGAGCGCCTCAACGCCGCCATCGCGGCGGGTCATCGCGACGGGCTCGGCATGGGCGCCGCGATCGCGCGCGAGATCGCCGGCGGGCGCTACCCGCACCGCGACCGCTCGGTCCTCTTCACGGCGCACCGGCTCGACATCCCCGTCACCGTGCACGCGGCGATCGGGACCGACATCCACCACATGCACGCCGGCGCCGACGGCGCCGCGCTCGGCGCCACCAGCTATCGCGACTTCGAGACGCTCGCGAGCCTGGTCGCGACGCTCGAGGACGGGGTGCTCTTCAACATCGGCTCGGCCGTGATCCTGCCCGAGGTCTTCCTGAAGGCGCTCTCCCTCGCGCGCAACCTCGGCTACAAGGTGCGCCGCTTCACGACGGTGAACCTCGACTTCATCCGCCAGTACCGGCCCGCGGTGAACGTCGTGGAGCGCCCGACGCGCCTCGGCGGGCGCGGCATCTCGCTCGTCGGGCACCACGAGATCATGCTGCCCCTCCTCGCCGCCGGCGTGATCGAGGCGAGCCGCGAGGTGCGGACGTGAGCGGGCGCATCGCGATCCTCGAGGGCGACCTCACCGCCCAGGAGGTCGACGCGATCGTGAACGCGGCGAACAGCGCGCTCGTCCTCGGCGCGGGTGTCGCCGGCGCGATCCGCGCGAAGGGCGGGCCGGGCATCCAGGCCGAGTGCGACGCCCACGGCCCGGTCGAGGTCGGCGACGCCGCGGTGACGGGCGCGGGCGACCTGCCGGCGCGCTTCGTGATCCACGCGGCCGGCATGCCTCCGGGAGGCCGCGCCAGCGAGGGAAGCGTGCGCTCCGCGCTGCGCCGCGCGCTCGAGCTCGCGCGCGAGCGCGGCCTGCGCACCGTCGCCGTGCCGGCGATCGGGGCGGGGATCGGCGGCCTCTCGATGCAGCGCTGCGCCGAGGTGCTCCTCGAGGAGGCCCGCCGCCACCTCGCGCAGCCGACCTCGATCGAGGAGATCCGCTTCGTCCTCTTCGGCGAGCCCGCCTACCGCGTCTTCGAGATGGTCCACGACGCGGCGAAGATCGCCGCGCAGATGGAGCGCCTCGGGCGCCGCCCCGCGCGATGAGCGTCGACCTGCACAACCTCACCGCCGCGGTGTATCTCGGCGCCTCCGTCCTCGCGACGCTCGGCCTCTCGCTGCGGCGCCCGGCGCTCTCGCGCGCGGCGGTGGCCGCGCTCGGCGTGGGCGCCGTCGCGCACGCGCTCGCCTTCTTCGAGTCGCGGGCCTTCGCGCTCCCGCCGCGCGGCGCCGGGCTCTCGGGCGCGGTGGACCTCGCGGCGTGGCTCGGGACGCTGGTCTTCCTCGGGCTCGTCCGCAGGGCAAGGCTGCACGCGCTCGCCGCGCTCGTCGCCCCGGCGGCCTTCCTCGGCGTCTTCTTCGGCGCGTTCGGCCCCGACCCGGAGGCCGTGCGCGCGCGCGCGACCGGGCCGCCCTGGGCCCACGCGCACGTCCTCCTCGCGAGCGCGGGCTTCGCGCTCCTCGCCGTGGCCGGCTTCGCGGGCGTTCTCTACCTCGCGCAGCACCGGCGGCTGAAGCGCAAGACGCGCCTCGGCGGACGCGCGATCCTCCCGCCGCTCGAAGCGCTGGACCGCGTCAACGCCTTCACGATCTCCGTGGGCTTCCTGCTCCTCTCGCTCGCGCTGGTCACGGGCGTCCTCTGGACGCACGCCACGGCGGGCGTCGTCTGGCCGCGCTCGCCCCACGCGAACGCGGCGCTCGTGGCCTGGGGCGTCTACGCCCTGCTCGTGGGCGCGCGCTTCCTGGCGCGCCAGGGCGCGGCGCAGGCCGCGCGCACGGCGGTGGCGGGCTTCGCGGTCCTCGTCGTCGCGGTGGCCGGCGTCGGGCTCTGGCCGTGACCCTCCTCCTCCTCGGCATGAACCACCGCACGGCGCCGCTCGCGCTGCGCGAGCACTACGCGGTGGACGACGTGCGGCCGCCGCTCGGGAAGCTCGTCGACCGCGACGTCGTCGCCGAGGCGGTGCTGCTCTCCACCTGCAACCGCGTCGAGGCGCTCGTCTGGACGCGCCGCCCGGACGTCGCGCGGCTGCGGCTCCGCTCCTTCTTCGAGCGCGAGCTCGCGCGCGGCGCGCCGCCCGACTGCGGCGTGACCGTCGCCGAGGCCCTCTACGAGCTCGAGGGCAGCGAGGCCGTCCGGCACGTCTTCCGGGTGGCGGCGTCGATCGACTCCATGGTCGTCGGCGAGCCCCAGATCCTGGGCCAGGTGAAGGAGGCGTACCGCGCCGCGCTCGAGGCCGGGGCGTGCGGCTCGACGCTGACGCGGCTCTATCAGCATGCGTTCGCGGCCGCGAAGCGCGTCCGCAGCGAGACGCACATCGCGCAGCGGCCGGTGTCGGTGGCGCGCGTGGCCGCGGAGCTCGCCGCCGAGATCTTCGAGACCTTCGAGGACAAGACGGCGCTCCTCGTCGGCGCGGGCGAGATGGTCGAGCTCGCGCTCGAGCGGATGCGCGAGGCCGGGCTCGCGCGCGTCCGCATCGCGAACCGGACGCGCGCGCGCGCCGAGGCGCTCGCCAGCCGGTTCGACGGCACCGCGCACGGCCTCGACGAGCTGCCGGCGCTCCTTGCCGGCTCCGACGTCGTGCTGACCTGCATCGCAGGGCACGAGCCGATCCTGCGCCGCGAGCACGTCGAGCACGCCCTGCGCGAGCGGCGCCAGCGCCCGCTCCTCGTGATCGACCTCGGCGTCCCGCGCAACGTGGACGCCCGCGTCCAGGCGCTCGACGGCGTGTACCTGCACGACGTCGACGACCTCGGTCAGGTGGCGGAGGCCAACGCCGAAGAGCGGCGGCGGGAGAAGGTGAGGGCCGAGGCCATCGTGCTCGAGGAGGCGCAGCGCTTCGACGGCTGGCTCGCCGCCCTCGCGGCCGTGCCGACGATCCGCGACCTGCGCGACCGCGCCGAGCGGATCCGCGCGCGCGAGGTCGAGCGCGCGCTCGGCCGGCTCGACGCGACGCCGGCGCAGCGCGAGGCGGTCGAGGCGCTCACGCGCTCGCTCGTGAACAAGCTGCTCCACGCGCCGGTCGCGCGGCTGCGCGCGCAGGAGGACCGCGAGCAGGGTCTCGCGACGCTCGAGGCTGCGCGCGCGCTCTTCGCCCTGGACGAGGGCGACGGCGAGCCCGAGCCGCCGGCCGACGGCGGAGACTGACGCCGTCCGTGGCGCGCCTGCGCATCGCGACCCGAGGGAGCGCGCTCGCCGTGGCGCAGTCGGGGCTCGTCGCGCGCGCGGTCGAGCGCGCGCTCGGCGTCGAGACGGAGCTCGTGCGCATCCAGACGACCGGCGACCGCGTGAAGGACCGCTCGCTCGCGGCGCTCGGCGGGAAGGGGCTCTTCGTGAAGGAGCTCGAGGAGGCGCTCCTCGCCGGGCGCGCGGACCTGGCCGTGCACAGCGCGAAGGACCTGCCCGCGCGGATCGCGCCCGGGCTCGCGCTCGCGGCGTTCCCCGCGCGCGCGGACGCGCGCGACGCCCTCGTCGGCGCGCGCTTCGACGCGCTCCGGCGCGGCGCGCGCGTCGGGACCGGGAGCCTGCGGCGAGGCGCGCAGCTCCGCTTCGCGCGGCCCGATCTCGACGTCGTGCCGCTGCGCGGGAACGTCGACACGCGGCTGCGAAAGCTCGCCGAGGAGGGGCTCGACGCCGTCGTGCTCGCGTGCGCCGGCCTCGAGCGGCTCGGGCTCGCCGGCCGCATCGACGAGCGGCTCGACCCGGCGCGGCTCCTCCCGGCGGTGGGGCAGGGCACGCTCGCGCTCGAGGCGCGCGCCGGCGAGGCGCTCGCGGCGGACCTCGCGGCGCTCGACTGCGCCGCGACGCGCGCCGCGACGCTCGCCGAGCGCGCCTTCCTCGTGCGCCTCTCCGGCGACTGCACGACGCCGCTGGCCGCGTTCGCGCGCGTCGAGGGCGGCGAGGTGGCGCTCGACGCGCTCCTCGCGAGCCCGGGGGGCGAGCGGCTCGTGCGCGCGGCCGAGCGCGCGCCCGTCGCCGCGGCGGAGGAGGCGGGCCGGCGCGCGGCGGAAGCCGTCCTCGCGCGCGGCGGCGCCGAGATCCTCGCGGCGCTCGCCGCCCCGGCGAGCGCGCCGTGAGCGCGCCGCGCGGGAAGGTCGTCCTCGTGGGCGCGGGCCCCGGGGCGCCCGACCTCGTCACGCTGCGCGGGCTCGCGGCGCTGCGCGAGGCCGACGTCGTCGTCTACGACTCGCTCGCGCCCGCGGAGCTCCTCGACGAGGCCCCGCCCGGCGCGGAGCGCATCGACGTCGGCCGCCGGGGCCACGACGCCCCGACCCGCAGCCAGGGCGACATCGCGCAGCTCCTCGTGGATCGCGCGAAGGCCGGGCAGCGCGTCGTGCGCCTCAAGGGCGGCGACCCGTACGTCTTCGGGCGCGGCGGCGAGGAGGGGAGCGCGTGCGCGGCGGCGGGCGTCCCGTTCGAGGTCGTGCCCGGCGTGAGCTCGGCCTTCGCGGTCCCGGCCTTCGCGGGGATCCCGCTCACGGACCGCCGCCACGCGGCGTCCTTCGCGGTGGTGACCGGCCACAAGGACCCGAGCGCGCCGCGCGAGCGGCTCGACCTCGAGGGCCTCGCGCGCGCGGCCGACACGCTCGTGATCCTGATGGGCATGCGCAACCTCGAGAGCCTCGTGGCGCGCGTCCTGGCCGGCGGCCGCGACCCCCGCACGCCGGCGGCGGCCGTGATGGACGGCGCCACCGCGCGGCAGCGCACCGTGGAGGCGCCGCTCGAGGAGCTCCCCCGGCGCGTGCGCGAGGCCGGTCTCGGAGCGCCCGCGGTGGTCGTGGTGGGCGACGTCGTCCGCCTGCGCCCGGAGCTCGCCTGGTTCGAGCGGCTCCCGCTCTTCGGCGCGCGAGTCCTCGTGACGCGCCCGCGCGAGCAGGCCGGCCCCTGGCTCGCCGCGCTCCGCGCCGCGGGCGCCGAGGCGCGCGCCGTGCCGATGATCCGGATCGAGCCGGTGGCCGACGACGCCGCCGCCGCGCGGGCGCTGCGCGAGCTCGACCGCTACGACGCGGTGCTGCTCGGAAGCGCGAACGCCGTGCGCGAGCTCGCGCGCCGCGCGCAGGCGCTGGGCGTCCCGCTCGAAGGGCGGCGGCCGGCGGTCCTCTGCGTCGGGCCCGCGACCGCGCGGGCGGCGCGCGAGGCGGGCCTGCGCGTCGACGCGGTCCCCGGCGAGCGGTTCGACGCGGACGGGCTCTTCGAGGCGGTGCGTGCGGCGCTTCCGATCGCGGGGCGCCGGTTCCTGCTGCCGCGCGCCGCGGGCGGGCGCGAGCGGCTCGCGGAGCGCCTGCGCGAGGCGGGCGGCGAGGTCCACGCGCTCGACCTCTACCGGAGCGCCCCGGCGTGCGCGGAGCCAAGCCCGCTGCGCGCGGCGCTCGCCGCCGGCGAGTTCGATACGCTCACCTTCGCCAGCCCTTCGGCGGTGCGCGGCTTCGCGGCGCTCCTCGACGAGGAGGCACGCGGCGCGGCGCGGCGCTGCACGGTGGCGGCGATCGGGCCGGTGACCGCGGAGGCGCTGGCCGAGGTCGGGCTGCCGGCGGACGTCGTCGCGGAGCGCGCGGACGCCGCCGGGCTCGTCGAGGCGCTCGCGGCGCACCGCGCGGGCGCGCGGAGGGACCCATGAGCTTTCCCCGCACGCGGATGCGGCGCCTGCGCCGCACGGAGGGCCTGCGCCGGCTCGCGCGCGAGACGCGCCTCTCGCGCGAGGACCTCGTGCTGCCGCTCTTCGCGGTGGAGGGGCGCGGCGTGCGGGAGCCCGTGGCGTCGATGCCCGGCGTCCTGCGCTTCTCGGTGGACCAGCTCGCCGACGAGGCGAAGGCGGTGGCCGACCTCGGCATCCCGGCCGTGATCCTCTTCGGCGTCCCGGCTTCGGATGCGAAGGACGGGCGCGGCTCCGGCGCCGACGCGCCGGACGGGATCGCGCAGCGCGCCGTCGAGGCGGTGCGCCGCGCGGCGCCGGGCCTCGTGGTGATCACCGACGTCTGCCTCTGCGAGTACACCGACCACGGACACTGCGGGCTCGTGGAGGAGGGCGAGGTGCGCAACGACCCCTCGCTCGAGCGGCTCGCGGCGGCGGCGGTGTCGCACGCGCGCGCGGGAGCCCACGTCGTCGCGCCCTCCGACATGATGGACGGCCGCGTGGCCGCGATCCGGCGCGCGCTCGACGCGGCGGGCTTCCCGGACGTCGCCATCCTCGCCTACGCCGCGAAGTTCGCGAGCGCCTACTACGGCCCGTTCCGCGAGGCGGCCGAGAGCGCCCCCGCCTTCGGCGATCGGCGCGGCTACCAGATGGATCCCCCCAACCGGCGCGAGGCGCTGCGCGAGATGCGGCTCGACCTCGAGGAGGGCGCGGACGTCCTCATGGTGAAGCCCGCGCTCCCCTACCTCGACGTCCTCGCAGACGCCCGGCGCGAGCTCGACGTCCTGCTCGCGGCGTACCACGTCTCCGGGGAGTACGCGATGATCCAGGCCGCGGCGCAGCGCGGCTGGCTGGACGGCCCGCGCGCGATGGAGGAGGCGGTGCTCGCGATCAAGCGCGCCGGTGCGGACTGGATTCTCACCTACGCCGCCAAGGACCTCGCGCGCGCGCTGCGCGCCTGATCTCGGAGCGGGGGGTGATGCTTCGTTACAAGGTGGTGGAGACGAGCGACGTCACCGACGTCGAGCTCGAGCGCATCCTCAACGAGTGGACCGCGCAGGGCTGGAAGCTCGACGCCATCCAGTTCGCGATGCGCGACTCGTCGAAGCGGCCGGCGATGGCGTTCGTCACGTTCCAGCGCCGCGAGGACGAGGACGCCGGCTGAGCCCGCGCGCAGCGGGGAGGGGAGGCGCCGCGCGGCGCGCGGCGGCGCTCGCGCTCGTGGCGCTCGTGGCCGCGCTCGCGGCGCTCGGCGCGCTCCCCGCGCTGGTCCCGACCTGGGATGCCCCGCCCGCGCCCGCGGGCTCTCGCTTCGCGCTCCTCGCCGTCGGCGACGCCGGGCACCGCCCGAAGGCGTCGCCCTGGCTCACGCCGCAGCGCGCGGTCGGCGACGCGCTTGCCGCGACCCACCGCGAGGCGCCGGTCGACCTCCTGGTCTTCCTCGGCGACAACTTCTACCCCGACGGCCTGGAAGCGGAGGAGCTCGAGCCGCGCATCGCGGCGAACCTCGTCGCGCCCTACTGCGCGTTCCTCGACCTGCGCGCGCCGCTCTCTCCGCGCGTCGCGCCGAGCTGCCCGCTCGCGCCCGAGGAGCGCCGGCCCGTGCCGGTGCGCGCGGTCCTAGGCAACCACGACTGGCGCGCGCCCGAGAGCCCGGACCTCCAGCAGGACGCCGTGCCGCGCTACCTCGCGAACTGGCGTCTCCGCCGCGGCGGCGCGTGGGTCGAGGACCACGCCGCCGGCGTGAGCGTCGTCTACTTCGACTCGACGCACGAGCGCACCCGCGAAGGCCTGCGCGCGCTGCGCGACGCGCTCGCCGCGGCGCGCGGCCCGTGGCGCGTCGTCGCCGCGCACCACCCGATCGACCTCTCGCCGAAGGGCACGGCCGTGCGCGAAGCCCTTGCCGCGGCCGGCGTCCCGGTCCACCTCTGGCTCGCGGGCCACGAGCACAACCTTCAGCTCGGCGAGCCGGGCGCGCCCGGCCCCGCGCTCCAGGTCGTCGCCGGCGCGGGTTCGCACCCGACCGGCCTCAAGTACGACCTCCCCGGCCGCCGCGTGTACCGGAAGTCGCTCGGCTACGCGCGCGTGGATCTGGTGGGCGACGCGGACGCGCGCGCCGGAGGCCGCGGCGCCGCGCGAGGCGGCAAGGCCGACGAAGGCGGCGAGCCGGACGGAGGAGGCAACGCAGAGGGAGGCGGCCACGCGGACGGAAGCGGTGACGAGCTCGTCGTCTCCCTCGTCGCCGTGCGCCCGTTCCCCGCCGCCCGCTGGGAGCCTGCCCGCCTCGTGGCCCGCTACGCGGTCGCGCGGGGCGGCACCGTGCGGGTTCTCGAGCAAGCGGAGAGCGACCCGCCGGTGCGGGAGCCGGGGGAGGAGGAGCCGTTCGAGTAGCGCCGGCGGCTCCCGACGCGCTGCGCGTACCCGCGGCCGGCTCGGCTCGTCAGCGCCCTCCGCACGCGGGGCGGCGCTGGCGAAGGAACGCCCACCCTTCGGGTGTCACGCGAACGAACGCTCGCCCCGCTTCGTGACCCCGCGCCACGAGCCCGCGGTCGGTCGCCTCCTCCCAGACGGGGAGGCGCGGACACGAGGTGCGCCACGCGGCGAGCGCCTCCTCGTAGTCCCGGCGCTCTGGGCCGAGCCACTCGAGGAGGTCCAGGACGAGCGCTTCGATGGAATCGGACACGTGTTCGTCGCCCTTCCGCTACCGCAGGGGGCAGCCCGTGAGTCGTGAGAGCTCCTTGAACGATTTGACGCCCGTGTGTCGGCTGCCGTCTGGGAGATGCCAGGTCGGAAACTTCTTCACGTCCTTGCAGCGGGACAGCTTCTTCCGTGTACCAGGCCGGTAGCACTCCACGTAGGGCAACAACCTCGCGGCGTCGCCAAACGCCGCCTTTTGCTTGGCGCAGGCGGGGCACCAGTGGGCGCCGTAGAAGACGGCTCCGCTCAGAGCAATGCATCGGGCGAAGATGGAGACCTCCCTCGCCGCGGCGTCGCGCGGAACCAAGGCCACCGCAAACCCGACTGCCGCGACCAGAAGAGCGAACGATCGGAAGCTGGGCATCGTGGAAAGCCTCCGGCTCGCGGTCGCTGAGCGTCCGGCGCTCCCGAGCCCGGGGCGCTCAGCCGCCGGCAGCCGAGGTACCGCGGAGTGTCGACCCCGGGGCGCCATCGCGTCAAGCACCCAAACGGCGCCCGCGGCTGACCAGCCCCCCACGCTGGCGGGGCCGGTCGGCTACAGCGCCGTGTTAGGCCGCAGCGACGTGAGTAAATGGGGAAGGCCCGGGGCGCCGCCCTGACAAGAGGGACACTCTCGTTGGAAGATATCGGAGCCGTTCGCGCCGTACTCAAGCTCGCAGTCACCTCGTCGAGGAGCGCCGGCGCTCGAAGATCGTCCCGAACTTCTTCCACGGCGAGCGCCCGGTACTGAAGCTCATGTACGCGGCGCTGATCCGAGCCTCGGAGCGCTGGCGCGGGGTGCGGCTCA
>Ga0073934_10004508_pt1 | contig 23042 bp, 18 predicted proteins | sample LarsenN4metaG_FD_76834 | JGI IMG/M metagenome (GOLD analysis project Ga0073934, IMG submission 76834) | Hot spring sediment bacterial and archeal communities from British Columbia, Canada, to study Microbial Dark Matter (Phase II) - Larsen... ...
GACGTCACCGTCACCGCGTCGGATGGGACGCTGTCGAATGCCAAGGCCGTCCAGATCTCCGTCACCAACCAGAACGAAGGGCCGACGGTCACGTCAGGGGCGGCCGCGACGTTCACCGAAAATGCAACGGGAACGGTCTATACCGCGACGGCGACCGATCCCGATGCCGGCACGACGCTGAGCTATAGCCTGAGCGGCACCGACGCCGCACTGTTCAACATCGACGCCTCGACGGGCGTCGTCACCTTCAAGTCGTCGCCGAATTTCGAAGCCCCGGCCGATGCCGGCGGCGACAACGTCTACGACGTCACCGTCACCGCGTCGGATGGGACGCTGTCGAATGCCAAGGCCGTCCAGATCTCCGTCACCAATGTGACGGGATACTTCGCAGGCACAGCCGGCAACGACACGATCACGGGATCGACAGAGGAAGACGTCATCAATGCCACGCAGGGTGGTCACGACTCGCTCTCGGGCGGGTTGGGCAACGACTCGATCGACGCCGGGAGCGGGAACGATACTCTCCAAGGTGGCGCGGGTGCGGATAGCCTCACGGGCGGCAGCGGCACGGATGTCGCCTCCTACTCCGGGTCGGCGGCGGGCGTGACGGTCGACCTCGCACTGGCCGGCGCTCAAGTTTCTGCCGGGGATGCCTCCGGCGATACGTTGAGCGGGATCGAGAACCTCCTCGGTTCTGCGTATGCTGATAGTCTCTCCGGAAATGCCTCGGCGAACGCTTTGACTGGAGCCGGCGGCGACGACGTTCTCAGCGGTGCTGCCGGCAACGATACGCTGATTGGCGGGAGCGGGAACGATACGCTGGCGGGCGGGGCCGATCGAGATACGATCGATTACAGCGGCTCCTCAGCGGGCGTCACAGTAGACCTGACGGTAACCGGCGCACAGATCTCCGGGGGAGATGCCTCGGGCGACGTGATCTCCGGGGTCGAGAACGTTATCGGCTCGAACTCTGCCGATCGGCTCGTCGGCGATGCCGGCACCAACAGTCTCAGTGGCGGCGGCGGGAACGATACGCTCATCGGTGGGCAAGGTGCGGATACGCTGATCGGCGGGGATGGTCGTGACCGCGTCGATTACTCGGCGTCGGCAGCGGCCGTCACGGTTGCACTCTATGAGAGCAATCCCCAGCCCGATTGGCTCGGCGTCACCACTGGAGACGCGTATCTGGATGTCCTGAGTGGCATCGAAGACGCCGTGGGTTCGAATTTCGACGACGTGATCACAGGCGACTGGTGGACCGACAACAGCCTTGCCGGCGGCGCCGGCAACGATACGCTGAACGGGAGCTGGGGGGCAGACACACTCGACGGCGGCACGGGCACCGATACGGCCGACTATACGTTGTCGGGAGACGGCGTCACGGTCGATCTCACGATCACCGGTACGCAAAGCTCGAACGGAGACGCCTGGGGTGACGTTCTCATCAGCATAGAGAACGTCATCGGCAGCAGCAAAGCGGATACGCTCAACGGCGATTCGATCGATAACGTTCTGACCGGTCTGGACGGCAACGATATCGTCAGAGGCGCGGGTGGCGCCGACACGCTGTCGGGCGGAAACGGTACCGACACTGCCAGTTACGCAGGCTCCCCAGCGGGCGTGACGGTCGACCTGCGGCTTGCGACGGCACAGATCTCTGCCGGCGATGCATCGGGCGACGTCCTGTCGGGCTTTGAAAATCTACTCGGCTCATCGTTCGACGACACGCTCACGGGAGACGGCGGCGCGAACGTGCTCGACGGCGCAGCGGGGAACGATAGGCTTCTAGGCGGCGATGGCGTCGACACACTGATCGGCGGTTCGGGCGACGACACGCTTTGGGGCGAGAACGGCGACGACTGGCTCACAGGCGGTACGGGTGCCGATAGCCTCATCGGTGGCGCGGGAACCGACACCGCGGACTACGGGGGCTCGGCGGCCGGCATCGACGTCGACCTGCGCTCGAGCGGTCCCCAATCGGGCGGTGATGCCGAGGGTGACATCATCGCCGGTGTCGAGAACGTCTACGGATCCGCAGCGAACGACCGGGTTCGCGGCGATTCGAACAACAATATCCTCTGGGGGAACGGCGGTGCAGACGACCTGCGCGGCGACGACGGAAACGATACGCTGATCGGCGGCCTCGGAGCCGACACCCTGGACGGCGACGCGGGGACGGATACCGTCGACTATTCGTCCTCCAATGCCGCAATCGTCGTCGATATCTCTTCCAGTGCTGCCCAATCTGGCGGACATGCAGCAGGCGATATCCTCAGCGATTTGGAGAACGTGATCGGCTCCGCCTACGGGGACTCGATCAAGGGGACCACCGCCGCGAACCAGCTCGAAGGGCGCGATGGCAACGACACGCTCGAGGGCGGGGACGGGGCCGATACGCTCGTCGGCGGCAACGGAACCGATACGGCCAGTTACGTGTCGTCGTCTGCGGGCGTCACGGTCAGTCTCGCCCTTACCACTCCTCAGACCTCGGCCGGCGCCGCGAGTGGCGACGTCTTGTCCGGCGTCGAGAACCTGCTCGGCTCGACTCACAACGATACGCTGACGGGTGATGGCAACGCCAACCGCATCGAAGGCGGTGTTGGCACCGACTCGCTCTACGGTGGCGGCGGGAGCGACACACTGGTGGGCGGCGCGGGTGGCGATCGCCTGCAAGGAGACGCGGGAACAGACACGGCAGACTACTCCGCATCCGGAGCCGCCGTGCAGGTCGATTTGACGAATACGGGAGCGCAGAGTTCGACGGGGGACGCCAGCAACGATACGCTTTCCGGGATCGAGAACCTGATCGGTTCGATCCACGCCGACACCTTCACCGGCGACTCGCTCGGCAACCGCCTCGACGGCGGTGCGGGCAATGATACGCTTTCGGGCGGCAGCGGAAACGATACGCTGATCGGCGGCACTGGCTCCGATAGCCTCTCGGGTGGCAACGGGACCGCCGACGTGGTCGACTATACCTTGTCGAATGCCGGAATAACGATCGACCTAAATGTATGGGCGCAATCCGGTGGGCACGCCGCGGGCGATACCTTGTCCGACATCGAGTTCGTGTTGGGTTCGAACTATAACGACTCCATCCAGGGCGACGTCCTCGCCAACTCGCTGAGCGGCGGCAACGGAAACGATACGCTGACCGGCGGTGGCGGTAACGATACGCTCGTCGGTGGGGGCGGGACGGATACGGCGAGCTATGTGTCCTCCGCCTCTGGAGTAACGGTGAGCCTTGCCGTTACGACGGCGCAGACCTCCGGGGGTGATGCGTCCGGCGACGTGCTATCGGGCATCGAATACCTCGTCGGCTCCGATCACGCCGACAGCCTCACGGGCGACAACGTCGCGAACAGCATTTCCGGCGGGCTCGGAAACGATACACTCGTCGGCGGGGCCGGCAACGACACGTTGGTCGGCGGCAGCGGAACGGACTGGGCCGGCTTCTCGGGTAATCTGGCGAGCTACACGATCACGGCGTCCGGCTCGGACTTCATCGTCAGCGGCCCGGACGGGACCGACGTCGTGAGCGGAATCGAGTATCTGAGCTTCGCGAACGCGGTGTACGACCTGACGGCCACGACCGGTAACGACTCGCTCACGGCTCCGAACACCACCGCCTATTTTGCGAACGGCGGGACAGGAAACGACTCGATCTCCGGCAGTTCAGGTGCGGATACGTTACTCGGTGGCGACGGCGCGGATACGCTGCTCGGTGGTGACGGCGCTGATAGCCTCACCGGCAATACCGGCGCCGACTCGATGGATGGCGGCATCGGCGCCGATACGCTCGTCGGCGGAGCCGGAAACGATACGTTGCTCGGCGGAACGGGCAACGACACGATCAGCGCCGGAGACGATCACGACTCCGTGGACGCCGGCGCCGGCGTCGACACGGTCTCCGGCGGTCTCGGCAATGACACCATCTACGGCGACTCGGAGAACGACAGTCTGCAGGGTGACGGCGGCGACGACTTCATCGACGGCGGTACTGGAGCGGATACGCTCTCCGGCGGGACGGGCAATGACGCGCTCTATGGAGATTCCGGAAGTGACGTCGTCTACGGCGATGATGGCAACGACGTTCTCTATGGCGGCCTGAATGGCGATACGCTCGACGGCGGCAACGGGAACGATACGATCTATGGCGAAGCGGGCAACGACTCGCTCGTCGGCGGCGCCGGGAGCGATTGGTTCATGGTGGCCGTCGGCGAAGGCGCCGATACGATCTCCGGCGGGACCGCCGGCGGGTGGACCGATGTCATCGATCTCGGCGGCGTGACGGGCGCCGAGGGAGATTGGACTCTGGTGCTGACGAGCGGCAGTGTCACGTCGACGAGTTCGAACGCATATGTCCTCTCCGCCGACGCCGCCGGCACCATCACTTTCGACAACGGCGGAAGCGTCAATTTCCTCGGCATCGAGCGGATCGAGTGGTGAGCTTTGCGGCCGCACCATCGGTTCCGGGTGGATGGCGGGCACTCGGCATGGCAGCGTGCGGCTCCACCGCATGACATGCCGAGGACTTACATGACGCGCACATTCATCTCGACGGGCTCCCGCTTCGAGCAGGAGATCGGATACTCTCGCGCCGTGGTCGACGGCCCGTGGGTCTTCGTTTCCGGGACGACCGGGTTCGATTACGCCACCATGACGATTTCCGACGACGTCGCAGCGCAGTGCCGCCAGACGCTCGACAACATCGTGTCGGCGCTGGCGCAAGCGAACGCGACCCTCGCCGACGTCGTGCGGGTCCACTACATCCTTCGTGATGCGGACGATTTTTCGGCCTGCTGGCCCGTGCTCAGAGACTACCTCGGCACCGTGCGTCCAGCGGCGACGATGTTCGAGGCCAAGCTCGCCGATCCGCGCATCAAGATCGAAATCGAGGTGACGGCGCTGAAGCGGTGACGGTGCTGCCTCTCACGGCCAGGCGGGATCGTTGGCCAGCTGTTCTGCGAGCGAGGCCCCCTTCGGATCCCAGCCAAGCATGCGGTGGGCCTTTTCACTGCTGACGCGGCTGTTGGAGCTGAAGCTCGTCACCGCGGAAATGCCGAAGATCTCGAGTGCCGTTCCGATATCGAGCGCTTCGTGGTCTGTATCCAGGCCGAGAGCGCGGCCGATGTGGGCGGCGACATCGCGCCAGGACGCTTCCCCGTTGGCTGCAAAGTAGACGTGGCCGGCAGGAGAATCGAACAGGGCCCGGACGTAGAGATCGGCCACGTCGTCGATGTGGACGTTGGACCATACGGCGAGGCCACGTCCGACGTGAACGGGCCGCCCGCGATCCCGCGCGACGGCGGCGAGCTTCGGTACTTGATGGCTGAACGGGTTGAGGCCGCGACCGCGCCCGTAAATCAGGCTCGGCCGGATGACGACGCTGCGCACGCCGCGACCGGCTGCTGCAAGGACATGACGGTCGATCGCGACGCGGAGCAGCCGCTCCGGCAGTGTGTCGAGCGGCATGTCTTCCGTGTGCACGACGCCACCCGGTTCGCCGAGGGCGCGATCGGCAGCGACGCTCGTACCGCTGGTATGGACGAGGGCTTTGCCCGTCCCTTCGAGCGCGGCGCAGAGCGCATGGGCCACGGGGGAATCCTCGGCGCTGGCGGCGTTGACGACGCCGTCTGAGGCCGTGGCAGCCCGTCGGATCACGCCGAGATCGGACAGCTTGCCGATCACCGGCTCGATGCCGCGGGTGGCGAGTGCGTCGGCCTTCTCCTGCGAACGCGCCAGCCCGACGACCGCATGGCCCGCGGCCATCAACCTTTCAGCGACGGCACCGCCGATGTACCCCGTGGCGCCGGTGATGAAGATCCGCATGGCGTTCCGTCTCCCGTTTTCGGAGACCCTAGCGGCGACGCGTACCCGTGACCAGCCAGATGCCGGCGCCGATCAGCCCTGCAGCCACCATGATACCGGACGGCCAGGATTCCCCCAGCAGCAACACCGCGAACGGTACGCCGACCACCGCCGCAACGGAGCCGATCAGGCTGAGGTACACGGGGCCGCCGCGCTTCTGCAGCACGAAGTAGATGACGTACTGGATGGCGAACGCCGCCGCCTGCGCCGCTATGACGACGTAGGCGTGGATCGTGCCGCTGCCCGGGAAATCGAGCGACGCGCCGGTGACGACGCCGAAGGCCAAGAGCATGACAGCACAGGCGGCGAGCATGCCCGGTGCGAGCTGGTCGGCGCGAGCGCCCGGCGGCCAGCGGAGCGTCCGATAGAGATTGCCGATGGCGAGCAGGATCGGCACTGTCAGTGTCGCGACGATCCAGCCGGTCGCGGCGCCCGGCGCGGCGAATTTATAGATGGCGAGGACGCCGGCACCGGAAAGCGCGAGAGCGACCCCCAGCGCGCGCGCCGGGTCGAACTTCTCGATCCCCAGCAGCAGTGCGCCGACGTAGGTGAAAAGCGGCGGAAACGCGAGGATCAGCGCCGCGAAGCCGGCGCCGACGTGAGGGACGGCCGCGAACAGGATGAGGTTCGGCGCGGCAAAGCTGACGAATCCGGCGGCAACGAAATACTCCGCAGTGCGCCACGTCAGGGCCGGCAAGCCGAGCGTAACAGCCGTCCGCACCAGGAGCAAAACGGCCGCGCCCGTGACCGACCAGGCGAGGAACGGCAGCGCGGGGACGCCGGCGCCAGCGCCGAGCTTGGCGAGGTTCGTCGACAGGCCGAGGAAGCCGCCGGTCGCGAGGAGGCACGCGAGCGTCAGCCAGTCATAGCCGGGGACGGCACCGGCCGGCCGATCCGTCGCGGTCATGGCGTACCTCTCGTCAGAAGTCGTCCGCGGTCGTGCGGCGCGGCGTAGTCGATCGCCGGTCCAAGCGGCACGATGCCGGTCGGATTGATGTGCCGATGGCTCTGGTAGTAGTGCCGCTTGACGTGATCGAAGTTGCAGGTCGCGCCGATGCCCGGCCACTGGTAGAGGTCGCGGGCGTAGCCCGAAAGGTTCTGATAGTCGACGAGGCGGCGCACGTTGCACTTGAAGTGCCCGTGATAGACGAGGTCGAAGCGCAACAGTGTCGGCAGCAGCCGCCAATCGGCTTCTGTCGGCGCATCACCCAGCAGGAAGCGGCGCTTCGCGAGGCGGCTGTCGAGTTCATCGAGCGTAGCGAACAGGGCCGTGACAGCGCCCTCGTAGTCCGCCTGTGTGCGCGCAAATCCTGCTTTGTAGACGCCCTTGTTCACGTCCGAGAAGATGCGGGCGTTCAGCGCTTCGATGTCGTCGCGAAGGGCCAGCGGATAGTAGTCACCGGCCCCGGCGCCGACGCCGTCGAACGCACTGTTGAGCATACGGATAATGTCGGCGGACTCGTTGCTGACGATGAGCTTCGTCGCAATGTCCCATAGGACAGGGACGGTGACGCGGCCGGTATGGTGCGGCTCCGAGGACTGGTAGATCTCCCTCAAAAACTCGGAGCCGTTGAGACGGTCACCGACGAGCCCCTGTTCGTCCGGGGCGAACGTCCATCCGTCGGCGCCCATCAGCCAATGCACTACCGAGACACCGATCATTCCGTCGAGCTTTTTGAGTGCTCTATAGATCAGTGTGCGGTGAGCCCACGGGCAGGCATACGAGACATAGAGATGATAGCGACCCGGCTCGGCGCGAAAGCCGCCGCGGCCCGTCGGGCCCGGCTTCCCATCCGCGGTGATCCAATGGCGGATGGACGTGTTGCCCGGGACGTCGGCGGGCGCGTCGGCGTGCCAAACCCCTTCGATCAACTGTCCCATACGTTCTCCGATCCCGCGCGTCGCCTCGGCACCTCGACCCCACTGCCCCGCCCGTGTATCTAGAAGGATAGCCAACGGTTTCAGCTCACAAGCGCGTGTGGTGCGCAATGACGATGAGCAGACGCGCGTTCTGTGCAGCGCTCGCGGCCATGTCCGGTTCGGCGTGGTTGGGGAGCGGCCCGGCGCGTGCCCAAAATCAAGGCGTCGTGGTCTTCGCTGCCGCCAGCCTCAAGAACGCTCTCGACGCCGTGAACGACGCCTGGCGCCGCGACAGCGGCAAATCCGTCCGGATCTCCTACGCGGCGAGCTCCGCCCTCGCCCGTCAGATCGAGCAGGGGGCGCCGGCGCACGTGTTCGTCTCCGCGGATACGGACTGGATGGATTATCTGGACGGCAAAGGGCTGATCGATCGCGCGACGCGCGGCGACCTGCTCGGAAATCGCCTCGTGCTCATCGCGCCTGCCGCGAGTGCACGCCCGCTGCAGCCCGCTCCGAGCTTCGATCTCGCCGGCGCGCTCGGTGACGGCCGGCTGGCGATGGCGAACGTCGACGCCGTTCCGGCCGGCAAGTACGGCAAGGCGGCGCTGGAGAAACTCGGCGTGTGGGCGAAGGTCGCCCCGCGCGTGGCGCAGACGGAGAACGTGCGTGCGGCACTGCTGCTGGTGTCGCGTGGCGAGGCCCCGCTCGGCATCGTCTATCGCACGGATGCTCTCGCGGACCCGAACGTGCGCATCGTCGGCACCTTCGCGAGCGAAACGCACCTGCCGATCATCTATCCGATCGCGCTCGTTCGCGGCGCCACACACCCTGACGCCGCGGCCTTCCTCGCCTTCGTCCGCTCGCCGACCGCCCGGGCCATTTTCGAGGCCCAGGGCTTTCTCATCGGCGGCTGACGTCGTCCTCACCCGCGGCCGAGTTGGACGCGCGAAAGCCGCAACGCATTGGCAATAACGCTCACGGACGAAAGCGCCATTGCCGCGGCCGCGACCACCGGTGACAACAGCAGTCCGAACACGGGATAGAGCACGCCCGCGGCGATCGGCACGCCGGCGGCGTTGTAGATGAAGGCGAAGAACAGGTTCTGGCGGATGTTCGCCATCGTGGCGGCCGAGAGCTGCCAGGCGCGGACGATGCCGAGCAGGTCGCCCTTGAGCAACGTCACGCTGGCGCTTTCCATCGCGACGTCGGTGCCTGTGCCCATGGCGATGCCGACGTCGGCGGCGGCGAGCGCGGGCGCATCGTTGACGCCGTCGCCGGCCATGGCGACGACACGGCCTTCCGAACGATAGCGGGCAACGATCCGGCCCTTGTCCTCGGGCAGAACTTCGGCTTCGACCTCGTCGATGCCGAGGCGCGCAGCGACGGCGCGGGCCGTCGTCGCGTTGTCGCCCGTCAGCATGACGACGCGGATGCCGGCGGCCTTGAGCGCCGAGATCGCCTCGGGCGTCGTTGGCTTGACCGGATCGGCGATGGCGAGAATGCCGGCGGCCCGGCCGTCGATCGCGACGAAGATCGCGCTCGCGCCGTCGGCCCGCAGAGCATCCGCCTTGGCATCGAGCGCCGCGGTGTCGATGCCCGACTCGGACATGATGCGCTTGTTGCCGATGACCAGACGCCGGCCCTCGACGGTGCCGACGACGCCCTTGCCGACGGGGGAGTCGAAGTCGCTCGCCGTTGCCAGCGGCAGGCCGCGCGCCTCGGCGGCACGGACGATGGCCGTGGCCAGGGGATGCTCGCTGCTCCGCTCCAGGCTTGCAGCGAGGCGCAGGAGTTCGTCGGTCGCGAGGCCGTTGGCCTCGATCGCGACGACGCTCGGCTTGCCCTCGGTGAGCGTGCCGGTCTTGTCGACGACGAGCGTGTCGACCTTTTCGAAGCGCTCCAGGGCCTCGGCGCTCTTGATCAAGACGCCCGAGCGGGCGCCGCGGCCGACGCCGACCATGATCGACATCGGGGTTGCGAGACCGAGCGCGCACGGACAGGCAATGATCAGCACCGAGACGGCTGCGACCAGCGCGTAGGAGAAGCGCGGCTCGGGCCCGAACATCCACCAGGCGGCGAAGGCGATCAGCGCGACGGTGATGACGGCCGGCACGAACCAACCGGAGACGATGTCGGCGAGCCGCTGGATCGGCGCGCGGCTGCGCTGTGCCTGGGCGACCATCTGCACGATCTGCGACAGCACCGTGTCGCGGCCGACTTTCTCGGCGGTCATAACGAAGCCGCCCGACTGGTTGAGAGTACCGCCGATGACAGCCTCGCCGACCGTCTTGGTCACCGGCATCGACTCGCCCGTCACCATGGACTCGTCGAGCGCACTGCGGCCCTCGACGATGCGACCATCCACCGGCACGCTCTCGCCCGGACGCACGCGCAGCCGGTCGCCGACCTCGACCTGGTCGAGCGCTACGTCTTCGTCCGTACCGTCAGACCGAATGCGCCGGGCCATCTTGGGCGACAGATCGAGCAGAGCACGGATCGCCCCGCTTGTCTGATCGCGGGCCTTGAGCTCCAGCACCTGTCCGAGCAGCACGAGCACGGTGATGACGGCGGCCGCCTCGAAGTAGACGGCCACGGCACCGTCATGGCCGCGCATCGCCGGTGGGAAGGCCGACGGCAGCAGTGTGGCCACGACGCTGTAGACCCAGGCGACGCCGACGCCCATGGCAATGAGCGTGAACATGTTGAGATTGCGCGTGCGGATCGATGCAGCCGCCCGCTCGAAGAACGGCCAGCCGGCCCACAGCACCACCGGCGTCGCGAGCGCGAACTGCACCCAGTTGGATGTCTGCTGCGCGATCACGCCGTGGAGATCGAAAATGTGGGCGCCCATCTCGAGCGCGAAGACGGGCAGCGTGAGCAGTAGACCGATCCAGAAGCGGCGCTGCATGTCTTCGAGTTCGGGGTTGGCCGTCTCGCCCGCGGTCACCAACTCGGGCTCGAGGGCCATACCGCAGATCGGGCAGGAGCCGGGGCCGACCTGGCGCACCTCCGGGTGCATCGGGCACGTGTAGATGGTGCCTTCCGGCACGGCTTCGGCCGCGGCGGGCTTGTCAGACAAATACTTCTGCGGATCGGCAATGAATTTTTCGCGGCAGCGGGCGGCGCAGAAATAGTACGTGCGTCCCGCGTGCTCGTGGCGATGCTTGGCCGTGTGCGGATCGACGGTCATGCCGCAGACGGGGTCTTTCACGCCCTCCGCAGCGGCCGCCGGGCCGTGACCGGCAGCGTGGTCGTGGTGATGGTGTCCATGGTGGCCGTGGCTGCAGGTCGGCGCGGCCTTTGCCTCCGGCTGCGTCAGGCGCGCCACGTAGGCGGCCGGATCGGCGATGAACTTCTCGCGACAGCGGGCCGCGCAGAAGAAATAGGTCGTGCCGTCGTGGGTGTGGCGATGCTTGGAGGTCGCCGGGTCGACCGTCATCCCGCACACGGGGTCCTTGGCGAGCGCCGGAGCCTCCGGCGCGGCCTGGCCGTGCTCGCCGCCGCAGCAACCGCCTGTTTTCGGGGCCGGGATTTCCGCCGGACGCGCAGCAGATGCGGGAGCCGCGCCTGTTGAGGCGTGGTGGTGGCCCCCACAGCAGTCGTGTTCCGATCCTGCCGCCGGTTCGTGCTGGTTCTTGGCCGCCATGACGCACCCTTTCTCCGGTACCCTGCCGGGGTATCTGTTTGACACCTATACCCTGCAGGGGTATGGTGTCAAGCATGAGTCGACATTCCAAAGCGTCATCGCTGAAACGCCTGAGCCGCATCGAAGGTCAGGTGCGCGGCCTCGCCAAGATGGTCGAGGAAGACCGCTACTGCATCGATATCGTCACGCAGATCGCCGCGGTGCGCGCCGCGTTGCGCAAGGTCGAGGAGGAAATCCTCCAGGATCACATCGCGCACTGCGTCCAGCATGCGATCGCCAGCGGCGATGCCGCCGAGCAGCGCCGCAAGATCGACGAACTGATGGACGTTCTGAGCCGGACATCGCGTTGACCGGCATCAACGCCGGCCAGGAAAGAGGAGAAGCCGCCATGCACCACACCGCTCTACGTCCCGATCGCCGGGCGGTTCTGATCGGCGGGCTGTCGATAGCGCTGCTCGCGGGCGGCGCCGCGCAGGCGGCCGAACCAGTCGTCGCTGTGACCAAGGATCCCGACTGCGGCTGTTGCGGCGCCTGGATCGCGCACCTTCGCAAGAACGGCTTTGCCGCGACCGTCACCGAGACGCGCGATGTTGCCTCGGTGAAGGCTCGCCTCGGCGTACCGGCGCAGCTCGCCTCGTGTCACACGGCCGAGGTGGCGGGCTACGTCGTCGAGGGCCACGTGCCGGCGGACGCGCTGAAGCGCCTGCTCGCAGAGAAGCCCGACGCGCTTGGTCTGGCGGTACCCGGCATGCCGATCGGCTCACCCGGCATGGAAGGCGGTACGCCGGAAGTGTACGAGGTCGTACTGTTCGGTCGCGACGGCCGCACCAGCGTCTACGGCCGCTATCGGGGCGACAAGCGACTGACCGCCTGATCCCTCAAAGCAGAACGTCCGCCCTGCCTGTCGGCAGAACGGACGTTCGCAAAGGAGGCGCGAAGCCTCCGCTTTCGATCACTTCACCTGATCGGCTTTCAGCGAGATCAGCTGGGTCGCGGCGGCGCGAACCTGTGTCAGTTCCGCCTTCGGGAGGGAGACGAGACCCTTGCGTGAAAGATAGCCTTCTGCACCGGTCGCCTTCTCCGATACGTACTCGGCGAGGAACTTGTCGAGGCCCGGGATCACGCCGACATGCTGCTTCTTGGCATAGATGAACAGCGGGCGAGCGCCCTTGTACTTGCCTGACGAAATCGTATCGGCGTCCGGCACGACGCCATCGATGGCGACGCCTTCGAGCTTGTTGATGTTCTCTTCCAGGAACGAGTAGCCGAAGATTCCGAAGGCGTTCTTGTTCTGCTCAAGCTTCTGGACGATCACGTTGTCGTTCTCGCCAGCCTCGACGTAGGCGCCGTCCTTGCGGATGGACTTCCAGAGTCTCTCAAAGGCCTTCGCATCCGACTTCTGAAGATCTTTCAGAGCAGCGACCTGCTTCGCACCGGCTTCCATGAAGAGTTCGTGGAAGCTGTCACGCGTACCGGAGGTCGGCGGGGGGCCGAGCACTTCGATTTTCACGTTCGGCAGCGACGGGTCGATGTCCGACCAGTTCTTGTAAGGGTTGGCGACCAACTTGCCGCTCTTGTCCGGTACCTGCTCGGCCAGGGCGAGGAAAACCTGCTCCATTGTCAGTTTGATCTTCGGACCGCCCTTGGCGTGTGAGATCGTGAGGCCGTCGATGCCGACCTTGATCTCGACGATGTCGGTCACACCGTTCTTCTGGCACTCTTCGAACTCGCCCTTCTTGATCGCGCGCGAAGCGTTCGTGACGTCCGGATGACCGGTGCCGACGCCGGCGCAGAACAGCTTGAAGCCGCCGCCGGTGCCGGTCGACTCGACGACGGGCGTTTTGCCGCCGCCGGACTTGCCGAACTGCTCGGCGACCGCCGTCGTGAAGGGATAGACGGTCGAGGATCCGACGATGCGGATCTGATCACGCGCAAAGGCCGAGGTCGCGCACAGCGACGTGGCGAGTGCAGCGGCGATGCCGATGACACGAATGTTCACGCTCAGTCTCCCATCTCAACCGGCGCCTTCGTTGCGCCGCTCGGACGCCCGCTGCGTCCGTGTGGGGAGATACGTCAGTTGTACTATCGTTTTATGACGGGCTAGGCATTTGTTTTTCTTGACTATTTTTATAGCACGGAATGAGCATTGCTCACCGGATGGCCTGGAAAGCACCCGAGAAGCGCCGCGGCACATTTCTCGGAATACGGAGGACCAATCTACCGTTGCCTGATCGCTCAGATCTCGAAGACGTCGGCCCATTCGGGGTGGCGGCCTGCTTGGGCGCGCACATAGGAGCAGCGCGGGAGGATCTTGAAGCCTTCCGCGCGCGCATCGGCGACGAGGCTTTCGACGAGCAGTCTCGCAATGCCCATCTCGCGCATCGCGGGCGGTGTGTAGGTGTGGTCAGCGATCACGCGGTCGGGTGCCGTGCGGACGTAGGTCAGCTCAGATTTGCCGGTGATACCTGGTACGCTCGCCGTGTAGCGCCCACCGCCTGCACTCGCCTCACGGATGATCGCGACGTCGGTCATGGCTCTTTCCCTTCCTAATGCAGCGCGCTTCGGTTGGCCGTCGCCACCCCTGTCCTATAAGAAGCCGACACCGATCCCAGGTTCCGAAGAAAGACTAGTCCATGCCGCGCATCCTCGTCTTCAACGGCTCGCCGCGTACGGCGGAAGCCAACCTCGTCGCCGCCGGCTCGGCGTCCTACTTCGATCTCTTCCGCTCCGCGCTCGGCAACACCGGCGATCACGCGAAATCGATCGACGTCGTCGAGCTCCGGGTTGCCGATGCCGAGCGGCTGCCAAGCGGCACGAGCTTCGGCGAGTTCGACGGCGTATGGGTTTCGGGGTCGCCGCTCAACGCCTACCGGCTCGACCAGCCATCCGTCCGCGAGCAGATCGAGTTGGTGCGCGAGATCTGGAATGCCGGCGTGCCGGCGTTCGGCTCCTGCTGGGGCCTTCAGGTGATGGCGGCCGCGCTCGGCGGCAGCGTGCGGCTCAATCCCAACGGCCGCGAGATCGGGATTGCCCGCACGATCACGCTGAGCGAGGCCGGTCGCCAGCATCGCATGTACGTCGGCAAATCGGCGGCGTTCGACGCGCCGTGCATCCATGAAGACGAAGTCGCGTCGCTGCCGTCCTGCGCGACCGTTCTGGCGTCGAACGAGATGAGCCGGGTGCAGGCTGTCGCTTTCCAGGATGGCCCGCGCTGCTTCTGGGGCGTGCAGTACCATCCGGAGTTCGTGCTCTCGACGCTCGCGGCCATCATGTCGACCCGCGTCGACCGGCACCTCGCGGAAGGGCTGGCGGCCAGCGAAGGTGCGGTCGCGGCGATCGTCGCCGATTACCGCGCACTCGACGCCGATCCGCAGCGCAAGGACCTCGCCTGGCGGTACGGCGTGGGCGCCGACGTGCTCGATCCCGTGCGCCGCACGATCGAGTTCCGCAACTGGCTGTCCGAGATCGTCTTGCCGCGCGCGGCGCAGCGCTGAGGTCGGCTTGTGCGAGGTGCAGTGGACGTCCCCTGCACCTCGCGCGCGGCTCAGGTCGGCATCGTCACTTCGATGCCGCGGTAGAAGTAGTTCATCGACCGGATCTGGTCGTCGGTCAGGCGCTGGCCCGCCGGGATGACGGTCGTGCCGTCCTGCCGGACGATCGGGCCATCGAACGGATGCAGCTTCCCTGACGCGATGTCATCACGGATCTTGGTCGCCTCGCTGACCTCTTCGGGCGTCATGTTCGTGAACGGCGCGAGCCGGAACATGCCGGACGCGAGACCGCCCCAGGTGTCGCTCGGCGACCACTTGTTGTCGAGGACGGCCTGCGCGCGCGAGGCGTAGTAGTCACCCCAGTTGTTCACGTTCGACGTGAGATGCGCTTTCGGAGCGAACCGGGTCATGTCACTGGCCTGGCCGAAGCCGAAGATCTCGCGCTCGTTGGCGAGCTGCAGCGGCGCTGGACTGTCCGTGTGCTGACAGAGAACGTCGCAGCCCTGGTCGACGAGGGCGCGCGCCGCATCGGCCTCGCGGCCCGGGTTGAACCAGGCGTTGACCCACACGACCTTGATCTTCATGGCCGGATCGACCGACCAGGCGCCGCGCATCACCGTATTGATGGCGTGGACGACTTCCGGCACTGGGAACGACGCCACGTAGCCGATCTGCTTCGTCTTGGACTTGCGCGCGGCGATCACGCCCTGAACGTACCGACCCTCGTAGAAGCGGGCGTTGTAGATCGCCAGGTTCGAACCCGTCGTGGTGCCGGTCGCGCTCTCCCAGAGCACGCTGGGATTGGCCTGGGCCGCCCGCACGGTCGCCTGATAGTAGGAGAAGCTCGTCGTGAAGATGAGCTTCGAGCCGGTGCGCACGAGCTGCGTCGCGACACGGTCGAAGTCCGGCGGTGCCACCGCTTCGACCTGATTGGCCGTCACCTTGTTGCCGAGCACCTCGAGCATGCGACGCCGGCCGAGGTCGTGCATCGTCGACCAACCGAAGTCGCCGACCGGACCGATCAGGATGAAACCGACGTTGAGCGGCGACTGGGCCGCTGCGCGGCCGGCCAGTGCGGCGCTGCCGGCAAGCGCGCCGGCCCCCACCAGAACTTCGCGACGATTCATGGACACGAAAAGGATCTCCCCGTTGGTTGGCTCGGACGGCATTGCGATCGGAACGTATGCATCGCGATGGCGGAAGACCAGACCGCAAGCTGTGTAGAATGTGGGCGCTCCGTGCTCAACGATCCGGCACGAACGCTGTGCCGAGCGACTGTGGCCCGGCTGCACCTTGCGAGCGGACACGCATAATCAGCACGAGCACCACGATCGTGATGAGATAAGGCAGGGCCGCCAGCAGCTGTGAGGGCACCGGCACGCCGGCCGACTGGGCGTGCAGCTGCAGGATCGTCAGGCCGCCGAAGAGGTAGGCGCCGGCCGCCGCCCGATAGGGCATCCACGAGGCGAAGACGACGATCGCCAGCGCGATCCAGCCGCGGCCGCCCGTCATTCCGGACGTCCAGAACGGCGTGTAGACGAGCGACAGGTAGGCGCCGGCAAGCCCCGCGCAGGCGCCGCCGAACAGCGTGGCGTAAAACCGAATGCGCAGCACCGGATAGCCGAGCGCGTGGGCCGAGGCATGGTTTTCGCCACACGCTCTGAGCACGAGCCCCGCCTTGGTCCGGGTGAGGAACCAGGACACGCCGACGACCAGCGCGATGGAGAGATAGACGAAGGGGTCCTGCCGGAACAGGATCGGACCGAGGAACGGAATGTCGGACAGGATCGGGACTTCGATCTTGCCGATGCCCGCCCGTTGCAGGCCGACGTAAGGGGCGCCGACGACGCCGGACAAGCCGAGCCCGAAGACGGTCAGGGCGAGACCGGTCGCGACCTGGTTCGTCGCCAGCCCGAGCGCCAAGGCCGCGAAGATGGCTGCGAGCCCTACTCCGGCGAGAATGGCGGCCAACACGCCGAGGGCGCTCGAGCCCGTGGTGATCGCCACCGCGATCCCGACTGCGGCGCCCATGATCATCATGCCCTCGACGCCGAGGTTGAGAACGCCGGCGCGCTCGGTCACGAGTTCGCCGATCGCAGCGATGAGCAGCGGCGTCGAGGCGGTGATCACGGTCAGGATGATGGCTTCGAGAAGGGTCATGCCGCCGCCCCCCGGATCAAGCGGACGCGGTAGAGCAGGAAGCTGTCGCAGGCGAGCACATAGAACAGCAGCAGCCCCTGGAACACGCGCGTGACGTCGAGGGGCAGCTTCAGCATGATCTGCGCGTTCTCGCCGCCGATGAAGGTAATCGCGAGGAACACGCCGGCGATCAGGCAACCGATCGGGTTGAGCCGGCCGAGAAACGCCACGATGATCGCGGTGAAACCATAGCCCGGCGACAGGTTGGGCTGCAGCTGCTTGACCGTGCCGGCCGCTTCGAGAATGCCGGCAAGGCCGGCGAGAGCACCGGAGATCGCGAACACGAGCCACGTCAGCCGCTTCGCACTGAAGCCTGCGAACCGCGCCGCCTTCGGAGCTTCGCCGACGAGGCGGATCTCGAAGCCCTTGAGCGTGCGCACCATCATGAAGGCGGCGAGCGCGACGACGACGAGCATGATCGGCGTGCCGATGTTCAGGCGTCCGTCGGACAGGAGCGGCACCGTCGCCTCCGGCTCGAACACAACCGTTTGCGGCATGTTGAAGCCCTGCGGGTCGCGCCAGGGGCCACGCACCAGCCAGTCCATGAAGAGTTCAGCCACATAGACCAGCATCAGGCTGGTCAGGATCTCGTTGGCGCCGAACCGCGTCTTCAAGGCGGCCGGGATGGCCGCGAAGGCCGCACCGCCGAGTGCGCCTGCTACGAGCATCGCCGGCAAGACCCACGGGCCATTGGGCGTGCCGTGGGTTGCGATCGCTACCCAGGTGCCGGCCATCGCCCCCATCAGGAGCTGGCCCTCGGCCCCGATGTTCCAATTGTTGGACTGGTAGCAGAGTGCCAGGCCGACCGCGATCAACACCAGCGGGGTCGCCTTGACCGCCACCTCCTGCAGGCCCCAGGCGTCCGACACCGGGCTGATGAAGTAGGCGTGGAGCGCACGCGCCGGATCCTGGCCCAGCGCGATGAAGATGACGACGGCGGAGACGAGGGTCAGCGCTACGGCGATCAGCGGTGACGCGATCTGCATCGCTAAAGTCGTCTGCGCGCGCCGCTCGAGTGCAAGACGCATCAGGCCGCCTCGCGTTCGTCGGGAAAACCGGAGCCGCCCATCAGCAGGCCGATCGCCTCGCGGGTGATCCCGGCCCCCGCGAGCGGCGCCGACAGCCGGCCATGGAAGATTACCGCGATGCGATCGGCGATCTCGATCAACTCGTCCAGGTCCTGGCTGATGACGATGACGGCCGAGCCCTGGCCGGCGAGGTCGACGAGAGCCTGTCGGATCAATCGGGTCGCGCCGGCATCGACGCCCCACGTCGGCTGCGAGACCACGAGCAGCGCCGGCTTGCGCAGGATCTCTCGCCCGACCACGAACTTCTGGAGATTGCCGCCGGAAAGCGCCCGAGCCTCGGGATCGCGCTGTCCCTTGCGCACGTCGAACGCCTCGGTGACGGCATCCACCCACGAGAGCGTGCGCGCGCTGTCGACGAGGCCGCGACGCACGAAGCCGTTGGCCGCGTGTCCGGCGATCAGTGCGTTGGCGGAGAGAGAGAAGCGAGGTGCCGCGGCGTGGCCGAGCCGCTCCTCGGGGACGAACGCCGCTCCGCGCCGGCGCCGCGCATTGATGTCGTCGCTGCCGACGGGCACACCGTCGAAGACGACTTGTTCCGCCCGCGGCGCGGCGACCTCGCCCGACAGTGCCGCGAACAGTTCCTCCTGCCCGTTTCCGGCGACGCCGGCGATGCCGAGAATTTCGCCCTGCCGCACGTCGAGCGAGATCGCTTTGAGGCCCGTCCCATGCGGATCTTCGGAGGGTACCGTCAGATTTCGGAGCGAGAGCCGGACCGGCGACGTACTCTCGGTCGCTTCGTGGCGGACCGCGCCGACATCGTTGCCGACCATCATCCGCGCGAGGCTCGCGGCCGTCTCCTGGCGCGGGTCGCAGGTCGCGACGACCTTCCCTTGCCGGAGCACGGTTGCAGCGTCGCAGATGCGGCGCACCTCTTCGAGCTTGTGCGAGATGTAGAGGACCGAACAGCCTTGGGCGCGGATCGTGGCGATCGTCGCGAACAGGCTCTCGCATTCCTGGGGCGTGAGGACGGACGTCGGCTCGTCCAGGATCAAGAGCTTCGGTCGTTGCATCAGGCAGCGCACGATCTCCACGCGCTGGCGTTCGCCGACCGACAGTCGCCAGACTTCGCGCGTCGGATCGAGAGGTAAGCCGTAGTCGCGCGACACGGCGACGAGGCGCTCCGCCACGCTGCGGCCGGGCTCGGCGGTGTCCAGCGCGAGCGCCACGTTCTCGGCGACCGTGAGGTTGTCGAACAGCGAGAAGTGCTGGAAGACCATCCCGACACCGAGGGCGCGTGCGGCCTTCGGATTGGGAAGCGATACCGGCTCGCCCTGCCAGAGGATCTTGCCCTCGTTCGGCTGCAACAGGCCGTAGAGCATTTTGACAAGTGTGGACTTGCCGGCGCCGTTCTCGCCGAGCAAGGCGTGTACTTCGCCCGCTTTCACGTCGAGATCGACCTGATCGTTGGCCAAGAGGGTGCCGAAGCGTTTGACGACCCGCTCGGTCGCGATCAGCGAAGACGGGCTCATGGCGCGGTCCGCGCTCCATAACCCGAAGTCGAACGAAGGCGAGGCGCCGGGCTTCGTCCCTTTAGGCTCTCTACGGCGCGCGGCAAGGCTAGGGTCGACATCGTTCCGTCAAGTCCGTCACTCGTTCGCAGGCGACGCGACTATACCCAGACTTTGATCAACCCGGGAAAGTACGAGGGCCAAGAATTGCCGGAGTAGTCATCAGCAATGGACGTATTGTCCGCAAGCGTCGACGTCCACAGCGTCTGCCCATCGACATCCAAGAGCGGGACCTTCGGAAGAGGCTGCGCCACACCGCGCAAAGGCGGCAGAGGCTCACCGCCCCGAACTGCGCTTTCTAAATTGGGAGGTCGGACACGCGTGTCAGCGGTCTGCGATTGGTGGAGCCGAGGGGAATCGAACCCCTGACCTCGTGAATGCCATTCACGCGCTCTCCCAACTGAGCTACGGCCCCGAACCTTTGGGATATTGCCTCGGCGGCAACCGCCGTCCGAGGCGCGTGTTGTTAGGTTAAGTTCGCCGGTAACGCAAGCCCCTTTCGTCTCGCATCACGTGGCGGTGCGAAGCGGATCAGGGCTCCTCGTCGCCCTCGGCGACCGGGCCACCGAGAATGCCCGAAACGTCGCCGCCATCTTCCTCTTCTTCCTCGAGGAACGTCTCGTCGGCTTCGGCAGCGATCGGCTCTTCCGTCGCCTCGATGTCGACCAGCTCTTCCGCGCCCTCGACCTCCGGCGCCTCGGCCACTGGCGCCGCCTCGTCGACGAACTCCGGCTTCTTCTTCCGGTTCTTGTCCTCGACGATGCCGCCCGGTGCGGACGCGATCACATACGCGGTATCGCAGATCGGGCAGACGATCGGATCGCGATTGAGGTCGTAGAAGCGGGACCCGCATTGCGGGTTCTGGCACGTGCGCTTCGTGCCGCGCGCAGCTTTCGTCGACATTTCGGCCTCGAACGTTTCAGGGCAATCGGCGGCCCGTATCTCAGCCGCTCAGCGAAACAAGGGCCGGTCACTGCCATACTCCCCGGCGGCTGTCAAAACGTGTTCGCGGCGAAGCGTTGACAGGTCGTGACCCGGCTGGTCTATCGGGCGCGGCCCGCGCGCCGCCGGCCGTACGACCACGAGATCGCCATGTCGTCCACCGCCTCTCCTCGTCCGCTGACGACCAGCCGCAGCGGGGCCCTTTCCGGCCGCGTCCGGGTGCCGGGCGACAAGTCCATTTCCCACCGCTCTTTGATGTTCGGGGCGCTCGCCACCGGCGAGACCCGGATCACCGGGCTGCTCGAGGCCGAGGACGTCCTGAACACGGCCAAGGCGGTCACCGCCCTCGGCGCGCCGGCCGAAAAGACGGGCGACACCTGGGTGGTCCGCGGCCGGGGCGTCGGCGGCCTGACACAGCCGGCCGGCCCGCTCGACTTCGGCAACTCCGGCACCGCGGTCCGACTGATGATGGGGATCATCGCCGGCCACGACATGACCGTCACTCTGACCGGCGACGCCTCGCTGTGCCGGCGCCCGCAGGGGCGCGTGCTGAAGCCGCTTGGCCAGATGGGCCTGGTGACGCTCGAAGCAGGACGCGAAACGCTGCCCGTCACCATCCGCGGCACGTCGCGCCTGATGCCGGTCGTCTATGAAACGCCGGTGCCGTCGGCGCAGGTGAAGTCGGCCATTCTGCTCGCCGGCCTGCACGCCCTCGGCGCGACGACGGTCGTCGAACGGGAAGCGACGCGCGACCACACCGAGCGGATGCTTCGGCACTTCGGCGCCTCCGTCGAGACCGGACGGCGCGACGGGAAGACGGCCATCACCGTGAAAGGCCATGCGGAGCTTTCGGGGCGGCCCGTGACGGTGCCGGGCGATCCGAGTTCGGCCGCGTTCCTGATCGCCGCGGCGCTGGTCGTGCCGGGGTCCGAAGTCACCGTGACGGGCGTCCTCGTGAACGAGACGCGAACCGGCTTCTACACGACCCTGCGGGAGATGGGCGCCGATCTCGCCTTCGAGAACGCACGCGAAGAAGGCGGCGAGCCGATCGCCGACATCCACGTCCGGTCCTCGAAACTCAAAGGCGTGCGGGTGCCGCCGGAGCGCGCGCCGAGCATGATCGACGAATATCCCGTGCTCGCCGCCGTGGCCGCGTTCGCCGATGGCGAGACGCGCATGGAAGGCCTCGCCGAGCTCAAGGTGAAGGAGAGCGACAGGCTGGCGGCGACGGCCGCGGGGCTCACCGCCAACGGCGTCGGCTCCCGGGTCGACGGCGATACGCTGATCGTGACCGGCGGCAAGGTGCCTGGCGGCGGGACGGTCGTGACCCATATGGATCATCGCATCGCGATGGCGTTCCTGACGCTCGGGCTCGCCTCCGATCGGCCGGTGACGGTCGACGACACGAGCTTCATCGCGACGAGTTTCCCCGAGTTCCGCGGCTTGATGGAGGGGCTCGGCGCCCGCTACGTCGACGGAGCCGCCGTATGATCATCGCGATCGACGGGCCGGCGGCATCGGGCAAGGGCACCCTTGCGAAACGGGTCGCCGCGCATTTCGGTCTCGCCTGCCTGGATACGGGTCTGCTTTACCGCGCCGTCGCCCGCGACGTCCTCGAACAGGAGCGGTCGCTCGAGGACGAGGCGTATGCCGCGCGGGTCGCACGGACGCTCGATACCGCCACCCTCAACGATCCGGCCCTGCGGCTGCCGGGCGTCGGCGACGCGGCCTCCGTCGTCGCCAAGTTCCCGAAGGTGCGCGCCGCCCTGCTCGATCTGCAGCGGGACTTCGCCCGCCAGGAGCCCGGCGCCGTGCTCGACGGCCGGGACATCGGGACGGTCGTGTGCCCGGATGCGGACGTTAAGATTTACGTCACCGCGACCGCCGAAGTGCGGGCCCGGCGGCGCTATGCCGAGCAGAAGGCCCGGGGCGAGCCGGTGACCTACGAGGGCGTGCTCGCCAGCATTCGCCAGCGGGACGAACGGGATGCGAACCGGGCCGATGCGCCCATGAAGGCGGCGCCCGACGCGATCTTGCTCGATACCACCGAGTTGGATATAGAGGCGGCATTCGACGCCGCCGTCGGACTGATCAAGAGGAAGATCGGCCAATAGGGCGCCCAGAGGCGCTCAAATCCATTGGCGGGCACCCCCCTCTGCCGGCGGTCGAACAGATCAAACCCATCGGAGCGGTTCCGTTCGCCCGGCCAGTCGTGCCGCGTGCGGACTTCAGCGTGTTTCGGTGGTCAACCCGACCGCGCCGGCCCGGCCGGCATGTCGATACCCAACCAGGAGTTCGAATGAGCATCTCAGAGTCTTCGAAGGATTTTTCGCCGAGCCGTGACGAATTCGCGGCCATGCTGAACGAGACGCTGGCCGACGACGTCGCCTATGAAGGCAATGTCGTGAAGGGCCGCGTCGTCGGCATCGAGAAGGAC